>Ga0247727_10001710_pt1 | contig 51385 bp, 34 predicted proteins | sample WisWelCaveWW1625_FD_202498 | JGI IMG/M metagenome (GOLD analysis project Ga0247727, IMG submission 202498) | Biofilm microbial communities from Wishing Well Cave, Virginia, United States - WW16-25 | ecosystem: Environmental > Aquatic > Deep subsurface > Groundwater > Cave microbial mat | place...
GTTCGACCACATAACCTTTAACCGCGTCATTCAACCAATCTGCTTTAAGATTAAAAGCTTCGGCGACACGCTTGGCGGCTGCTCTAATCTGCTGCGTTGGTTTGAAGACGGCATCCACGTCTTTGGTGTTGGGACGGGCATCGTAAACCAGACACATCACCGCGCCGCCATACAGGCATATTTCGCCCTTGACGTCCAGCAAAAGCAATTCGTCACTCAGCTTTTCCAAAGCCGTTTTGATTTGGCTTTTCGTCATCATGGTGAATTCGAGCGATTCTTTCTCTCTACTTTCCGGTTTATTGGCTAACTTTCACTTCCGGCGCAATGTTCACTCGCCAAGAGTAAATTCCAAAGTCCGCACCGCATGGACAAGCGCCTCGGCTTCATTGGCAAAGCGACCGCTGGCTACGAACTTTTGCAAAGTAGCATCGATATCAGGGCGTTGTAACAACTCGTGGACGAGACGTTGCATCCATTTTTCACGAAGGGCAGCAGTCAAAGACGCGACATCCTGCTCCACATCTTCCGGAGTAAAAAACTCGGCGTCGGATTCATGCGGCGTAATCGGTGGCATGCTTACCTCCCGAATGAATGACCCAATTTTCGGATCGGGCTCAATCGACCATTTTATTTGCTTACAGAGTTGTTTGTGACGTGCGCCATTCAAGCATTTTGTTCTGTGCCCGTGGCGGATTGCAAAGTCTGCACGGCTTGAGCGAGCGCGTCAACTTCGTTGGCAAAACGGCCGCTGGTGACCAACTTTCGCAAAGCGATATAGACATCAGACCGTCGCACTAACTCGCGCACGAGATGCTGTATCTGCTTCTCAAGCAGAGTCTCTCGTAAAGAAGCGAAATCTTTATCCACATCTTCCGGGGTAAAGAGCTCGGCGTCGGATTCATGAGGAGTAATAGGTGGCATAGTTATCTCCCGTAGGTTTGGGCAATATATTCGATTAAATTATTGGCGAATTTTTTCACATTGAAGCTCAACACGTTGCGACACAACGATCAACTCAGCCTCAGGCAAATGATTCTCGATAACCGGATCATGACAAGATGGCGCTATAGCAATGCGGCGAGCAACTTCCATTGCGTCAGTCTTTTCCTTGTCAGTCAAATTTTTTATGACAATGATAAGGCCTTCATCAATCAAGCTCTGAATCTCGTTTGCAGCGCCGTGTTTTTGAAATTCTGCAAGCTGGCTTTGTACGATAAAAATGCACGAAAAATACCGCCGCAAAAGCGCTGTCGTATTGGATTGAAAGGCTGAAAGTAAAGGACCGGTGTCGGCTGCCGCAATGATACGACCTTCTGATTCAAAAATTGCCATGACTAAAACCTACTTTCAGTAAAACTTTTTCCCGCCCTGTTTCATCTCCATTAAACGCTCCGCCGGCTTGAACCGTTCGCCATATTTTCCCGCCAGCGTTTCGAGCTTGCCGACGATGTTATCAATTCCTCGCGCGTCGGCATAACGCAAAAGTCCGCCGCGGAAAGGAGGGAAGCCGGTGCCGAAAATCATGCCGATATCGACATCCGCGGGGCGGCGCACGAGGCCTTCGCTGAGGCACATCACGGCTTCGTTGATCATCGGAAGCACGCAGCGATCTTGCATCTCCGCAACGCTGCCATTGAATTTGCCGGTTTTGGGGATGAAGGCGTAAATCATCGGATCGACTTTTTTGTTTTTGCCTTCGTAAATGTAAAAGCCTTTTCCATTCTTTTTTCCGAGGCGACCGCTCTCGACAATTTTATCGAGCATACCGTCGCCGGCCATGCGTTTGCCAAACGCATTTTCGAGAATATGCGAAACTTTCGCGGCGACGTCGAGGCCGACTTCATCGAAAAGATTGATCGGCCCCATCGGCATGCCAAATTCCACCAGCGCCGCATCGAGCGGCTCAATCGTCGCGCCTTCTGCGAGCAAGCGCCCCGCCTCCGCCATGTACGCGCCGAGAATGCGATTCACCAAAAAACCGGGCGAGTCTTTGACGACAATCGGCGTTTTGCCGATTTTTTTTGAGAACGCGACGAGACTCGCCACCGTCGCATCGCTGGTGTCCGCGCCGCGAATGACTTCAATCAGCGGCATGCGATGCACCGGATTGAAGAAGTGCAAGCCGGCAAATTTATCAGGGCGTTTCGTCGCACACGCCATTTCGGTAATCGGCAGCGACGAGGTGTTACTCGCCAAAATAGAGTGGGGAGGAAGCAGCGCATCGATTTCAGCAAACACTTTCTTTTTCACGTCGAGAATTTCGACGATGGCTTCGATGACGAGATCGGCATTTTTGAAACCGGAATAATCCGCGCTGCCGGAAATGAGCGCCATTTTGTTTTGCATTTCTTTTGGCGACAGGCGGCGTCTTTTAACCGACTCGTTGAAAACTCTCGCTGCGGCTTCCATGCCTTTCGCGACTGCCGCGAGATTGATGTCTTTCATGCGCGCCGGCAAATCGTTGTGCGCCATCAGTTGCGCGATGCCGCCGCCCATCAAGCCCGCGCCGAGCACGCCGATTTTGTGAAACTCCTGCGTGGCGCCGGAATAATTTTCCACGCCGGAATCTTTTTTAACCGTTTCGGTGAGATAAAAGACTTTAACCAGATTTTTCGAGACGCTCGTGGCCACAGCTTTGCCGAGCAATTCCGCCTCGATTTTCAAGCCGTCGTTAATATCTTTTTTGGAAAAGCCTTTTTCAACGGCCTCGAGCGCCAACTCGGCAGCAGGGTAATGGCCTTTGGTTTCAGCCAGCGTGCGGCGACGTGCTTGGTCGAATAAAACTTTGCGGCCGAGAAAATTTTTTTCGAGTAACAAGGTTTGCGGATTGGCGCGATTGCGGCGTGCGATAATTTTTTCACGCGCGGAAGAGTTCTGAACTTCTTGTGCAAAGCCGATGCTGAGGCGACGCAATTGCTGCGGGGAAAATTCTTTGGGAATAATCCGATCCACGATGCCGGCGCGATACGCCCGCGACGCATCGACGAGCTTGCCGGTGAGAATAAAATCCAGCGCGCGCTGAATGCCGATGAGCCGCGGCAAGCGCTGCGTGCCGCCGAAACCGGGGATGATGCCGAGCCGAACTTCGGGCAAGCCGATCCGCGTCTTCTCCGAATCGCGCGCGAGGCGATAATCACAGGCCAGAACCAGTTCGAGCCCACCACCGACACACGCGCCGTCAATGACGGCAATGGTGGGAAATGGCAATGCGGCGATTTTGGCAAACACCGCCTGTCCCATCGCCGCTTTCTCCGCGCCGTCTTTCGGATCAGTGATGTTTTCAATCTCTTCGATTTTCGCGCCGGCGATGAAATTGCCCTCTTTGCCGCTGAGCAAAATCAGCGCTTTCAAATCCGTGCGGCTGTTCAGCTCGTCTAAAAATTTATTCAACTCCAGCATCACCGGCGTGGAAAGAATATTGACTTTCTCATTCGACGTGTCGAGCGTCAAAATGCCGAGATTGTCTTCAACTTCAAAACGAAATGCCAGAATATGTGCTTCCATCCTCAGCTCCTAAATCTTCGCAACGAATTGATGGCAAAATGATCGCCGGCAAAATATTTAAAAAACGATTGACAATTTTGACGCAATTCATTTTGCGGTTTTAGAAAGAGTTTTTAAGAAACTGTCATTCTGGAAGAATCCTGTTTCATACAAGCACTGCGCTTGATAGCAAAAAAGATTCCTACGAATGACATGATGTATTGGCGATTTTTCCAGTCGGCCCGACTGAGTTACGGGTTACCGTTCGACGATCATCGCCGCGCCCTGGCCGCCGCCGACACAAAGCGTAGCTAATCCTAAATTTAGATCGCGGCGCTTCATTTCTTTGAGCAAAGTCAAAATGAGCCGCGTGCCGGATGAACCCACCGGATGGCCGAGCGCAATCGCCCCGCCGTTGACATTCAAAATATCGCGATTGATTTCGCCGAGCGGCTCTTCGCGGCCCAGCCATTTTTGCGAGAGCTTCGAATCGCGAAAAACTTTTTCGTTGGCGATCACCTGCGCCGCAAACGCTTCGTTCATTTCGATCAACTGAATTTGTTTAAAAAAAAGGCCGGCCCATTTCAATGCTTTTGGCGTGGCCAGCGAAGGACCGAGTCCCATGCGCGCGGGATCGAGGCCGGCGAAGGCGTAACTACGCACATGGCCGAGCGGCTCGTAACCCAACTCTTTCGCTTTTTGCGCGGACATCATCAGCACTGCAGAAGCCCCATCGGTGATTTGACTCGCATTGCCAGGTGTCACGGTGCCAAAGTAGCGATCAAAAACCGGTTTGAGTTTGGCGAGCGCTTCGAGCGATTGATTTTTGCGAATGCCGTTGTCTTCATCGACGACGGTGTTGTATTTCGGCGGTGGAAAAACGGGAACGATTTCTTCGCGCAGCTTGCCGAGGTCGGTGGCTTGCGTCGCGCGCTGATGGCTGAGCAGCGCAAACGCGTCCTGCTCTTCGCGGCTGAGGTCAAATTCTTTCGCCAGCACTTCTGCGGTCTCGCCCATGTTGAGATCGCAAATCGGATCGGTCAAACCGACTTGCAGGCCGATGACGGGCTTGAAATATTTCGGCTTGATCTTGGTGAAAGCGCCGATTTTTTGCGTGGCCGTTTTTGCTTTGGCCATGTCCGCGAGCACGTCGGCATATTCCGGCGGATAGAGAATCGGAATGTTGCTCATCGATTCGACGCCGCCCGCGACGATCACCTCGGCCATGCCCGCGGCAATTTTCAAATGCGCGTTCGCAATCGACTCGATGCCGGAGGCGCAATTTCGCGCGACCGTGACGGCGGGCACGTGACGCGGAATGCCGCTCTTGAGCGCAATCACGCGTGCGATATTCGTCGCTTCCGGCGGTTGCGCAATGTTGCCGATCACCACTTCATCGATCAAGTTGCGATCAATGCCGGTGCGTTCCAGCAATTCCGTGACCACGATTCGACCGAGCTCCTGCGCCGGCAGCGATTTGAACAGCGTTCCGGCTTTGATGTAAGGCGTGCGCAAGCCGTCGACGATGACGACGTCGTTCATGATTCCCGTCCTTTCGAGTGGAAGGTGTTGACTATGTTCAGTAATCTTTTAAAATGGCCATCTATCGTTTCAAAGATAAAAATTCCCTTATGAGAAGCAAGCATTTTTCGGAATGGGTGGTAGCGCAAGCATCTTGTTGGCCCCGCGAACCGGGCGCTACATTTTTCACCCAAATTTGAAGCATCCCTGTAAGGCAAAATTCCGGCTTGACATTTGTTATTTTTTGTTGTAAACTTGGCTATTCAGGCGAATGAAGTTGGTTGAATATAACACATTGCGTCATAAAAGTCAAGTTGTTTTTGACGCAATGCGTAAAATTTTTTAACATTGCTAAACTTAATTCTATCCTTATTTCATGCGAATTTCTACGCCGTTTAAATTTTTCCGTCATTTGGTTTCGCCTCAAATATAGCACATTGCGTCATGAGTTAATTATAGGTGTCATTATGGCGATTGCAATTGTTGATATTCCCGAACGCCTCGAGGTTTTTACCTACGAGGACTATTTAAATCTTCCCGATAACGGGAAGCGTTACGAAATTATTAACGGGGAGCTTTATATGGTTCCAGCGCCGACCCTTGGTCATCAAGACACGATCGGAGAGTTTCATCTCACGATGGGCCTTTTTCTCAGAACCAATCCCATCGGCAAAATTTATTTGGCGCCGACGGATATCATTTTTTCAGAGATTGACGTTCTGCAACCCGATCTCATTTTCGTCTCGAAAGAAAAATTTGATATTCTCACCCGCGAGAATATTCAGGGCGCGCCGGATTTGGTGATTGAAGTTTTGTCGCCGGGCACGGAGAAACGCGACCGCACGATCAAGCTCAAAGCGTATTCGAAATTCGGCGTGCAGGAATATTGGATGGCGAACGACATCAAAGCGATCGTCGAAGTTTGGCGGCGGCGCGGCAAGAAGTTGGTTTTGCACACCGTGCTGGATAGAACGCAAACGCTCACCACACCGCTATTGCCGGGGCTGGAGATTTCGCTGGAGAAAATTTTTCAAAGCTAACGGCAATCCTTTTTCAGCACAGGCATTATCATGGCTATTGCAATTGTTGACCTCCCCGACCGCCGCGAGGTTTTTACCTACGAGGATTATTTAAATCTGCCCGACAACGGGAAACGTTACGAAATTATTAACGGGGAACTTTATATGGTTCCAGCCCCCTCTCTTAGTCATCAGCGCACCATCAGAAGATTTCTCAATGCGTTTGAGAACTTCCTCGAGGAAAACCCTTTAGGCGAAATTTTTCCGGCGCCGACTGACGTGATTTTTGCCGGCATCGAGATTCTGCAGCCGGATCTCGTTTTTATCAGCACAGAGAAATTCGAGATTCTCACCCGCGAAAATATTCAAGGCGCGCCGGATCTGGTGATCGAAGTGCTTTCGCCGCGTACGGAAAAACGCGATCGCACGCTGAAGCTCAAAGTCTATTCCAAATTTGGCGTGCGGGAATATTGGATGGCAAACCATGAAAAAGCAACGGTTGAAATATGGCGACGCAAAGGCAAAAAACTGGTCTTTCACGCGCTTCTGGATAGAACCCAAACGCTCACGACGCCGCTGTTGCCGGGGCTGGGAATTGCGCTGGAAAAAATTTTTCAAAAATAATGTTGCCCTTACCGCCGCCACAAATTAGCGCCGCGCTCCATCGCGGTTTGGTGGTTCCCGCCCATCCGCTGGCATTGACCGCTAATCGCAAACTTGACGAAAAACATCAGCGCGCGCTGACGCGATATTATTGCGCCGCGGGGGTTGGAGGAATTGCGGTCGGGGTTCACACGACTCAATTCGAAATCCGTGATCCGAAGTTTGGATTGTTTCAACCGGTTCTCACTTTAGCCGCCGAAACGATAGATGCGTTTGCCGCGCAAACCGGAAATGCCATTGTCAAAATCGCAGGAATTGTTGGACCGACTTCACAAGCGGTTGCAGAAGCGCGTTGCGCAATTGAGCATGGTTATCATCTCGGTCTCGTGAGCCTCGGCGCGCTGCGGGATGCCAGTCAGTCTGAGTTGCTCGCGCATCTGCGCGCTATTGCCGAAATCATTCCGCTTATAGGATTTTATTTGCAACCGGCGGTCGGCGGCAGAATTCTCGGCTTTAATTTCTGGCGGCAAACAGCGGAAATTGAAAATCTGGCGGCAATCAAAATTTCGCCGTTCAACCGTTATCAAACCCTCGACGTCGTCCGCGCCGTCGCCGAATCGGGACGCGCCGAGGAGATTGCGCTGTACACCGGGAATGACGATAATATTGTGGTGGATTTGCTGACGAGATTTTCTTTTGGGAAGAATGGCAAAACGAAACGCATTGCCGGCGGCCTGTTGGGCCATTGGGCGGTTTGGACGAAGCAAGCCGTTGCTTTATTAAATGAGATTCATGACGTCGTCGATAATGATAAACCTGTTTCAAATGAGTTGCTCACCTGCGCGCCGCAAATCACCGACGCCAACGCGGCGTTTTTTGATCCTCAACATAACTTCGCCGGCTGCATCGCCGGATTGCACGAAGTTCTGCGCCGGCAGGGATTGCTGGCGGGACGCTGGACGTTGAATCCCAACGAGGATTTGTCGCCGGGACAAATGGAAGAGATCGAGCGAGTGTATCGAGCATATCCGCATTTGCACGACGATGCGTTTGTGGCGGAAAATCTGGCGGCATGGTTGCGATAAATTAGATTTTTAATCCGATCAATTCGTAAAATGCGGATACCAAAAGCTTTACGGTTTGGTTCCGGCTTATCCGGGTTGTGTTATAACGAGTATAGAACTTCACCGCGTATTTCACCGTGTTGATCAATGCCCGCAACCACCGAATTTAAACGAAAAATCTTTTACCGTTTTGGCGCTCCCGAAGTATTTCAATGGGCGCCGCAGGTTATCGGTGAATTGAAATCCGGCGAAGTTTTGATTCGCGTGAAATTCAGCGGCGTAAATTATGCGGACATCATTGCCCGGCGCGGTTATTACAAATGGGCGGGCGCTTTGCCGATCTGTGCCGGCTTCGAAGTAGCGGGCGAGGTCATTGCTAAAGGCGGAAATGTTACGCTGCCGATCGGTGCAAAAGTTTTGACGGTGACGAAATTCGGCGGTTATTCCGAAGCCGTGGTTGCCGGGCAAAATCGGGTTTGGCAAATTCCCGACCGCATGAGCTTTGAAGAAGCGGCGGCGATTCCGGCGGTTTATCTCACGGCCCATCACAGTTTGATGGAAGTGTTGCGCATTCGGCGCGGCGAGGATATTTTGATTCAAGCCGTGGCCGGCGGCGTCGGCCTTGCGGCGCTGCAAATCGCGAAGCATATCGGCTTGACGGTTTACGGCACGGCGAGCACCGAAGAGAAATTGCAATTCGCGGCGACGCACGGTTTGGACTTTGGCATCAATTACGTGCGTGAAGATTTTGAGGGCGCGATCCGCCGGTTAACGCAAAATCGCGGCGTCAAGCATCTGCTGGATTCGCTCGGCGGCAATGGGCTGCGCAAAGGCATTCGCTGTTTGCAGCCGGCGGGACACGCCGTCACCATCGGCGCAGCGGGAATCGTGCCGCCGCAGGGCGTCAATTGGAACAGCGCGAAAGAGTGGAAGCGTATCGCCGGTGATTTCATCCGCGGCGGTATGTATCATCCGTTTTATTTGATCGCGCGCAACCTCGGCCTCTCCGGCGTGCAGGTGCTGCTGCTCTGGGAGGAACTGGAATATTTCCAGCGCGTGATGCGCGAGCTGATCGCGTGGCACCAGGCGGGTGTTATTAAGCCGCACATTGACGCGGTGTTTCCGTTAGATCAAGTTGCCGAGGCGCACCGGTTTGTGGAGCAACGCCGATCCAAAGGAAAAGTTTTGTTGACGACGGATTGAGCGCGGGAAACCGCCCCCGTTCTTAATAAAAGCGTTCAGTGGGTCAGCAATGTCATTCCGCAGGAAACCTTTTTACTTCCATAAAATGTCTTGGCTTCTAAAAAGATTCTTGCAGAATGACAGCCTCAATTAGGGCTTCAGCCTCTGCGCGCAGCAACAAAATGAATTTACACCGTGGATAATATAACGCACAGTTTGACCGGCGCCGTGGCCGCGAAAGTGATTGAAACAGCCTTTCCCGCGCTGGCGGAAGAGCCAATCGCGCCGCGCAAAAAATTTTGGCTGCTGGTCGGCAGCGCGAATATTCCGGATATCGACGTCGTGCTGGGATTGTTCGGCGATCCGATTTTTTCGATCCATCATCATCGCGGCCTCACCCACTCGTTGCTGTTGGCGCCGATATTCGCGCTGCTGCCCGCGATGATATTTTTAAAATTGGGAAAGGTGAAGAATTTTAGAACACTTTGGGTGTATGGACTGATCGGCATTTGGCTGCATATCTTTTTCGATTTGATCACGCCGTTTGGCACGCAGCTTTTTGCGCCATTTTCAACGGCAAGGTTTTCGTTGGACTTGATGTTTATCATTGATCCGTTTTTCACCGGCATTCTGGGAATGACGTTGCTGTTCGGAAAGTTATTCAAGCGGCGGCAACGGCCGTGGCTTTTCGGCGGAATCATTTTCGCCGGGCTATATTTGCTGCTCGAAGTTTTCAATCATCATCGCGCTTATCAGCGCATCGAAGCGGCGCTGCAGCGCGACGGTATTGCCGCGACAAAAATTTCGGCTTTCCCGCAACCGTTGAGTATTTTCCGCTGGATGGGCCTGGCGCAAACCGAGGACGGCGTGGCGCAAACCTTTCTGTCGCTGTTGAATGAGGAGAGCGAATTGCAATTCATCAAATACCAAAACGCCAACGACGAGTTTGTGGCGCAAACGCTGCGCGCGCCGGAGACAAAATGGTATTTGACTTTCGCGCGCCATCCGTGGATTATTTCCGAACGGCGCGGCGCGGCGCAGGTCGTCGAAATGCAGGATCTGCAATTTCACCTGGACAAACGGTTGTTGCAAACCGCGGGTATTCCTCTGCCGGAGCGCCAGCCGCCTTTTGTTTTGCGCTACAGCATTGCGCTCAATGATCGCCGCGTTGAAATTATGTTTAACGGCAAGATGGCGCGCCGCAAAGAGTTGGGAAAGCCCGCGGCCAGCACGCCGTAACGAAGAAGCGACGCGATCCGGTGCGCAATAAATATTGTTAGGCGCGCTCAAATTGAGACAGGTTCTCGGCGGGGATGAAAGTTTCGTACAAAAATTGAAGATGGCATCGTGCTGGCGGCGCGAACGTCCGTGCTGTTACGAAAACGGTTTCCCCCATTTTTCTCAAAAACTGATTTATTACTGAAACTTCACTTGATTCACTACTTTTACTTTCGTATAATTAGTCTATAAGTAGTAAACGTAGTAAATTTTGTTTTTCACGAAAGTAAAAGGAGATTTGAATCATGCTGTACAAAATCGATGTCGATGATGATGTTTGGGGTTTTTTGAAGAAGCACGCTGAACCTTTTGAAGATACCCCAAATACTGTGCTCAAACGGCTCTTGCGTGTAAATGGCACGGCAAAAGCAAGAGATATACAGACCAGTTCTAGCGCAAAAGCCGAAATTCCTAGTTTCTCAAGTAGTGTTCCATCTGCATTGCAGCAGATTTTGGAGGTAATTTTTTTGGTAAAAAAACTGGGATACACTAGAACAGAAGCAACAAACTTAGTTGCCGAAAGGCGCGGAATAGCTCCTCAAACAGTCATTGATAAGTATTGTCGACAGTTAAACAAGCAGGCATACGAGATAGACCGATTGCTAGAAGATGGTGATGTGCTGAAGGCGCTTCTTGAAAAACACTTTTTCAATCATCGTAATAGCATCCAAAATTTTTTCAGTTTGCTGTGATGAATTGATCGTGACAACAGGTTATTACGCCTAACGAAACTTGTCTGAAAGGGCTATAAAACATGCCTTGCGTCAGCCGATTTTACGGTATTGGCATTTACATGTATCACAATGACCATGTGCCGCCTCACTTTCACGCCGAATACAGCGAAAATGAAGCCTTGTACGAGATCGACACTTTGCGCATATATGTTGGTAAACTTCCACGCCGCGTTCATAACATGGTCATCGAGTGGGCTGATCTCCATCGTGACGAGTTGTGGGAAAATTGGGCACTGGCGCGGCGGGGTGAAGATTTGAATGATATTAAACCTCTTGATTAGAAAGGAGACTACAATGAAATTCGAGCGACTTGTCCGTATCAAATCCGTTGAAGTGCTGAAAGATTTTTGGGTACGTTTAGAATTTACTGATGGTACGCAACGGGATATTAATCTTGAGCCTTACTTGCACGGCCCGATTTTCGAGCCGATACGAAATAATCCAATCATGTTTCGTTCGGTTAAAGTTGATAAGCGTATGGGTACGATTGTTTGGGATAATCGCGCCGACATCGATCCAGATGTTCTTTATCACGGCTTAAAACCGGCATGGATGGAAATGGAGCAAGAGTCACAAGAGTCAGGACGAGAAGTTTACGAACACAAAGTTGTAATTTAATACAGACATAAATTCGTGATAAAAGGCAAGCTAAGCGCATAACTGGTATTATTGTGCATGGTGCAAGTTATTGCCATATATTCCAATCCCAGCGGCAACAGCATATAATTTCATACACTCCTTTCATTCACTTTTCTCAAACCCCATAAGGTGATTGACGATGAATACTTATTTCGAAACGGCGCGCGCCTATACGGATGGCGTGCGCGTCTTATTTGCGCCTTCGGACCAATCCACTGGCGAACGCGGCGGGCGCGGACCAAGCTCACCGAAAGACCTGGAGAGTCAGGCCGAAGAGCTTGTCATGCTGTCTGAAGAACTAACCCGCGCGACCGAAGCACAGCTTGCCGACGCCGACGCTTCTGTGCGTACCGAAGCCTCCCTCAGACTGCTCGCGAAAGCTCTGACTGATCTTGAGATCAGCGAACGGCTGTTTTATGCGGCGGAGGATGAAGAAAGCGAAGTCTCCTGGCGCGGCGGCGAGGGTGCGGAAAGGAGTAGCAGCGGAATTGGGGACATCGAAGAGCGCCTCAAGCTTTTGGAAGGCAACCAGGAGCCTGCTTCCAGATCGGTCGAACGCGGCAGAACCGCGCCGGCCGACATTGACGCGGCGCGCGAGGAATTGTCAAATGCCGTCGAGGATACGCTGGCGCTTATTTCAGAGCGCGCCAGCAAAACCGGGCAGAAAGGCCTGGAAGGGCTTGTTGGTTTGGGCGGCGCCGAGCTGGCGCAAGCCGCGGGTGCGGTGGGTATGGGAATCGCCCAACTTTTGGGCCAGGCGGAAAAGGTCACGCGTTTGTATGCTCTGTTTCGCGCTTTTGCGGTCAAGGCTTACGACGCTATCATCAAATTGCTGGGGCAAACTTTGGCGGACATCGCCGCCAAAAAGGTGATTGAGTGGCTGGATGAATTTAAAGAGGGCAAGAAGCTGGGCGAGTTGTTGGAAAAACTCTACGAAACCAAGCAAACGGAGGCGGAACTGAAAAAATTGGCGGAGACCAGCCAGGCGGATTTGCAGCAATTCATTGCCTCGATCGAAGAAGTGGAGCGATTGAATGAGGCTTATCGCCGGCAGATCGAGCTGGTCGAAAAATTATTGCGTGCGATGGATTTCGTTAAAATGGTGCCGGCATCGGTGCTGCCCATCGGCAGAATACTGACGGCGGCGGTGTATCTCATGACCGGAGGATACGTGGTCCTGGCCGGCGCGGATTATGTGGATGCGCGGCGCCTCAAGCTTTTGAATCGGGTGCCGGGAGTGAGTCAGGTTGTGCAGGCAAAATTAACCTGAACCATGAACAAGGAGGCGCACAATGGCTATCAGTGAATATATCCAGCCCGATTTTGTGCTTGTTGCCAGAGAGGTGAAGAAGGGTGAAAGCGGCATCAACGAGTTCACGGTTCAAGTGTTTAATTCGCCGCAGGGAGAGGGCGAACCCGAGTTGCGTTCCATTCCTTCCAACCTGTCAGATCATCTGCGCCGTCTTGAGCGCCGCAAGCTGAGTTGGGATGAGATCATTCATCTGGGGGAAGCTTTGGCTGATCTCCTGCTTCCCAGCAAGGCTCGCGAGCTATTGACGCGAAGCCTCGAGGCCTTGAAATCATCCCAAGGTCTGCGCATTCGGTTGCGGCTGGATCACGGTCTGGCCAAAATTCCATGGGAGTATATCAACATCCGGCGTGGAAGTGAGAACAAGGCCGCTACCGGGTTTCTGGCGCTGGACCCGCGTCTTTCCATTGTTCGTCACGAGGCACTACCGCTGGCCGGAAATCTGAATACAACGCCCAAGGCTCGACGATTGTTAGTAGCATTGGCCAGCCCGGAGGATTACGAGCCGCTTAATCTGACTCAAGAGCGCGCCGACATCGAGAACGCATTAAAAGATATTCCCGGTATGATACCCGACTTTCTGGAGAACGCCACCGTTCAAGGATTGAGCCAGAAGTTGCTTCGCGGCGCCGACATTTTTCACTTTGCTGGTCATGGTTTCTTTAACCAGGCAGAAGTGGATAAAAGCGCTATTGTACTGGTCAACCAGGATAAAAAGTCGGCGCCTGTGCCTGCGGATCAGCTTGCGGTCAACCTGCGCGGTCGCGGCGTGCAACTGGTGATCCTTGGAGCTTGCGAGACCGGCCGCCGCGATGAGCAGAATGTCTGGAGCGGAGTCGTCGCGGCTTTGCTGGCAGCAGGGATTCCGGCCGCTGTAGCCATGCAATATAAAATTTGGGACAAAAGCGCCAGTGTCTTCAGCCAAAGTTTCTATCGCGCCTTGGCAGCAGGCCTGCCTCTGGACCAGGCAGTAACTTCTGCACGATTGGAAGTTTTCAACTTGTGCCATGCCCTGCGCGATGATCCAAACCGCCAACAATTCTGGCGCGATTGGGGAGTGCCCGTGCTGTATTTGAGGACGGCGCAGGATTTTGTTCTGCCTGCGATCACGGATACTGATCAACGTGAAGCAGTAGCCGCTGGTCCCCGAATCGTAGTGGATCACCGCTTCGGCGAGATTGGAGCGAAGGGCAAATACGTCGCGGTTGAGGCTGGTGTCATTGCAGGTGGAACGATCAAATCCTATTTGAAAGTCGGCACAGTGAAGGGCGAGGTTACCCAGGTGGAAGCTGAGGCTATTACCAATGGTGGTATAAGCACCTTTGGTGAAGCTGAGGTGGTCGAAGACAAGTGGACCGCCGTCAAATTGGGTACTGTTGGTGAGGCCCGTACAGCGACCAAATTTAATCCAACATCACAGCCAACTGCGGCTGGTCTTACTTGCTCGAATTGTCACAAACCAGTTCAAGCGAGCTGGAAGTTTTGCACAAACTGCCGTACTCCGTTATCGCCTGGCCCGAAGTACTGCGCTCAATGTAGTGCGGAGTTGCCTGCCGACGCCAGGTTCTGCCCGCAGTGCAATGCTGAAGTGGGTTAGGCCATTGCGCAGCAAAAGTTAGAAAAAAATTCTGAGTTTTAAATCTCCAACGGATTGAAAAACCCAGCGGATAAAGCTTTTACAGTTGGGTTTTTCTAGCCGTTGGAAAAATTTGTTTTCCGAGGCTGCCTGAAAGGCTCCAGTTTTCAGCTTGCCTGAAAACTGGCGTAGTCTGTTACAAGTGATATCTTTGCAAAAAAAAGCAAAGATTTTTAACACGGAGACAACAGGGCAAACAGAGTTTAAAAAACTAAAGAGGAATTCCCAATCATTGCCCTCTCTGTTTGCTCTGTTTTCTCCTGTTAATCTTTTTGGTTGCGGCTTGTCCTCGCGTTGGGAGATAGTTGCCATGAACTGTTCAAAATGTAACGCGGCGCTGGCAGACGGCGCCAAGTTTTGTCCACAATGCGGCACGCCTGTAACCGTCTCTTCGCGCCGGCGTGTTGCGATTCCTGATGACATTGCGAAACGCGCCGAAGGTTTCGCCGGCCGTCTGTGGGTATTGAATGAAGTCGTGGAGTGGTTGGATCAGAGCGCCGAGCGATTCTTACTGATAACGGGTGAGCCTGGCTCAGGCAAGACCGCGCTGGCCGCCTGGTTGGCGGGCGCTGGCACGACGCCCGCCGAAGTTGAAGCGAGCAACAAACTGGAGCGTGTGCGCAGCGAGTGGAACGCGGCTCACTATTGTGTCGCCGAAGACAAACGCGGTTCGCTGCATCCTTCACGTTTCTGCCAGTCGCTCGCCCGCCAATTCTCCGAACGGTACGATTTCTATGCAATGGCTGTTTTGCAGCGTGTCGCGCCGGAAATCAATATCCATCAAGAAGCGCGGGGAAACTGGGGGCGAATGATTGGTGCGCAAATCGACACGCTGATCGTGAATCCGAATTTTGAGGATACGTATAATCGCACGGTGCGCGAGCCGCTCGAAACCCTGTGCAATCGCGAGCCGAATTTGCGGATTTTGATTTTGGTCGATGCGCTCGACGAAGCTCTGATCTTCGGTTCTCAAAATATCATTACGCTGTTGGCCGGGTCTGAAGATTTGCCGAAGAACGTGCGCTTTTTGCTCACCAGCCGTAACGAGCAAAAGGTAACGCAACAATTCAAAAAATTTCGCCGGCTCAATCTCTCCAGCCCGGAGCGGGCGCGCGAGGCTGACGACGATATTCAGAAATACGTTGCGCAGAGAATGGAAGAGCCGGCCATTAAAGCGCATGTGGCTCAATCCGGCTCGCCCGAAATGATCAAAGAGAATCTCGTCAAACAGGCAGCCGGCAATTTTCTTTATATTCAATTTTTTCTCGATGAAGTTGCCGCCAACAAACGTTCGCTGGCGGAGCTGACCGGCCTGCCGGGCAAACTTTATGAGTTGTACCGCGCTTATCTCAATCGTCTCATGCCCGAAATGTTGCACGTCGGCGGCGCGAGCCAAAAATGGTTGGACCAATTTCAGCCCCTTCTCGGCGGCCTCAGCGTGGCGATTCCTTCCGCGCCGGGCAAAAGTTTGCCCAGATGGTTGCGCCTGCCTGAAGGCGAAGTGACCACGCGGTTGCTTGACGTTATTCAGGTGATCGAGTACGAACCGGACAGCGGCGGCCACCGTCTGTATCATCGCTCCATGGCGGAGTTCCTTGCCGCCGCCGAATATCAGGAAAATGAAGCGCTCGTGTTGAACAATTATTACACGCCGCCACGTGAGCAGCACGACCGCATCGTTAATTATTATTTAACCAACTTCAAAGACGACTGGCGCGATTGCGATCATTACGGGCTGCGTCAACTCGTCAATCACTTGCAAGCCCAAATCACGCTCGAACCGGAATCCAAAACCAAAACCAAGCGCGCTGAAGATTTGTACCAGGTCGTGCTCGATCGCGGATTCCAGCGGGCCCAGCGTGACAAGTTGAGCGGCATTTTCGCGACGCTGGCCGATTTGCGAACGGCTTTGGATCTCGCATTGACGCGGGACGATTTGGTGAAGGCGCTCGCCTGTATCGGCGCCTATCGCGAGGCAATTCGCAGCGAGAGTATGACGCAGGGCATTTTTGCGGCGGTCAAGACCGGCGATTTGGATTACGCGCTTCGAAAGGCGGAGCATTACGGAGTGGTCCCGAAGCCGCGTGGCCGATGGGCGCAGGTTCTGCAAGCTTATTTGATTTGGGAAGCCGCTGAAGCCGGCAAGGTCGAGACGGCTCGCAAAGCTGCGGCGGCAACCGAACTACTCTTTACGACGGAGACGGATGATCTGTGTGACGCTCTTCTCGTGCGCGCAGCTCGTACATTGGCAGCCCAATCCGGCGATATGGGCGCTGCCAAGCAATGGCTGGTTGAATTTAAGCGGGAGCAAAACGCCGAGGCGTTGCTTACTCAATATGGTTTGACCCAGCCCCCAACGATGGTTCAAAAGGAAAACCTTTCACCGGAGTTAAATAATCGGCTGATCGAACTGGAGCAAAAGGTGATAGAAGGCTCTGCAGAAGCCGTCTCGATGACGCCTTTCCTTGATGAAGAAAGTGCGGCGCACCAGGCTGCAAGCCTGCGCGATTTGCTCATACAACTGGCGGCGGATTCAGTTGGCCAGGATGGAATCGACCGGGCTTTGGTGCTCGTGTTGAGGAATCCCTATCCGCGCTATCGCGATATCGCCCTGGTGGCTCTTGGCATCGCTTGCGCCTCCGTTCCGGATTCGCTCTGGGTGCGCCAGCGTTTACAAACCCTTCTTCGCACCGCGCTGGATAGCGAAGGCGTCACCTTCACTTTTGATTTGCCGGCGATTCTGCTCGCGGAGGCCGAACGGCGCAATTTGCCAGCACCGGAACTGTCCGATTATTTTGAGCAAGCCCGTAATAGTAACGACCGTTGGGGCACAGCAATGCGAGCACGCAGCGCTCGAGCAGCCGCTTTGTTTCGGCAAGGCAAAAAGGCCGAAGTGGTCGAAGAGTTAAAGGACGCTGCCGGCATATCGCAAGGCTTGCCCGGAACCGGCGATGGCGGTCCGCCAGAGATGGAGGTGAATACCTTCGATGCGCTAAAGGAAACGGCCAGCATGTCGATGGGCTTCGCCGGTTATGCAACCGTGAATCTGCTGTCGCTGGCCAATCGCTGCTTTGAATTCGGCATGCCGGACCAAATGACCGCACCGATTTTGAATTCAGGCGCCACCCTTTTGAACGAAGCCATGAATCAAGCGCATAAGGTGCGCGACCCGAAATTCCGCAATGAGCGGATCGCGTTGGTTCTGAGCTACAACACTTGGATGGTTCAGGGCACACCGGACCTCGAAACCGTTGGTGGAATGCTTTCGAAAACTCCGGATCCGGACACGCGCCGCATTTACAAAGATCTCGTGAGCGCGCGATGGTCCCAGTCTGATCGTCCTAACTTGGAAGGCCTGAAGGCGTTGGTGCCGATGGCGCTCGCCGATGGCACCTTGCTGGATGCAGTTCTTGGCCGGCTCTTTGGCCTATGCCTCGGACAACTCAGCAATGAAGATGTTGCCGAAGCCATCCGAATATGCACGGCGCATTTGGCGATCAGCCGGCCATGGGAGTTGGCGCAGTGGCGGTAGTTACGAATCTGATAGAACATGCAAAGCGAGGTCACATAAAGTGGAAAGCATAGGTAGCTCCAAGCACGACGACCTATTCTTTAGAGCGATTGTGGATTCCTATGTTAAGAATCCTCGCTTTCTGCGTCGCGATTGGTTGGCAGGCGAAGTGGAAGAGCGCTTGCGTGACCCGGATTGTCGCTTTCTCCTTTTGATAGCAGAGCCAGGGGCAGGAAAGAGTGCGTTCATCGCGCAGCTCGCCAACGATCATCTTACTTGGCCGGTCTATTTTATTCGTCGCGATCAACGAACGCCTCTGGGAGATGTTGGTGCGCATTCATTCTTGTTGCAAGTTGGCTATCAACTGGCTGCCCTTTATCCGGAACTCTTCACTCCAGAAGAGGTAAAATTGGTCGTTGAGCAACGAATAGGCACTGTCGATGCAACCGGCGAAGCCGTAGGCGCCGAAGTCAAGAAGATTCTCGCCTCTCCCTTTTACCGGCAGATCATGCAAATAAAGCAGCAGGTGGAGAGAAACCAAGGCCGATTAATCGGCATTCGTATTGGTGAGTGGGTTGTTGAGCCCCGGTTACTTCCTTTACACGACTTGCAATATATGGCGCTCATCAATCCAGCGTCGGCAATGCTCAAGCGCGACCCCAATGGACAGATCGTGATCCTTGTCGATGCCCTCGACGAACTGCGATACCATGATACCGAACAAACATTGTTGAGTTGGCTGACCAACTCTCCGAAACTTCCGCGGAATGTGCGTTTTGTTCTGACCTCTCGTCCGCCGGACATTGCCGTGGCTGCCTTTGGTGAAAAACAGAAGCCGTATTTACGAACGCTCACGATTGCGTCTCAGGACAATCGCGTCCGGACGGATTTGCAAAATTACATCAAAAAACTCGTAGCCCGAAAAGAAGTTGATTCCATTTTGGCGAAGACCGAGCAGGGAATCAAAGAATTTTCGGATAAAGCGGTCGAAAAAGCCGACGGCAATATTGGCTATTTGGATGCGCTGGCGCGCGGCATCGATCAGGCCATTGCCCGCCAAGACGACCAGGCGCTGCGCGAGATGCTGGCGCTACGAGAATTGCCGGATAACATCGAAGGGCTGTATGCGTTTTTCCTGCATCAGATCAAAGCCGGGGTAGAAAAGCAAAGTGTGGGAGTAGAAGATCCGGCAAATGGGGAAGTGCATTACGTGCCGGCGTGGCCTGCCGTTTATAATCGCATTCTGGGCGTATTAGCCGTGGCCTTTGAACCGTTGACCCTTTCTCAAATCAAGAACCTTGGCGATATTGCAACCGATTGGGAATATCTTACGCCGGCCGTTGACCGGCTGCACCAATTTTTAGACCTGAGTGAAAACCGTCATCGCCTGTACCACGCGACTTTGCCTGAATTCCTGACTGCCGCACATACACGCGAGCAGACTGAGTCCGCCGATCTCTATATTGACCCGCTGCGCTGGCATAAACGAATAGCTAATTATTATTGGAAGTCTTATCACGATGATTGGCTCAAATGCGAAGATCGGTATGCATTACAGTATATCCCCGGCCATCTGCGGCAAGCGATGCAACAACTTATTCTGCCAACTCAGAAACTTGAGCGGGAGTTCCTGGAAAAGAAGCTCAGTACATTGCTGAAAAATTTCGATTGGTTACAAGCCAAGCTTTCTGCCCTCGATGTCAATGCACTCATCGCCGATTATAATCTGCTGCCGGATGATGAGAATCTTATCCTGGTGCAGGGCATGATTCGGCTCTCGGCGCACGTGTTGGTTGCAGACAAGACGCAACTGGCGGGTCAACTGTTAGGGCGGTTGCTTTCTTTTGAGTCGGAAACGCCCCAGATGAAAGCGTTGTTGGAACGGGCCAAACAGTGGAAGGGCGCGGCCTGGTTGCGACCACTGACGCCGAGTCTGACCTTTCCAGGCGGCACAGAAGTATGCAGCCTCTCTGGCCATTCGGGGGCAATCAATGCGATTGTCATTTCATCGGACGGGCAGTTTGTAATTTCAGCTTCAGACGATAATACCATCAAAGTGTGGGATTGGCAGCGTCGTGCAAAAGAGCGGACATTGTACGGACACACGGATAAGGTCAATGCCGTTGCCATCACCCCTGACGGGCGGCTTGTCATCTCGGCTTCTAACGACAGAACACTCAAAGTGTGGGATTGGCAGAATGGCAAAGAGGTGCGCACCCTTTTAGGTCACTCCGATGGCGTCACTGCTGTCGCCGTCACCTCTGATGGGCAATATGTTATCTCGGGGGCAAACGATGGTTCTCTTAAAATCTGGGATCTGCAAGCTGCCGAAGAAGTGCGCACTCTTCCGGGACACACCGCCGAGATCAATGCTATTGCTACCATCCCCGATGGGCGGTTTGCCGTGTCCGTGTCACATGACCGAACGATCAAAATCTGGGACCTGAAGCTTGGTGTGGAAATCCGCACGCTCGAGGCACGCTCGTTTTGGGACAAAGCGATTGCGATCACACCTGATGGACAGTATCTGGTGGCAGCATCGAAAGTCTGGAACCTTGAGACTGGTCAGGAAATCTGCGTGCTTGACAAATTCGACTGGCTGAACCATGCCATCACTCTATCGCCAGATGGAAAGCATGCGGTTGCCAGATCCGGGAATGAACTCAACGTCTGGGATTTACAGAGCGGAAAGATAATCCAGACATTCGGCCGGGTATTTTTTGTAATCGATGCATTAGCGATTGCACCCGATGGGCGTTATGTGATCTCAGCATCATTCCATGAACTAAAAGTGTGGGACTTGCGAAGTGGTAATGAAAAACATACGACCATGGGTCATGCTGGCATGGTGGTCTCCGTTGCGATTTCGCCCGATGACCAAACGGCTGTTTCGGTGTCCAAAGATGGAAGGCTCAAGATTTGGGATTTGCAGACTTTTCATGAGGTGCAGGTTTCACCCCATCTGGAACAGTTACGGGTGATCGCGGTTACCACGGACGGACGTTTTGTGATTTCAAAAGAAAAGGACGGGACACTTGCGGTTTGGCATTTACCAAGCGGCAAGAAAACGGGAACGCTTGCTGGTTCTCCCGCCTCGGATCATGCCGTTGCGATCACGCCCGATGGGCGGCACGCTGTCTTAGCGTTAGCGGATGGCAAGATCAAGATATGGCATCTGGAGAGCGGCACAGAGGTTAAGGCGCTCACAGGTCATTCCGGGATTGTCTGGGCCGTCGCGATCACGCCTGATGGGGAACATGTTGTGTCGGCATCGCAAGACGGGACGCTTAAGCTGTGGAACTTACGGAGCGGTGTTGCAATCCGAACTTTCGAAGGGCATTCGTGGGCAGTTGATGCTGTCGCCATCACATCGGATGGACGCCACGTCGTCTCGGCTTCACGAGATACCACGCTTAAAATCTGGGATTTGCAAAGTGGCCAGGCCGTGCATACACTCAAGGGGCATTCTTATTCGGTTCATGGCGTCGCCGTGACACGCGATGGCCGGCACGTCATCTCAGTTTCCGGTGATGCAACACTTCGAGTATGGAATTTGCAGAATGGCGCCCTGGTCTCAACTTTTTATGCCGATGGGCCGATCGTCTGCTGTGCTGCGACAACCAATAGCGTGCCCATTGTTGCGGGCGAATCATTGGGGCGGCTGCATTTCCTTAAGCTGGAGGAGGTGGCGTGAAATATGATTTGTGCAGGCACCAACAGAGAACAAGTTGGGTGCAATTCCAAAAAGTTTTTTTGACGGGATTATAGGATTTACAGGATTTCAAAAAATCCAGTCGATCCTGTTATCCTGTCAAAAAACAAGCCAGTTTAATTCTCGCCAACTTTTCGGAATGGCTCCCGAACAAGTTTGCCTGACCAGGAGGCCAAATCGATGATTAACCACTCAGACCTCATTGCCGAACGGACCAAAGATTTCACCGGACGCGAATGGGTCTTTCACAAGATTAACGCGTGGTTGGAGCGTGATGAATCGCGTGTTTTCCTGCTGACTGGCGGGCCGGGCAGCGGCAAATCGGCGCTGGCGGCGCGACTCGTGCAGATCAGCCAAGGTGAAGTGGCTGCCGAAGCCTGGCCTCATCTCAGCAAAGGTCGTCTCACATTTGCCCATTTTTGCCAGGCCCAGAATGACAGAACGATCAATCCGCTGCGCTTTATTGAAGCACTCTCCAGACAACTTGCCGATTGTCATCAGGCTTTCGCCAAAGAATTGATCCGGATAAATGATCGGCAGATTATCATTAACTCCACACAAACCATCGGCACAGCAGCTCCCGGCGCCGAGATCAAGAACCTCGTCATTGAGTCGCTGCATCTCGGCAACCTCTCCGCCCGGCATGCTTTTGACCAGGTGATCCGACGGCCGCTCGAACAACTTTATAAAACAGACTTCAAGGAAACAATTCTCATTCTGGTGGATGCTTTGGACGAAGCATTGACTTACGATTCCGACAATAACATGGTGACGCTGCTAAAGCATGCCACAGACCACTCTCAAGACCTGCCCGGGCAAGTGCGTTTTCTGCTCACCAGCCGCCCCGATCCCCGTGTAACGCAAACCATTGGCAAGGCCTCGCTGAATCTCATTGACAATGCGCCGGATAACGTGAACGACGTTCGGGCCTATGCCTACCGCCGGTTGAACGCGCTCCCGGAGCCTCAACGAGGAGAATTGGCCGGGCGAGTCGAGGCCTCCGGGAAAGGCAATTTTCTCTACGCGCGATATGTGTTGGAAAATCTGTTGGCTAATATGAGTCAAGCAAAAGACCTGGCTTGGTGCTGCCGAATGGACTGGATGACGTTTACCGCCAATTCATCAAGCGGGAACTGGGCCGCAATCTAGAGCAATGGGGCGAACGTTATCGTTCCCTGTTGGGTGTGATCGCGGTGACGCATGGAGAAGGCTTGACACTGTTGCAGTTGGCGGGTGTGACGAAACTCTCTCCGCTCAGGACCAAAGACATCCTGCAAGTGTGCGCCCAGTATCTATATGGTCCCCAGCCCGAGGGCCCCTTCCGCATTTACCACCAGTCCTTTCGCGATTTTCTGAGGTTGGACCAGGAATACCAGGTTGATCCGGCTGAGGCCGGCGCGGCAATCGCTCATTTTTTTATGGAAGAGTACAATGATAGTTGGTCCGCCTGCCGGGATGACTATGCTTTACGTTACACCCCGACGCATTTGGTGGAAGCGATACAACAAACACGCCTGCGACACGCACGCCGAAAGTTGATGCAAGACCTGATCGGCGTGGTGACGAACGTTCAGTTCATGCGCGCCAAGGCGAAGTGGTTTGGCTCTTATGCGGTGGAAGCCGATCTTTGCGATGTGCATAACCTGCAACTCAACTGGCTGGCCAAACTACGATTGATGCTTCAGGAATTATTCCTGGGATTAAGCCTCACCCTGCGTTCTGAATTTATAAATAAAGCGGAGTCCAGGCAACTCAGAAAAGCTTGGCGGAAAGCGCTCGCCAATCAACAAGAAACGACTCCGTTTGGTATCATCGTCGAAGAGCGGCAAGTGATGGTGGAAGCATCGCCGGAAGTGGTTTATCGGGTTTTCGCCAATCTTGATCTCACGCGGCAAAATTTCACCTGGAAGATCGAAGTCGATGATCCCGGGCGCCTGGTTCGTTTCGTGAGCGAGTATGCTGCCGGCGGCCGTGTCCGGCTGCAGTTCGAACTAATGCCTCAGGAAGGGGGCAAGACACGGTTGAGACAAACAACCTTCTACGCAACCGGGAAAGTTTTTCGCCTGCTGTATCTGTGCTTACCTTGGCTTGGCTTTGCTCACTTAAGAAGGATGACTTATCCTAAACTGCTTGGTGACATTGTTGGCCGCATAGAGTTTGCGGGCGCTATCCGACAAGACGTCGCAGGCATACGAAGCTATTTGAAAGACGTCGGCTTTCTCTTTCTCGGATACTTGGCTGTATTTCTTTTTACAGTACCAGCCTCTATCCTGAGCTGGAAATGGAACAGTAAAACGGAATTCATCGTAATTGCCGCATGGTGGTTGCTGCTGATGGTCTTCTGCATATTTTTTTCATATGAGGCGTGGCGCGCAGAACGAGAAGTGGGGCGGGTTCTGCCGGGTACCGGCTGCCTGACGATGATATTTTATATGTCTCTCGGGACCCTTATCGCCGTTGAGTTGTATGGTCTGCTGCGGTGGCTGGGTTTAATATAATTAAATATGGAAAAGGTACGATATGATGAACTGTCCAAAATGCAAATACGATGGTATTCCTGAGGAGGCGCGCTTTTGTCCAAATTGCGGCGAGAAGATGCCGGAAACACCCAAGCCGTCCACCGAGATCACCGTGACGCAGGGCGTCGGCAGCGTCAAGGACGGTACGGTAACCGGCGTTGAGCTTGGCCAGGTTACAGGCGACGTGACCGTCGAGAGTACGGTGAACCAGATCGAGGCCAAGATCATTCAAGGCGACTATGTGGATCGCAGCGTCATCATCAATCTAGTCGTGAATGAGCCGCATGCGCTGGATGAAATTCTGAAAAGACTGACCACAACACTCGGCGTGAACAAGCAGTCTTTGCAGAATCTCGGCGACGCGCAAGTGCCGGAGAATGTGAGCCAGCAGATCGCCGAAGTCATGGCGGCGCAGAAAGAGGCTGCCACCAAAGGCATCCCCGCCGCACCCACTGTATGTTTTGAGCTGGGAATGCTGGCGGCCTACCGGCGTGACTACGACGCGGCCCTGGATTATTTCCACCAAGCCACTCAGGCTGATCCGGAATACAGCGATGCATTTGAAGCCATTGCCTGGTTGCTGCAGAGTCGGGCGATGGATGACATTTTTAAACAGGATTATACCGCCGCCGCTAACAAGCTGCTCGAAGCTCACACCGCGGCTCAACACACCGATCCTTTGGACCCGCACGCGCTGGCCTTGCGCGGCTACATTGCCAAAACCCTGGCGCAAATCGCTGCAGCCGGAGGTCATCAGGCGGATCGCGAGAAATATTATCAGGAAGCCGCGCGAATGTTCGAGCATGTGGTGAAGTTGAATCCTGAAAACGCCTCCGCGCAAAACGGTTTGGGAAACATTCAATACGCGCTGGGGAATTTCGACGCCGCCATTGCCGCTTACCAACGCGCCATCGCTTTGACGCCGACTTATACGGCAGCCCATCACGACCTGGCGCTGGCGTATGAGGGCAAAATGCAGACTGAGCCGGCAAAAGCATTCGACTGGCGCCGGAAGGCCGTTCAAGCCTGGCAGAGGACTTACCAACTCGCTCCGAACGATCCGATTTTTTCCGCAGAGCGCATTCTACAAATTGGCCAACGCCTCTCGTGGCTGGAAAGTCAAGGTGCCCAAAGCAAACCTACCAGGAAAATGCCCTCGCGAACGGCAAAGAAGAAGCGTAATTGAAGAAGCGTAATTTAACCCAACTTCGACAGTTGGGATAATTCGCGGTGCTTCTGGGAACCGGTCACAATTTGTGACCGGTTCAACACCTCTACTCATCACGAGAAAGTTGAAATACGAAGTCGTGGGAACTATTGCCGATCCGCCCTGATTATCGCAAGGATACGGGAGACCGCGTCACGATTCACCATTTACTCACACATACTTCCGGCATTCCCAGCTACACCGGCCTCCCCGGGTTCTGGTCGGGTTCAACACGCAATCCCTTGCAAAACACCGGCGTGGAGGTTGCGAATATGCTTTTGCCCAAACGCGGCTTTACTAATCTGCAATTGGGCTTCGGCCCGAATTTCCGGGCGCGCCCGAAAATTTTATGAGCGCGCTCATAAAATTCAATTTGACCAAGTTGTTGAGAAATTTTCCTGCTCAAAGTATAAACACGTTCCTTCCTGATACGACGAGCCTGAATCAAGCCGGCTGCAATCAACCAGTTTAAAATCTTTTGCGTTATAAATGTTGCGCCATGCGTAATGCCGCACTTACGGACAGACGACATGGACCGGTCGCTGAAATTTGTGGAGATAAAACGTTGCAATAATTTATTTTCCGCAGTCGTCCAAAAACTGCGTAAGGATTCAGTACGAAACCAACCAGATAAAATTAACAAAACGGTCAATTAGTTTTGAGCTTGTTTGGATCGGCGCAAACCATTGTTTTAAGGCAATACCGGTTGATTTCATTCACCTCAAAGTGGTCGTTTGACGGCAAAGGAGAGGACGATTTGAATTTTTGCAAAGATCAGCATAACTTTGGGGTCTCATCATATTCTCATATCTATTATCCATCAACGCGGCTAACTAAAACGGCCTTGTAACCAGTCGAGGTTTAAAAGGCAACTACAATTCGTCAGGCCGAACGGTTTCAATATATTCGACGTTTCGGCAATTGCTTCTTATCTTTTGCAGGGTTATTTGACTTTCATCGGCAAGTTTTGTTTTGAAAAAGTGTGCGTCAAACTGCACTATACTTCCGACCACCCCGAGGCCGCAAGCTTTCGCCAAAGCATGACCGTCACGATGACCAATAATGACGAGCCGAAAGACCATCCCATTCAAAAATGAGAAACGGAAATACGAGGTATTCCTAAAATGAAGCCCTGTACGTTTATTGCGGCGATTATTTCACTTTTTGCCCTTGTGGCGCCGGTCGCGGCCTGGACAACTGACAGCTTATTCGTCAATCATTACAAAAACTTTTACCGTGACGACACCATTCAAGCGCTGAATGACGAAATTTACAACCGCTTGCTGAACAATAAAGCGATCAACCGTTTCTTGGCACAGCCGGGCAAGTGGCAAATTCCGCAGAATGCCGCCATTTACAGCGAGCAGGAAATCGCCCGGCTGAAAAAAGAGCAATATCTGGACGTTGCCAGGAGCTTGGTGGTGACCAATCGAATCGAATACCAAAAAAACAGAAATGCGTTTGACATTGTGACGACTATTTACAGTTTCGCCAGCAAGCGGGAGATCGTCATCAACTATTCGATCAATAAATATTTTGTCGATCTCTTCGTCGATAAAAAATCATCCATTTATTTTGACGTTTTCATCAAAGCTTATTTCAGCGCCGTTGAAAAAACCAGCGGCTCCCAGGCGCTGGGGTTCCAGCCCTATGAACATTGCGAGGTCTCGGATTATACCTCTCGTGGCGGCAGATTGCGGGATTTGGGCATCGACTGCAACGTCCGTTACTATTGCGGGGCAAAAGAGACTTTTGCCTTTCCCGCATTTTATGACAAGGACGAAGATAAGCTGGCGCTGCCCTTTGAAGATTACACGATCAAAGATTTTATTTTTCGGTCCCTGCTCTTGACGCAGGCGCGCTATCTCAACCCGCAATTGAAAAAGCACATTGCCGCGCTGCTGGACAGCCATAATCTTTCTTTTCGAACGTTCAATACCACGGATCCGGAAAAAGAATTTTACGTTGTTTATAAAATAAAACTGACGCCCGAACGAAACCAGGCCCTGATTTACGCCGAGTTGTTTTACCGGGCGAATTTGGAAAAGAAGACCGCTTTTTCGCCCGAGGAAATTAAACGGTTCCAAGCCGACGCGGTTTTAAGCGCCTATAACGACGGCATGCGGGCAAACTTGCTTGACTTAAATCCGTACGTTCGCACCAAGAACGGCGTGGGAGAAAACGGCGTTCCCCAAACAATCATGATCCTGGACACGGGCGAGCTGTACAGCCGGCTGGATCGGCCCAGCCGCAGCTATGCCTTGAAAAAACTGGGCGCGATTGCGTTCAATGTGAACGTTCTCGATTTGTTGAACAAGTTGTTTTCGAGATCCGAGGCCGCGCTCGAGCTGGTCGGCTATGGATCGAGCCAATGGCGCCTCAACGCCAGAAACCAGTTGATTATGGATAAATTGATCGAGCTGATCAAAAACCAGCAAGCCGGTAAAGCCGCTAACCTGAAAATTGCCGTCACGGGTTACACCGATAGCGACCCGGTCCGGAGTCCGATAGAAAACGCGCTCCATGAACGGGAAACGGTTTATTACTCGAAGTGCGGCTCTTCGCGGCAAGCTTTTCCCGTGAAACCATCCGGAGCTTTGGACGCGCCGGCGCTGCAAAAGGACATTGCCGACAACTGCCAGCTTTCAACCATGCGTGCCTATATCATCGGCTTTTATTTGCAAAAAAATCTGGCTGACGCCAAGGTGTCTTACCGCGGCGCCGGCGAGATCAGCGGCGGCAATAAATTCTACAATCGCAAAGCCAGGATCGAAATCACGCGGGAGTTAAAATGATTCATAACATCAACAAGCTGGTCGATTATTTCAGCGACGAAAGGATCGATCAATTCAAAAAAATTTATGTGAAAAATTTCGCTTTCGATATGGGCAGAATCATTCGCCATATCAAAAGGCTTGGCATTTCGCGCCCGGGGCATGAACAGACTGAATTCATTAAACAGTTGAAGGGTGACATCGATTTTTCAGAAACATTCAGCTCCAACACCGAAAGAATCCTCCGTTTAAACCTGAATAAGTTAACGGTAAAAGCCTTGCAGAAGAGGCCGAACCTGCCCCATGACGTTTACGTCAAGTATAATGATTATGATTACGACGAACTGTCCCGACATGCGGAGAAGATCAATGCGGAAAGGATGGGCTTGCACAAGCGCCTGCAGGAGCTCGTGAAAAATGAGGAGCTGCAAAGATTAAAACAGAACAATGGCCATTACGAGCAATACCTCCAGGCGTTGAATGACATTTCCATTTCTCCCAAACCAGCGGAGATCTCTTCAAGGGACCTCGAGACCATCCTCAATTCGACCAACGCGTTGGTGTCACGGCTTAAACAGGAAAAGCTGCTGGATGCGACCATTGCCAAAATTCTCATTGATATTGAAAAGCGCGCGCTTAATCTGGAAGAAATCACCAGGGATTTGCTGCAAGAGCACATTGACAAGATCACCAGGGATGAAATAGCGGAAAAAGAACGGGAGCGAACAACGGCAAAGAATTGCATTACCGCATACGAGCTGTACATGGCAAAACGCATCAAAGGCGCCGATCGCGTCCACGTCATGTCGTATATCGACAGGCTCAGCCGCCATTTTTTAAAGAACCGCGGGGACGAAAAAAGGTCGATTTTCAACTTAGGGATTTTCAGACTGATAAAAAATCTTTTCACGAAGAGACCGGGCGATAACCGGAAAGGACCGCGCGATGATTCGGGCAATTTTTATAAAGATTCCCAATTGAATTTGGGAACCAAATGGCGCCGGCTGGTCTTTTTCAAATTGGCGTTTTATTGTTTTCTGTTCGCACTGGATGGGGCGTTTTGGGGGAAACTGGTGCTTTCCCCGGTCTTTGAAAAAATCCCGGCTTTGGAGGCGCTGAGCAACGTCACGTTGATTGATTTTCTATTTTCACGCAGCAGTTCCTGGCAGGATCTCTGGGCCGTCGCCATTTTCCATCTAATCTCTTTTTTCGTGGTCTTGCTGCTGTCGCGAATTCCCACCCGTTTGGCGTTTTATAATAAGATGAGGGCTTTTGTCAAAAGCGAGGAGTGCAAAGACTTGTTTAAAAGCAAAAGCCCGGACCGGGACGTCGCGAAAATGACGGACGAGAGCCAGGTGTTTTCATTCAGAGGCACCGCGGGAATGATCGAGGCGTTATCAAAAAAACTCGTCTCGCGACGGCCGTTGTACTATCTGCTCGTCTTTGCATATTATCTCACGCTGTCGTTTTTGCCGGCGGCTCTCAACATGAGCGCCTTCGTGTGGATGTTGCCATTAAACCTTCTGTTTTGGCTTATTCTGCACTTTTCCTATCGCTGGATTGGCGAGATCAGTTTCATTCTTAAAGAAGAGCTGCGCCGGCACATTGAAAATTACGTGCTCATCATGCCTGCGGAAATTGACCGGATCAAACAGGGGAGCCGGCAAAAGATCACGAGCTTTATTCAACAGGAAGTGAAAAAGCTCAACGAGCGGATATACGAATTGGGGCAGCGCCTGACGGGATTAAAGCAGGAGACCACCCACAAGCTCAAGCCGGTCTTGGAGCTGGAAGCGCAGGATAGCCGCCTCAAACAGGAACTGCAGGCGATCCAAACTTTGCTGCTGGATTTGAAAAACATCACGCCGGCTTACGACGAGAGGATAAAGGAGATTGGCATGAAAATAAACGTCATTGACGATATCGGAAAGATTTGCACCATCAACTATAAGGCGATCAAGGAGGCGATCGAATATGATGCGAACATTTTGCAGTAAAGTTTCCCTGCGTTTAATCGTTATCCCCTTCATGTTGTTGCTCAATCATTGCGCGGACCAGCCTGCCGGCAACCGCAAGACGAGCGGCGACACCATCATTATTCTGGACCCTTTTAGCTCGCGCGGTCCCGGCGAGACCGGCGCCGCCATGGATTCGACCGTTGCCGGGTTGCTCCGCAAGGAGATCGAGAACAAATTTCAAAAGGCCAAAAAGTCGCAGGAGAGAATTCTCATCTCTTATGGCCGTTCCGAGCAGAATGAAATGGCCATTTTCCTGCCCGATAGCCTGAGAGCTCTGAGCGGTTTCGTCAAATTCGATAAAGCGGTCAAGCGTTTTGCCGATTTTCACCTAACTGAAATCGCTGGGATCATTCGCGACCATCCGGATGATCAATCGGCATTTTTTGCCATTTTCGGCTACAATTATTTGAGCCGGAACTTTCATCAAAACGCCGGCAAGATCATCCTGGTGGGGAATCTCGTGGATAAAAGCTTCGAAGCGAATCTGGCGATCAAGAAAAGTGATTTTGAAAACGAGCCGGCGCGAAAAGAAATCGACGACCGGATAGACGAGAAGTTCAAAGAATTCCGCGCGGAGTTTGACGGCACTTTTGCGCGTTACAAAGAAGAAAAAAACGCGCGAGCGAAGCCCGACATTTCGCTTCACCTGCTCCGGCGCGAGTTAGCGCCGCTGGTTTATGATGACCGGGTGCACTATGACAACTACATTAGTCTGGTCAAGGATTTTCTGAAAGAATACGATCGCGACGGCAAAATCGAAACGAACGAATATTAACCGGCAAACAAAACTAAAAAGAAAAGGGCTTGGCTTATGCAAAGAGTTCGAATTTAGGTGACCGGTCAATATACCCATAACTGCGACATTCCATTACCTCACGCCTTCCTTCCCCCTTGACTTCTCATTTTAAATTCGCTATTTTAGCTTCACGCCGGTCAAAATTTATCATGCTGTCCCGATCCCAATTTTAATTCCTGAAGAGGAAGGAGGCTGTCGTGAATTCATCCGTCCGTTTCACCCGCATGCTTCGTTGCACTGTTGGGCTTTTCTTTATTCTCGCATCAAGCTTCGCGGTTGCCCAAGCGCTGGACGAGAAATACTCTGCCAAAATCAAAGAATTCACCACCGAGACGTATTTTCTCACCGAGCTGGTGGATCATCTTCCGGCTTCCGCCACCGTGCCGACGCCGGAAAAAGTTTTGGGGTACGCCATTGGCACGCCGGAGAAATTGACCTACACCAAAGATATTTACCGCTACCTGCGCGAGTTGGAGAAGGCCTCGCCGCGTGTCAAAATTTTTTCGATGGGCCAATCCGAAGAAGGCCGCGAGATGCTGCTCGTCGCCATCGCGGATGAAAAAACCATTCAGCAGCTCGATCAATATAAAGGAATGACCGCGAAGCTCGCGGATCCGCGCAAAATTTCCGACGAGCAAGCCAAGCCGCTCTTCAGCGAAGCCAGGCCGATGTATTGGGCCACCGGCAGCATTCACTCTCCCGAGACTGGTTCGCCGGAGATGCTAATGGAGTTGGCGTATCGGCTCGCGGTCGAAGAGACGCCCGCCATCAAAAATATTCGCGACAACCTCATCGTCATGCTCACGCCGGTGGTGGAAACCGATGGCCGCGACCGGATGGTGGATATTTACAATTATCGCAAAGCCTATCCGAAAGCCAATGCGCCGAGCTTGCTGTATTGGGGCAAATACGTGGCGCATGACAACAACCGCGACGGCATGGCGTTGTCGTTGGCGCTGTCGCGCAATATCTTGAAAACGTTTCTCGATTGGCATCCGACCATCTTGCACGATCTGCACGAATCAGTTCCGTATCTTTATACTTCCACCGGCACCGGCCCGTACAATGCGTGGATCGATCCCATTCTCGTCGACGAGTGGCAAATGCTGGCGCATTGGGAAGTCACTGAGTTGACCAAACGCAACGTGCCTGGGGTGTGGACGCACGGTTTCTACGACGGCTGGGCGTGCAATTACATGTTCTACGCGGCGAACGGCCACAATGCCATCGGACGTTTCTACGAAACCTTTGGTAACGGCGGCGCCGATACACGCGAGCGCAAATTGCAGCCAGCGCAGACGAATCGCGTGTGGTATCGCCCCAATCCGCCTTTGCCGAAAGTGAAATGGTCGATGCGCAACAACGTCAATCTGCAGTAAAGCGGCTTGCTGCTGGCGATGACTTTTTTGGCCAACAACAAAGCGCGTTTTCTTGAAAATTTTTATTTGAAGAGCAAGCGCTCGGTGGCGAAAGCGACGACCGAAGGCCCGGCCGCGCGGGTAGTTCCGCAGGATGATCCTCGTCCCGTCGAGTGCGCGGACATGATCAACCTGTTGCGCTTGCACGGCGCGGAAGTGCATCGTGCCGACAGCAGCATCACCGTGAAAGAAGGGAAATTTCCGGCGGGCAGTTACGTCATTCGCATGGATCAACCGTACAGCCGCATGGTCGATATGCTGCTCGACAAACAATATTACAACACCGACGATCCGCGGCCGTATGACGATACCGGCTGGACATTCGGCCCGTTGCGCAACGTTCGTACCGTGCGTGTCACCGACCGCGCCATTCTCGCTAAAGCGATGACGCTGTTGACAAGCGATGCGAAAGTTGTTGGCAAAGTCGTTGCGCCTTCGGCGACGAAACCGGCGGCATATCTCATCAATCACAACACCGATAACACGCTGATGACGTTTCGCTTCCGCCTCAAAGAGGTAAAAATGCAAGCCGCAGAAAAAAGTTTTAATGTTGGCGATTTGAAATTTGCCGCCGGTACATTCATCATTCCCACACAAAATGCGCCGAAAGATTTAGCACAACGCCTCGAACAAGCGACTTCGGACCTCGGACTGACAACATATGCTATTGATAAACTGCCCGACGTAAAGACCCACGACCTTGCCGTGCCGCGCATTGCGATTCTGCACACTTGGCAGAATACGCAGAACGAAGGCTGGTTCCGCATCGCGTTCGATCGTTTGCAAATTCCGTATGCCTACATTTCCGATCACACCGTTCGCGACACACCGAATCTCCGCGCGAGATACGACGTGATCATTTTCCCACCGCTCGGTGGCACAGCGCAGCGCATTGTCAACGGACTGCCGATGCGCGGTGAGCCGATTCCGTGGAAGAAAACGGCGTTGACCCCAAACCTCGGCGTCGATGAAACCGACGATATGCGCGGCGGTATGGGTTTGCCGGGACTCACCCACTTGCGTCAATTTTTGGAAGACGGCGGCGTGTTCATCCCGATCACCAGCATTTGCAACATTCCGATTCAATACGGTTTGACCGAAGGCGTGGTGTCCGTCGAGCCGAAACAACTGCAAGCGCGCGGCAGCATTTACCAGGCCTATTTCAACGACGACATGAGCCCGATCCGTTATGGCTACGGCGATAGCCTTGCCGTGTATTTCAACCAATCGCCGATTTTGCAAATCAGTCGCGGCGTTGGCGGTGCTGGCAGCGATGAGCCGGCGGCGCGTCCCACCGGTCGCGGCGGCAAAGATGAACACGACATTCCGCAAGGCCGGCCGGTGGCGGAGCCGTTGCCGCCGGAGAAAATTGCGCCCGGCGAAGAAGCGGCGCTCACCGACGATCAACGCGAAGTGTTGCGCAATTTGGCGCTGCCGGATTCGCTGCTGCCGCGCGCAATATTGCGCTTCTCCAAATCCGAAAAGAATCTGCTCATCAGCGGCATGCTCAAAAACGGCAACGAGATCATCAACCGGCCGCTGGTGATCGACGCCCCGGTCGGCAAAGGCCACGTGGTTTTCTTCGCCACCAATCCGATGTGGCGGCAGGAAACACAGGGTGAATTTTTCTTGTTGTTCAATACGTGTTTGAATTACAATAATCTTCACGTCGGGCGGCCGGAAAAGAAAGTGGTGGAAGAGAAGAAAGCGCCGGAACCGACAAGTGAAGGCGACGAGTCGGCCAAATTTTAAAAGTCGCGTTCGCAAAATGAACGCTGCCGTATTCCATCATTAAACAGGAGATTGCGTATGAAAGGAAAGATTGTTGCGATTCTGCTGCTCTTGCCGGTTTTATTATTTGCCCAGCGCCATCTGCGCGAGGCGAATCCAGCCGCGATTGATCGCAGTGAAGGCGGTTCGGCGGCAGCGCCGGCCACGGTGCAGAAAGGCGCCGCCGCGCCGATATTGATCGGCAAAACCTGGAACGCTTACTCCGGGCAGAATCCCTGGACGAATCTCATTGCGTATGATCCTTACAGCAATCTCGCGGCGATTGTCAAACGAGTCGATCGCACCGGCGCCGGCAGCGGAGTAATCGTTTATCAAACGAGCAACGATGGCGGCGCGACCTGGAGCGCACAGAGCAGCCCGATCAACCCAACGGGCTTCAATATGGGCCGTCATCCGAATGTGCTGATCAGCAATCCGACGAAATCGCCGGACCCGGCGGCCGCCACGGTGGTGGCGAATTATAATGATCTCACCGCCGGCGGCGGGCAAAATTTTGGCGACGTGCTCTACACCAGCTTCAAACAAAATGCGCCGGGCACGGTGGCCTTTTCCGGTCGTGATGCAGATGACGCGTTTTCGGTGGCTGGCGGAACGGATTTGAATAACGGTAATTGCTATTTTGCGATTTACGCGGCAAACAGCCGCTATACCGCTGCGAGTAAATTAACTAATGGCGGAACGGCCTTGTCTCCGCATGTGGTGGTGGTGCCGGGCGCGAATATGCTCACGCAGGGCGCCCAAGGCGGCGTGGCGCTGGATGTGGGCAATGATGGAACGATCCATTATGTGTCGCGGGCGCGTTTCAGCTCGGGCGCGCCCACCTCGGCGATTTTTATTTGGCGTTATCAACGCTCGACCGACGGCGGCGCAACGTGGTCGGCGCCGGAATACGTGCTGCCGAATGTCGCGGCCGGGCGTCATGATAGCAATTATGAATACGATTTCATCGTTGACGCCGCCAATCAGGTTCACCTCGCCGGCTTGCTGGTCGATACGCTGGCCACCAGCGCCAGCACCGCGGTGGCGCTTTACGATATCGTTCGTTCCGCAACGGGAACGTGGCGAGCGACGAAGGTTGCGGATATTCGCCGCTTTGTTTATAATGCGATTCGCCAGGAACCCGGCGGCAATCCTTTGCAGCAACTCAATGAGCCGGAGTATGCGAAAACCAAAGATGGAAAAACACTGGCGCTGAAATGGATTGATATTATTCCGAACGCCACCGGCACGGACGCGGTGACGCCGGAGGTCTGGGTGGCATCGGCCAGTTTTGCGCTGGGAAAAAGAAATGATCCGCCGTGGTCAACGCCGAGGAACATCAGCAACTCCCCGGCGATTGCGGAAGTTTTCACCAATCTGGCAAGTTACATGAGCGATGCCGGGCAGCTCTTTATGTTTTATTTAACGCCGTCCGTTGGTGACGTTTCCGAGTGCAGCCTTTGGTTTTTGCCGGAAGCGAAAATCGTCACCGCCGTTGCGGAAACGCCAAAACTGACGCCGGCTCATTTCGTGTTGCAGCAAAACTATCCCAACCCCTTTTCTCCGCAAGGAGCAGGAACCGCTTCGACCAATATCAGTTTCTCACTGCCCGTCGCGGCAGTGGTGAAATTGCAGGTGTTGGATATGCTTGGCAATGAGGTCGCCACGCTGATCAACGGACGTCTCGCGGCTGGACCTCATCAGGTCATCTTCGCGCCGCCCCAATTAGCGAATGGTGTTTATTTCTATCGTCTGCAGGTCGGGGCTTTCAGTACGATCAAAAAGATGATCGTGATGCGATAAGGCTTAGTGAGCAGTAATCAGTTACCAGTTAACTGATTACTGGTAACTGATTACTGGTAACTGATTACTGACATAAATTTGTTTCAACCGAAATTCGAATGATGATCACCGTTCGCCAGGCTTTGGAAATCGCGCTGCAAAAAACCGCGCGGCTGCCGATTGAATCGATACCGCTATTAGAGAGCGCCGGCCGCATTCTTGCCGAAGACGCCGTTTCCGATGTTGACATGCCGCCGTTTCCGCGCAGCTCGATGGACGGCTATGCCGTGCGCAGCGCCGATGTTCGCAATGTTCCGGCGCGGCTGCAAGTCGTCGGCGTAATTCCCGCGGGCTCGTATCCGAATTTTTCGCTGCAGCCGATGCAGGCCGCCAAAATCATGACGGGCGCGCCGTTGCCGCCGGGCGCGGACGCCGTGCAAATGGTGGAAAAAACGCGGCCATTGGAGGAAGGAACGGCCGTGGCGATTTTGGAAAACATGGCCGCCGGCAACAATGTTTCGCCGCTGGGCAGCGAAGCGCGGCAGGGCGATATCGTGTTGCCCGCGGGAAAATTCATTTCCCCCGGTGTTATCGGCTTGCTCGCCGCGACGGGCAAAAGCGCGGTTGCGGTTTATCGCGCCCCGGTCGTGGGGATTTTGGCGACCGGCGACGAGCTGGTCGAAGTGGATGCCAAGCCCGGGCGAGGTCAAATTCGCAACAGCAACAGCTCGGCGCTTTATGCGCAGGTGCAAAAGGCCGGCGGCCGGCCGGATTTGCTCGGCGTCGCCAAAGACACCAAAGCCAATCTGCGCCATCGCATCGCCGACGGTTTGCACTACGACTTGTTTCTCGCCACCGGCGGCGTTTCCATGGGCGATCTCGATCTCGTCGAAGACGTGTTTGCCGAATTTGGGCTGGAAGTTTTTTTTGATAAAATCGCGATGAAGCCCGGCAAGCCCGTGGTGATGGCGCGCTCCAATCGCGGCGGCGTCATTTTCGGCCTGCCGGGAAATCCGGTTTCTGCGGCCACCGTTTTTGAAGTGCTGGTGCGGCCGGTGCTGCGCAAGATGATGGGCTTTCCGGTGTATCAAAATCAAATGGTGCTCGCCACGCTCACCGAGCCGTTTGCCAACCGCTCCGGCCGCGAGAATTACGCGCCCGCGGTTGCCTGGTATGAAGAAAACCGCTTCATGGTGCGTCCGCTCAAATCCAAAGGCAGCGGCGACGTCGTCACTTACGCCAAGAGCAATTCCTATCTCATTTGCCCGATCGAGCGCACTGATTTAGCGGCGGATGAAACCGTGGTGGTGATGTTGCGGCCGGATTTCTTTTATGGGTGAGAATATTCCCTCACTGACGATGGGTAGCGCCGACATCCTGTCCAATGTCACTAACTTTTTGAATAAGGCGATGACAGAAAAATGGTGGCAGAAAAACAATTCGACCACAGATCAAATTTGTTATAATTCCGCGCAGCGGCGTAGAAACAAATGCCTCACTCGCGGGTGGACGGCATTGACCGGTCGCTAAAATTTGTGGAGATTTTGAGACTTTCCCAATTTAAGCGACCGGTCAATTCACCCATAATGCGGATTACATTCAAAGCTAAATTCCCCTTGTTTTCTTCATGGCGCTTATTTATCTTAAACAGCTTTCTGAAGCGACTTGTAAGTTCTAAACTAGAAAACAAGGCAAAGGAAACAATGCTTTGGAGCAACGCCTAGAGCGCGAAATGAAAACAAGAATCGAATTTGCAAATTTGGGGGCGGAGCTTAAAGATGATATCGCAAATCTTCGCTTCACACGCAATGGCGAAATCCCAAAACTCAACAACGACTGAGCAATCAAAATGCCCGATCAGTTTTCCGCTTCTCCGTCATGGCAGCGGCCTTCCTTTTGGAAGCTGGTTTTTAACCTGCCCAAGCTTTTTCGCCTGCTCGGCCGGCTCTTTCGCGATGCGCGCGTGCCGGCTTTTGGCAAGCTCGTTTTCGCCGCGTCGATCGCGTATTTGATTTCGCCGATCGATCTCATTCCGGATTTTCTTTTTCCGATTCTCGGCGAGTTGGATGATCTCGGCATGATCCTCGCCGGACTGCGTTATTTGCTGCATCGAACTCCGTCCAACGTGCTGGAGGAGCATCTTGGCCAGATCGGTTGAACGATTTTTACTCGCCAGCCTTTTCCTCGCCGCGCCGCTGGCGGCGCAATATCTTTCCAAGCTCGAAGTCATTTATCCACGCGAAGGCTTGACCATCACGGCCACCGACTCCACTTTTATTTTCGGCAATTTTGATTATCGCCCGTTCGGCGCCGCCACGGTCAACGCGCCGACGAAATTTTCCGTCGCCATCAACGGCCACGCCGCGCGGCTTTATCCCAACAAAACTTTTCTCGCCGTCGTGCCGGTGAAACCGGGGCCGTTCACTTTTCACGCCGTGCTGCGACCGATCTTCGCCGACAGCACGATCGCGGATTCCACCATCGTCGCGCGCAACGTTTTCATTCCACATTATTTGGCCGCTTCACCGGCCGACACCCTCGTCGTCGATTCGAGCTACGTTTTTCCGAATGGCACTTTGGCAATGCTGCCGGGCGACGTGCTCGGCGTTGCGGTGAAAGCTTCACCGGGTTGCACCGCGCGTTTTTCCATCGATAGCGTTGCGGTGAATTTGCCGATGACCGAACGTCCGGCCGCAAAAAATTTTAACGTCGGCGAAGCCGTGTTCGGGCAGGCGCGGCCGCCGGCAACGCCGTTCGTGCGCGGTGTTTACACCGGCGTTTATCTGATTCGCCCGCAGGACGCCGCCACCAACGCAACGATCCGTTTTGAAATCACGGACTCGTCGGGGCGGCGCATAGAAATGATCGCGCCCGGAAATTTATCGATCTGGAATTTCGGCGTTCCTCGTATCGCCGAATTAACGCAGGCCTTGACCGTCGGGCGCACGAAGCCCGGACGCGGCTATCAATTGTTTCTGCCCGCCGGCGTGAAATTATGGATCACCGGCCGCGAAGGAAATTCGTATCGCGCGAAATTAGCCGAAGGCGAATCAGTTTGGGTGCCGGCCGGCAGCGTTAATTTTTTGCCGCCCGGCGCGCCACTGCCGCAAAGTATCGTCGAAATCGTGCGCACCAAAAGTTTCGAGAAATTTTCCCGCGTCACGATTTTTATGTCGGAGCGCCTGCCGTATAAAATTGAGCAGGAAAGAAAAAGTCAACGATTGCAAGCCACCATTTACGGCGCGACTTCGGACACCGATTGGATTCGCCACGATTTCGGCGATCCGTTGATTGACGAGATTCGCTGGTCGCAAGACGGCGAAGAGAAGTATCGCCTCACGATTGATTTGAATCAGAAACAGCAATGGGGCTATCGCGCCTACTATGAAGAAAACAATCTCATTCTCGAAATCAAAAAATCGCCGCTCACGGAAAAATCGCGCAAGCATCCGCTGCGCGATCTGGTCATTTGCGTCGATCCCGGACACGGGCCGGAGCCGAACGCCATTGGACCGACCGGACTTTTTGAGAAAGACGCGACGTTTTTTTTAGCCGAAGCGGTCGCCAAAAAACTCACGGCGCGCGGCAGCCACGTCGTGCTCACGCGGCAAACGATGGAAGAAGGCATCGCGCTCGCGGCGCGCACGAAATTGGCCGAGGTGGCCGGCGCGGATATTTTTGTGAGCCTGCATTACAACGCGCTGCCGGACGGCGTCAATCCCGACCAAAACCGCGGCAGCAGCGCCTATTATTTTCACCCGCAAAGCTCTCTGCTGGCGCACAGCATTCTGCGCCATTTGTTGCGTGAATTGAAACTACCGAACTTCGGTTTGTTTTATGACAATCTCTCCGTTTGCCGCGTCACCAGCATGCCGTCGGTGCTTTTGGAGCCGGCGTTCATCATGCATCCGCTTGAAGAGGCGCTGATTCTCGATCCCGCCTTTCGTGAGAAAACCGCCGCGGCGATTGTAGCCGGCATTGAGGAATTTGCCAGAAACGCGGCGTCGAAAGAATAAGGTCTCGCAAAAAAACAAAAGGCAGGGTTCATGAAATTTTTTGTAAACATACTTTGTCTGTTGCTCCTCGTCGCCGTTGCCTTGGCGCAAAACGGCAAGCTGAAGCTTGAGCCGACGCGCGACAACGGCGAATGGTTTTTGTTGCACAAAGACGATCTTGTTGCCGGCGCGCATCACACGCGCCACGCCGAAATTTTCGGCAAATACGTTGCCGGCTACAATCATTACGTGTTGCAAGGCATCGACAAAGTGCAAGCCACGGCGATGGAGGGCGGCGGCTATTTCATCGGCGTCAAAGCCGTGCCCGCGGAATCGCCGGTCGGCTATAAACTGCAACTGTTTGATCATCCGCTCTTGGAGCCGCCGCGCCCCACGAGTTATTGCAGCGGCGCGTCCTATGCCGCGTTCATTGAACAACTGAATCTCATTTTCCCGCAAAAGGGCGGGAAGCTCAGTGACGAGCGCTACGAAGCGATTCGGATGCAAGAAGAAAACGGCGGTCGCCGGGAGGATACGATCAAATTCTGGGGCAAATGGAACGACGACGGCTTCGGCAGCCAATATGCGCTCGTGCAATATGCGCGGATGGGAGAAGAGATCAAACCGCGGCAGGCCCGCCCCGGTGATTTCATCAACATCTCGTGGGCCAAAGGCGGCGGCCACTCCGTGGTTTTTCTCGGTTGGTATCAGGATGAAAATTTAAATAAACATATCGTTTACTGGGCAAGCCAAACCCGCACCAACGGCTTCGGCGACGAAGTCATCCCGCTCGAGCGCATTAAAGAGATCAAAGCCGTGCGGCTCGCGCATCCGGAAAATCTTTTTACGTTTGACGTCAACACGCCGGTCCAACGCGGCATCCCCGGCGATAAAATCGAGTGGTGAGATTTTTAGAATTAATAAGCTTCGTTGCAAAAATATGCGTGTTTATTATTTGCCCAACGGATTAAAAAACGGCCAACGGATTATATTTTTAAATCCGTTGACCCATTCTTTTCTTTGAAATTATTTGGTTGCGAACGATAATTCATTCATGCCAGTAATATCTCAGATGAAATTCATCCTCGCTTTAGACCAGGGCACCACCAGCAGCCGCAGCATCATCTTCGATCACGACGGCCGCATTCACGCGATGGCGCAGCAGGAATTTAAACAACTTTACCCGCAGCCCGGCTGGGTGGAACATGATCCCGAAGAAATCTGGGCCACCCAGCTTGCGACCGCCAAGGCGGCGCTGCAGCAGGCCAGGCTCGCGGCAAAAGATATCGCCGCCCTCGGCATCACCAACCAGCGCGAGACGACGATCTTGTGGGACCGCCAAACCGGCGCGCCGGTGCACAACGCTATCGTTTGGCAAGATCGCCGCACGGCGCCGATCTGCGACGCGATCAGAAAAAATTTTGGCGCGGATAAAATTTCGCAACGCACGGGTTTGGTGCCGGATCCGTATTTTTCCGGCGCCAAAATCAAATGGCTGCTGGACAACGTTTCCGGCTTGCGCCGGCGCGCGCAAAACGGCGATATCGCCTTCGGCACCATCGATAGCTGGCTGTTGTGGAAATTGACCGGGGGCAAAGCGCACGCGACGGATTGTTCCAATGCGGCGCGCACCATGATTTACAATATTCAGCAATTGGCGTGGGATCGCGACATTCTTTCCTATCTCGACGTGCCCGCCGCGATCCTGCCGAAAGTGCAGGCGAGCAGCGGCGCGTTCGGAACGGCCGCCGCCGAATGGTTCGGCGCGGAAATTCCGATCACCGGCATCGCCGGCGATCAACAAGCCGCGCTGTTCGGACAAACTTGTTTCAAACCCGGGATGTTTAAAAATACGTATGGCACCGGCTGTTTTTTGCTGATGCAAACCGGCGAGAAAATTATTCATTCGAAGCACGGCTTGCTCACGACGATTGCGTGGCAAATTGGCAATGAAAAAGTTCAATATGCGCTCGAAGGCTCGGTGTTTATTGCGGGCGCCGTGGTGCAATGGCTGCGCGATGAGTTGAAAATTATTTCTGCCTCTGCCGAAATCGAGTCCTTAGCCGCGCAAGTGCAGGATAACGGCGGCGTCTATTTCGTCCCTGCCTTTGTCGGGCTCGGCTCGCCGTATTGGGACGCGAATGCGCGCGCGGCGATCGTCGGCTTAACGCGCGGCGCAAATCGTCATCACCTTGCGCGCGCGGCGCTGGAGTCCATCGCCTATCAATCGCGCGATCTTGCGGAAGCGATGAAAGATGATGCGCCAATTGCTCTCACTGAGCTGCGCGTTGACGGCGGCGCGGTGGTGAATAATTTGCTCATGCAATTTCAAGCGGATATTCTCAACACGCCGGTGATTCGTCCCGTCGTCACGGAAACCACGGCATTGGGGGCGGCTTATCTCGCGGGGCTTGGCGTCGGCTATTGGTCGAGTTTGGAGGATGTGGCGCATCACTGGCAAATGGAAAAAAGGTTTGACCCGCAAATGAACGAAGCAACGCGTGTGCAGCTTTATCAGCATTGGCAGAAAGCCGTGGAGCGGGCGAGAAGGTGGGCGGCGTAGCCCCTGCGGGCGCAGCCGGTCGGCCCGACTGGTTACTCTTGCGCCATGACTGCCGCGTCCCATAAAATAACTTCTGATGATTTCTTCGCCAGCGTCATCAGTTCTTGAGTAAAACCTTTTTTTGAAATGAGCACATAACGATCGACTTGTATCTTCTTTTTCAATTTTTTAAACTCGTTGACGCCGATCAATTTGTTTTTCCACTTGAGCTCGAAAACCCACGATTCGGCGTTGCGCGCAAATAAGTCGATTTCGTCGCCGTTGGGCAGCACGTAATTTTTGATCAGCGTTTTGAAGGCCGGCAGCGTCACCGCGCCGACCCGTTTGCCTTGCATTTTCGACACAAAATAATATAACTCAAATTCTTTCGCGCGCCCCAGTTCGGCCGCGGCCTGCAAATACTTCTCGCGAAAATCATCCGCCAGCTCTTGAACGATGCGATCCTGCAATGAAAAAGCGCCCTCGGGATGATAGAATTTGAAATAAATCCACCAGCGCAGCAAAGGGTCGTTGATCAAATAAAGCTTTTCTTTTCTGGCGACGAGATCGACTTTCATTAATTCCGCCAGAACAATTTGAATTGCCGCGGGTTTGCGGGACAGGCGTTCGGCAATCTCGGTTACGGTGAGCGCTTCGTCTTTCGCCAACACTTTCAGGGCGCCGTGGAGAATGGCGCTGCCGCGCGCATGGGCCAGTGCATCTTCATAAATGTAACGCAAATGCTGATACAGCGGCGATTTTTCATTGACCAACTGCAGCAACAGAACCCGGTGAATGTTTTCGGCGGTCAATTCGAGTTCCTCGCGCCGCTGTGTTTCACCCAATGCATGCGTGAGCAACTCCAAATAGTACGGATGTCCGGCGGTGGCTTGCAGAATGCTCTGCTCAATCTCTGTGGACAGTTCCAGCGGAATTTTTCTGCACAACTTGGCGAGATAGAGCCGCGAATTTTCTTTATCGAAATGGTTCACATAGTAAGGTTTAATCTGTGCGAAGAACGGGGAATCCGGCTGGTCAATGATGTTTCGCATCAGGCGAACATACGATCCGGCAAAAATGTAGAGAATACGGTTATGGGCCTGCGTCACGGCGCGCATGAAACCCAGTATCTCCGGCATTTGTTTAAAGTTTCTGAAATCGGTGATTTCCTGAAATTCGTCGATGATCACGATGATCGGCCGGTTCAGACACTCCGATAAAAGATTGGGAAAACTCAAGGCGTATTCCAACAGGCTTTTCAAAGAAATTTCCCGAGCTTGCGACGCTTTGATAAATTGATAAACATGATTGACGGCGCGACGGTGAACTTTTTGCAATTGCACCATGCAAAATTCCGGATCTTCATAACGGGGAAAATTATCCCGCCGGTCTTTAACCACCCATTTGGTGATCAGGCCGATATAGGATTTGGCAAACGATAACGGCTCGATCACCAGATGCTGCAAATTGACATACGCCCAGAGCAACCGGCGGTCGGCGTGATGGCGTTTCATGAATTCGTAGAGAATCGTTGACTTGCCGATCCGGCGCGTGCCGATAAATGCGATTTTGTCGGCCTCGCCGCGCAGCAGCCGGTCTTTGTAAAATTCAAGCGTTTGCAGCTCGGCCATCCGGTTGGTAAACAAACTTTGCGTTTTTTGGGGATAGAAAAGGTGATACATATTTTCTCACTCAGATGAATGATCATACAATTGAATTATAAGTCAATTAGCATATCAGTCAAATGAAATATAAGTCATTTGACTTAAAATGTCAAGCCAATAAATCAACACAAATAATGCTCAGTTCTGAGTGGGGTAGCGCAGGCCTCCTGCCGGCAGACAAGATGTCTGCGCTACGTTTTCCATCAAGCTGAGGCATTACCAACCCATTTCAATTCTCGCGGAGGATGAGATGAAAAAGTATTTGTCGCCGTTGTTGTGCCTGTTGGGATTCAACTTGGTCTACGCTCAAACCACCCCTTTTCTCACCGATGCCGAAATTCGCCTGTTGCAAAACGAAATCTCCGGCGACCGGGCGTTTCAGCACGTGCGCTGGCTGACGCACTGGCATCGCGATTCCGGCATGGAAGGTTATTTTAAAGCGGCGGAATATGTGATACAAGCGGCCAAAGAGGCGGGCTTGCAAGACGTGCAGTTCATCGAGCAAAAACTCGACGGCCGCAATTATACCGCGCGCGCCGCGGAGTTGTGGATGGTGGAACCGGTCGAAGTTAAGCTGGCCGATATTGGCGAGCACGCGGTTTATCTCGCCGACGGCAGCCACGACGCCGACGTGACCGCCGAATTGGTTTGGGTCGGCAACGCTTCAAAAGAGGCGCTCGCCAATATCGAGGTTGCCGGAAAAATCGTGCTCTCCGACGCCAGCCCCGGTGCCGCGGCCAACAACGCGGTTTGGGAAAAGGGCGCGGTGGGCATCGTCTCCTATGTGATTTCCGAAGGCAAAACGCTGATGGATTATCCCGACCAAATCGCGTGGAGCCGAATTCCGCTCAACCCGCCGGAAGGGAAAAAGGGAACGTTCGCTTTCATTCTGCCGCCGCGCAAAGGCGAGACGTTGCGCAAAATTCTCGCGACGACGGACAGGCAGGATTTTTTTGCGACCGGCAAACGCACCAAAGGCGGGCGCGTGGTGTTGAAAGCGAAAGTCGATACCGAGATCGGCGAGAGCAAAGAAGGCCGCACGGGTTTTGTCGAAGGCTGGATTCGCGGCACGAAATATCGCGATCAGCAAATCGTCATCACCGCGCATTTGCAGGAAGAGCAAGGCTCGGCCAACGACGACGGCAGCGGCAGTGGCAACATTCTCGAGCTGGGTCGCGCGTTCAACAAGCTTATTCGCGAAGGCAAAATGAAACCGCCGTTGCGCGATCTTCGCTTCTGGTGGACGGACGAAATTTATTCGGAGTATCGTTATTTTCGCGATTTTCCCAACGAGCCGAAGAAGATGCTCGCCAATTTGCATCAGGACATGACCGGCGCCAAGCAGTCGATGGGCAACCGCGTGCAGCATTTGATTTACGCGCCGCATTCGCGCACCTCGTATCTCGACGCGATGCTCGAAAGCGTCGGCACGTTTTTGATTCAAACCAACAACGGTTTTCTCGCCGCCGGCCGGCAGGGCGGTTTGCCGCATCCGTATTCGCGGCCGATGTATTCGACGCTCGGCACACGCGACAATTATAACGCGATGTTGGTGCCGTATTTCGACTCGTCGGATCATCGCTGCTTTTTAGATGGGCCGATCGGGTTGCCGGCGATTGCGTTGATCAATTGGCCGGATGATTTCATTCATTCCTCGGATGACGATCTCGACAACATCGATCCGACGCAATTGCGGCGCAATAATTTTTTCATTGCGGCGCTGGCGTATTATCTGATGTATGCCGAAGCCGATGACGTGCCGCTGCTCGCACAGGAAATTTATACGCAGGGCGGCAAACGCCTCGCCAATGATTTTCAAGCGGCGACACGGGTTTTGCGGGATTCAACGCATGCGCCGGAAGCGAGTTGGAAAGACGCGCAGATGCTGGTCGAGCAGGGTTTGCAGCGCGAGCGTTATGCCTTGAACTCCACGCGCGTTTTTGCCGGCAGCGAAGCGCGCGCGAATACGACGATACAAAATCTCGTGATGCAGGTCAATGCGAAAGAAAAAATCCTGCTCGCCGAATTGCAAGCCGCTTACCAACAACTGCACGGCAGCGCCCCGCGTCCGATTAAACTCACGGCCGACGAGCTGGCCGCGAGCAAAAAAATTCCCGCGAATGCAGCCGTGTTGGAAGACTATTTCGGCAATCGCAGCAAAGTCGGTTTTGGCAGCGGCGGCAAGCTGCACGGCTTGATGGTGGAAGAAGTTTATAATTTCGTGGACGGCAAGCGCAGCTATTACGACATCTACAAAGCCGTGCGCGCCGAAGCGCTGGCCGGCGGCAGATGGTATTACGGCGCGGTGAATTTGGCGGACGTGGCGGGATTGCTCGACGCCGCGGTGGCGGCGAAGGCGTTGGTATTAAAATAGCTGATTTTTGAGAGCATGGGTCGAGCTTACCCGCGAGCAACAGATAACCGAAGTGCAGGCATTTTCGCCAAATGATGATCCAATTGCCGGCACAAGTAAAGCCTTCGTAGCGGGGTGGGGAGATTTACTGATTTGACTATGTGCTCAGCCCAAGTTTTTGGCGCAGGAAAGCACGCGCTATTTTCGTTTCTCGCAGCGCGAAGCGCGCCATTTCTTGGGTGGCTGATTCACCGGGATAACGGATCTCCACGGCAAAAATGAAAGCAAACCGCGTCGTAATTCGGGGCTCTGCGAACGCGCGCTTCCCGACCCGCCGTGACGAAATCCGCTTCCGCCTTGTCAACCCATTCTTTCGTCAGGGCGCGCATAAAGCACTTTGCCTTTCTCTATGACGTCTTGCAAAAAGTAATCGCCCAACTTGAGACGCTGGGCCAACTGCTGCGGACGCCGAACGAGCAAATCCAGCCCAAAGTGATAGTCGATGGCGCGCGCGATTTTCGCGGCCTGTTCGCTGTTATGCAAGGAGGACTCCATAATCACCAACAAATCCACGTCGCTTTCAGGCTTAGGTTGGCCATAGGCATACGAGCCAAAGAGAATGACCTTCTCCGGCTGAAATTTTTCAGCGATTTGCTTCACCACCGCGGTGATGGCGCGACGCGGAATGCGGCGGCGCTCATTGGCATTCGGGACGTTCATCGGCTCAGATTACTCTCCATAGTTAGAAACTAAAATAAAGAACGTTTTTTTTAAATGCAAGCGCATTTTGCTGATCAATTTTGCTGATCAATCGCGTGCCGGTGCGCTTCGACTTTTCACGAATGAACGCGAGTCCTGCTTCATTTGGATAGTGATCGATGAGCCGGACATGATCGATGATTCAATTGCCGGCGCCGGCAAAGCCCAACGGACGCAGTCTTTGCGGTGTGGGCGTGGGGATTTTACTCGAATGATTGGTTAATACGTTACACGGTTGAAATTTGCAGTTGGAATTTGAATGTATTTCATTTTTTAATCCTGATAACTCCAGTACAATAATTCACCTCGACTCTCTTCTACTTCCCTGACACCTTTAGCACCGTGCCGATCTAAGACAACCCCTTTGATTTCTCGCTTTTGAAGATACATCTCAAAACTCCTATCTATAAACATTTTTATCTGTTTTAACCGTTGCCTAGTGTTGCTGGAGCCTTGGCCTTTAGGAGCGGCCGCGTCCAATACTTCCAGTGGAACTCCGAGAATGTCAAATGCCCGATTGGAATCACCTTCTAAGAGTCGGATCGCTTGTAAAAGCGCCTCATCGGATTGCCGCTGATAATAAACGGAATCTCGAGGTACGGCGCCACTAATCATCATTTGATAAAGAATTGCCAAATTCAGATATGTACCAGTGCTGAAACGATTATGAACCAATGCATTTTTATAAAACCTTTCTGCACGACTAAAATTGCCGTATATGAATTCAACATTGCCAGAGTTGTTCCAGGCAGCAGCATAGGTTGAGTCCTTGATTAAAATCCTTTGAAATTGATTAGCAGCCAAGGTATATTGGTTATCCTTTGCTAAAACAACACCATATAAGTTTCGTATTTTTCTTTCTTCCTCAATTGACAAGTTGCGTTTCAAACTCGCTTCAAATGTCTGCAAGTATTGCTGTTTCAAATCGTTCATTCTATCAAAATCGTTTAACAGATTTTGTGCAAAATCAGGGATAGGCTTTGGAAGAGCGCTTGGGGATTTAAGCACACTTGACGACACTGGTGGATAGATAGCTTGACTGGCAGCCACCTCGAATATCTCCACCAAATTTTTGTTTCTAATTTCTTTGAATCTTTCGGCGGCTGTTATCCACGCTTCAACGAAACCAGAGGAAATCATCGTCGTCTCAACAGGGATCCACAGATATCCATTTCTCTCCACAAAAAGCTCCAGCGAAATTGGCAAAATACGACTTTGCGATGAGGGAACATTTGTTTCAAACATCATGAAAATATGTCCCGGGCTACTGACCATGGCCGTAGGAATGCCTGCGTTCTGAAGTAGACTTGCATAGAGTACCGAAAGATCATCACAATCACCAAATGGACTTCTGCTACTCAATAGTTCAGCCGGATACTGAATCATATCAAGCCGGTAAAATGATCCACGAAGTGAATCGGCCAATGAAGGAAAAGGTGTTAAAGGGTCTGCACGATATTGTAGTCCATAAGCCGTTAATGCATTAAAAATAGTAAGTGCATCATCTATATTGTAACGGTAAATCCAGTTTGTTTTGTCGAATTGAGGTTTTCTCATCAAAACCTCATTAACAAAACTTTGTACAATCGGATCATCATAAGTTACAAAGGCGACGGCCTTACGTGGATCATCCCAGATTAGATAATTCTTAGGGTGTACTTTAAAAGCAACCTTGCTTACAGATGAGTAAACATCTTTCCTGTATTCATAAGAAACTTCAATCTCGGCTGTAAACCTACTTTCCGGGGTATAAAAAATTTCATTTTTGAACACAGTGCGGAGTGGGAAATCGACAGTGGTTTCTGGCGGCAAAACCACTGAGTCTGGTCCCGTAGCTATTAGATAATGATTTTCTCGAAATGAAATCTCGCTGACCAAGGTATCGCTGTACATATTTTTGACTTTGATTGTGCCAATAGATCCGGATCTGCTGTAACACTTGTAAAGTGAAGCAAACACGTCATTAATACTAGCAGACTCTACCCTTGTCGGCCGGTAATTTTTGGGTACTATGTATTGCAATAATTTGGAGAAAAAGCTTGGCTCTTTATTGTCTCCTCTACTTTCTGGGTTACTTTCATGAGTTTGTGCTGCAAGCGGATTTTCTATATTGGGGTTTTTTAGCTCTGGAAGTAACTTAGGTTGAAACTGTAGACCTTCACGGCGAATCGTTAGTGTACCGATTTCGATAGCAGGAGGAACACTTTGTTCTCGTGGTGGTTGACTTTCTGCAATAGCCATTCCAGCACTGACCACACCTGAGTCAGTGCTGGTTATGGATTCTATAATAGTAGTTGTATCTCGCTTGATCGCTTTCAATATCAGGTAAAGATATCTGCTCTTCCACTCTATCAAGCCGGACTTTGTGGTATCAGAAGCAGAACCAATAGTAAATGAAAAAGGAACGATGCTAATTTGGGCTCCCTGCCGTAATGTGTTCGTGAGCCAATTCTGATATAATTCAAAACGTTTTTGGATAGACGATGAATCATCGTTTGACAAAAAAGTTGTTTCAAATCCGACATCTTCTGGAAGATATCGTGCAATAAGGGTATCTAAAAACTCTTTACTTTGCTGTTTCAAAAAGTTCTCAACATAATAACTCCAAGCGCTGTCGCTACGCGCGGCGGTTATTTTTTGATCTGAAAAATCAGATTCGGCCAAACGATCCGAGGATTCTTCAATCTCTTCAAAACGGGGCAATACGAAAGATTGCAATAACGTTGGTGGATTCATGGAAATAATTTTCCATGCCATGATCGCACTTACCAGCATCGTCGCCAAAACCGTTGCTGGCCGCAAACCCAACATCTCCAGCCCGCGTCGGAATAAAACCCGACGTAAAGAATCTGGGGCGGTGAGGGCGAGTTGGCGCGGCTTGCGGCCGGACATGAAAGTAAGAAAGACATAATCTTGCAGCGCGCTATCTTCCGGCGCAGCAAGCAATAAGTCACGCAGACGCTTTTTCCAAGCCCGCAGTTTCCAATCTTTTGGCGGATGAGCGATATCGAGCGGAACCCCGTCGCGGATTTGATCATCCGCACTTTTAAGCAAATCTTCCAACGCTTGGCGAACGGCGCGCTCCTGTTCTGGCGCAAGGCTCCTGATAAGCTGCAAGCGCAGCCAATCCGGCATGCTGCCATGCCGAAACCAGGGCAATCTTGCCAGCGCCAGCAGCCGTGTTTCCGTCAATAGTTTTTGTCCGTTCGCATCAGTTAGCCGATGACCAAGATAAAGCGTGATGTCCCACGCGAGCATGGGATAAACAGCGCAAGCCGCAAGCCAGTCATAACCATCGTCGCCGAGGAAAGCATGCAGTTGCGCGCCAAGTTGCTCAACCGCTGCCGGCTCCGGCGCCAGTCGCTCCAAATAAAGCAGCGGCCGGCGGCGCAACATCTCCGGAAATAGCGGCGCGCCGTTTTGTGGGACGGACATGAGCGATTGCTTCGTTTGAAAGGTTTCGATGAGAATCGCCAAACTGGTTTGGGTTGCCGGCAAAACCACAAAATCCAAACCGGACAACGCCATTTCCCGATAACCCCAATGGCGCGGCGCTTCGAGCGTCAGCACGGCGCGGTCGGCCCAGGCCGAGAACAATTCGAGCCAACGCTGCGGCCGGCCGGTGAACGGGTGCATCAATCCGGCGCCGTCGCTAAAAATCATCAAACGGTGTTCCGGATAACGCGCGGCAAGCTCTTGCAAAGTCAGATGCGGCGAATAAGGATCGTCACTGCGGCAAACCCGCGGGTCGCTGTCAAAATAATAGCGCTCGATAAAGACGCCGTCGGCTTGCAACCGCGCCAAGTTTTCATCCACAAAACGCGCCTGCTGGTCGTGGAAGCTGGCGCGATCGATCAACACGAGGTATTCCGGCAGGATCTGGCGTTTGCCGTAAACCGGCGTGAATATCCCGCCTTGTTGTGTGGTCGTTTCCACAGTGGCGGGCAGATCGAGGTCGCCAACGCCGCTCTCGCGATGCCGGCGCATCTCTTGTGCGAAACGGCGAAAAGTCGGGCCGTGAAAAAGCTGCTCGCCGGCGCCTTTGACTTTGAGGCGGTGCAATTCCGGCGTTTTCGCGGCGCGGCCTTTTTCCAACA
>Ga0247727_10001711_pt1 | contig 51373 bp, 56 predicted proteins | sample WisWelCaveWW1625_FD_202498 | JGI IMG/M metagenome (GOLD analysis project Ga0247727, IMG submission 202498) | Biofilm microbial communities from Wishing Well Cave, Virginia, United States - WW16-25 | ecosystem: Environmental > Aquatic > Deep subsurface > Groundwater > Cave microbial mat | place...
CCTGGCCGTAGGCGCGTTGGCGTTCACGGTCCAGAGCGGGCGGCACCGCCTCGCATTGTGGTTCGTCGCCTCCTGCGCCCTCGGGGTTTCCGGCTACTCGGCTTACTGCAAGGTCGGGGCTTCGGCGAACAGTCTTCTCCCGTTCCTTGCCGTCTCCACCGTGTGTATCGGAATAGTTCCCGGCGCACTCTTGGGTGCGGAGCCGGCGCGGGCGGCCTTGGCGGCAGTTGTCGCCGGCATGCTGCTCACACTTCCCATCCCAAGTCCGCCCTCGCTCAGACCCACCCACGTGTTCGAGGCCACACTTGAGCGGGTTGTGGCCAGGTTACCCGGGAAGGTCCTGATGCCAGGTCGGCCCGAAGTGCTTGCCAGATCCGGCCGACCACCTTGCTTTCACCATTCCAGCCTGAAGGGTCTCGTTGGGTACACACCGATCATCCCGTTCCCTTCCCCAATTCGGTCTGCTCTGCGACGGCAGGAGTGGCGCGCAGCGGTTGTGTGGCGTGGCCTGATCGAGAAGGAGGTACAGGACGCCGGATATCACCTGACCAAGGAGCTTGGCAGAGATCCACTCATTGGCGTTCCGGTCCGTGTCTACGAACCGAGGCCCGTTTCCGCTGCGACCGATCGCTGACGGGTTTCTAGGGTAACCCCTCCACGGACGGCGTGTAGACGCCGACCGGTCGAAGGTGCGCGGGATCGCGGCGGAGGATCCCGATGCCGAGAGTACACCCGCCCGCTCCGTACGTGATCCGGCGTCGCTGGAAGATCGACGACGCTCGCGCCGCCGTCACTGCCCTCGTGAGGTCAGGACTGTCGGCGAGCGCGTTCGAAGGGCGCGAGGGGCTCGACGTGAACCGGCTGTACCGCTGGCGCCGCCGTCTCGATCGAGGGCGTGCGCAAGGTCGCCGGCATCTTCGCCGTCGAACGCGAATCCAGGATCGCAGGCGACTCCGCAGAGGAGCGCCGCATCCGACGCGTGAGGCACACCCGGCCGCTGCTCGACGATCTGCGCCTGTGGATCGACGAGAAGCGCCAAGTCATCCCACCGAAGACGCCTCTCGGCCGCGCGCTCGGCTATCTGCACCGACGCCATCGTGATGCCTTCAGCAGTCTCGTCATGTTTCGCGGCTGCTCTGAACCGGCCGATCGCGTGTCACGCTTCCACTAAACGTCTCGGAGAGGCTCAATTCGCCGGGTCACCCGTGCAGGCGGCCGAGTCGTGCCGCGCAATCTGTCCGTCTTGTAGCATGCAACACCCGTTCACGCAGTCGCCGCCCGTGCATGCACAGTCTCCCTCGACTCCACAGACCCCCGATCGTGCAGCACTGGCATCTGGCCGACACACGCCTTGGAGGCAGATTCCCTCGGGACACTCGCAGTCTACGGTACACGGGTCGGAAGGCTCAGGCTCGCTTCGCTGCCCGCAGACCCCGTACTCTGCCTTACATTCCATGTCGCATCGCACGCACTCTCCAGGATCGCTGCCGACGCAGCGTTTCTCGCAATATCCCGCCCAACTTACAGAGTGATCCACGTTGTCCACGGGCCGACCGTCCACGGTGCAGACCATGCCCTCCGGGCAATCTGCTGCAGACAAGCAAGTTGCAGTCACCCGACCTCTTCCGCTATGGGCGTTGAAACGGCACACGGGCGTACCTCTCGGCTCCACGCCACAGCGCTCAAGAGACGAGGCATCCTGCGGGAACTCGCAGTCGTCGTAGGGGGCGCGCGGTGTGTGGGTGGGCATCTCCGCGCAGTCGGCAGCCTGTCCATCGAGCCACCAAGCGTGTCCCAAGGGGCCTGCCACCTGGAGACCCTCGCAGGTCGCTGTGATCCGCTCCTCCGATTCCTGCTCGCCTGCCTGGTCACCCTGCGAAGGGCGCTCCGATGGCGGATCGCCAGGTTCAGGGGCGCTCCGCGACTGAGCGCACGAAACCAGCGCCGCCGCTACAAAGGCCCGCCTGATCTGCCTCATGGAATCACCCTCGTTCCCTTGTACCGCAGGTTGTACTGCGTTCCCTGGCAGGATCTGCACACGACGGAGGTCGCGACTGGCTCTGCCCACGTCGGAAAGAGATAGCCGCCCGGCAAGCCACCTTGGATCGCACCCGTGTAGTGACTCATGCCGCTCGTTGATGCGAACCGCATCGACGGGAATGGGCCAGAGATCGTCCCTTGAAACGTGATACTCGCAAGCGCAAGGTTAGCATCGACACTGCCGGTGAAGATCGTATCGCAGGGGGCCGACTCCCGCTGACGATAGAAGAACCGTCCAACGTTCTTCCCAAAACGATTCGCCGCGGGCGTCGCGAGAAAATCGTTGTGATTCGACGCGCCACAGCTCGACGACCGGTACCACGCCTCCTCGACGGGCGCGTTCTCGTTGGTGATATCGATCACATGGAGGTTGGCCTTCGTGTGTTGCTCTCCGTCCGGTCCGGGACCGCACTCCTCGTCGTAGGCGATGAATGCATAGATGTTGCCTGCGCCGTCGTCAGACGTAACCACGTGTACGCGCGTGAAAAGCGTCCAACAACCGGCGGCCGCCCCGCAATCGGCACCGCACTGTCCGGTACACTTGGGGACGGTGCCCGTACCGCATCCCGCATTCTCGCAGTCATCAATGGCAGTCAGTACTACCCCTGAGCGAACCGTGAAGCTCTTGGTCAGGGTGCCGGACGTGTTGTAGAATTTCATCATGACGTCGCCGGCGGAACTCCGATAGCTAACGATTGCGTGGCTATTCCCTTCGTGGTGTGCGACAGCGGGATGGCTCACCCCGTCCTCCCCTACGATCGTCGTTGAGGTCAGGGCGCAGGCAGCGCCGCCCGGCTGCCCAATCTCGCAGTCGTTAAACCCATACAGGCAGATTTCACGCGTGCCGGAGCCTGCCCCGCAGACATTTGCGCCGCCAGCGAACTCGTTCGCTACTGCCCAGAGATCATCGCCCTGGTCGTTATAATGAATCGCCGGTCCGTCGTCGAGGTCGGCATCGAGCGGATTTGCGCAGGAGACGGGGTAGTCCCAGACGTTGTTGTCGAGGTCGTTCGGTTGCGTGGCCCCTATTCCTATGCAGTAATTGCCACTCGCGTTGTTCTTTAGGATATAGGAGACGTACTCAAGTCCGTTGTGGGGTCCGCTGCTCGCCCACGGGTCACTCGACAATGTGTATCCAGCAGCGACCGCAGGGGTGAGGCGGGACGCGCTCCAGCCATTCCAGGCCGACGCCCAGTTGTAGTAGTTGGCCGAGCCGAAGTAGGCCCCGTAGTGGTTTGCGTCCCCGGAAGTCTTCGCATCCTCAGGATAAAATTCAAAGGCGGGGTTGCAATCAGTGGCCGGATTCCCACCGCTTACCTGCACAGGGGGATCGAAGGACTCGATCACGATGTCGGCGCCGCCACAGACGCCGAGGACGCAGTCTTCGCCCCGCCGGCATTCATTGCCGCAGGCGCCGCAGTGTCGCTCATCCGATTCTTGGTTCACGCACAACTCACCGCAGGTGACGCTGCCCGTGACGCACGCGCAGGCGCCGTCGTGACACGCCATGTCATGTCGGCAGTCCCCCGCATCATCGCACGAATCTCCAGCACCCCGCCTGGGCTGCGCTTGAACCTGCTGGGGGCTCAGTGCGACCCAGAGGAGAGCCGCCACTAGCCCGGCCACAACAACGACGATGATCGACCGTGAGCGTCGAATGGTCCTAGTCGCCATGGCGAAATCGCCTCCTATGTCGATGGTGAGAGTGGCTGATGATCCACCGTGCGGATCGCGAACGGGACTGACAGGTCGAATCGGACTGGAAGTCAGCGATGACGGAGCACCGCGGTGACGGATCTCGGGCGGGCCAGGGCGAAAAGGTGGAGCCCTGAGCCCATGAGGATCTGTTCGCTCCACACTTCTGCGCAGCCCACACACCGCATCCCTCCGACCAAGGACAAGTAGCTCTGGCATGATGGATGGGGCGTGGTCAAGATGATTCGTAGACTCATGGTCGCAGCCATGAGTCTCTGCTCGGGAGCTGCCCCCCGACCGGAGCGGACAACACGTGGACCACGTCAGCTAGCAGTCGAACCTCAAGCCCGACGGCGCGAGACCACTGGAGCAGCTTCGCGACGTGCGAGACCATCGTGGGTTCGTCTATTCTCAGCTCGGCCAGGATGTCGCTGCGCTTCGCGCCGGCGCCGTTGAGCAGGAGAACCTGGAGGGGGCGTGGGTTCAGCGTTACGCGGGTCTGTTGGACCGCCGCGACCAGCCGCGACCAGCGTGGGACGCTCGCATCCGCGAGGAACTGCCGGAGGCAGTCCGTGTCGCTGCCGTCCTTGTCTTTGATGACGAAACCGACGCGCGCCAGCGCTGCCGCGTTCGCCTGGTTCGGGTAGGCCGTCAGGACGGTCGTCGGCACCGGACGGCCGACCCGCGCCTTGATGTGCTTGACGATTTCGAAGCCCGACGTGCCGGGCGGGCCGACCTCCACGATGGCGCCGAGGAGACAGCGTTGCGCCATGATTTCGAGCGCCCGCTCGCCCGTCGGCACCGCGACGTAGCGGACGTGCGGGCTTCGCTCGATGACGAGCCGGCCAAGCGCCTCGGCGGACTCCATGTCGGCATCGACGGCCAGCACCCACCCGATCGCGTCGGTATCGCCCATGACGATCGGCTCGTCGTAGCTGCGGGCAGGCAGTGGGGACGGCGACGGGTTCGGTCGGTCGCGCGATCTCCCGGCCGCGTGGCCCCTCAAGTCCTGCCGCTCACCGAAACCACGCGGCGGCCTCGGCGCCTGACGCTTGGCTGGCCCCGGCCTCGCGGCGCGACCGATCACCACGGCGCGCGAGCGCACCACCTTCCGCATCGTTCCCCCTCGCCCGTCCGTCGAGAGGGACGAGTGACGCACGCCGCGACGGCCCGCACCATCGGCCTCGCGAGGCCGATGGGACATCCACCTACACGGGCGTCGAAACAGCCTGGACGACGGCACGGCCGCGCGTTATCGATTGCCCGGACGCAAGGGAGGGGCGATGGGGACGCCGGATCGACGCAGACCAGTCTTGATCGTCGATGATGACGCCGACGGGCAACGAGCGTTCGCGCGCACATTCCAGAAGCGCTGCCATCATCCTTGCGAGCGACGTCCGTGAGGGCCTGAAGGCGGTCAGGCGCAACGTCCCGCTCGCCGCGCTGATCTCGGACGTCAAAATGCCAGATGGCAGCGGCGTCGAAGTCGTGCGCCTCGCGCTACAGCTCCAGCCGGATCTGCGCGCCGCCGTCGTCACCGCATACAACGATCCCAAGCTGAACGATGAAGTGGTGGGGCTCGGCGCCGAGTACCTGCAGAAGCCGTGCTCGTTCCTGGGGTTCGCCCTTCGGCTCGCCGCCGCCCAGCACATCTCGGACGATTCTCTGGGGCGTCACGTCGCGACGTTCGCCGTCGCGCACGACCTGACCGTCATGGAGACGGAGGTGCTGGCGCTGAGCGTCCAGTATTTCGACCGCCCCGCGATCGCCGACGTGCTCGGCGTGAGCCTCAGCACGATCAAGTCGCATGCCGAGAAGATCTCCAAGAGGGCGAACAAGAAGGCGCTGGGCGAGATCGCGCACGATATCCGCTGTGCCGTCAGGACCGAACGCGAGCGGCGGGGAGGACCGAGACGCGAACTGGGACGGGACTGACGGTGTCGCGCTCGGAGTGGCGCCACACCGAGGAGCACCGAAGGGGAGCCAACCAAAGGAAGGAGCGCGTCACGATGGACCAAGAATCGGGCAAGGATCGTCGCGTACTGAACTGCATCCCGTCGCGAGACACGGAGAAGGACTGGCGTCCCCGGCATGCCGATCAGGCCCGCGCCGCACGTGCGGGCCAAGCCGCGCTGCCGCCGAGCGTTGATCTCCGCGCGGGCCGTCCCTGGTGGAAGATCGGCGACCAGGGATCGACGGGATCGTGCGTCGGATGGGCCACGGCCGACTCGGTCCTCCGCTGGCACTTCACCGAGAAAGGCCGCCTTCCCAAGAAGGCTTCGCTCTCCCCGCGTTTCATCTGGATGGCCGCGAAGGAGACGGACGAGTTCCGATCCGAGCCGACGACCTTCATCGAGGCCGACGGCACGAGCCTGAAGGCCGCGCTCGACATCTCGCGACGCTTCGGCGTCGTTGCCGAGACGGTGCTGCCGTTCTCCGGTGGACTCTTTCAGGGCGAGACGGAGGACTTCTTCGCGATCGCCGCGCAGCTCAAGATCGCCAGCTACCACAACGTCGGGCTCGACCCGCTGGAGTGGCGCCGCTGGCTTGCGAAGCGCGGTCCGATCCTGACGCGACTCGACTGCGACGACACGTGGATGAACGCCGTCAACGGCCAGTTGAAGACCTACCACCCGGACACCCGCCAAGGTGGCCACGCCGTGGCGATCGTCGGCTACCGCGCCGATGGCTCCTTCATCGTCCGCAATAGCTGGGCGACAATCTGGGGCGACGCCGGCTACGCCTACGCCAGCAAAGCGTACGCGGCGGCCGCCTTCACGGAGGCGTACGGAGTTCTGGTGTAGCGGGCCAAGAAGTCGCGCCGATCAGATGCTACCCACGGACCCATCGTCGCCAGGACTGCCGGTGCCCGTGTTGTTCGGGCTCGCGCTGATCGGGTTCGCGGTGATCGGGTTCGCCGTCGTGCGAGTGAGAGTCCTCTACCGTCGAATGGAAGAGGGTGAGAAGAGGAGGACCGAGATCACCGTTTGGGCTGGGATCATCGTCGGGGTCGCAGCAGGCGTGATCCTTTTCCCCATGTCAGAACTCGGCGCCTTCAAGGCGATCTTCGACGACTCGTCGCAGTCCGGCTCGGACTCCGAGGAGGATGACGAGACCATCGCCACCGTGGCGGTGGACGCGGAGCTGCCGAAGCTTTTCACTGGCCTGAGCGTCACGTGGGGTACCCCCCTCCTAACCGCGCGGGCGAGCAACCGAGGACTCGGGACCGGAAAGGTAGGGCACTGCGAGGCAGAGTTCCTGACCGTCCTCGTCCGCTGGAATCCAATCGGCGGAGGTGTCCGAGGTCGGCGGGCGGATCTGTACTTCCATGCCGGTTTCGGCCTCTACAAGGTTCAGTTGTGGAAGCTCGTCGAGCAGGAAATGGACAGCGCGGCGTTCATCTCGCACCTGGAGGGGCTCTTCGGCCGGGCGACAGAGGAGCAGAAGCCGGACGGGCCTGTGTGGCGGTGGGAGCGGGAAAGCGTGAACCTTTTCTCGAACAACGGAATCGCGACTGTCGAGAGCAAGGAGCTGGCCACGCGCTTTGCTGCCGAGAGAAGGTCGCGCTGTCCGCGGCGTTGATCCCCATCGTGCCGTCCCGGAGCGCCGCTGTTGCCCGCCACTCCCCCACGCCGCCTCGGCTCGATAGACTCGGCGGCGCGTGGGGGCTCCCGACCGAATCGGCGACTACGAGATCCTCGGCGAACTCGGCCGCGGCGCCATGGGCGTCGTCTACCGTGCGCGCCGTCCCTCCATGCCGGAACGTGAGGTCGCGCTCAAGGAGATCCCCTTGCTGGCGGGCGAGCGCGACCGAGCGCGCAAGCTCCGTGAGGCGCGCGCGCTCCTGCTGGTCAAGAGCGTCCACGTCGTCGCGCTCCACGACGTCTTCGAGATCGCCGAGCGATCGAGCCTCTGCCTCGCGATGGAGCGGCTCAAGTCGGAGACGCTGCGCGACCGGTTGACGGTCTTGGGGACCGGCCTCGACCTCGACGCGACGATCGAGATCCTCGACGCCGTCCTCGACGCGTTGGAGGCGGCGCACTCGGCCGAGGACGCGTCGGGACGGCGAACGCCGATCGTTCATCGGGATCTCAAGCCGGAGAACATCGGCTTCCTCGACTGGCGTGGCCGCGAACTCGTGAAGGTCATGGACTTCGGCGTCGCCCGGATCGTCGAGCAGGAAGGCGAAGCCCGCACGACCGTGCAGGCGTTCACGCCCGCGTACGCGGCGCCCGAGGTCCTGCTGGGTCAGCGGGCCGAACCGCCGGCCGACCTCTTCTCCGTCGGGATCCTCGCGTGGGAGCTGCTGGTCGGCCGCCACCCCTTCGCCGACGCGCGCGGCCACCTGCCGCCATCGCTTGCGCTACAGACGCGACTCGCGCGCGAGCCGATCCCGCCGCTCCCGCAGACGCTCCAGCAGCGGATGCCCGAAGCCATCATCGATCTCGTCCGGGACCTCTCGGCGCTCGACCCGCGGCTGCGGCCGACCGCCACGGAGGCGCGCGAGCGGGTCGCCCGAATGCGCCGACCGAGCAAACCGTCTGCGCTGCGTTCGCCGGCCGCGGAGGCGCGGCGGGCCGTCGAGGTTCCGCCCGGCCGGCCGGTGCCTCCGACGCCGGTCGAGCGATTCTCCGCACAGGTCGCGGGGTTCGTACGGTGGTTTCGACAGCTCCCTCGGCGACTGCAGATCGTCGCGGGCGGCGGTGTCGTCGCCGCGTTTCTCCTCGGCGGCCTTGCCGGTATCGACACGTCGCAACCACCCGCGACGACCGGACCGGGCGCGCCGGTCCCGCCGACGTTCGTGCCGAGTCCGACGACCCCCCAGCGTTCGCCGTCGCCCACAACCGGCACCTTCACGTCTGCACCGGTGGGGAGCCTCGCCCCCACGTTCGTCGCCGAGGGCATGATCGGCATCCCGGCCTCGGCCTTCAACATGGGGAGCGCGACGGGCGATGACGACGAGAGCCCCGTCCACACGGTCTCGCTCGCAGCGTTCGCGATCGACCGGACGGAGGTGACGGTCGCCGACTACGACGCGTGCGTCGCGCGTGGTCTTTGCGCCGCACCGACGCGCTCCTGCAGCAACAACACGTCGCGCCGGAATCAGCCCGTCATCTGTGTCAACTGGTTCGACGCCAACGAGTTCTGCCGCCAGCAGGGCAAGCGGCTCCCGACCGAGGCCGAATGGGAGTTCGCCGCGCGCGGCACCGATGGACGCACGTTCCCCTGGGGAAACGAGCCACCCGACTGCGACCGCGCGGACTTCGCCGCAACGGGCCTCACGACTGGTTCGTGCGCCGGCCAAGGCACCGGCCTCGCCGACAGCCACCCGACGGGAGCGAGCCCGTTCGGCGTGCTCAACATGGCGGGCAACGTCTGGGAGTGGGTGGCGGACCTCTACGGCCCCTACGGCGCGGCGCGCGTCGTCGCCCCCTTGGGTCCGGCGGCTGGCGAGCTGCAGGTCGTGCGGGGCGGCACCTGGGGCAGTCCGGAACGCGAGCTGCGCACCACCGAGCGTCGCGCCCTCTTCCCCCAAGCCGAGCAACCGGGCGTCGGTTTCCGATGCGCAACGTCGGCTGACGCTTCGACGAGGGGTGGTGGCGGCACAGCGCGGCCGGAGGTCGATCTGGGCGGTGCGCGAGGTGCCCGCGATGTCGCGCCGGCACCCGCGGGCCTGTCGCCCGCTCGCCGAGGGCCTACGCGGGCGGAGATCCTAGCGGCGATGAACTCCGTCGAAGCGGACGTTCGAGCATGCACCCTTGGAGTGAGCGGCACGGCCATGATGTCGATCACGTTCTTTCGATTAGGCGGAGTGCTCACCTCGCGCGTCATCTCGGGCTTCTCGGGGCCAACGGCGAGCTGCATCGAGATCGCGGTCAACACAGCGCGAGCCCCACCTTTCGACGGTCCGGACGTCACGGTCCGGTTCCCGTTCGTGATCCGCTGAGGGATCTACCAGCCGAGACCGCTGCCGCCGACGGCCGCCAGCTCGGTGCATTCGACCGTCGTCGTGACGTCGGAGCGGTCGTCGCGGATAGCGAACGACCATCCGAAGTTCGCCACGCACAGCTCGTCGTAGAGCCCCCGGAGCCACGCGCGGTCCTCCGGCGTGTCGTCGAGCGCGCGCAGCGTCACGTCGAACGTCGCGTACGTGCCCTGTTCCGTCAGGACGACGCGTCGCACATCGATCCGGAGCCGCGCAAAGATCCCCTTGGTCGGGTGCTGCCACGACGCCACGTCACGGATCTCGATCGACCGATCCGGCACCTCGACGTAGCGGCCCCGATCGAGTGGGATCCCGTCGGGCGCGATGACGGCGCGGCAGGCGAGTTCGTCGTCGCAGCGCATGACGCGGCCGTCCAGGGTGTTGACGACGAACCGAGCGTGCAGCGTGTCGTGCGCCTGCGGGGCGCATCGCTCCGCCGTGTGGACCGCAAGATTGAACCAGCGCCCTTGCTGGCCCTCGCTGGCGATCTCCGTGCAGTCGCTGGCCGGCATGCCCTCTTGTGCAGGCAGGATCGCGAGCAGCAGGTGCCTGGCGTCGGAGGCGGCGAGCGGGCGCGGTCGGGCCTTTCGCTGGAAGCCCGTCGGAGGCGGCGTCGTCCCAGCTCGCAGCACCGGATTCGCGCCGTCGTCGATCGGGATCGCGCCGAACGGACCCGAAAGTGCCGTCTCGGACCCGGGAGACGATGAAGCCGGCGAGGCCCCTTGGCATCCGAGGGCCGCGAGAACGAAGGCGCCGCGCAGCCGCACGCTTCTATCGGGCCGCGATGTCGATCGCGACGCCCCGTACGGATTCTGCCGGCGCCATCGGCCGCAGCCCGCCCGCCACGCGCGCGAAGCTACATGCGGTGCCGCGGGAGTGGCAAGGCGACCGCCCGTTCCCGTCATGGACGATCGACGGCGTCGCATGCGACGGGGCCGCCGTCCCGCCCGAGCCAAGCGGTGTCGTCGGGCGGTGGCGCGACCGTCATGCTGAAGTCGAACTCGCCCGAGTCGTTCGAGCGATCGTTGTCGTTGACGCCGAAGACGATCTCGCCGGCCGCGGGCGCGAGGAACAGCACGCACGGCTCTGGATCGTCGCCCGCCGCCAGGCTGACGGCCTCGACGTCGCCGTCCGCGCCAACGAGCGCGACGGCCGATCCATGCGCCGCTCGCCTGGTCTGCTCGTGCTTCAGGTTGTATTCGCGGCACTGGAGGCCCGCGAGCCCCGCGGGCGTGACGCGTCCGGACGACGCGCAGGACAAGAAGCCGCCGTCCGCAACGTTGCCGCGGCCCGTGGACTTCACCGTTACGAGCGCGTTCGCCGGAACGACGATGCCGGTCCTGACGAGCCCGTCGCGTAGCGGCAGGCGGTGGTCGGATGACGTCGGCGCAGCCGCTTCGCGTGGTACGGCCGCCAGGCGGATGACCAGCTCCTCCAACTCGTGGTCGGACCGGACGAGGTTCCGCACGCCACCGCTGCGCGCGACCTCCGCGAGTTCGCGCTTCGTCAGGCGCGTACCGCCGATGCGGGCAGGGTCGGGCCGATCGAAGTCGTGGACGTCGATGTCGATGCCGGCCTCGCCGAGCTGGTCGAGATCGACATACATGCCGTACCGCCAGGTCGGCCGGACCGAATCGAGCCGTACGGACGACGACGTCGTCGTGCTGGAGCCCTCGTGGTTGAACGTGAAGACCAACACGGGGTCCGGGTAGCCGGGTGGCGCATCCTGATCGGGAACGCCGCCGGACGAAAGTGCCGAGAGTACCGAGACGACCGCCCCGGCCGCTGGATTGACGAGCCCCAAGACGGCCGCGACCGCGCCGGTGGACGTCGCATCCCGTTCGGCCTGCGCGGCCGACACGTCGATGTCCCACGTGTCGCCCGACGGGAGGCGCTCGCCGATCCGAGCGGACTCGACACGCACCAACACCCATCGACGGGACGACTCCTCGCCCCCGTGGATGGACCCGCCGCACGCCGTCGCGATAGAGATCGCCGCGAGGCAGAGCGCGGCGCAGCGCTCTGGGAGCCGGGTTCTCATGGCCCCGGGCCTGCGCCGCCGCGACGTCCGAGCGTTCTGCGCATCGACGTCATCTGAATGGCGTCTCGGCGGGGCGCATCGGAGCGTCCAACGGCTCGACCGGCGCGGCGCCCTTGCCGCGGCGGAACCTCGATCACGGTAGCGGGCACTGCGGCCCGAAGTAGCGACCCGACGCATCGTGAGAGGCGTATCATTCCCGCAGCGATGACGGCGAGCCGGTCGCTCAAGTCACGGAGCGCCGCAAGGATCGCGAGCTTGTCGATCGTCAGCTTTTCCATTCCGACACCTTTCGTTGCGCGCGCGGAGCGGGGGGGGGGGGTCTCCAGAACCCGGCGACGTCAGCGTCGCGCCGCGTGCTTTCTCCCCCGAAGGAGAATGCTGGTCCACGCCGCAGCCACGTCAGATTGGCCCGTCCAGCACTTCCCGCACCTTCCGCAGCAGGCTGTCGGGCGTGATCGGCTTTTGGAGCAGGACGACGCCTTCGTCCAGCACGCGGTGGTGGACGACGGCGTTCTCCGTGTAGCCCGACATGTAGAGCACGCGCATGGAAGGTCGCTGCGGCGCCAGGCGTTCGGCGAGCTGCTGACCGCTCATCTGCGGCATCACGACGTCGGTCAGCAGCAAGTCGATCGCGCCCACGTGCCCTTCGCACAGCAGCAGCGCCTCCCCCCCGTTCCGGGCGTCGAGCACCTGGTAGCCGTTGCGAGTCAGGATGTCGCGGGCCACGACGCGGACCTGGTCCTCATCCTCGACCAGCAGGATGCACTCGGAGCCGCGAAGTGAGCCTGCTGGACGCGCCGGCCGGGACGCCCGCTCGGCGATCTCGTCGGTGCGCGGCAGGTACACCTTGAAGGTCGAGCCCTTGCCGGGCTCGCTGTAGACCCAGATGCTGCCGCCGTTCTGCTTGACGATGCCGAATACGGTCGATAGGCCGAGCCCGGTGCCGCGCCCCTTCTCCTTGGTGGAGAAGAAGGGCTCGAAGATGCGCTCGCGCGTCGCCTTGTCCATCCCGCAGCCGGTGTCGCTGACGGCCAGCATGACGTGCGGCCCGGGCGTCACGCCGAGATGCTCGCGCGCATACGCCTCGTCGAGCACGGCGTTCCCCGTCTCGATCGTGAGCTGGCCGCCACCCGACATGGCGTCGCGGGCGTTCACGACGAGATTCATCAGCACCTGATCCATGTGGCCGGGGTCGGCCTTTACCTTTCCGATGTCCTTCCGCGGCAGCGTCCTCAACTCGATGTCCTCGCCAATCAGACGCCTGATCATCGAGTCCATGCCGGTGATGATCGCGTTCAGGTCGAGGATCTTCGGCTCCAGCACCTGCTGCCGGCTGAAGGCCAGCAGTTGCCGCGTGAGGTCGGTCGCGCGCTCGCCAGCGCGCTTGATCTCCTCCAGGTCGGCGCGCATCGGGTCGCCCGGCTTCAGATCCTCGATGAGGAGCGCCGCATAGCTCAGGACGATCGACAAGAGATTGTTGAAGTCGTGCGCGACGCCGCCGGCCAGCAGGCCGATCGCCTCCATCTTCTGCGCCTGGCGGAGTTGCTCCTCGCTCCGCGCCAGCGCGGCGGCCGCGCGCTTTCCTTCCGTGATGTCGAGCGAAAGGATGCACGTCCCCTCCGGCACCGGGATGAAGCGGAGTTCGAACCAGCCCTTCGATCCGTCCGGGAAGGTGAACTCGTTCTCGAACCGCGCATGCTTGCGTTCCTCCATGCAGCCGCGCAGGACGGCGAACATCGGCGTTTCGTCGATGCCCGGATAACACTGGATCATGGTCCGCCCGACGAGATCCTCCTTCGACTGGCGGCCTTGTGCCGCAACGGTCTCGTTGACGTAGAGGTAGGTCCAGTCGAAACCGATCACCTGACAACCTTCGAGAAGGCTGTCGAGGACGTCGCGGGCGATCCGTTCGGACCAGGCGTCCTCCGGCTTGCTCATCCTGCCGCTCCCCTGCACGTCACGATGCCGGCGCGCCATCCCAGGAGAACTCCGGAAATGGTCTGCCGGGCTTCGCGAAGAGATATCCCTGCAACAGGTCGCAGCCGAGATCCACGAGGACGTTGCGCTCCTGCGCGTTCTCGACGCCTTCCGCGACGACGAGCATGCCCATCTCGCGGCAGAGCGACGCCATCGAGCGGATGACCTTGCGCTTCGTCTCCGATACGTGGACGTCCCGGACGAGCGACATGTCGAGCTTGACGATCTCAGGTTCTAGCTGCGCGAAGCTCGTCAAGCCGGCGTAGCCGGCGCCGAGGTCGTCTACGGCGAGGCGGAAGCCCATCGAGCGCAGCGTCGCGAGCCGCGGCGCGAGGTCCTTCACGTCGGAGAGCGACGAGCGCTCCGTGATCTCCAGCACGACGCGGTCGGCAATCTTCGAGAGCGGCGCGTCGGGCGAAAGGAGTGAGTCGTCCACAAGATCGCGGGGGTGCAGGTTCACGAACAGCAGGGCTTGGTCGGAACGCGCCGCGATCGGAGCGGCGGCGCGGTCGCGAATCCGTCGGCCGAGATCGTCGAGGCGACCCAGGCGCTCCGCAGCATCGATTACGGCACCGGGGTGCGGAAACGTGGGCTCCTGGCTGCGCAGCAGCGCCTCGTATCCGAAGAGCCTCGGCTCGGAAGCCCTGACGATCGGCTGGTAGGCGAGCCAGAGCGTGTCCAACGCACGCGCGAAAGCGGCCTCCGTGCCGGCGCGATCGCCCGAGCCGAGCCCCTGGCCCGACACCTCGATGGCCTCGCGCTTGATCCGTGCGACTCGCCCGAGCTTGACGGCCCTGCCGACCAAATCGACGAGGTCGGCGGGCTCGAACGGCTTCGTCACGTACCGATAGACGCCCAGCTCTACTGCGGCGATCGCGGTGCTGACGTCGGGAGCCCCCGTTATGAGGATCACCGGCACGTCAGCATCGCGCTCTCGCACGGCACGCAGGAGCTGGATGCCGTCCATCTCCGGCATCGCGATGTCGCTCACGACGGCGTCGAAGCGCTCGCGCGCCAGCATGTCGGTCGCCTCGCGGCCGTTGCGGGCTTCGATCGCCCGGTGCCCGGCGCGCGACAGGAACTTGCACAACGCACGTCGCAGCGCGTCCTCGTCGTCCACGACCAGGACCTTCGAAGCGCTCCGGCTCTCCTCACCCACCACGACACCTCCGCCTGCCGGGCGGTTCTCCCCGAGGATCCTAACGGCAGCCCCGATGGGCGGCTGAAGGCCCCTGCGAGGCCACGAAATCAGAAGGGAATGTCTGCGCTTTCCGTGAGCCGCGATCGAACCACGCGGCCGCGGCCCGCGCCATCGCCCTCACGAGGGCGATGGGACATCCACTGACAACCACCTACAAGGGACGGCGAAACACCTGGACGCGGCGAACGGCCACTCAGGCGAGCCGGGGCGGACCTCGCCGCCTCGGGCGCGACCCGGATCCGAGCGGGGGCGCGCGCCACGTGTACCATGCGGTCTCCACCGAGGGAGGGAGCCGTCATGACGCACGTTCGCCGCCTGTTCGTTGCCGCGATCCCGCTGGTCGTGAGTTGCACGGCCGAGCAGTCCGATACGGTCGTGAGCCGAGACCTGGCCGTCATCTCCGACGAACTCCACAGCGGCGGCACCGAGGGGTTCTTCTTCCTCCCGCCGCTCGTGGCGAACCCGGGGGCGGCCGGCGCGTTCGCTTCCCATCTGGCGCCGATCGTCCGCATCGACTCGATCGACGCGCAGTTCGCCACGACGGCGACGATCGCGACCTACACGACGACGACCGGCCCCGGCTCCGAGACCGTTCGGGTCGATCCCGTCGGCGAGCACTACATCGTCAACTGGCACACCGACGAGTTCGCGCTCGACGCCGACGTCACGTACCGGATCCGCGTGCTCGTTCCCTCCCGTGAACTCGGCTTCGCCGACGTCGATGTTGTCGAATCGGGACGCGAGCTTCGGAACGTCGAGACCGGCGAGTACGTCGCACTCCTGAACGGCCGGACGCTGCCGATCAAGTTCCGGATCGAGCGCGAGGCCGTCGATCACGACGGCGACGGCCACGACGACTGGGACGACAACTGCCCGGCCGACGCGAACGCCAGCCAGGACGATGCCGACGGCGACGGTCTTGGCGATGCATGCGATGCGTGCCCCGCTGGCGTCGAGCGCTGGAGGCCGATCTCGCAGGACGGGCAGCCGAGTCCTCGGTTCCCCGCCGCGCTCATGTGGACCGGCAGCGACGTCATCGTCTGGGGCGGTACGCCGAGCGCGGGCGTCTTGGGGGACGGCGCGCTCTACGACCCCGAGGCCGATGCGTGGCGTCCGATGAGCGGCGTCGGCGCACCTGCCGCCAGAACGGCCACGAGCGCAGCCTGGACGGGGTCGAACGTCGTGCTGTGGGGCGGGCACGACGGCTCCCAGGCGCTCGCCAGCGGCGCCCGATACGATCCGGCGTCGGACGCCTGGTCGTCCATCGCTGCCTCGCCGCTGTCGGCACGCTACGCGACGATCGTGGTGCCGACTTCCCTCGGCGTGTTCTTCTGGGGTGGTTCCAACTACGGCGCGCTGGGGGATGGTGCGATGTACCGGCCGGGCGACGACTCCTGGCTCCCGATCGCCCATGCGGGTGCGCCGTCCGCCCGATACGGTCCTGCCGTCCGGGCGCTGGGCGACGACGTGATCGTGTGGGGTGGGTATTCGAATGGTGACCTGCTCGGCGATGGTGCCCGATACGATCCCGCGATCGACGTATGGGAGCCGATCTCGGCCGCTGGTGCCCCGTCGGCCCGCTACGCACACGCGATGGTGTGGACGGGCTCGATGATGATCGTCTGGGGCGGTAGGGGACCGGGCTTCACCGCTCTCGGCGACGGCGCCCGCTACGACCCCACCACTGACTCGTGGTCCGCGATGTCGATGGAGGGTGCGCCGAGCGGGCGTGAGCAACCCAGCTTCGTATGGACGGGCCAGCGCCTTCTCGTCTGGGGTGGGTATGCGGACGGCGCTCTCCTGGCTGACGGTGCGCAGTACGATCCCGCGACCGACGAATGGACGCCCATTCCTTCCGCTGGCGCGCCCTCTGCACGAGACGGGAACGAAGCCGTCTGGACGGGCAGCGAGATGGTCGTCTGGGGTGGCGACGTCCACGGGCCTGGCGCTGCCGAGGGTGCGGCGTTCGCGCCCTGCCTCGACGGCGCGTCGGGATGCCCGACGGGCGAGACGGCCGCATGGGTCACGACGACATCGCTGCCCGGCGTGCGAACCGTGTTCGGCACCGCCACGACGGAGACCGACATCTACGTCGTCGGGGGCGTGGCGGGCCAGAGCTGTGGCCCGACGTGCCTGACGAACCAGGTGCTGCGCGGTCGTCCCGATCCCGCGACCGGCGAAATCCCGGCGTGGACGACGGAAGCCAGCCTCCCGGTCGCGCTCGGTTACCTCGGCGCGATCGTGTGCGGCGACCACATCTACGCGGTCGGTGGCCACTCCGGCCCGAGCTGCCAGACGAGCCGCAGGACGTACGTCGCGGACGTCGGCGCGGACGGTCAACTGGGCGCGTGGGCAGACGCCGGGCCGGTCTTCGACGAGGACCACTCGATGCCGGGATTGGTGTGCTCCGCCACCCACCTGTACGTCGTCGGCGGCGGAGCGTGCGCGGGCGTGCCGGACCGACGGATCGTGTATGCGCGTATGAACGTCGATGGGTCGCTCCAGGCGTGGAACCTCGCGACGGCGGAGATGCCGGCGAGCCAAAGCGCGCCGCTGCCCGCCATCCAGGGCGGCGATTTCTACGTACTGCCGGCCGGCCTGAACGCCGATCTCTCCCCCTACCCGTACGTCCTACACGGCACGTTCGACGGCGACGACATCGGTCCGCTCGCGACGCTCGACGCGCCCGTCTCGCGCACGATCAGCGCCCAGGTCGTCGCGTGCGACCGCGTCTTCGTCCTGGGCGGCAGCAGCTTCGCGGGCGAGGGTGCCGAGCGGCGTGTCGATTCCTATCGGTTCGGTCCGGGTGCCGGCGCCGACGGCCTCGTTGCCGGCCGGGACCTCCCGTCGGGGCGCAACCGCGCGGGCGCCGCCATCATCGGCGACCGCATCTACCACATCGGCGGCAGCCTCGGCAGCGAGGGCGTGGTGGGCGATGTTTGGTTCGCGGATCTGGCGATCGAGTAGCGGAGGGCCTGAAGGACTCGGCTTCCGGCGACCGCGTGGCGCCACCGCCGCTCGCCTGAAACCTGCCGGCTGGCGCCGCTCGCAGACCCCCGTGTCGCCACGATCGGTATGGTCGATCACCGACATCGCCACCTTTCGCGAGTACAGCCCGCCGCTTGAGCCCGTTCCGAATCCTCGTTGTGGACGACGAGGAGATCGTGGGCCGAACGCTGGCGCGCGGGTTCATCCACGACGGCCTCGTCGCCGTCGCCGTCACGTCCGCGGCCGATGCGATCGCGATCCTCGACCAAGGCTGGAACGTCGCGCTCTCCGATTTCCGCATGCCTGGTATGGACGGTGTGGACCTTCTCGAAGAGGTCGCTCGACTCTCCCCGACAACGCGGAGGATCATGCTTACGGGAACGGCGGACGACCCGAAGGTGAAGGAGGCGGTTGAACGCGGAGTCGTTCAGGAAGTCCTCCGGAAACCAGCAACCCGCGAGGAGTTGCGAGCTGCGTTGGGCTTGCCGGGCTCTCGCCGGTAGTCCGATCTGAGCGCACGCTACCGACTACCCGGGCCATGCTGCGAACTTCGAGTGGCCGCCGGGCACGTCGCGTCCCCTCCGAGCACGCCAGCCCGCTGCCTGTCGAGCTTGATCCCGCCGTCCTCCCGTGCGAGGAGCCGGGCGATGCCGAAGCCGCGCCCCGTCACGAGGCTCCCGACGATCGCCTCGCCGACGATCGCCGAAGTGTTGGCGGAGTTCCTCGCGGACCAGAAGGCGCGCGTCGCCGCCAGGACGTTCGCGCAGTACGGCGCGGCCGTCGGCCTCCTGCAGGATTGCCTCAACGGCTACGCCCACCAGTCGCTCGACGCGGCGGAACGCGTGTTCTTCGACCGGCACTACAACGCCGAAGGGGACGCGCACCGCGGGTTCTGCGAGGTCTTCGGACCCGATCACATCCTGCCGAACGTTGGCGAGTTCCTCGGCTATTTCATGGTGCGGAAGGTGATGGCCGGCAAGGACGTGATGCGTGCCGCCGGCATCGTGACGAAGAAGCTGGCGGTCTGGCTGGCCGAGCGCGACTACGTGTCGAACGCCGCCGCTCAGGACGGCCACGCGCGCGGTGCCGCCGCGGCACGCGATCTGCCGAAGGCCAGCAGCCTCGCGTCGGCCTTGGCCTTGTTCGCGGAGGACCAGCCGCGCGGCCTGCCGGACGACGACGACGAGATCGAGGACCACTTCACGATCACGCGGGTCGAGGCACGCGCCGTCTGGCTCGACGGCATGGATGGCGAGGTGGTCGGCCCCATCGCGCTGCCCGAGCGACTCGCTCGCGAGTGCCGTGTCGGCTGGACGATCGCCGGCACGGTCGCGAAGGTCCGCGGACGGTGGCGGCTCGTCGAAGCGTGGAACGTGTACCCCGGGTAGCGGGACCGTGGCGAAGAACCGGCGGCGGCCCCTGACGGCCGAGGATCTGCTCGGGCGGCCGGGCCTGCGCGGGACGACCGTCGAGGCGCTGCTGGCCATCCAGCCCAGGACGGTCGCGCAAGCCCTCCGGATCCGCTACGTCGGCCGGAAGACCGCCCGGCGGCTGCACGAGATGGGACTCCTGACGGATCCCGAGGGAGCGCTGCGCGGATGGATGGGCGAGACACGCCCGCCTGCCGATCCCCTCGCGACGTTGCAGTCCGAGAAGTCACGGCCCGACCTGCCGGGACGCGTCAGCTACGCCCGCGGCAGGTTCGCCGGCCGGTGGCGCATCGTCGGGATGGAGCGGTGGGACGCGGACGCGCGCGACCTGGGCGGCCCGGCCTTCATCGAGTTCGCCCGCGACGGCACCGGCGAGTTCCGCTTCGTCGCCGTCGAGGCGTCGATCGACTGCCGCTATGGCGAGCGCGACTGGCTACCGCTCGTCGAGTTCTCGTGGCACGGCTGGGACGACGGAACCGAGACGTCCGGCCGCGGCTGGGCGGTCGTCGGGCGGGACGACGTGCTGCGCGGTCGCATCCTGATCCACCGGGGCGACGATTCCGCGTTCGAGGCGGTCCGGGTCAAGTAGGACGACGGAGCCCGTGGTGTAATGGGCGACTTGCCCGGCCCGAAGGCGATCGTCTCGTGGAGCAGCGGTAAGGACTCGGCTTGGGCGCTCCACGAGGTCCGCACGCGCGGCGACTTCGACGTCGTCGCGATCCTCACGACCGTCACGGCCCAGTACGCCCGGGTCTCGATGCACGGCGTCCGCGAGGTCCTGCTGGACCAGCAGGCCGATGCTCTGGGACTCCCCGTCGTGAAGGTCGGGATCCCGTCGCCCTGCCCCAACGAGGTCTACGAACGCGAGATGGCTCGCGCCCTGGAGGCGGCTCGCGCCGACGACGTCCAGCACGTTGTCTTCGGCGACCTGTTCCTCCAGGACATCCGGGACTACCGGGAGGCCCAGCTCGCCCGGCTGGGGATGACGGGCGTGTTCCCGATCTGGCACCGCGACACGACCGAGCTAGCCCGCGAGATGGTCGCGGTGGGCGTCGTTGCGGTCGTGACGTGCGTGGATCCGAGCAAGCTCGACCGCTCCTTCGCCGGCCGAACCTTCGATGAGCGCTTCATCGACGAGTTGCCGGCCGGCGTCGATCCGTGCGGCGAGAACGGGGAGTTCCACACCTTCGTGACGCGGGGGCCGATGTTCAGCCGGCTCATCGACGTCCGGGTCGGTGAGGTCGTGGAGCGCGAGTGCTTCGTTTTCGCTGACGTGGTGCCGGCCGAAAGCTGAGCCTGACTGCGCATCGCCGCGCATCAGGCGGGCCGCCCGGGTCTGCCGGTGTATGATCGTCGAAGGAGGGCATTCGTGCAGGGACCCCTTCATGCTCGCCTTCACGCTTCTACGGATCGCGGACGCGGACGCACCATGATCGTCCGCGCCCTGATCGCGGGGCGGCGTCTCGTGTGCTTCGCGCTCACGCTCCTCGTCCTCTCGGGGTGCGCCGAGGACGTCACGGAGTACCCGTTTCGCGACGAGCGCGGACGGGAATGCGTCTATACGTGCGGAGACAGGGACTGCACGTTCGACTGCGACGGGGAGTCCTCCCGCGAGTGCTCGGGCGGCCCGCTTCCGCGTCCTTGCTTGACCATTGCCGTCGCGCATGACTCGGAGCCGGGGCCGCAGACCGGAACGGGGAGCCTCTGCGATTCGTGCTGCGCCGAGGAAGGCGGCCCGTCCACCTGGGTTGACGAGGACTGCTCGGCGCTCGTTTGCACGACGGCTTCCGACTGCCTCCAGGTGCTCTGGCCGGGGCTCCGCTGCGAAGACGGCCACTGCGTCGAGAACTTGATCTGCGTGGCGGATCCTCCTCCGGGGGAACCGCTCTGCGACTATGCCGAATGAGGCGCGGTGCCGCCGCACTGGCCGCGATGCCGTTCCTCGTGGCCTGCTACCAGCAGCCACCCGACTACCCGTCTCCTGGCGGCTGGGTCCTCGGCACGGAGCCGATCACCTATTCACCGAGCCGACCTCCCGAGGCGGATCGGCCGCCCGGAGGCCCGCCTCCTCCGGAGGAGTACGCACTGCACCTGCACAACGTATGCGCGCGGACGGTCCGTCTCCTCTTCGAGCAGCAGCAAGCGCGCTGCGAGGCGTCTGCACGGGCGCGCGGGATCGGAGCAAGCCTCGCCGAGCAAGAGTCCTGCGAACGCGAAGACACGATAGAGCCAAACACGGCGGTCACGTACACCGGAAGGCTGCCCGAGACGGCGTGGATCCTTGACGAGGCCGAATCCGCCACGCGTAGAGTCGCTCACTACGAGATCGGGGTGGCTCAGCAGGACATGGAGATCGACGAGTCTTGTCTTGAGTTCCGAGTCGCCGGCTGGTCTCCTTCGCCGCCGCCCTAACGAACCCAGAGGCGATGCCTCGGGTGAGCGCGCGGTCGATGCCGACGATCGCCATGTTCACGACGGATTCCTCTTGTCCGGATGGGGAAGCCGGCCGTTCGGAAAACGCGGCAGGTCGTCGCGCGTGTTGAACCAGGGGAGCCGGTCGGGCGCCCAGATGTGGACGCGCGGCTCGACCTCCTCGGGCCTGTCGAGCGTCGTGATGGCGACCGATACGAACCTGGCGCCTTCCGCGTAGGCGAACCAGAGCTGCGTCCCACAGTCCTGGCAGAAGAAGCGCCTACCCGTCGGGGATGACGCGTACTGGCGCGGCGTCCCGCACAGGACCTCGAAGTCCTGGACCGGCACCGCCGCCCACGCGAGCACGGGCGCGCCGTGAATCCGCTGGCAGATCGAACAGTGGCAGTAGCCGGCGTCGAAAATGCTGCGGGCGCGGTAGCGGACGGCGCCGCAGAGGCAACCCCCTGCGTGAGTCACGTCCATGGTGCCGTGAGCCTACTCCGCCTGAGCGCAGCGCGTTCCGGTCCGACAGGCGATACTCTCACCGTCTTGGGCCGGTTCGAGCGCATCTCGGAGGACCCGTGCTGGCAAGGTGTGGTCGCGCGGCCGATTCAACCCGACTAGGTCAGCCCGCTTGCCACTCCATGAACACGCGGGGCGGCTCGATGCGCAGCAAGCGGAAGCCGAGGCGCTCGTAGAGCCGGCGCGCCGGGTTCGCGAGGTAAACGCTGAGGCCGAGCGGGACGCCGCGGCAACGCGCGTCCTCCACCACGCTCAGCACGACCGCCGTCCCGAGCCCACGCCGCTGCGCGCTCGCTAGGAGCGCAACGCCCGAAAGAAAGTCGTGATCGGGCTCGCGGCGGACGGAAAGGTAGCCAACCGGACCGTCGTCCTTCTCGACGATCTGGATCGGTCCTCGGTCGAACGCACCGTTCGACCGCTCGCGCTGGACGTCCTCGTCCCAACAGCCGTAGGTCGTCTCGACCAGCTCGCGGAACGCTTCCCGGCGCACGCGGAGGAAGAAGTCGCGGTCCGCTTCGGTCGCTGGGCGCAAGCGCATCGTCAATCAAGATCCGCGCGGAAGGCTAGCACGCAATGGATGCACGCCCGAAGAGACGGCATGTCAGCCGATGGGTTTCGAACGCATCTCAGCGAGATCGCCGACTTGATGGGCTTCGCACGACGCGGCAGAACCTTCAGGTAGCGCCCCGCGGTTTTCCCGCGGTCGAACCGCCTCATCCGACTGCCTCGACTCGCAGCCTTGGACCCGACCGACCAACCGGGTTCTGCTCCACGCCGTGAAGGCTCGCCCGGAGGTTCGCTCCACGCCTAGACGGGCATCGCGCCGCGGTGATCAGCCGCGAAGGGACCGCCAGCCGCTGGGTCGTCATTCGAGGGCGCGGCGCATGTCGTGGAACATCACGGCCGGGGCGACACCGTCGGTGCTGGCGTCGGACCCTTCGAGCAGGAGAAGCGGAAGCGCAGCGCTGGCGACGGCCAGGAGGGCCAACCAGCCGGGGGGACCGAGGACGGCTAAGGCAATGCCGGCCCCGGTGCCCGCGAGCGTGACGAGGACTGTGCGGCCGGCCTTCTTGTCGGCCTTTGCGACGCGTGCGTTATATGTGGTGACCTTATCGCGTAGCTCCTGCTGCGCTGTGGGAAGGTCGAGTTCGCGGCGGGCGATGCGGTTGGCGATCTCCTCCTGCCAGCGATAGTAGTCGCGCCGATGGAGGCGAAACTCTTCGTCGCGGGCGAGGTTCACCGCCTCGGCCAGGGCGTCCTCTGGGTTGAGTTCGACGAAGGGGACGACGAACTCGTGGACAAAGCCGAGAGTGAAGGCGGCCGATGCGGCAGCGGAGGCGAGGTAGTCGCGACGGAGTGCATCCCCATCGCGGAAGGCGGCGACGACGCGGATGCCGCGTTCGCGCACTTGCGGTTCAATCCAGTCGCGGATCACTCTCGGGGTGTCCGCGAGGGGGCTGACCTCGTCTCGGACGGTTGCCATCAGGTCGTGGAAGTGGCCCTTGATCTGGTCGCCCCAGTTGAACGGCAATGCGAGGTCCTTGAGCTGCTCAAGGCGACGATCAAGGAGATCCGGGTCCCAGTCCTGCGCCGGGTCGGCCCAGCGACTGCGCTCCTCAGCGGTGGGGGGATAGGGGAGGATCAACTTGTCGTAGAGGAGGACGTCGCGGGCAAGTGCCGCGGTCTCCTTATGGGCGACGACGGAGAATGCTGCCCATCGTTCGGTGGCCATGCGTTCCTCCTCCGAGCCCTCGGGGGGAGGGGTCAAGGCCGGTCAGTCGCGTCAGGCTCGGAACGCTCTTCTAGCCGCTTCGGCACGGCCGCACAAGGAGGCCGGTCGCGGGCTACGGCCCGGAAGTACCCAACTTGGACGAGGGGGGCTTGCGGCGATCGGACGATGCCGATCGCGCGAGCAATCTGGGGGATCAGCCCGCCCCGGCGGGCCGAACTTTCTGGGACGCCGCCAGCAGGCGGCCGACCGTGGACTTCGGCACCTTCAACGCGATCGCGACCTCGCGCACCGACCGGCCTTCGGCTCGCATCGAGCGGGCGCGGGCGAGCGTCGCATCGTCCATCCGTCGGGGACGTCCCCACGCCCGCCCCTCGGCCTCCATCCGATCCCGAGCAGCGGCGATCCGCTCGTTGATCGCGAGCCGCTCCATCTTAGACGCCCAGGCCATGACGGCGAGGACGACCTCCGCGGCCGGGCCGTCGAGATCGAACCCATCGGCGACCGTGATGATCTTGACGCCGTGCCGGCGCAGCTCCTCGACGACCTCGAAGGTGTCGCGGATGCCGCTCCTCGTGAGCCGGTCGAGACGGAACAGGTAGAGCTGACCGACGTGGCCCGCCCGAGCGTCGGCTCGGAGCCGGTCGAGTTCCGGGCGAGCGATCGTCTTGCCCGACCTCTTCTCGGCGTACCACTCGGCGATGACCACCCCGCGGGCAGAGGCAGCGCGTTCGACCGCCGAGCGTTGCATCCCGAGGTCCTGTGCGCGACTCGACACGCGCAGGTAGCCCGCCGGGCGCGCCTCGTGATGCGTGGCGGTCACGCAGCCTCCCGGGGCTCGTCACGCAGAGAGGTCGCGTCGCGCTCGGCCGCCCGAAGCGCCCTATGCACCGACGTCGCGGAGGAGCCCATCGTCAGCGCGATCCGTCTAATGGACTTCCCGGCCGCCCTGAGCGCGATCGCGCGTTCGACGTCGATCTCGACACGCGGCCTCCCGATCGGACCTCGGCGACGAGCGGCCAGGATCGAGGCGTGGCCGCGTTCACGTGCGAACTCCCGCTCCGCCCGCCGGAGCATCGCTACGACATCGAGGGGGTTCGCGGCGCCGGTCGTCGAGTCGAACCCGTCGAGTGTGACGACGTCGATGCCGCGGGCATGCAGCTCGTCCAGGACCTCGACGAGCCCGCCGACCGATCGCGCCAACAGGTGCAGCCGGGCGACGAGCACGACGTCCACCGCACCGCGACGGACGTGGGCCAGCAGCTTCTGGATTTCCGGACGCCCGGCCTTGGGGTCAGCGGACCGATCCACACCTTCGACGACGACGAGCCAGCCGTGCTCCGACGCGACGCGACGGAGCTGGCGGAGCTGGTCGCCCGAGGGCACGGCGACGGCTGAGGGGCGACTGTAGAGAGCAGCCTGGACGCGACGTTCCATTCTGAACTAACTGATATCACTATATCCCAGACTTGTCAATATCAAAATGATCCGGTATGGATCGGCTCGTGACGGCAGAGGGCAAGCGCATGGGCAGGCCCCCGAAGCTCGGGCCGCACACCCCTTTCGTCCTCCGGATCCCCGACGACCTCTACGGGCAGCTCGCTCGAAAGGCTCGCGCTCGCCGGGAGTCGCTCAACGACCTCATCCTTCGCGAGCTGGGCTGGACGCCGCGGAAGGCGGCCGAGTAGGGCTCTCGCGGGTCGCCAAGATGCACCGGCTACCGTCCGCGACTGGGGATCCCGCCCTCCGGTAAAAGATCCCGGACCGCGATTTCGAGCGCATCGGCGAGTTTCCCGAGTGTTCGCAAGGTTGGCGACGACTTGCCCGCCAGGATCTCCGACAACCGGCCCCGGCCGATGCCGCTGAAGTCGGCCAGCCGGTTCACAGAGTAGCCCTTCCCCTGCATCAGCCGCCGAAGACGGCGGGATAGTTCGCGATGAAGTCCGTCCACCGGCTGCCTCGCCGGCAGCGTAGGGAGTACGGGTGTTGAAGCTGCTCCGTTTTCGGAGCAGCATCCGGACTCTGTGTGCGAAGGGCCGCACCGCTCCGTCCGTGCCTCGACGGGGGCTCACCGCTCTGTTCCGTCGGACACGGGGTCGCTTGCCTTCGACGTCGGCCCCTCCCGGGGAGGAGGGCTGCGAAACCCAGGCGAGGCGGACGCTTCCCTCGCCGAGCCCCGAGACGCCGAGGATCAGCCGCGGCTACGTGCGACGGTCGTCGCGCTCCGGCACACCGAGCAGCTTCCAGAAGCTCGTGTCGAGCGCCTCGGCGACCCTCGCGAGCGTCCGCAGCGTCGCGTTGACGGTCCCCAGCTCCAGCCGCTGCCACCGCTTGTAGTCGATCTCAGCCTTCGCCGCGGCCTGCTCCTGCGTGAGCGCGGCGGCGATCCTGGCGGCCCGGATGCGACGTCCGACCCCTCGTTGAACCTCGGCCGCCTGGCGCACCCGCACGCCCCGACGCTACGGGCGCGCCCCGGATCAGCGTCACCGTACTATAGTACGGCGTACGTCGTGGGAGCGCTTCGATGCTGATCACCTGCCCCGAGTGCCAAGCGCAGATCTCGGACCGCGCGCCAGCCTGCCCTCGGTGCGGTGCGCCTCGAACCGACAGGTCGAGCGGGCCTACCGCACGCTCGGCTGCCGCGTCACCCGACACGAGCACGGCGCTCCAGCAGTCGATCGTCCACTGGGCCGCCCAGGGTTACGTCGTCCAGTCCCAGGTCGGCGGCCAGGCGCAGCTCTTGAAGCGCAAGCAGTTCTCGCTGCTGTTCGCATTGGCGTGGCTGCTCTGGTGCGGCGTCGGGATCCTGTTCTACCTCGTCTACTACCTCGCGAAATCTGACGAGTCGGTCCTGCTGACGATCGCTCCGGACGGCCGCGTGCTGGTACGGCGCCACGTCAGCACCGTCAACACCGTCGGCATGATCCTCGGCGTCATCATGTGGGTCCTGTGGGCCATCATGGGGCTCGGTCTACTCGTCGGCTTCGTGAGCGTCCCGTGGTCCGAAGCGGAGGGGTCACACGGACGGGCGGAGTCCGGGGCGCTCGGGAGAGCCGACGAAGCAGGGGCTTCGCCGCCGGCCGAGAAGGGGGCACGTGCCGTGCCTGGCCCGACCCTGGCGGATCTGTGCGGCTCGCTCGGCCGCGAGGTCCATGGCGACGCCGAACTCGTCGGAGACCCGACGGCCGAACCATGGGGGCCACGGTGCGAACCGACGCCTCGAATCGTCTCGGGTCCGCCCGGCAGCCCGGACGCCGCGATCTTCATGGTCGAGGGCGGTTCGATCGTCCAGAGCTACGAGGTCCACTTCCTCGCGCTCCGCACGCCCCGAGGCTGGGCGCTGGCGAAGGAGCTGGCCCGCATGGTTCAACCGGGCGCCGGGGCAGCGTTCCGCACGTTCGCGATTCGAAGTCTTCAGCATAGGCAGGTCATCCCGGGCGGTGCCCACGAGGTCGTGGCGGATGTCGTCGAGCGATTCGAGGACACGGATGCGGGCGTAGGCGCAAGGGACGTCGCCGAGACGTCGGCCCTCCTGGTGTGCGGACTCGTCGGCAACGACGCCCGGTGCTTCCTCGACGTCCCGTACCGCTCTTCCTACGAGGAACGCGAGGTCAGGTTCGTGGGCAACGAGACGCTGGAGACGGGACGCGTCCGGGAATCGACCGGCTACGAGCTGGGCGTTGAGTTCGATGGCGCCGGCAACGCGACCGTCACGAAGCTCCGCGGCGATGTCCCGCCCGCGGTCGCGCGGCTACTCGGCAGCCACGCGGTCCGCAGCTTCCCGTCCGTTGAGCCGGCAGGGTAGACGATGGCGCTCATTCGCTGCCCGGAGTGCAACGCCGAGATCTCAGACAAGGCCCTCGCTTGCCCCCAGTGCGGGGCGCCGCGAGAAGCGACGGCTTCCGCGGCGGCGGCGCTGGACGGCAAGAGCGAAGCGCCGGATGTGCGGGCAGCGCGTCCGAGCGAGGTTGAGCTGGAGATCGAACGCGCGAGCGAGCGGATCCGAGAGCGCGATGCGGCGCCACAAGCGGAGCCCGTCCCCCCGGAGCCATCTGCCATGGGGACGAGGGACGATCCAACATCCGTCGTCACGCCGAGGGTTGTGGTGGCGGTGCTTGCGCTGATGGGGCTCGTAGCGGCCGGCATGGTGATCCTGCTGATGGGCGGGGAACAGGAGGACGAAACCGACTCCTCAGCCGCCCCGTTCGCTCCCGAGCCGCTCGACCACGAGGTCCCGATGCCCGAGCGTCCCGAGGCGGAGTTCATCGAGGGCGTCGGGTGGCGCGGCAAGATCACGCTTTGTGACGCGCCTGAACGGGTACAGGAAGCCTTCGGCCCCCCGACGATCGTCAACGAGATCGAGAACGTTTGGCACGGCTTGATCGACAAGTACGAGTACGAAGACGCCGCGAGTCGCGCGGAATCTTCGCTGGCCCCGTCGTACCTCACGGTCGTGGTTCACAAGCCGACGAAGCGCGTCATCGCCGTCGCGTACGAGGGTCCGTGGCGGACGACGCGAGGTCTCCGGCAGGGCGAGACGGAACTCGACATGCGCCGCCTCTATGGCGATCGCTTCGAGGAGGGCATGACGGGCGGCAGTTTCGAGTACGAGAACGTCGGCCTGACGTTCTACACGACAGGGGAGGACCGCGAGGTCGCGGACGACGAGGGCTTGACGCGCCGCGTGCGCGTGCTCGGTTCGATCGAGCTTCGACTCGATCGTCGTCGCTGCCCGCGTGCCCTCGTCGAGGCAGCGGACGCGCCGGCCGGCCTCCGGGCCGTCATGGCGACGACGGCGTCGGCGAGTTCGGAGGTCCGCCGGCACCCGGCGGCGCACGCGATCGACCACGACCTCGGGACCGCTTGGAACGAGGGGGCTCAGTCGGACGGGACTGGCGAGTGGCTGGAACTGCGGCTCGACCGGCCCGCGCGGATCAGCCGCGTCGAGGTTTACGCGGGCTACTGGGGCCGGACTCGAACGGGCGTCGATCTGTTCAGCGCGAACAACCGACCGTCCCGCCTGACGATCGCGATCGGCAACAGCTACGCCGTCGAGGTCCCGGTCGCCGACGAGCAGGAAGTCATCGTCGTCGAATCCGAACGGCCCAGGGAGCTGATGCTGAACCCCGCGCCGGCCGACACGGTGCGCGTCACGATCGTCGGCGTCTACCGAGGCAGCCGGTGGAACGACCTCTGCGTCACGGAGGTCCGGGTGTTCGAGCCGGAGTAGATCGGACCAGGACGCCGGCCGCACGTACCCGAACGGCTGTCCCGAAATCCTGCCGGAGGTAGGCCGCCTGGATCGCGCGCGATCCAGCCGAGCGAGCAGGGGGCGTCCCGGTAGAATACTTTCGAGAACGACGGCGTCGGCCGGTCCCGTAGGCGCAGCGCGTTCCTTCGGCTGGTGCGGGCAGCTACGCGCGCCAGGGCGAGCGGCCATGACGAGGACGCGGCGGACGTCGTAGAAGAGGACCGATGCCGAAGCTACGGGGCGGCGCCCATTGACGTTGACGGCCAGGAGCTACACGTCCGGGCACCTCATGGAGTACACCGCGCTCCTGATCGGGAAGGTTCGGGCGATCGAGGTCGCCCACAGCGAGTTGCCGCCCCACGACATGGAGGCGGAGCACCGCGCGCTGGCGATCAGCGTCGTCATGCTCTCGGCGGCCTTCCTCGACGCGGTGCTCAATGAACTGTTCGCGGACATCGCGAGCGGCCAGGCGCTGGTGAGCCATCCGGCTGTCGCGTCGCACCGGACCGCACTCGAAGCTGTTGGGCGAAGGCGCCTCCCTCTCCTGGACCGCTACGACGCGGCGTTGGCGGCGAGTGGCCATGCACCGTTCGACCACGCCGTAGAGCCGTTCCAGACGACCAAGCTCGCCATCTACCTCCGAAATAGTTTCGTCCACGCCGAACCGTACGAAGCGTCGAGCGAGGACCTCGGCCCCAAGAAGATGGAGCGGAAGCTCCGGAATCGATTCGCGCTCAACCCTTGGCATGGCACCGGAACGGTGTTCTTCCCGCACCGCGTCCTATCAGCCGGGTGCGGCCGGTGGCTGCTCACGGCGTTCATCGCCCACGCCGACGAATTCTTCCATCGGCTGGGAGTGCCACCCCCCTACGAGTCACGCCGCAGGGCCGTGTCCGCCGCGATCGCGACGTCGTAGGGAGGAGTGCGCGCAAGCTTGCGGTTCCTGCCGGGTACGTCACCGTTGTGGCGACGTGGAGCACGCGCGCGGCCTCCGCCTCCTCATCCCCGCCGAGGGTCCCGATCGCCGCGCCGTCGAGGGCGCGCTCGCCTGGGTCATCGATCGCGTCGAGGCCGGTCGCCGGGGCGTCGTCGTCGTTCCAACGCTCGCCCAGCTCGACCACGGCGTCCTGGCCGACCTGCTGGGCGCCGACGGCGTCGAGATCGCTCGCCGGGATCGGATGCTGCGGCAACGGCTCGGGCTTCCGCCGCGACCGGGGGCTCGCTGCCGCCAGCGTGAGAGTTGCCCCTTTCCCGCTGCAGAACTGGAAGGCTACGGGGCCTGTCTGGGCATCGCTCTCCGGACGATTCCGTCGAACATCGGCGGCGCGGCCTGGTGAGCGGCTGCGAGTGTCGCGTCAAGTCCGATCGCCCCGGGCTCGCATCGGCGCGCGACCCATCGCTGGCGGTCTAGTTCCGCTACGAGCCCACTCGGTCCGTGCCACGCGTAAGCCCGCGCGAGCGCCACGAGGTCCACGCGACAAGCGGGGCAGAGGTCGGCCTCGTCGCACTCGCACGCGCGCCAGAAGTCTCCGCGGCCACGGCGCTTCAGCCACCAAGCGGCCGCGAGGTCGAGATCGCGGGCCTTCCGGACGGCCGCGACCTCGACGACGTCGGTCGCGCACCTGGCGCAGATCGGGCAACGGCGGCTGCTGACCCAGTCGGCGAGGAGGGCTTCGAGTTCGTGGCGGTAGAGGCCGTCGCGGTATGCGAAGCGTCTGTCGTCGGGAGCGCGCGCACGACCAGTCTCGACGGCGACCCCGTGCTCGGGGCAGCCGCAGGGGGCGGGCGTGAGGCTCCAGAGCAATGCCCTGGCCTTCAACAGTTCCGGCCCGAGTCGGCTGCAGTCGGCCGCGAGGGCCATGACCGCGGTGCGGCAGAGGCCGCAGAGTCGTTCGGCCGCGTTGGCGCAGGCGTCGCACATGCCGGTCCGGCAGAACCGCGGTCGGATACCCGAGGCCGCCGACGCCCATGCCCGGGCGGCCTGTAAGAAGGTGGCGAGGCACGATGCGCAGATCGCGCAGCGAGGACGCCTCCCCAAGAACGCCTCTGCGACCTGACGGAGCAGCTTCTCGGTCGGGACGTCGGTCGCGCGTGGTCGGCGCCGTCGAGACCCCGCACGCGTTCGACTTCGCCGTGCTCGTGGCGTGTCCGACACGTCCGGCCGGCTCATCGCTGTCCCCGGATGCCGTAACGGCCACCCCAGTTTCGCCGGATCGAGATCTCTTCGGGCGCCTCGAACTCGGACGCGTAGTCCGTCCCGTCGTCCGGCACCTCGACGCCCAGGCGAGCGAGGAGGAGGCCCCCCAGACCGCGGGCCAGCAGCACTTCCGCGATCTGCTTGACGATCATCTCGGACCCCCTGGGCCGGTGCTGACCGAGCGCCATCGACGCGGCCGCTGCGCCTCGAATCTCCGAGCCCCTGGAACGGGCACGAGCGACTCGGTGTTGCTCCCGCTCGCGCGGCGTCGTGCAGGGCACGTGTCCGAGGTCACCATTTAGATGCCGAAACGTCGAGCTTCTGGACGGTGCGGTCGCATCGAGTACCGCCCGCAGCCGCTTGGCGATCGTGTGGGGCGGGACGCCAGCCGCGAACATCTCGCGGATCGCGTCGGCCGCGCTGGGCGCCGTGGACGCGAGCCGGCAGACCGCACAGTCTGGATGTCGCGGGGCCGAGACGCCGGAACGCTCGTCGAGGTGCATGGGGTCCAAGGGAATTGTAGGGCGCACTGCGACAAAAAAAAACCACAGGCCGTTCATACAGGGCGGGCTGCGCGAGATTCGGCCGTGTAATCAACGGGTTCGGCGCGATCCGAGGGCGTCGCGACGTCGCCTAAACAGCCGGGCGTTATTTCGTTCTGGGCGTCGGTACGCTGGGCGATCAGGTAGCGCAGCATGACGCCGCCCACCCGATCGTTCACGCAGGTCTTCGACGACGTCGTCGAACGACATCGCGCATTCTTCGGCCGGCACCCTCGTGCGGTCCTGGTGTACCTGGAGCTTCTGAGGCTGGCGCGCCTCACGTCAGACCACACGACGCGTTCCCCGCTCGACATCCCGACGATCGCGAGAGCGATCGTTGCACACCCGAAGACGCTGTTGCGCCTGCTGGACGCGCTGCGCGTCGAAGGACTCGTCGAACCAGCGGATCCCGTAGAGGACGACGCAAGCTGGGCGGCGCGGTGGAGCGTGCGCGTGCGCATCGTACGGAGCACCGGAAATCCGTCATCCGAAACCACCGTCGAAACGAAGGAGGAGGAAATCATGAACGCCGGAGCGCCCAACAAGTACGCGGGACCCTGCTCGGTCTGCAACGTCGTCGTCTTGGCCGGCCAGGGCAACCTGGTGGCCAACAAGCCCGTCCACCTGGACTGCGTGCGCCGCAGCGCGCCGTCCTCCTCGTCGTCCGCTGCTGTAGAGACGGCTCGGCCGCAACGTCCGCCGGCCCCACAGCCGCCTGGTCCGTCGCGTCCGGCAGGCGGCCCTCCCGACGAGTTCGACCTCAACGACGCGACGTTGCTGGTGGACCTGCCGGCGCCGGACCCGCGGCCTGGCTTCGACGCCTGCGAGGATCTTCGCAAGGACATCGACTCCGTTGCCGGCACGCTCGACGCGCTCCGCCGCGTCGTCGCGTACGGCGCCGCAAGAGCGGTCGGGACGCCGCAGGGCAGTGCCTGGAACGCAACGAGTATCGAAGCGGCCCGCCTGGCCGGGCTTCTCAGTGCAACGCGCGAGCAGTCGCAGCGGCTCGACCAGGCTGTCGCTGCGCTCCAGCACCAGCATCCCCAGTTCGACCAGGACGTCTGGGACGAGATCTTGCCAGACGTCGCCTAGAGTCCGAGCGATCATCCGGTTGTCCGCCTAGCCGCGCTTGTGCAGCGGACGGACAGCGGTGTCCGCGTGGACACGGATGTCCTGCCCTCCAGCGGCGTGGCGGCCGGACGATGGCGTCCGGGTGTTCACGGGGTCCGCGACGCCGCAGTGCCTGCTCGACGCCGCGGCGTCAGCCCGGGCGGTACCGCGGCTCCCACGTGCTGCACCGTCTAGCATGGCGACATCCGTCATCTCCTCCTCGTCGCCTTGCCGTCCTCGAAGGCTGCGGCCTCGGCGGCAGCCGCCCGCCCCTCTTCCGTCCATTCGTCGCGCTCGGCCATCGGGAGGATCATGAGCCAGTGCCTTCGGTGTTGGGGGAGGGCCTCGATCGCGGCGATGTCCGCCAGGTACCGAGATGCCACCGCGCGAGCGACCCGGAATTCCGGCGTCGCGTAGGCTGTCCCGCAGTACAGCGGGTCGATGATCACCGCGGGCGCGATCAGGAGCCGCCGCCGGGTCCACACGAGAGCGATCGTACACGACGGAGAGGTGCTGCCGGACGCCTGCGCTACACCTGCAACGCCGCCTACGCTTCGCCCGTCCTATCGCCTTCGCCCTCGCTGGGGGCTCCACGGTCGGGCGGAGCGCGCCGTGTTGGGCTCGGGCGCGAGGGCGGGCTGCCGTGCGTCTGGTCCGCAATGCAGCAGCGTTCGCGAACGACAGACTCCCGGTCTAGGATTCCGCGGTGGGTGGGAAGCGTCGACGTCGGAGGATTCCCGCGGGTCCCGAGCTGATCGCGGCGCTCGTCACTCCCCTCGCGGCGGGGCCGGACGAAGACGCCGCTCTCCGGGCTCGTGTCGGCTCGATCGTCGAGCGTGTCATGAAGGGGGTGCTGAAGCCCGCTACTCTTCGCCGGCCGAAGACCGCAATCTTGAAAATGTACGAATCGATGCGCTCGATGCTGGGCTCCGACGAGATCGTGCAGGCCGCCCTGGCGTCCGGGCAGGGCGGTGAAGGCGTGATCCAATCGTTCGTGCTGGGTCTTCGGACCACGGGACATCCGTTCTTCGCATCTCGCACGACGGGGCGGATCGTGCGCTACCTCCGTTCCGTTCACGGCGATGCTCCAACGGCACCGACGGAGGCGTTCCGCCTCGCGGGTTTCGGCGATCCCGAGTCCTACGCGAACGCCTTCACCGGGCTGAACCTGGTGAGCAATGCGACGCGAGGTAGCGGCGAGGCGCGAAAGGACAGTCTCAAGGCGGCGCTGGAGCAGGTGCTGGAGAACGTCTACCAACCGATCGTCGTCGCGGTCTGGTGGTGCGAGCAGCTCGTCGGGGGAAAGCGACCCGATGGACCACCGCCGTTCGGCGCCGCGCTTGAACAGGCGATTCAGCGGTCGGCGCTTCGGGGTCCGACCTTCCTCGATCCAGAGGCGGCCCACTACAGGAACGGCGCGACGCACTCCTTCGTCTTCGATCCGGAGTCCGGCACCGTGACGCTCACCGACAAGAAAAAGTGGGTCCGCCGCCACACGCTGTCCGAGGTCTACAAGGTGACGCGTCGTTTCCTCTCCGACGCTCTCGCGTTTCGGATCGCCATGTTCGACTACACGGCCGAGCTGACGGGAACCTGAGCGAGGAGCCTCGGCAACGCGCGCGACAGGGGCTACCGCCTCGCACCGCTGAAGAGCGACGGGAACAGCGTGCGCCACGCGTCGAGCGGGTCGCGGCGCGGTGCGACGTATCGCTGCTCGGCCTGCCGTCGCTCGATGCGACGACGGCCCTGGTTGTAGTACTCGACCCGACCAGCCGGACTCGGGTGGTCGCAGAAGTTCGTGCGGCACCCGATCGCGTGCATGATCTTCGCGTCGATCTCGGCGTTCCATCCGAGCGCCTTCGCGATCTGCCCTGCGATGTCGTCGGCGCCGCCCTCCGTCGCGATCCCGTACCCGCGCTCTCCCTGCTCGTACTGGAGCGCGTGGCCGACCTCGTGGGCAAGAACGACGCGGACGACGGCGAGCCGCAACCCGTCGTGCGTGATGACCCCGCCGTACCGAACGGGCCGGAAGTAGCCGTTCGCAACCTCGCTCGTCAGGCGAGCGACCTCGGCGTCGCCGATCGCGATGAGGTTCTCGGTCGCCGAGTAGAAGCCGATCGACCCGCCCGTATCCCACGTCCAGACCAGCCGCGGCACGCGTCGGAGGCCAGCGGCGCCGACGATCCGCTGGTACTCGCCGAGCATGGGAGGCGGAGTCTGAACGACGTAGAGCCGGCCAGCAGGCCAACCGCGAAGGCAACGCGCAAGCATGACGATTCGATCGTGACGAGCAGCGGCTCGTCCGTCAAGTCTCACCGCCTCAGCATCGTGTTCTCGGCGGCATAATCGCCGCGGTGCGCACGTGAGGAAGCGGCGAGAGCGAAGCGGCAGCATGGGCGAATACGGCGCCATCTACGCGAAGGCACTCGCCGAGTTCAAGGCGAAGCAGCAGAAGGCGGCGTCCAGCGGTGGCAACAGCCCGCAGCCCCCGTCCAAGGACGCGATCTTTCTAGAGCACGTTCTCGAAGACTGGGCGCAGGCCACCGAGGCACTCAACGGAGGCTTCAACTCGCAGGTCGTCCGCCGGACGCTCGCTCGTGCCGTTTTTGCCGCTGCAGAAGGAGCGATCTCCGTCCTGAAAAACGAGTGCCTACGAAAGGCGAAGGTTCTCCCGACGATCTACACCGACGCTGAGCTAGCGGTGCTCAAGGAGGAGCAGTACGGCGTCCGAGAGGATGGCACGGCGCACACTCGCCCGCTGTCCGTTCCGACGCTGGCGAACCTGCGGTTCGCGGTCGCGATGGTGGTGCGACACCCGCCTGGCCTCAGATTTTCCCTGGATACCGGCGGAGGCGAGTGGCGCGCGCTCCGGGACGCCTTGCAGATTCGGCACCGCGTGACTCATCCCCGAACGATCGAAGACTCCACGATCGCGGACGACGACCTTGGGGCGCTGATCGCGGGAGGGTTCTGGTTCGTAGGCGTGATCAGGGACCTCACAGTGGCGGTGCAAAATGCCGTGATTGCCTACAGGCGATCCCACCCGAACGAGCCCGCCTAGCTCGCGTCGCCGATCAGGTTCGCCCCGTTGTCCAGGATCGTGTCGGCCCCGAGCCCAGGCGCCCTGCTGCGTCTCCAGCGTCGGGCCGTCCACGCCGGACGCCGAGCGGGCTTCGCCTACCGCCGGCCGTCTGGACCCGGGATAATGCGGACGGGCGAACGGGGCATGTGGAGCGCGCCGTCCTCATAGGCCGTGACGGTCAGGACGATCCGCGGGACCGTCCAGTCGATCGTCACCCGCTCGATCTCGGTGCCGTAGCTGCCGGGGAACGTCGGGACGTTGGGGTCGAGCGCCGGCTCGACCAAGAACGCCTCCAGCGAGATCGGGACCCGAGTCTTCCGGTTGTCGAGCTGAAGCACGCGGTCGAAGCCCTCCGCGTTCCGGAACGGCGGCAGCCCGAGTCCCTTGATGGCCGAATCGTTGATCGAGAACGACGACGTCAGGAGCTGGTAGACGCCCTTCAGGTTCTCCAGGGGCGTCCGTTGCCCGTTCTTCATCTCGAAGTCCGCCATGCGGTAGTGGGTCTCGCCGCTCTCGTGGTAGCTGTGGTGACCGAACTCGCCCGACGCGTGCGCGGGGATGTGCATGACGGCGTAGACGCCGCCGGACGTGCGGCTGACCGTCCCGAGCGTGTAGGTGCCGAGGGCGTTCGTCACCGTTACGGCCACGCGTGCGCCCCTCTCGTTCGCCATCCATCCAGTTCGCCAGACTGGATGCGGCCGTCAAGGTCCCGCTTCGGCGGCACCGACACCGCCGTCCGGGCGGGCACGGATGTCCCGGTTCCTGCGGGATCTAGCGGCTTGCGCTTACGGGTAGAGCCTATCGCCCGTCCGGGCCGAGTAGTAGGCGGTGCGGGTTCCCTGGCTGATCGCCACGACGGCGACGGCACCGGCGCGCGTCGCCACCTGCTTGAGGCGTCGCCTCTCCTCGGGTGACGGCTGCTTCGGGATCCCCTGGCGCGACGCCTTCACCTGGATCTTCCATACGCGGCCGCTCGACCACGTGGCCGTCAGGTCCGCCGGACCCCGGCTGCCGGGACTCACATGGACGTCCGCGCCGGTGCCGCGCAGGTAGCGGGCGATCGCCAGCTCGCGCTCGTAGCCGTGAGCGACGTTCTTGGAGCGCGTGACGTTGTCGTAGATGGCCTTGGCGACCCAGATGCCGGCGGCGATGGGGATCAGCGGCAACATCGGTTCCTCCCTCCGGTTCGCAACGTCCTGCGGGTTCGGCGGCCGGCAGACACCTTGAGCGTCAGCGCTGCAGGTCCTCGCGCAGTTGTTCGATCCGCGACGAAAGCCTCGACTCAACGGCTTCGAGGAGGTCGCCGACGTGCGCCAGCACTCGGCTGACCTCCCGCAGTAGCCACACGACCGCTTGCTGGAGCGTCTCAAGCTCGGCGTCCGTGACGGCAAGATCGTCCGGTCGCTTCAGGTGGGTCAGGCGGTTCCGCACCTTGAGGCTGTCGCGTAGTGCCGGCCAGCCGGACCCGCCTACGTCGAGCGCGAACGCCGCACTGCCCGCTACCGCGTGCTTCGCGTACATCCGGATGGCAAACCGAAAGTTCTCGCGCGGCGGGATCGTCTTGTGGCGCCGCTCCGCCTTCCCGTCCGGCCCAATCTCGTAGGAGTCCTCCCGCAGCATCGCCAGCTCCTCGACGGAGTAGTGGCTCAGGTCGCGCGCCAGGCAGTCGGTCTTGAGCGTGGCGGTGACGGCCTCGACGGCCGCGAAGACCGTCCGGACGAGTGTGCGCCGCCTGGCGGGCGTGTCGGACTCCGCCAGGTCGTCCAGCACGGACAAGACGTCGTCGAGCACGGTATCGACGAGGTCCTGCAGGATCTTCGGGTTTCCGAATACCTCGCCCGACGGGATCCCGACGGGGCCGATCACGTGCTCGACCGTGACGCTCATCGCCTTGCCCTTTCGCTGCTGGGCGGCTGCGGCTGCGCGGCCTGCTCGGCCGCAACGGCCGAGATGCCGCCGACAACACCGCCGATCAACGCGCCGACCAGTACGGCCTCGGGTCGCTTGCCGATCAGCAGCCCAAAGAGCGCGCCCAACGCCGTCGCGCCCGCGACGTACGCGCCGGCCGCGTCCTTCTGCAGGTGCAGGAGCGCGTCGCACTCGGGATCCGTCCGGTCCAGGTGGGCCTCGTAGTGGGTGCCGAAGTCCTGTACGTGCAGCCCCCGGCAGTCCGGGAGCGTCAGGCGGAAGTCGGACCGTTGGCCGGCCGGCAGCCCGATGCTCCGTCGGAAGCCGGCGTCCAGCGGATGCGCGACCATGTGGGGCTCGAACCGAATCCTCGTGCCCGCCGGCTTGGCCGCCAGCATCGCGATCACCTGGTCCCACCCGTACGTCATGACGACACCTCCTGGAGCTGCTCGGCCAACAGGTCGATCAACGCGACGCCCCTGCGCTTCGGGAACTCGTGCGTCCGACCGACTCGTTCGTTCAGCCGGTGGACTCGCTGGTCGAGCGCCGGGCGTTTCATACCTTCGAACAACAGCCGATGCCGCTTCTGAAGCCGCTCGACGTTCAAGTACTGCTCCTCGAACACGTCGGCGCAGGAGTTCCAGAACAGCACGGCGTCGGGCGCGCTCATCTCGCGCAGCCGCAGCTCCAACTGGCCGCGCATGCGGAAAAGCTCCGCCATGTCGGCGTCCATGCGGCCGACAAAGCTCCGAAGCGCCTCGACGTGTCGATCGAGCCAGCCGCGCGCCGCCGCCGCCAAGACCTCGAACGGGTGGACCTCGTCGGCGAACTCGTGAGCGTGCTCGATCCACTTCGAGACCTGGAGATCGACGATCTCGTCGATGTCGCTCGGCTTCGCTCCGACGGCCGCGATGCTCCGGCCCGACAGATGCTCTTCGAGCAGGATCTGCAGGCGGGTGCCCTGGTACAGGAGAACACGCGCGAGCGACCGCTGCGTCGGCGGAGCCTCGGGATCGATCGCCAAGCGCCCCAGTAACGACTGGATCTCGCTGGCGATCGGCGGCTCCGGCATCCGAAGGACTCGGCGTGCCCACGGCACCAGCTCCGACGGGATTTCGAGCGTCAGGAAGTCCTGCACGCCGTTGTGAAGAACGTGCAGGAGCTGGAAGTTGTCGGGGTCGGCACTCGCCTGACCGATCGTCTTGCCCTGCGCCTCGGCATGCTGTGCCTCCGCCGCCAAGCGCGTGAGGCCGGACTCGATCGCGAGCCACCCAACCTCGAAGGCGGCGCGCGGGATGATGTCGGGGAGGCCGATGGCGTCGAGCGCCGTCCTACGCCCGAACGGAGCTTCGCGAGGAGGTTGTGGCTCATGGCGTCCATCTTGGACGAGCGCCGATCGAAATCTGACACCTGCTCGTTCCTCCCCGGTCGATTCTCGTATTCGGTAAGCGTTCCGGGTAGTTCCAAGCCCCCGTCAGCCCACCCAATCGACTGGGTCTAGACCTCCCCGAGAACCCAGGCGAGCCGCTGACTCGGCTCGACCGCGATCGCACGCCCCTCTCGGTCGATCATGAGCTTGAACATGAGCGGCAGCGTGGGCGACGAGCCCCGGCGGGCCGCCTGCTCCAGGAAGCGGCTGGCTCCCTCCCTGACGATGTTCTCCCACTCCTTGATCTGGATCCTGTACCAGTCCAAGCGCCGCACCACCTCCATGCTGCTGCCCGCACCGGAGATGCCCCCGCCGGGCGGTGCGTACACGGTCCCGTCCTTCGTCCGCACGAGCGTGTTGAAGCGCTTCCGCCGCGCGACCGAGACCTCGTCCGACGTGGGCGTCGCATCGACCTGCACGCCATAGAGCCGATGACGCTCGATCGACGCAGGCCAGTTTCGGTGCAGGATCTCCATGTAGTCGGTGTTGGTCCACTGGCGGTGCCGCACGATGTCGATCAGGTAGGCGACGCCGGGAGCGAAGCGAGCCAAGAGGATCAGGTCGCCCTGCTCGACGAACCCCTCGGTGTCCACATTGATACCGAGGTGAAGGTGGTGCAGGCCCCAGTCGTTCAGCAGCGGGTCGTTGCAGTGCCGGCCGATTCGCCTGCTCAGATGGGGCGTGAGATCGAGGCCCTCGAAGATCTTTGCCTTCAGCAGATCGAATCCGGCGCGCACCTCCTCTGGGCACGCGAGCACGTCCGAGACGAGCACACGGCGGGGCTCCGGCGGGATCAGGCGCTTCAACAGGTTTAAGAACTGGATGCAGAGCTGCTGGTCCGTCGCGCCGGGCTCGACTTCGTGCCCGCGCGCCGCGAGCTGCTGTCGGAGGAACTCGACGAAGTCCGCCCAGAAGTCGGCCACTACCGCGGTCGGCGTGGTGGTGACGGGGATCATGGCGGCGTCGATCCTGACGCGAATCCGCCGCGCTGCAAGCCACCTGCTGTGCCGTGGAAGGGCTCTACGACCGACCCTCCGCCTTCCCGCTACCGAAAGACCCGCGTGATGCTCGGCGATCGAGGTTGCTTCGCCCGGTCGGCCTCCGGCGGTAGCGCGGCGATCACGCCCTTCAGCTCTTCGCGGACCTGCTCGTAGACCAACGCCCGAATCTCGCAGTACCCGCGGTCTCCATCGAACGGCATGAAGGCTTTGGACGGAAGGAACTCCGGGCTCAGCGACGTGTAGATCACCCTTGAGACGGAGAACTGCTCGCCAGCCCGGCGTAGCGTCATGGAGGCGCGGTCGAAGGTGATCTCGCCCGCGTCGCACGGCACGACCGAGTTGACCGTCGGCTGCGGGTCGCTGCAGACGTAGAGGACGGTGTCGGGGACCTCGGGTCGGGCTTCCACAAAGCAGGTGACGGGCATGATCGCGTACAGGCGGAGCTGCCCTGCCAGCGTCGGGAAGTTCTTGCCGACCAGTTCGAAGTACTCGTCGAGGAAGAGCTTGAACCTCCGGGCCGCCAACGCCGTCAGCTCTTTCGCGGTCAGGCGGCGACGTGGTCTTTCGAATGGCGGGGCAGCGATTTCCGTGACGCCGAGCCCCGCAAGCGCACGAAGGTCGCGAACGCGCGGCTCGGCCCAGTCGAACCGCGCCGCAGCCGCATTCAGCTCCTCCGGGATCCGCCATGCCGACGCCGATGCGACCTGCTTGGCCCGCTCCCGCCGGGCGACTCGCTCCTCGTCGCTGACGCCCGCGTGGTACGTGACGCGGATACCGCCGAGGTCCACTTGCGGGACCATTCCGCGCTCGACGTTCTGCTGCCGCATCTGCTTGGCGATCAGGTCGTCGAGAATGTCGGCGAAGACCTCGATGAGCCGAACGGGGAAGCCGCTCCTGCCGTCACGGCGGGTCCGTCTGCCGGCGTCACTTCGGAACCAGGCGGGCAGCACCCGCTCGGTCAGCAGCACGCGGCTGTGCCGCTCGTCGAGCAGGCCCTTCTCGACGGCTTCCTTGAGTTGCGGTTCGACGAGGTCATCGATAACGGCCTCGAACGTGGGGGCCTCCTGCAGATCGCCCAGACGTCCTCCGCCCCGTAGCGTCCGCACGCCCAGCACGGCCCAGCGGTGCTCGTCTCGGTGAAATCCCGGCACCTCCATGGGGCGGACGGATGGCAGCAGCATGACCTTCTCATCTCCGTCCCGAAGCCGTCGGAAGCCGTGGCCCCCGATCGATCGGTTGGCCGAGCCGAGCGTGAGGTAGCCGAGGAAACCGATTCGGCCGGGCGCCGGCTCGTGGGGCTCGAACGCCTCCTTGAAAGCGCCGAAGTGCTCGTCGAGCAGTCCCTCGTAGATCTCGACGAGGCGGGAGGCGTGGCCGTGCAGGGGCTCGTCGAGGACGCGCCTGTGCTCCGCGGTCGCCAGCGAGTAGTACGTGCGGAGCGCTTCCCACCGGAGTCCCGCCCATGCCGTCGCATCGACGAGCGCCCGGAACTCGTCGGTCGTGAGCTTCGCCCATTCCTTGCCGTGGACGGCCGCGACGTAGTCGCGGACACGGCTCCATGCGAAGCCGATCAGTATTTTGCCGGGGGCGTTCCCGGCTCTCGTCAGGATGTGTTGTGCAAACGGCCAGTCCGGCATGGATTCCGTCGGGCGCAACTCCAGCGCCTGTCGGACATCTTGCTCGTCAACAAGCTCCGCGTCGCTCTCGACCATCAGGTTCGCGACCCGTCCGAGTATTCCGATGGCGTTGTCGGGGGGATCGCCAGCGGGTAGTCGGCTCGCCAAGTAGGCACGGTACAGTCCGTCGATGTCCTGCGTGATCGCCTCGCGGCCTTCCGCGGCCGCGACCTCGAAGGCGACGCGCAAGAGGAAGGGACTGCGGCGGCACTGGTCCAGGAGCGCCCGATCGACGTTGCCGACGAACCCGTAGACGGTGCGGTAGCGACCGAGCATCTGCGACAGCTCGTCGTGCGTCATGGCGTCGAACACGACGTCTCCGCCGGGTCTCCGAAGCTGCAGGGCGAACTGCGTCGGCGCGTTGCCGCGATGACGGAGTCGGTCGAGGAAGGCGGGTTTTGAGGTCGCGATCAACCTGATGCCCGGTGGAGCGCGCATGACGAAGTCGTTAAGGACCTGGACGGCAACGTCGGCGGCCAACAGGTCCAGTCCATCGACTAGCACCAACACGGTCGTGTCGCGGAAGATGTCGAGCATTCTCCGGGCCGCCTGCTCGGTCTCCCGGTGGACCGTCAGCCCCCAGTTGAGGTCGTCGGCCAGCTCCTGGAATAGGCCACGTGCCAGGTCGTGCGCCTGATAGAAAAAGATCGGCCGCCCTTCATCCAAAAACCGCACGGCCGTGCTGCACAGCCAACTCGTCTTGCCCGCGCCCGCCTCGCCCGCCGCGACGAAGCACCGGGCGTCCGCTTCGAGGAAGCTCTGGAGCGCGCCGTCGGCCTCCGAACGCGGTGCGTAGAGATCCGGCCTGAAGATCGGTGCGCGCCCATCGGGCGTCTCGCAAAACGGCCGCATGCGAGCGCGCACCTGGGCGCCGCACAACGCCGTGAGGTTCTCGCGCGAGTACCCGACGAACAGGCCGAGCGCCTCGCGGCGCAGCTCTTCGCTGATCGTGGCGGTAGCGCCGGGAAGGGCGCCCGCAACGGCAACGTCCTTCTTCGTCATCGTGTCGATGAACCGGGTCTCCCGTCCGTTCGTCACGATGCAGAACGGCGCGACGTTGGGCTCGACGAGCCGCGCGTAGCTGACGGCCTGCCCGACGTCGTCGGACGTGATCGCCTCGGTCGGCGCCTTGGTCTCGAAGATGAAGAGGTTCCGGCCGCCGCGCCGGACGAGCACGTCGTAGCGGCCGCGGGCACCGGCGCGTGCGAACCCGTGTGCAACCTCGTGCCGGTGACGTCCGAGCTGGATCGTGAACGACTCCTCGCACTTCAGCTCATCAGGCCCGATCCCGTGGGCTTGCAGCCACGGGAGAAGGACCCGGGCCTTGAGGTCCTCCTCGGTCCAACGATCGTCCAGATGTGCGGGTTCGGCCACCCGGTGGCGGCTCGACGCGGGGCGCCGGTCTTGCTTCGGGGCCTGCCCTTTTCGGAGGGGCGCGGTCCTCTTGCCGTGTCCCGCCTCGACGCGCGCCTTGCCTCTGCTCAGCGTCTTGCGGATCGAGGCGGTCTCACTGCCACGACCCCTGTTCCTCTTCGTCCGCGGCTTCCGACGCGGCATCCTGCGCGGCTTCTTCTTGCCCACCGGCCTCAATGATGCCCCCGAACGGGCAGGTCGGTACCGGCCGCGTGACAAGCGTTCGACATCGACGGCGGCCGTCCGGTACCGTCTGAGTGCTCGATGGGCGGGACAAAGACGAAGCCGCGGCGCAAGAAGACTAGGCGGGCGCTGCCGCTCGTGATCTTCTCGGAGCGCCAGCGTCGGCGGGAGGCGAAGGTGGCTCGTCGATGGCCGAACGCGGACGTCACCGACCTCTTGAAGCGCGCCATCGCCGACGCGATCGGGCGGGTTCTCGGATCATGGATGGACGCGTCGATTCTTGCGCGGAAGTTGGACGAGCATCTTGGCCGAAGTCCACCAGCTCTCGTGCCGAACCCGAGTGGCCCGCAGCACGAGTTCATGACCTATCTGGACGAGCCCCGCACGTTGCCGAACCCTGCCGTCGTCGCCTACGACTACTTGGGCCTGCACCCGCACTGCGACGTCGTAGAGGCCGCGATCGCATCGTGTCCGATCTCTCCGGAAACCCGCGGACGCGCGGCGCTTGCGACTGAGATCAACAACCTTTGGCGCGCGCACGGTTTCGCGTTCCAGCTTCGGAGGGTGCCGGACGGCCACTGGTACGCGTTCTCGTGGCGCTCGGAGGCACTCGACGAAGACCTCGTGGACGCCGCGTTCACGTTGCTCGCAAACCCGGGCTTCGAGGGGCCGCTGCGCGAGTACGAGTCCGGTCTGCGCGAGCTGGGCAAGAAGGATCGCACCGCGGCGACCGACACCTATGCGGCGTTCGAGTCCACGATGAAGTCCGTCTGGGCGGCGCGTGAACCAGGCGCGGACATTCACCAGCGACCCGGTCGGCTGATCCAACAGATGCGGGAGTTCGGACTCATCGACGACGTCGAAGAGCAGTCGCTCGTCGCGCTCGTCTCGATCGCGAGCCGCGAGGGTCTTCGGCACGGAGGTGGGCCGGTCCATGCGCCGGTGTCGCGCACCACCGCCGACCTTGTCGTGCATCTCGCCGGCACCGTCATCGTGATGCTGATCCGGCGGCACGGGGAGATTCCCATGTCGGCCGGAGGAGTAACGGCATGACGACGATGTGTGACCGGGCTGGATCGCTACGGGTTCAGTGGCGTGCAACCTCCAACATCACCTCTCGTCCCCTCGGAAGTCCTTCCTCCGTTTCCATAGACGCACACGCACCGCCGTCATGTAGGCGGCTGCTTCGTCGGGATCGACGCCCTCCTTGCCTCGATAGAACGCCGCGTGCTCCGCGAGCCGCAGGTCCTCCAACCATTCGGTCCGGAACTTCTCGCTGATCTCCGCGAACGGGACACCGAGGAGGTAGACCTCCGCCACTTCGTCCGGGACACGGAATCCGCCGGCCTCTTTGGCGACCGCCTTCAGATCCGCTTTCAGAATCCACCGGTCGGGTACGGGGAGCACCGTCGTTTTGTTTCGGTCCTCCAAGGCGAGCGGCCGGAGGTCGATCGGATTGTGGGCCAATCGTAGCAAGGTGCCGGGTCCCGACCCGCCGCGCAAGTGCTGTAGCACCGTTCCCCCTCGACGCCGATCAGGATGATGGCGATGGCGAGCGTCCTGCCCGTCGGCTCCCCGGCCGCCTACATCAGGTCTTTCGCCAGCTCGGCGTTGCCGTCGGCCGCCCAGTCGTACTGGTCGCGCTTGAAGTCGAGCCGTTCGGACTCGCGCTGCGCGGCGAGCTGGCGGATCAAGTCGGCCGTGATGGTCACGGGGCGATCGTACATGAGCAAGACGTCGTGGCCGAAGCGGGCACGGTCGGGGGGCGAGGTCGTCGGGGGGGTTGCGCTCCGCCAGCTCGAAGATCCGCGGCTCCTCCTGCTCTTGCGCGCGCAGCACGTCCAGGTTGCCGTCGAGCAGGCGTCGCAGCTCGCACGACCACGCCGAATCACGGTTGCGCAGGCCCAACCGGCCAGTAGCGGGGCAGTCCGGGGCCGCCGAAGGCCCGCTGAAACTGTGGCGTGACCTAGCAGCTCGCCACGCCTCACGCTGCACTCGTGGCGCGAGCGTACGGCCGTGAGAGCGATACGGCCTGGCCCTCGCCTGCAGCGAGGGCGGGCGCGAGATCGGCAGGTACTCGTCACGCGAACTCGCGGGTCGCCAGGTCGCCGCGATCGAGAGGGACGTGGCGCGTCTCGACGGCCACGGCCGGAACGCCTTGCTTCAATGAGTCATCGGGCGTCTTTCCCATGGGAAAACCGCTACTTGCCAGCTTTAGGTGGGAACCGCGTCTTACTACGGAGCCAGCTCGCAATCTACGGCGGAAATCCAGGTGGATTCGCCCAAGGAGGGCTCGATGGGATGCGCAACAGCCGTGAGCGTTGTGAGCGCTATGCGCGCAACGCGCGCCGTGTTCGATCCCGGTCGATCTTCGACCGGGGACGGCGGGCAGCGCGGCATGATCTCTCTGGTCAGGCAGGTCCGAAGAATGAGCGGCAACACGAGTGGATCGGTTGCCGGCGAGGCCGGGCTCGCCATCGGGCCAAGCCGATCCGCTATGCTGGAGGTCGTGATCGTCGCTTGCACCAGGTGCGCCGCCCAGAACGACGTTCCCGCCGGCACGCCTGGGGGGACCCTCCAGTGCCACAACTGCCGGTCGTGGCTGCCGGCTGCGCCCGAGGCCACGGGCGATACGTCGGCGACCGTCGGTCTCATCGGCGGCGCTGCGCTGGGCGCCGCGATCGCGGGGCCGCCTGGCGCGATCGTGGGTGCGATCCTGGGGGCGCTGCTGGGGAGGCACTCGAAGGGCATGGGCTGATGGGCATCGACCGCGATCTGATCGGCGTCGGGCTCGGCCTCGCCATGGCTGGCTGGTACGGCGTACGCGAGTACCGAAGCAAGGGTGACTTGGAAAAGGCCGACGGCATGAACGCCGTGCTCGTCTTCCTCTTCGGCTTCCTCCTGCCTGACGTCGTCAACCTCGTGCGCATCACGGCCGTCGGGCAGAAGGACGATCTTCCTGAGCGCTGGCGGGAATTGGTGGGGGCGGCGTGCGTCGCGATCCTGTGGCTCGGATCGAAGGGCGTGATCCGCGCGTTCAAGAGCGCCTCGGCGAAGTCGGGTCAGGCGGAGTCGCCCGCATCGACACCGGCGGCGAGTGCGCCGCCCGCCACGTCACCGCCTGTCCCGCCTTCGGATCCGGCGCCGACGGATTCGTAGACGGCTCTGGAAGGCACAGGCGGACGGAACGGACCCGGACGTGCAGGCGACGGGTAATGGCCTGGGTCTATCGCCTGCTCTTGCAGGCGGGCTCGACCTCGGGCATGTCGTTGCCGGAGGAGAGGACGCATGAGCCAACTGAAGTTCCAGGCGATCGACATCGCGAGGGTGCTGGGACCGCCGAGGACCGGGTTCGAGATCCGAGGGAAGTTCATCCATCCGAACCAAGAGGCGGCGACCCCCAGCGCGATCATGTCGCCGATGGCTCGCCTGTTCTATCAGCCGCCGCCAAGTCCGGAGTTCCTGGTCCAGACCTGGACACCGATCTCGTTGAAGCACCCGATGATCTTCCCGAAGGGCGGTCCCGTCGCCGCCACGCTCCTCGTTCTCCTTGATCGCACCACGATCGCCGCGATCGAGCGCACACGGCCGAGGACGGGAGGAACGCTCGACTTCCGCTTGGAGGTCTCGCTCGCGTCCACCGGGGAGTTCAGGCCCGTCGGCGCGGGACGCGAGCCGGACTTCAAGACCTTCGAGAGCTGCGACGTGACGGCTGTGGGACCCGACGAGAGAATGCCGCTTCTCCGGGTCTCTCGGGACGAATGGAACGCGATGCTCAAGACGTTTGGATTCTCGGAGGTTGAGACGTTCGAACTCCCGGTCTACCGGCTCGGCGAGGAGAAGGTCGTCGTGGAGGCGATCCGAGCCCTGCGCGATGCCGAGACTTCTCTTCGGAGCGGCAAGAACCCAGGAGTGCTCGAAGACACCCGCAAGGCTTTCGAGGCGCTCGCCACCACGGTCGGCGGGTCAGGCGACATCAAGGCCGCGTTCAAAACGCTCTGGGAGCGTGCCCTTCCGCTCGAAAAGGACGTTGCGAAGCGCGAACCGCTGGACGACCTCGTCGGCGCGCTTGCCGAGTTCCAGCATCTCGGCCGGCACCTAAAGTCGCCGTTCACGCCCATCGATCCCTCGGACGCGTTGCTCTCGCTGCGCCTGACGCTCGCGATCTTCGAGTACCTGGGCGTCAGGCTCGCGGAGACGACGTAGGAGGTCACGAGGCCGGCGGCGTCAGGAACAGCGACTTGCCCAGTACCTTCCGACCACCGAACGCCTTCTGCTCCGCCGCAACAACGCGCCGCATAGGTTCGGTCTCGTACGCCGCCTTCGTCAACGCGTCGATGTCGTCCAGCCTCGGAAAGCGACGAAGGACGTCCGAAATAACCTGCCACTCTTCGCGACGGAACAGCGGCTCGAAGCGCGGTCGCGGTCCAGGCGAGAAGATTCTACCGCCCATCAGCCCGGCCGCGATCGATAGCTCGTAGCCGTCGAGGCTATTGCACGCGATCAGCTCCAGCGGGAGGGGACCGCGCTCCTGTCGGCGGTAGTGCGCGTCGCTGATCGGCTCGCCCAAGCGACGAGCGGCCTCGAAGTCGATCAAGTACGTCAGCTTCGCCACCGCGGTCTTGTAGAGCCCGACCGGGTGCGCTAGGCGGACGACCGCCACCACCAACTCCTCGTACGTCCCGATCAGCGGATGCGGGCTGAGGCTCGCCTTCACGTCGCCTTTACCTGGGCGGGAGGTTCCTGTCGCAGAAGTTCCTGCAGGTCCTTCGCGGTCTGCTTGAGCGCGCGTACGCCCTCCAACCAGAAGAAGAACATCGTCAGGACCGTGAACGTTGAGGCGATCCCGATGCAGATGCCAAGGAATTCGACGACGAACGAGGAGAGTTCTGGCCGATTGCGCAGCTTCGTCAGTTCCTTCGAGACGCCCTCGCTGGTTACCTGCAGAAGTCCCTCCTCGTCGTGTACGAGCGATTCGATCCGCTTCAGCGCACCGAGTAGCGAGGACTCACCGATGCGTTCGAGATCGAGGTTCAGAAGCGACCAGACAAAACGGACGTCGGGATCCAGACTCGACAGCTTCTCCCTCGTGACGGTGAGCACGAACTTTTCGCGCAGCGCTTCGAGGTGCAGCAAGTAGACACGTCTCCGCATGATCTGTAGGGGAAACGCGACAACATAGACGGAGAAAGCGACCGCGCCGATCGCAAACCCGAGCGCGAGATAGCCGTTCGCGTTCAAGACCGCTCCTTTTCCGCGGTCGCGATGACCGCTTCAGCCAGCTCGGCTTCCTGATACTCCTCAACGCGAATCTGCGGACCCACGGTACCGGCCGATGACGCACCGGGAGCGACCCGAGCAGCACGAGGGCCGCCGCCGGAGCCGAGAAGACGGTCCTCCAAATCTGCGTTCCGATGCTCCAGCGCGGCCTTCTTCGTTTCGAGTTCTCGGATCCGCTGCTCGGAGCGCCTCAGTTCCTCGTCCTTGGCATCGATCCTCTCTTTCAAGCCGCTGACTCGCTCTTCCGCGTTCTTCCGGATCTCTCCGACGATCCATTTCGAGATCGCGAGCATGAACCCCCCGAGGAGCACGAACGCCGTGATACCCGCCATGACCATCTGGGTCGGCGTCATCAGACGCGGAGCCTAGCACGCCCTCCGAAGCCCCTTGACGGCCCCTTCAAAGAACGATATAGGAGAATCTCCTATGGCAAAGAACGTGCTCGTGCAGGCGCTGATCGAGCCGGACCTGGCGGCCTGGTTGCACGGCCGCGCCAGCGCTGAAGGCATCGGGCTCTCCGGGTGGTTGCGCAACCGAATTGCCATGGAGCGTGACCGCCTGCTCGTCAAGGCGTGGACCGTCTCGGCAGCCGACCGCGAGCGTCTCGAAAAGCCCGAACGCATCTGGACCGACCGCCCGATGCATCGGTTCGTGTTCGAGCGGACGAACTCGCCGAGCGGTTTGGAGTTCCGCGCCTACGAGCCAGACGGAAAGCCCTACGAGGCGATCCATCTCGGCAACTCCTTCGGCGAGGGTTTCGCAAGGGACTTCCGCGACGGGTACGTCGTGCTCGCCGGTTCCCTCATTTGGTGGAAGACCCGGACGTTCGAGGACGCCGATGGTCAGCTCATCGTCGCGCTGGTCCCGAGCGACGAAATGCTCGCTCCATGAGGAAGCGCCAGCGGTGGAAGTCATCCGCTTTCTACGCAGCCGGCAGCAGCACGTTCTCGCGCAGCCACGCGAGCTTGGCCGCAAGGTCACCGATCCCGTCGGGCACCCGCTCGGCCAGCAGCGCGAGCCCGACGTAGCGGCGGACGACGTCGGGCCTCCGGTTCAGGTCGGCATCTCGGCCGATCGCGCGGACATCCAGGGCGCCGCCGCGTCGGCGAGCCTCCGCGAGCGCGCGGACTGAGCGGTCGAGCGGTTCCATCTGGGGGCGCTCGGCAGTCCTGGCGGCCGCCGTCGCGTCCAGCCAGGGCGCCACCTCGCGCTCGATCGCGCCGACATCGAGGTCCGGCCGGCACCACCGGAGGAAACGGACGGCCTGCTCCAGATCGAGCCGCAGGCTGTAGCGCTCGCCACGCTTGCGCGGCGGGCCGGCAAGTCCGTCGGATCGCTCGACGATGGGACGCATGATCAGGCCGTCGTCGCCTCGGCCGACCGGCTGCGGCACCAGCAGGGCGGGCAGTACGGCTTTGAGATCGCCGGCCGTCGCCCAGCCGCTCGACAGGAGATGCGTGAGCGCGCGGATCGCCGCCTTGCGGCCGCGGCGGTTCGGTCGTCCAAGGGACGCGATATCGACGAAGAAGGCGACGAGCAGACCTATACGCCGCTCCCAGACGTGTTGGCGCTCCAGACGGGCGACACGGCGCTCACGCTCGCCCTGTGGCTCCGGACCGAGCGGATCGAGCGGCGGCTCCTCCAGGTCGGGCCGGACGACCGCCACGGTACGCAGGATCCGCATGACGGCAGCTCGGCGCACCTGCATCTCGCGCGAGAGTTCAAGCAGCGACGCCATCGTCGCGGGCCGCCTGAGCACGGCGACGCCGCCGCCGAGAGCCCGCTGGCCGATCTCGGGCGTCAGGCAGCGCGCCGGGCAGTTGCCCTCGTCGGCGAGCATGCGGAGACCCTGGTCGGCGGCGATCGAGCCGCTCGGAAAGGCGGCGAAGCATAGGTCGGCGACGAGGCCCGACAGGTCCATCGAGAGGGGCCGCACCTCCTGGCCGGCGGCCGTCACGGGGAACGGCCGGCGCGCCAGCGTGACGGGCGGGATCCATCGCGCCTGGGCGTCCCGAATGAACCACCACTGCTGGTCCGCCAGCGGTGCAAGCCGGCGCTCCTGCTGGTCGGGGTCAGCGAGCGCGTCGAACCGACGGGCCATCGGGTCGCCGGTCAGCCGGCGAAGCGAGTACGCCTGGCTGCCGGACCCGCTGAGTCGCAGCTCGCAGCGCACCAGCCACCTGCCGGGCATGCCCTCGGCGCCGTAGACGATCAGCTCGACGCCTCTCGCGAGCTTGGTCTTCAGGCCGCGCTTCATGGCGCGGACGTGCTGCAGGGGAC
>Ga0247727_10001712_pt1 | contig 51351 bp, 58 predicted proteins | sample WisWelCaveWW1625_FD_202498 | JGI IMG/M metagenome (GOLD analysis project Ga0247727, IMG submission 202498) | Biofilm microbial communities from Wishing Well Cave, Virginia, United States - WW16-25 | ecosystem: Environmental > Aquatic > Deep subsurface > Groundwater > Cave microbial mat | place...
GCCGTTCTGCAATATTTCGGTCGAGATCACTGGGAATCAGGGCTTGCTCGGGCTCACGCTCCATCCGAACTTTGCCGACAATCATTACGTGTATGTCTACTACACAGCTGGCAGCCCGGTGCGGAACCGAGTGGTGCGGTACACTGAATCCAGTGGGCGCTGTACGCAGGCAACTTCGATTCTCGACGACATTCCGGCGAACTTCCACCACAACAGCGGCATCATTCAGTTCGGTCCCGACGGCAAGCTCTATGTCATCACCGGCGACGCGGACGACAGTGCCACGAGCCAAAACCCGACGTCGTTGGCCGGCAAGATACTGCGCGTGAATTCAGATGGCAGCACACCATTGGACAATCCGTTCATCTCCAACCCGAATGCCAATGCCAAGAAGGTCTTCAGCCTGGGGCATCGCAACAGTTTTGGCTTCGGTTTCCATGGTCATACCGGACACCTATGGGAGACAGAGAATGGTCCGGAGAACAACGATGAGATTAATCGCGTCGTCGCGGGCGGCAACTATGGTTGGCCGACCGTCAGAGGCATCGCAAACAATCCGAGCTTCCGCGACCCCATCGCGGTGTTCTTCGCGCCTCCCTGTGACCCCTGCACCATCGCTCCCACAGGCATCATTTCAATTCCTGAAAACTCCACCGTCTATCCCGTCACCTATCGCAATAATCTGCTCTTCGCGGACTTTAACGAAGGCAAGATTCGCCGCATCGTTCTCGGCGGCGCCGGCCTCACCCAGCTTGGCACGTCGAGCATTGCCTACACCGGCGGGAAAGGCGGTTTATTGAGTCTCATGCTCGGCGCCGACGGATTCGTGTACGTCTCCAACACCAACGCCATCTTCAAAGTCGTCCCTCCGTAGACCTCTCTCCATCGATCAAATTCGGGTTCCCCGCCGTCCGCACTTATCACCTTGCAGTCCCCCTCACTGTCTGTTGTAGAGTGACGAGGCCCGACTAGATGGTTTCCTGTGCTCGTGCAACGCGCGGTCTCGGAAGACCCTCGTTGGACACGCGCAGGGGGAGATCATCTAGCCGGGCCTCAAGGGAGAAGATAGAAGAGCAGTGGTTGCTCATTTCAGAAGACGGATTCCTCTATGGCAAAAGGACGTGGAGAATCGAAGCTCGCCTTAGTGGGGGTGGTCACCCTCGCAGTTGCGCTCGCCGGCGTGCTGTTGGTGAAAGAGCCTCTGCGGAGTTCGCGGCCGGTAGGGACTGGGTTGGATGTGAAACCGACCACCGGTGAGCAATCGGTCCGTGCGCGGCTGTGGGAAGATCCGGTGGCAGCGGTGCAGCGGGGTATGCGAGAAGTTCAGCCACCAGCAGTCAGGTTGTCCAAGCCCGCGCCCAGCCAGTCAGTTGAGTCGTCCCTCAATCAGCGTCTGAGACCACTGCGGCTCGCGATTGCCGACCGAGCCAAGAAGGGTGAGCAGATCACAGTCCTATTAGTGACCATAAGCGGCGATCCCTATACGGAGAGTGCGGAGTCCCGCATTCGAGATCGCTATGCGGTCGGCACTGCGCTGGGCGTGGCCTGCTATGTCCCGGAGGACGAGGGTCATCTTTCATTCATCGAGGGGGACATTCAGGGTGTCGGTCATGCGTTGCCGTACGAGTGGTATCGGCTCCGCAAGACACGGGTCTGTGGCGAAGGACAGGATCGAGCCCAGAGCACCCTCGTGATCTGGATCCCCGACGACGCCCTCAGCCGAGGGTTCTTGGCCACTCTGACCTCGTTGTCGCAGACCCTGGTGTGCGAAGAGTCGAAAGAGAAAAGCGAATGCCTCCTAACCAACGAAAGGCGCAAGCTGGTCCGTCTGAATCCGGTGCTGCAACAGGCCGTCACGTTCAAGCTGGTGGGGCCCCGCAGTTCTTCCGCCCTGCGTCATCTCCTGGATGAGGCCGGAGCCCTGTACGCCGAGCCCCATGAAGGGGTCGGGGTCTGGCCGAATACGGACGGGACCATCGAGCTCTATTCGCCGTGGGCCAGCGCGATGAAAGGGATCTTGGCCTATGGGCTGAAGAAGGAAGAGGGGAAGGGCCCCGGGTGCCATACGTATGAAGCCTGCGAGCAGGAGTTTTTTCATCGGCTGGCGGCTGCCAATGTGCGGCTCGTTTACGAGATCGGATCCGACGACCGGCTCTTCGACACGCTGATCGAGGAATTAGAACGTCGCCAGGTGCGGCTCGGCTGGGATGCGGTGATCCTCATTGGAGAGTGGGATTCGTTCTATGGCCGAGCATTGCCTATCGAGTTTCGCGCGGCAGCTTGTGCGAAAGTGGCGACCTTCACGGAGGCTGAGCTGAAGCAGATTCAGGTGCCAACGACGATCAAGGCCTGGTGTCCCACCGTCCCGCGCGCGATCGATTTACAGATTCAACGCTCGGCGGACTACGAATCCCTGACCTTAAATATCTTCCGGTATAGCTATCTCAGCGGTCTCGATGGCGAAGTGCCGGGCGACGACAGTGTGAAAGCCGCGCGTGGAGAGAAACCCAAAGCCAATGAGACAGCGAAGGACGCTCTGGCCGGTGGGCTGAAGGAACGTCCCGAAGGCACCAGTCAACTTGATTATGTGCGTGCCTTGGCCACAAGGATCCAAGACGAAGGAGAAGGGGCTAAAGCTATCGGCATCCTGGGCACGGATCCCTACGATGCGGTGCTCATTCTTAAAGCGCTCCGGCCTGCCTTCCCGCATGCCATTTTTTTCACCGTCGATCTCGACGCGCGCCATCTCCACGCAAGCGAGTACAAGTGGACCAGAAACATGGTCGTGGCCTCGCCGTTCGGCTTGCAGTTGGACGGCGGTTTGCAACGCGATGTCCCGCCGTTTCGCAGCAGCTATCAAACGGCCACCTACTTTGCTGTGCTCCGGGCGGTGAATCACGTTACCTGTCGCGCTGCGGGCGATCGGCAGAAATCGGCGGCGCCCTGCCCGGCGGGGTATCACGTGGCACTGACCCCGGAAGACCGAGTCTACGACGCGGCTGAACATCCTAGGATCTTCGAAGTGGGGCGAGAGGGCGCCGTGGATTTAAGCGTTGTCGATATCGAAGGTGTGAGAACGATCCATCCCTTGCGCGCGGACCTCGAGCATACGGACAATCATGGTCAACTGAAGCAGGGCACCAGTCCCGGCAGCGCAACCGTGATGGCGCTGGTCGGGATTGGACTGTTTGTTGGAACGGTGCTCGCCTGGACCAATCAGCGAATCTGGCTGTGGGTCTCGGGCTCCTGGCGTCTGCTCGCCGTGGTCGGCTTCCTCCTTCTGGTCGGGACGGTGGTCTTTTGGGCCATGGGTGGCGGGACAGCCCTCATGGCCCATCACGATGAAGGGGAACCCTTTTCATGGACCGCAGGCGTGAGCATTTGGCCTGGTGAGTGGCTCCGGCTTCTCGTGGCGATGTTGTGCTTCGTCTTCCTGGTCAAAGGGTCCCGCGATCTGATTAAGAACAGCGACCACCTAACCGAGAATTTCTTATTCCGCATGGATCAGGGCCCTCGCTCACAATTCACCCCGAGTACGTTTTGGACCAATGTGCAACGGGTCTATCATCCGGCCGCCACCAGAGCGGCCACCACGGTCGATCAAGCCTGGTCCTGGTACCTCGACGCGGCAGGCCCGCTGCAGCGTATGGCGCGCATCCTGATCCTGTTCCTACTGTATGGCGCGATCATGATCTCCCTGGATCACTGGGTCGTTGACGAAGAGATGATCATTCCTTGTCGGGGATGGCTGAGCTGTCGAGTGGACGTGATCATGACGCTGGTGAGCATGAGCCTCGTGGTGCTGCTGAATCTGGCGGTGTTCGACGAGGTCATGTTGTGCCGTCGGTGGGTCGGTTGGGTGAACACCTCGAGCGGCGGGTGGTCTGAACAAGTGCAGCAGGAGTACTTACGCGAGTATGGACTGAGCCAGAGCCACAAGGCCGAGTTTGAAAAGCTCAAGTACTTAGCCGGCATCGACCTGATCAGCCTACGAACGGAAGCGGTCAATCGCCTCATCCGGTACCCCTTCATCGCCTTGCTGATCATGATCGCCGCGCGTAACGACTACTTCGATATCTGGAACTACCCTCTCTTGCTGCTGCTGGCCTGGGCGTTGAATGTCGTCCTGGCGCTGAGCGGAGCGTTGTTGCTCTATCAATCTGCCGACCGAGCGAAGCAGGGGGTCTTGGCCGGACTGAGCAAGCAAATGATCCAAGCCCTCGGGCTCGGCAAGGACCACGAAATCCGTGCGAAGCAAGTCCAGTACATCATCGACCAGGTCGAGGCCAACCAGAAAGGCGCGTTCGTTCCCTTCTACCAACAACCCGTCGTCGAATCCTCGCTCTACGGCGTGGTCGCGTTGCTGCAATATTTGTATCTGAGATAACGGATCGCTCATGCGCGAAGAACAAATAGGCGGGCTGCGGACGCGGGTCACAGGCGGCACAGATGGAAAGGGTGGAGGTCGCGGCCCTCTCGTCCTGCTTCTGCATGGCTTCGGCGCGACCGGGGACGATCTCGTGTCGCTGGCCGACGTCTTGACCGTGCCGGCCGGGACGAGGTTTGTGTTTCCCGAAGGCCCGCTCTCGTTGAGTTTTGGGCCGAGGGATGCGCGCGCCTGGTGGCTGATCGACATGGCGCGCATTGCAGTGGATCAAGCGGAAGGTCGGGTGCGTGATCTCTCGCAAGACATCCCCAGAGGCCTCGCTCCGGCGCGCGAGACGATGCTGGCGTTTCTCAGGGAAGTCGAACAAAAATTCGTGGCAGAGCCGCGCAAGACCGTCCTCGGAGGATTTTCCCAAGGCGCCATGCTTTCTTGTGATCTGATGCTCAGAACGACGCAGCCCTATGCCGGGCTGATCCAACTGTCCGGAACGCTCCTCGCCACACAGGAATGGACTCCGCTGCTCCAGAAACGCAAAGGGCTGCCGGTCTTTCAAAGCCATGGGACGCAGGACGAGCTCCTGCCGTATGTTGGTGCAGAGAGATTGCGAGACGCTCTTATTCACGCGGGACTCTCGGTTGAATGGCACAGCTTCCGTGGTGGCCATGAAATTCCGAGAGCAGTTCTGCAGCGTCTGGGGCCGTTCATCACTAACAGGCTGCGGGAAAACCATTTTGGCATAGCTGAACTTTGATGGCCTGCAAGTCGAGACAAGAGGGGAATGCCGCCGTAGGATGCTCAAAAAGGCCGCCCAGCAAGGCCGCAGCGAGCGAAGAGGCGAAGCGTACGCTTCGGTACGTTGAGCCTCTGAGCGATGCGAGAACGCCGCTGGCGGACTTTTTCAGCATCCTGCTAAGGCGGTCACTCAAACATGAGTAACCTGCACTCGTTCGAACTTGCAGCCGCCGACGGCAGAATGATTCGTGGCGATCGTGCCGAAGGGAAGGATCGTCAGATCCTCTTCATTACCGGATTCCTGTCGAAACGGTGGGGCAACAAGAGCAAGGCACTCGCACAGTGGTGTGAAGAAAAGGGCTGGGGATTTTGTTGCTACGATGTGCGGGGGTTCGGCGACTCAGGGGGGACGTTCACCGACTATACGTTGTCCGATTGGATCGCCGATGCGCGGCTTGTGTTGAATATGTTGCGAGATGGGCCACATCTCATCCGCCCACCCCAGGCGTTGTCTCACCCTCCGGCACCGAGCCTGCCGAGTCAGGCTCCTTTCCCGATGGACGCGCCTCTTACCCAAGTCACCATAGTCGGCAATTCACTCGGTGGCTGGATCGCGTGGCTCATGGCGCAGGAGTTTCAGGAAATCGAGCGGCTGATTCTCATCGCCCCCGCCTTCAATATGATGGGAGTGCGCGCGGAATCTATTGATCATGAACGGCGCCATGCCTGGCACCGCACGGGCTGGATGCCTTGGGACGACGAGCCTGCGCATCGGAACTTTCCTCTCGCGTGGAAGTGGGTTGAAGAGAGCGAGGCCTTCTGGAACACGAGTTTCGACCGGCTTCGACCGGTCAGCACGGCCATTCTTCACGGCCAGCAAGACAGCGTGATTCTGCCGCAAGGCAGCAGCCAGTTTGTCGAACAGTTGCGATCCCTCGCTCCTTCGTTTCCCGTCGAGATCCATCTGGTTCCAGGCGACCATCGACTGAGTAGTTCCGAGCATCTGGACACATTTCGGCGTCTGGTGTTGGGTCCAACGTAGTAAAATCGTCACGCGAGAGAGGCGAGACTAGCGAGAAAAGCTCGACAGGGGGAATCAGATTCTGCACGTCCCGCACATCCGCGCAGCTAAAGGAGGGGCTGATGCTCACGTTGATTCATAAAGAATGTGGTGGGCCCGCGCTGGACGAATCGCCCATCGGCGAAGTCTGCGCGATCCCCATCGACCGCTTCCCCTTTTCCTGTTTCACCTGCCTGGAAGAGATTATCGACAAATCGGAAGTCAGGCTCTCCGAAGAATTGGGCATTTGACGGGCCGCGCCCTCCCTCTCAGACTCCATCCCGCCGGTTGTGCAACAGGATAGGCTTTTGTTATCGTGACTTCTCCGTTGTGACCCATCCCACTATATCAGAGGAATAAATGGCGACTACGAACGATAAGCAAGTCATCTTCTCACTTGTGAATGTCGGCAAGGTGTATCCGCCGAAAAGGCAGGTGCTGCGCGAGATCTATCTCGGGTTTTACTACGGCGCGAAGATCGGCGTGTTGGGTCTCAATGGATCGGGGAAGAGCTCGCTGCTCAGGATCATCGCCGGAGTCGATCAGAACTATACGGGAGAGATCACCCGCTCGAAGGGCTACAGCGTGGGTCTGCTTGAGCAGGAACCGCAACTCGATCCGGACAAGACGGTGAAAGAAATCGTCGAAGAGGGCAAGGAAGAACTCGTGGCCATGCTGCACGAATACGACGCGGTCAGCAACAAGATGGGCGAGGCTACTTCCGATGAATTGGAGAAGCTCCTCGAGAAGCAGGCTCAGCTGCAAGAGAAGATCGAAACGGCAAACGGGTGGGAATTGGAAAACGTACTTGAACTCGCCATGGACGCGCTGCGTTGTCCACAGCCGGATGCGAAGATCGGGGTGCTCTCCGGCGGCGAGAAACGACGGGTGGCCCTCTGCCGCCTCATGATCCAAGAACCCGATATCTTGTTACTCGACGAGCCGACGAACCATCTCGATGCCGAGTCCGTGCAATGGCTTGAGCAGCATCTTCAGCAATACAAGGGCACGGTCATCGCCGTGACGCACGACCGCTACTTCCTCGACAACGTGGCCGGATGGATTCTCGAACTCGATCGCGGCCATGGCATTCCATTCCAGGGGAACTACACGTCCTGGTTGGAGCAGAAGCAGGTGCGGCTGGGAAAAGAAGAAAAAGCCGAATCGAAGCGCCGCAAGTCTTTGGAACATGAGTTGGAATGGATCCGCATGTCGCCGAAAGCCCGTCAGTCGAAGGGCAAGGCGCGGCTCAACCGCTATGAGGAATTGGTTAATCAGAGACAGGACGAGCAGGCCGAAGATTTGGAGATCTACATTCCGCCGGGCCCACGGCTGGGCGATGTGGTCGTCGAAGCCACGGGCGTCAGCAAGGCCTACGGAGACAAGGTCCTCTACGAGAATGTGAACTTCAGTCTCCCCAAGGGCGGTATTGTCGGCGTGATCGGTCCGAACGGAGCCGGCAAGACGACGATGTTCCGCATGATCATCGGGAAAGAGAAGCCGGATGCGGGAGCGATCAAGGTTGGCGAGACGGTCAAGCTGGGCTACGTGGACCAGGACCGCAGCTTGGATGCGACCAAATCCGTCTACGACATCATCTCCGAGGGCCACGAGACCATTAGGCTCGGCAAGGCCGAAATCAACGCCCGCGGCTATTGCGCCCGCTTCAACTTCGCCGGGACCGATCAGCAAAAGAAAGTGAAGGACCTCTCCGGCGGCGAACGCAACCGGGTGCACCTGGCCCGCATGTTGAAAGAAGGCGCGAACCTCGTCATTCTCGACGAGCCGACCAACGATCTCGACATCAACACCTTGCGCGCATTGGAAGAAGGATTGGAAAGTTTTGCCGGTTGCGCCGTCATCAGCAGTCACGACCGTTGGTTCCTCGACCGTATCGCCACCCATATTCTCGCCTTCGAGGGCGACAGCAAGGTGGTCTGGTTTGAAGGGAACTACAGCGAGTACGAAGCGGATCGGAAGAAGCGGTTGGGCAAGGAGGCCGATCAGCCGCACCGGATTAGGTATCGCAAACTGACACGTCAGTAATCCCCACCATGGCACCTCGCGCGATCATCACCGGGGCGGCGGGATTGATCGGACAGTACCTTGTGAAGACCGCTCCGAGATGGGCTCCTGATCGGGATGTGCAGGGACTGACCCGTGCCGATCTCGATCTGACCAATCGCGCGAACGTCGAACGCACGTGGCAGTCCATCAAGCCCAACACCGTAATTCATTGCGCGGCATTGAGCCGAACGAAAGACTGCGAGCAAGATCCTGAACAAGCCCGCTGCACAAATGTGGAGGCCACCGCGCACCTCGCGCAGCTGTCCCTGGACATTCCCTTTATCTTCCTGTCCAGCGGGGAAGTCTTCGACGGGAAGACCGGCTGGTATGGCGAGACGGATGAACCGAACCCGATCAACGTGTACGGCCAGACCAAGTTGGAAGCAGAACAGGCCGTGTTGCAGAATCCCAGACATACAGTCGTTCGGATTGTCCTGACTGCCGGAACTTCGGAGACCGGCGACAGGAGTTTTGTCGAAGATATGTGTCGGACCGCTAAGGCCGGCAAGGACGTGACGCTCTATGCCGACGAGTTCCGCTGCCCGCTTCCCGCCGGTGTCATCGCCCGAGTCATCTGGGAATTAGTCGATCGCAAGCAGCCGGGTCTCTATCACCTGGGCGGGAGCGAACGGCTCTCGCGCTGGGAAATTGGTGAAGCCTTGCTGCCTTGGTGTCCGGAGTTGAAAGACCGTCTGGTGAAAGGTTCGGCACGGAACCACGTCGGGAGTCCCCGGCCCGCCGACCTATCGCTCCGCTGCGACAAAATCCAGAGCCTCCTGTCGTTTCGCATTCCGGGGTTTCGTGAGTGGCTCGCCGGACGTTCACGCCGAGGTGCAGACTTGTGGGATTACCTCGACGGAAGTCCGTGAGGCGTGAAGCGTGAAACATGAAGCGCAGGAACCGGGATATCGGAGGACGCGATGATGGGATCGGATCCTCTGTCCCTCGTCCTCACTGCGTATCTGGCCATGGCTGTTGTCATGGCGGGGCTCTGGGTCCTGCAACTTCGCGTGCGCAATGCCTCGATCTCAGACGTCGGCTGGTGCGCAGGTCTCATCGCGGTCGTGCTGTGGTACGCCACACAGGCCACCGGCGAAACAGAGCGAAAAATGCTGATGGCTGCCTTGGCCCTGCTCTATGCAGGGAGGCTGGGATTCTACATCCTCTTCAATCGGGTGATCGGTAAGACAGAGGACGCTCGCTATCGCCGCCTGCGGGAGCAATGGGGTTCTTCGGAACCGGTCAGGATGTTCGGGTATTTTCAACTGCAAGCGCTGGCCGTGGCGGCCTTCTCCCTCCCTTTTCTGGTTCTGGTCCAAAACCCACGACCCCCATTCGCGCCGTTCGAGCTCGTCGGGTCGCTGATCTGGATCGTCGCGGTTTCCGGAGAAGCCTTGGCGGACTGGCAGCTCACTCAATTCAGATCCAAGTCGTGGAATCACGATCGTGTCTGTCGCGATGGACTCTGGCGCTATTCACGCCATCCGAATTATTTCTTCGAATGGTTGCACTGGTGGGCCTATGTTGTCATGGGAGTGAGCACGCCTGGATGGCTCTTGACCTGGATCGGCCCGATCGGCATGGGGTGGGCACTCCTGAAAGTCACGGGCATTCCCCGAGCGGAGCTACAGGCCCTCGCGAGACGGGGAGAGGACTATCGACAGTACCAGCGGACGACGAGTTCGTTCATTCCGTGGTTTCCCAAGACGAAATGACTCAGGGGACTTGGTTGAGAGCGGCGAGACGCGCCCGGGCCATGTCAGCTTCTTTGCTGTTCGGGTAGAGACGGACGAGATCTTCGTACAGTTGCTTCGCATGGACTACGTTGTGTTGCCGTTCTTCCAGCTCGGCTGTCTCGAGCAATTCCTTCGGCTTGTCCCCGTTGCAGGCGGCTAGGACAACACAGAAAACAACGGCCCCTATGTGGATCCATTGCCTCATTGTTTCTCCGATCACTCTCACAGTTTCTGCACCCGCGTTGGTCGCGTGGCGTTTGTCTCGTCTGATTATGAAACGTCCCGCCCAGGCATTCTATTCTACGCTAAAATAAATTGCCGAGGGGGGCCAAAGAAAATGCGTAACGTATCAGGCGGAGAGCTACTCAAACTGCGGCACAGATAGATCGATGCCGTAGCGTGGTGCCGCGATGGCTTCGCTTCGACATTGCGGGCAGCGGCTTGGGCTCGTCAGACGGCTGCGGTCACGAAAGACAAAGTCACAGTCCTGACAACGTGCCGGGTCCAGGATGAACCGCCTTGTCTTGTCGCGCGCAATGGTCTTCACGACGTGGGCCAGATGCTCCTCGACCTGTCGCTCTGGGATGCCCAGCATCTGTGCCAATTGGTAAGACGACAGTCTGGTGCCCGTGATCAAGTCGATGATCCGTTGACGCGGCGTCCGTTCGGGAGGCAACATGACGCGTCATCGTATGGAATCGCACGGGAAAAACCAAGTTCAGGCTCCTCGGGTGAGTTGAACGGCGCCGGTGCCTCTGGCAGGATACAGACATCATGTCCGCTCATCCGAATTCTCATCAGGACGAACTTGCCGAACTTGCGCTGAAACGCGTTGTTGCCTCCGGGGCTGAGTACGGCGATATCCGTCTCCTCGACAGCACGACCCAGACCATTCGCGGCGAAGATCGTCGCATCGCGTCCATTCGAGAAGCGCGGGACAGCGGGTTTGGGATCCGCGTCCTCTATCACGGAGCCTGGGGCTTTGCCGCCAGTTCGGTGCTTTCGCTGGAAGAAGCCCCGCGTGTAGCTGAATTGGCGATCGAGATCGCTAAAGGCTCCGCGTCTCTCGCGAGTGAAAAGGTGAAACTTGCCGATGAGCCGGTCCATCGAGACCGGGTCGTCACGGCGCGGCGGATTGATCCGTTTGCCGTCGCGCTCGAACACAAAACGGCGCTGCTCCTAGAGACGATGGAGTATGTCCATCGTCAGCCCGGCATCGTGCGGAGCAGCGCGAGCCTGTGGGCCCGTCAGGATCTCAAGCTCTTTGTGTCGACTGAAGGGTCGCGCCTGGAATTCGACCTCCTTGCCGTGAACGGGGATTTTGATGCCACGGCGGTTCATGACAGCCGGTTCGCCTCGCGGAGCTTCAATACGCCGCATCTTCGGATGGGCTATGAATTGATCGAGGACGCTATTTTCCTGGCCGAGGCCCCGCGCATCGCGTCTCAGGCCGTTGAGAAAGTGAAGGCGCCCACCACCGAGCCCGGTCTGTACGATCTCGTCCTCGATCCTGAACATCTGTCGCTCACGATGCATGAGTCCTGCGGCCATCCGAGCGAACTCGACCGCGCGCTTGGATACGAGGCTAACTATGCCGGTACCAGCTTTCTCACGACCGAGAAACGAGGAACCTTTCGATACGGCTCTCCGCACGTGAATCTCGTAGCCGACAACTGCGAACCGAAGACCCTTGCCGCAACCGGCTACGACGACGATGGCGTGGCCTGCCAGCAATGGGACATTGTGCGCGACGGCATCTTCGTCGGCTATTGCACGAACCGCGAGGTCGCGCCGAAAATCGGCGAGACGCGCTCGCGCGGCTCCAATCGGGCGGACAGCTGGGGCAATGTCCCGATCGTCCGCATCGCCAACATCGGCCTTGAGCCGGGCGCCGCCACCCTCGACGAGCTGCTCGCCGATGTGAAACGGGGCATCTACATCGAAGGCCACGGGTCCTACAGCATCGATCAACGAAGGTATAACTTCCAGTTCGGCGGCGACGCATTTTGGCTGATCGAGAACGGGAAGAGGACACACATGGTTCGTGATGTCATCTACCATGGGATCACGCCGGAGTTCTGGGGCAGCTGCGACGGTGTCGCGGATCGGTCGCACCGCAGGCGGTATGGGTTTATCACGTGCGGCAAGGGCCAGCCGGGCCAGTCCGGTTGGATGACCCACGCGGCGTCACACGCGCGGTTCCGCAACGTGAACGTCATCGAAGGTCGGTCCGGATCATGAGTACGACCGGCCACAAGACCTGGCCGAAGCTGACGAGCCGGGACGAGTTCCAATTTATCGCGGAGCAGGTCCTGAAACGTTCGACTGGCGACCACACGCTTGTCACGTTGCACGATCAGCATAGTGGAACGACGCGGTTTGCGAGCAATGAGATTGTCCAGAACGTCGATACGAGGCGCGGATCTTTGAATGTGACGGTGGCGTTCGGGAGGCGTCACGGCACCGCCGGCACGACGGACTTTACTGCGGGTGCGGTGCAAGAGACGGTGACCAGAGCTACGCAGATCGCGCGCCTGTCGCCGGACGATCCGGAATACCTTCCGCCTGTGGAGCCACAGCCATATCTGGCAGCCCCTACGACACGAGCTGAAACTGCCTCGGCCGGGCCGGCCCGTCGACTGGAATACACGAATGAGGCGATCGGGCAATGCCGAATGGAAAATCTAGGCGCAGCCGGGATTGTGTCCTCGTCGATAGCGACGGTCGGAGTTGCCGCGAGTACAGGACTCTTCGCCCACGAAGAACGGACCGAAGCGCGATTCAGCCTCACAGTTCAGGCCGGCGAGGCCACCGGCTGGGGCGCCGCAGCCCATCGGTCCATCGATCATCTGAGGGTCCAGGAGCGGACACTCGCCGCGATCGATAAGGCCAAGCGGGGTCTGGAGGTGCGTGAGCTGCCGCCAGGGCGCTATACCGTGATTCTTGAGCCGGCTGCCGTCGCAGGGCTGTGGTCTTCTCTGCTCTGGACGCTCGATGCGAAGTCCTACGAGAAAGGCACAAGCCCATTCTCAGGCAAACTAGGCCGGTTGATCGTCGACAAGCGACTGACGCTCCGCAATCTGCCGGCGCACGAGGATCTCTTGGGCATTGGGTTCACCGCTGATGGATTGCCGACCGTGGCATCCGACTGGATTGCAGACGGGGTGCTCACACAGCTTGCCTACGATCGGTTCACAGCGAAGGGGCGAGGGATCGACAAGATCCCCACGCTCGACGCCCCCGGCCTCTCAGGAAGAGGATCGTCCTTGCCGAGCCTACAGGAGTTAATCAAGAGCACGGAGCGCGCCATCCTCGTGACGAACTTCTGGTACATCCGGACGGTCAATCCGACCGATCTCACCCTGACCGGTATGACAAGAGACGGCACGTTTCTCGTCGAAAATGGAGCTATCGTGTCGGCGGTGAAGAACTTTCGGTTTCACGAGAGCCCTCTGCGAGTCTTCAACCGGATCGCGGCCTTCACCAACCCGGCTGAAGCGATCACGTCCGAAACCGGCAAGCTTCTCGTACCGGCGATGACGCTCCGCGACTTCAACTTTTCCAGCGTCACCCGATTCTGAAATTCGTCTTTCATGAGCGGACAACCCACCATCAGTTTGTTGACTTGGCTGAAGCGCAAGGGTAGACAAGAGAGGGGGAGATAGATGTATCTGACAAGGTGGTGCCTCATGGCGGTGCTGGGAGCGAGCCTATTGGACGCCGGCTGCAACATCGCGAGAACTTCGACGCAAGAGGATCTTGGACGAGGGATCGTGCAGGGCACGCTGGGAGCCCAACAGACCGGCGATATGCGGCTCGCAATTCCGGCAGATGCTTTTTCTTTAAAAGGTCAGGTGATGGCAGTCGAGGGTGGGGCCTATGTACTTCAGGAAGTCAGTGGCATCGAATGTCGCGTGGCGCATGACGAAAATACTCGAATCGATCGACCGGCCCATGTCGGGGATCGGATCGAAGCTTTCGTGGATGACAAAGGCCGCGCAGTCCTTATTCGGAACATTGATCAAGACGAAGGATCGCAGTAGACCAAGATCGCATTGGACTTGGGCGGAGCAACGGACTGTCGCGAATCTTGCAAGAGGATGGATGTTCGCTACGTTCTTGGTTGTAGGAATGTCGTGTTGGCTTGCGATGTTCTCATCGGCGAAAGCTGCGCTTGCCGACCAGACTGCCGCTCCGCCGCTCTTCGACAATCTGGGTTCCCTCCACCATCCCATCACCACCACGTCGGAACGAGCCCAACGTTATTTCGATCAGGGGCTTCGACTCGTCTATGCTTTCAACCACGAAGAAGCGATCCGGTCGTTTGAGGCTGCAACCCAACAGGATCCGCAGGCACCCATGCCCTATTGGGGAATTGCGCTGGCACTCGGCCCCAACATCAATAGTGCGATGGAAAAGAAACACGAACATCGCGCCGTCGAGATGGTACAGAAGGCTCGACAACTGGCGGACCACACGACTCGTGGGGAGAAGGCCTACATCGAAGCGTTGGTCGCACGGTACGTGAGCCGGAGGGCATCCAAGCGCAAGGGACTCGACGAGGCCTATGTGAAGGCCATGCGATCGGTGGCGCAGCAATTCCCCGAGGATGACGATGCGGCCACACTGTTTGCGGAAGCGCTGATGGATCTGCGGCCCTGGGATTTTTGGAAACCGGATGGGCGGCCGCAGCCTGGCACAGACGAGATCGTCACCACGCTCGAGTCCGTGCTTGCGCGAAGCCCCGATCACCCGGGGGCTTGCCACTACTACCTGCATGCGGTTGAGGCGTCATCGCAACCGGAACGGGCCTTGCCCTGTGCGGAGCGGTTGCCGGGTCTTATGCCTGGCGCAGGCCATCTCGTTCATATGCCCGCCCACATTTACATGCGGGTCGGGAAGTACCACGAAGCAGTAGAACGGAATCAGCAGGCGGCCCACGTCGATGAGCAGTATTTGACCGGTCAATATCCAACCGGCGAGTACGCCAATGGCTATTACACGCACAATCTCCATTTTCTCTGGGCGTCCCTGGCGATGGAGGGGCGTAATGTCGAAGCCATGAAGGCTGCTCGCGACTTGACGGCGACTATTACAGTGGAGGAAGCCCGCAAAGACCGCGGGAAGGAGCTCTATCTCCCCACGCCGATCTTTTCGATGATTCGGTTCGGCCGGTGGGAGGAGTTGCTCAAGGAGCCTGCACCGCCCAAGGGATTACGTTTGATGGAAGGGATGTGGAGGCTGGGGCGAGGGCTCGCACTTGTTGCGACCGGCCGGCTTCCCGGAGCTGAGGGTGAACACGTCGTCCTTGCCGGCCTCACGAAGCAGATCCGCCGGGATCGCACGACAGAAGAAAAGACCGAACGGGCTCTTCTCAAGATTGCTGAGCGGGTCCTGTCAGGAGAGATCGCTGTCCGCCGCCAGCGCTATGATGACGCGATTCGGCTGTTCGAGGACGCGATCAAAATGGAAGAGGCGCTTCCATACTCGGAGCCGCCGCTCTGGCCATTGTCCGTGCGGCACCATTTGGGGCTGGCGCTCTTGCTGGCCGATCGCCCGTCAGAAGCGGAAGCGGCTTATCAGGCTGATCTTCTGCGACATCCGGACAACGGCTGGGCGCTGATCGGATTGATCCAGAGTCTGCGAGCCCAACAGAAGGATGATCGGGTGGCTGAGGCAGAAGATCGGTTCAAGAAGGCCTGGACCCATGCCGACTTCATTCCGTCTGCGTCCGGAATGTGAAGGGCGAGGTATCGTAATGCTCAATGGTCCCCCACCCAACCCTCCCCCATAGATAGTAATGGGGGAGGGGGAGGGGGAGGGTGAGGGCGGGGGGGAGGGTGAGGGCGGGGGGGAGGGTGAGGGCGGGGGGCCGACGAACCGTTATGAATATGTGGGCTAGGGAGAAGGTTCGCTGGAAAACTGGCCTTTTTCGAGTAGGATACCGGAGTTGTCGAAGGGCAGGCGGCCGTTTTTGAGGTGGAGCCAGCCCGTGATGTCGTACAAGAGGTCTTGCTTTCCGGAGAAGAACAGTAGCTGGCGTACCACATCGAAAGTCGAGATGCTTGTCTGAACTGAAACGACGGCATCGCTGAGTCGAGGGATCGTGATGGCTGTATTGTCCAATCCGCAGGCCAGCCGTTTCCCGTTGAGATTGAGTGTAAAGTCGATGCCCGTGACGATCAGATCGAAATCGTTCGGGTTTCGGATACGGAGGTCCACTTGCAATCGTTGTTCGAACCCGGTTCTCTCCAAGGGCGTTACATTCGTGACTAGCACCTCCTGGGGTTCGCCTTTCATGAACCAGGAGGCACACCCGGCGGTGGCGACAAGGAGAAAGCACGCAAGGGAACGGGCAATGGTCCGCATAGGTCTCGATCATATAGGTACATCCGAATCGAAGTCATGCCAGTAGTGACGTGTAAGGCTTCACAAAGCTATTCGACTGAGTCAGTGAGGAGGACCGTCTCATGAGAAGTCAAGCCGCTCTATCCATTCTTACTGTGGCCAGTTTCCTCATCGGAGCCTGGAACCTCCAGTCGATCAGTCAGGCTGCAGCGGATGCGACTGTCGGCAAGGCTTACTTCGCAGGGGGCTGTTTCTGGTGCATGGAAGAAGCCTTCGAGAAGGTTGAGGGAGTGCTGTCTGCGACCTCGGGCTATATGGGAGGTACGGTCGTCAGTCCGAGCTATGAAGAGGTGTCCGCTGGACGAACGGGGCATGCGGAATCGGTCGAAGTGGTCTATGACTCAGCCAAAGTGAGCTACCAGAAATTACTGGATGCCTTTTGGCGCAACGTCGATCCGATTACACCGAATGCACAGTTCTGCGACCACGGCAGCCAGTATCGTTCCGCCATTTTCTTTCAGACCGACGAAGAGAAACGTGTGTCGGACACCTCCAAGCAGGCGATCGAGCAATCGAAACGATTCACAGAGCCGATCGTCACGCAGATTGTGATGGCCTCGCAGTTCTATCCCGCCGAGGAGTACCATCAAGATTTCTACAAGAAGAATCCCGTCCGCTACAAATTCTACAAATACAGTTGCCGGCGCGCCCAGCGGTTGGAAGAGTTATGGGGAAAACCATAACGTAAGCCGAGCGTCTTGTCCTTTCGTCCTGACCCTTCGCAAGAGTTGCGCGACAAGTCCCCTGCCCTCGGTGTATATTTCTGACCTCAGCAACCTGTGCCAATACCTTTGCCCAGTGAGGTGCGGTTTGTGAAACGTCCGATCCGACAATCGACCAGAAAGCCAGTGATCGGCGTCATGGGTCCGGCCAAGGCCGGTATCCGAGAATTGGCCGACGCCAAAAGCTTGGGAGAACTCATCGCACGTCAAGGATGGGTGGTGTTGACTGGAGGACGAGCGAGCGGTGTGATGGATGCAGCCAGCGAGGGGGCGAAGTCGGTGCCCGGCAGCTTGACGATCGGAATTCTGCCAGATGGCAAAGCACGGGTGTCCCGGTTTGTGGACCTGGCGATTGTTACGGACCTTGGCCAGGCGCGCAACAACGTGAACGTCATGTCCAGCGACGTCATTGTGGCGTGTGGGCTCGGCGGCACTGGAACGGTCTCAGAAGTTGCACTGGCGCTGAAGGCAAAGAAGACCGTGATTCTGTTGGGGGCCGACAAGGCCGGGGTGGGCCTGTTCAAAAATCTCGCGCCGCATCTTGTCCATGCCGCTGCCTCCCCCGAAGAGGCGGTTAAGCTGATCGGCGATCTGCTCTAGCCCGGCGGGGCTTTTCTCGTTCGGCCTCCTCGACGGACTGCCAGTACGCCTCCGTCGGCCTTACGTGCGAGAAGCCCCGACGGGCTTCGGTCTCGAACGTCTCGCGACGGTATTCATGAATAATTCGGGCTGGCAGGATGCTGAAAAAGTTCGCCAGCATAAGAACACTGTTATTTGGTTTGTCTCGTCTGTCTGGTTTGTTTGGTTGAACGAGACTAACCAGAGAAGACCAGATGAATCACATCAACCCGTCTCACCCGATTTCCCGCAGCTGTCCCTGATTCTCACATCGAGAACCTCCCGGAAGTCCTCGCCTTCTGAAGAATCACCATCTTTTGAGTCAAGCCAACAGTTCCCAAACGTCCACTCTGTGCAGATCACGCCACAGTGCGTCATGTGGCATGGCCGTCGTTTTCCCTATCCTATCCGCACGTTAGGAGGGACCCATCTCGGCACGGATCTTGAGACCTTTCAGGCCTCTTATGAAGGTTGTCTTGTGCACCGGGATATAACCGCACACCATGGCCAGCGACCACACAAGGAGCGGAGCGCTCTGTTCACGCCTGCTGCGCACCACCATCTGTGCGCTGGTTATGCTGTGCTTGCTGATCGCCGCCGTTCCCACGCCAACGCGGCCCGACTACGACGGCGCCTACCCTCGGTATTCTAAACAGGAAATCCGTCGAGCTATCGCGTGGCACGCCAAGAGATACCGTCTTGATCCTGCCCTGCTGTGCGCTGTCATCAAGACCGAATCTGATTTTCGCCAGCATGCCGTGTCTCGCAAAGGCGCGGTCGGCTTGATGCAGCTGACGCCGGCTACCGCGGCCAGGTTGCGTGTGAGTGACGTCTACGACCCCATCCAGAATATCCGCGGAGGCGCTAAGCAGCTGCGGCATCTGCTGAACCTCTACCAAGGCGATCTTCCCTTGGCTTTGGCGGCCTATAACGCAGGGGTCCATCGGGTCAAAGATCACAAGGTTCCGCGCATTCGAGAAACCCGTGGCTACGTGAGGAAAGTGCTGCGGTACTACGAGGTGTTCCGCTCTCACCCGCAGCCTTCTCCCAAGGATGAAAAGAATTGAGGGAGGGACGCTAACCAGGTCGAGTTCCCGTCCTCACGCATACAAGACAGGTTACTGGTTACCCCATTTCCCCCCCAGTTCTTCTCCATCGCCGGCGCCTCGGAATACAGCCCGCATAATTCATGACGGTTCGTCGCGAAATTGTATTTTATAGAAGCCTGGCGAGGAGCACGAGGCGAGTGAGAAGACATTCCGTCTGATCACCCCTGACCTCTGGCCCTGTGCCTCTCGCATGAACACTGGCGATTGCAGTAGAAGCGTTCATGAATAATGCGGGCTAGAGCTTGGCCTTCATAATGATGGCTCGGACTCGTTCACGTTGGGCCAACCTGATCCCCGTAAACTCGAGACCGAATTCTGCGCCTTTGACCCACCGCACCAGGGCTTCGTCGATGCGCAGAGGCCATTGCTGGTCGTGAAGGAAGAGGGACAGGCGGAGCACCATGCCGACCTGCACCGGGGTAAGGGACGTCGCCTGACAGCCGTTCGTGGAGACATCGAGGATCGTCGCCTCGCCCTCGAAGTCATCCTCTCCAAAAAAGAAAAGACGGCAACTCAGACTGAGACGGCGGCCCCGACGTTCCGCCATTACGGCCTCGTGGTCAGAGATTGAAGCTCGGCTGGATCTGGGGTCCTGCCTGGCCATGGCTCATGTCCTTTCCCTCAATCACCCAGAGAAGAAATACATCGACCATAATACGACCGTACCGAACGAGTTGTCGGCTCGCCTACCTTAAGAGGAGTAACCTGGAAGAGGGGCCAACAGGGTCCTGATCGCAGTATAGCCAATTCGTTCATGTATGTAACAAAAACCTCGTAATCCGCAATCGTATCCGAACCGACCTCTTGCACGGTCTGCGTAAAAAGAGGGCTTGACCTATTTGGAACTGCTCTGCGACAAGAGAGACTCTTTGATCAAGGAGGAGTGCGACGATGAAACGGCACATCAACCAACGAATGGCCGCATTGGCCCATTCGGAGATTCGAGCGATGACCCAAGCCTGTGTCCAGGCGAAGGGTCTCAACATGGCACAAGGGGTCTGTGATACGCCGGTTCCACCGGTGGTGCTTCGAGCTGCAGCGCAGGCGATGGAGCGCGGGAAGAATGTCTACTCGCGATTCGATGGATTACCCGAACTGCGGCAGGCGATTGCCAAGAAGCTTGCGCAGTACAACGGCATCGTGGCTGATCCCGAAACGGACGTGACTGTCAGTGCGGGAACCACCGGGTCCTTTCATTGTGCCTGCCTGGCGCTGCTCAATCCTGGCGACGAGGTTGTCCTCTTTGAGCCCTACTACCAGTATCACATCAGCGCGCTGCTGGCGGTTGAAGCGGTTCCTGTGATGGTGAAGATGCGGGCTCCCGATTGGGCATTTTCCACAGCCGAGGTCGAGCGCGCGATCACGCCACGAACTAAGGCGATCATTGTGAATTCGCCTGGCAATCCCTCCGGGAAAGTGTTCAGCAGGCAAGAACTGGAGAGTGTTGCCGCGATCGCACAACAATACGATTTATTCGTGTTCACCGACGAAATCTACGAATACTTTCTGTATGACGGTCGGACACATGTGAGCTTCGCAACCTTGCCGGGCATGGCCGACCGTACGATTACCGTCGGCGGTTACTCCAAAACCTTCAGTATCACCGGCTGGCGCATCGGCTACAGTGTCGCAGCAACGCGGTGGGCACAGGCGATCGGAGCCATGAACGACCTGCTCTATGTCTGTGCCCCGACGCCGTTGCAGGTGGGGGTGGCGGTGGGCATCCAGGAACTTCCCGACTCGTTCTACCGCGACCTGGCTCGCGACTATCAACGGAAACGCGATCGGCTCTGCGAGGCGTTGGCCAAGGCCGGCCTGGCGCCGTCGATTCCGCAGGGTGCCTACTATGTATTGGCCGACACGTCGCGCCTTCCTGGCACCACGGGAAAAGAGCGGGCGATGTCTCTCCTCGAGACGATCGGCTTGGCCGGTGTGCCGGGTGAAGCCTTTTTTTCAGGGGCTGACGGGAGGCAGTTCATTCGATTCAGCTATGCGAAAATCGATTCCGATATTGACGACGCTTGCCGGCGGCTTGCGCAGCTTGGCTAACAGGCTGTTGAAAAAGTCCGCCAGCTTCGATCTCGGCTCGCTCCCAGAGCGTGAAACGTAAAACGAGGGTCAGCCACGGAGCTGCGGCATTGATGGGGACAAGGCGCGTCTCGGCGCGCCTGGGTTGGGCGGGTGAGAAGTCTGGACTTTTTGACCAGCCTGCTGGTTGTGCGTGGATCATCCGTGACCCCCTGTACCCTACTAGGATTAGATCAGGCCTTCTGCCGTGAGCCCATTTCGCTCGACCGCTTGTCTGTCCATTCACTAAGTGGTAAGTAGGAAGAAGCGATACGAGTTGAAAGGCCGACATGCTCCTACGATACATCGGTGTTTCTCTCCTTTTCGCCTGCGCATTGCTCGCAGCAGCTTGCGCCAAGCCGGCGGTTCATCGGGCTGTTTCCATGGATTCCCTTCCTCCATCGATGGCGTTTCAGTCCGGTGACCGCCATGTCCTAGCCGGTGAATGGGAATATGTGGACGGCGCCGTTGTCCGGCTGAAACTCGACGAGCAGGGCAACGGTCACTACGCTTGGAAAGATGGGCGATTCGGGACACACACGCTCATCGGTCATACCTGGCACGGCATGTGGTTTCAGAAAGCGAATGACCGAGATGGTGGATTTACGGTCGAGCTCTCGCCAGATTTCTCAGAAGGGGAGGGACGCTGGTGGTACAGCCGCATCGGAGCCGACCATGTACCCACGCAAATGGGTGGAACATTTCATCTCAGCAAGAAGACCGTGCTTATGAACCCCAACAATACTCCACCCGCACCGTGAGAAGCTTCTCGCGCCATAGCCGATGATCGGCAGGGAGCCTCATGGAAGGACGTAAGCATACCCGTTTCGCGGTGCAACTTCCTGTGTCGTTCAGGGGAGACCAGCTTTCCGACGGGGGCACTATCTTAAATGTGTCTGCGGAGGGTTGCGCCATCACGTCGGACACCGTCGCCGGCGCTGCAGTCTATCTGCAATTGACGATGCAACTCCGGGAGCGAGAGGAGCCGGTCCAGGTCGATCTGGCCGCGGTCCGGTGGGTTTCCGCGACGAGGTTCGGTGTTGAGTTTATTAAAATTCGTCCTGAAGAGAGAGAGCGGCTGGAGAAGTTCGTCAAGACGCTGGAATCAACGACCTGAGTGCAGGTGCCCGCAACGAGATTCGAGCGGCTATTTCATGGCGACGGCCCGGACTTGTTCATAGGTGGTCAGGCCGGCGAGCACTTTCAGAATTCCGTCCTGCAAGAGAGTAATCATCCCTTCCTTCGCGGCCAGGCTCTGCACCTCCGTCGTTTTGGCGCGGTTCTGGATCAGGTTTCGCAGTTCATCCGATCCGCTTAGGAGTTCGTGCAAGGCGATCCGACCTTTGAAGCCTGTCTGGTTGCAGGCTTCACACCCACGCCCTCGATAGAGCTGAAAGTCCTCGCGATAGCCCACTCCGAGCGCCTCCCACGCGTGTTTCCCGTACACACGCACCAGTCTATCGTACTCTTGCGCAGTTGGATGGTACGTGTCTTTACAATTGACGCAGATCCGCTTGCAGAGGCGTTGCGCGAGCACCCCCAGCATGGCATCGGCGAAATTGAAGGTATCGCATCCCAGGTCGAGGAGGCGGACCACAGTCTCGACCGTCCCATTCGTGTGTAATGTGCTCAAGACCAGGTGGCCGGTCAGCGAGGCCTCGATGGCTACATCGGCAGTTTCCTGTCCCGCATCTCACCGATCATGATGACATCCGGGTCGGCTCGTAAGAACGACCGCATGGCAGCGGCAAAGGTAAACCCGATTTTGGGATGGACCTGCACCTGCCGGAGGCCTTCCTGACTGATCTCAATAGGGTCTTCCGCCGTCCAGATTTTCCGTTCGTCTGTGTTGAGATGGCGAAGTAGGGCGTGTAGGGTCGTCGTTTTTCCGGATCCGGTGGGGCCCACGCACAATATGATGCCGTGCGGTTTCTCCACGATTTCCAGGAGCGTCGTAAGCGTGGCCGGAGCAAACTCCATGGCATCGAGAGGAAGGGGCTCCTTCGCTGTGAGCAAGCGCATGACGATGTCTTCATTGTTGCCGGCGGTCGGCATCGTCGCCACGCGCAACTCGATTTCCCTATCCTGGTTCAGCTTGAACCGGATCTTCCCGTCCTGCGGTCTCCGGCGTTCAGAAATATCCAGGTTGGACATGATTTTGATACGGGACACCAAAGCTCGGCGATAGATCGCGGGAATCCTCATATAGGTGGAACATGTACCATCCACGCGAAAGCGGATCGCTGTTTCCTTGCGATCCGAGTACGGTTCGATATGGATGTCAGACGCCTCGTGTCGGTACGCCTCGACAATGATCTGATTCGCGAGCCGTACGATCGCGGAATCGTTCTCATCAATGCCGTCAGAGGCGATGTCGAAAGACTGTTCCTGGTGAGCGTCGTTGACCAGCTCGCCCAGTGTATCCGCAATGGACCCACTGTCGGTTTCTCCGATCGTGGCGTTGAGGAACCGCTCGATGTCACGCCGCAGACCCAAGGCATACCGTATCGTCAGGCCGGGGAAGGAGCGCTGGATGTCATGACCTCTATCGAGATCATGGGGGTTGTCGATCAGGACATCCAGAATATCACCCTGCTGCTTCAGCGGGAGCCAGTGGTGCCTGCGAAGGTAATCGTGACTGAGATTATTGAGGAGCTGGGGATCAGCCAGGGTCCGTTCGTCGTACGGAATATAGGGGCAGTCGAAGAACGTGCTCAGTGTCTTGCCGAGCGCCGCTTTTGGGATTCGGTACTTCTCGATCAACAGTCCTTCCAAGTCGGTCCATCCTTCCAGGGACTCCTGAACAGCTTTCACGAGATCCGCCTGGCGGATGAAGCCCTCGTGGACCAAGGGATCGTAGGCACGTGGTTCAATGGTTCTGTGGGCCGGCTTCTGCATGGTTCCTATTTCGTGGGTCCCGGAAGGAGCACAATGTCCGCTTCAGTGCTCCGCTGGCCTGTCGTAACTACTGCAAGTATAGATGTATTTTCGTCATTCACAACCAATATCAAAAAGGAGTGCGCTCCTTCGCGCGCCTATCAGACGCGGGAGCCGGCAACAAGCTTGTGGGGGGATGGTGAGGCTATGGAGTCGTGAGCGAGACAAGCAAGACCTGCGCGACAGGCGCGATTCGCGAAGATGAAACATCCGACCCGTCCGGCTTTTCTCGCAAGTCCCGCGAGTCTCGCGCGGATACCGAGATACGCCCTTCGACGGGCTTAGGGCGTCCGGAGCCTGTCGAGGGATGCTTCCATGAACATGCGGGCTAACAGAGCGATGGTCATGGAACGGCTCGCTTTCGCTCCGGTTGCGAGCGGGCATGTTCGGCGTGGGTCTGGAGGTTGGCACGCAAGTCCTTGTCGGCCGTGGCGGCCACAGCGATGACGCCACGAAACCTCGGCGTCGGTTGATTGAAGACGAAAGGCTTCCCGGCCACATCGCTGATGGCGCCGCCACTTTCTTCGATGAGCAGGACTCCGGCCGCGAGATCCCATTCGTTCTCCGGCTCGATGGTCAAGGCGGCCTGGACGCGACCGGTGGCGACCTGGGCCAGTGCGTTGGCGATGGAGTACATGGGGCGGCACCGAGTGGTCTCGGCGAGTGTCGACCATCGGTCGCTCTGGAATTCCCACGCATTGACCATGATGACGGGATTGTAGTCATGAGTGGGCGAGAAGGGGACGCGTGCGCCGTTCAAGAACAGTCCGCCGCCGCGCACCGCTGTGAAGAGTTCGTCGGTCGAGGGATTGAGGATCGCGGCGACGACCGGTGCGCCTCGTTCGACCAATGCGGCAGAAATGCAGAACTCCGGCATCCGACTCACCAAGGCCTTTGTGCCGTCGATGGGGTCCACAATCCAGACGCGCGCATGGGTGAGTCGAGCCGGATCGTCGGGGGACTCTTCCGAGAGCCATCCATCCTGTGGAAACTCCCGGCGTTGCATCTCATGCAGGATGCGATTGACCTCGTGGTCCACCGTGGTGACCGGCGAACGATCGTGTTTGGTCTGTACCTCGAACCCAACCCTGACCAATTCACGCACCTTCGCGCCGGCCATCCGGATCGATTCTACCAACGTTGCCAATTCTCGTTCCATGTTGCATGCCTCGCAGAGCGGACCAGGAAGAGTAGCAGGTCTCGCTGGATCAGCAAAGCGGAAACACGATCCGGCGACCCGCGCCGACGGTCCTCTTGACCCTCGCAGAGAACATGCGTACAAGCAGGGGGTCTTGGAGGTCGCTACCGATGAAGCTGGTCCAGAAACGATCCAAAAAGACGGGGCTCCCCCCGGGCACCCTTGTCCATATCGGCGAGAAAAAAACGGACAAGGTCACGATCACGGCCTTCAACTACGCCGGCGCCCGCTGCGACGAACGCCAGGACGTGTCGCTCGATGTGCTTGCGCCACCGACCGATGAGTCCGTCACCTGGGTGGATGTCGGGGGCGTCCACAAGATGGACATTATGGAATCGTTCGGGAAGCAGTTTCAGCTCCACCCATTGCTCCTCGAAGACATTGCCAATACCGATCAGCGGCCGAAGCTCGACGACTATGAGACCTGCTTGTTCCTCGTGATAAAGATGCTCTCAGTCACCGACCGACAGGATATCGTCGTCGAACAGGTGAGTCTGGTCCTCGGACGGAACTTTGTGCTGTCCTTCCAGGAAAACGGGACCGACGTCTTCTCACCTGTGCGGGATCGTCTTCGTGGGAGTAAAGGACGCCTGCGGCATTCCGGGGCCGATTCCCTGCTCTATGCACTGATCGACGCGATTGTAGATCAATACTTCGCTGTGTTGGAGGCGTTAGGCGAGAAGATCGAAGCGCTGCAAGATCTGGTGGTCAGCGATCCTAAGCCGGAGACGCTGAGCCAGATTCATTCCCTCAAACGGCAGCTGCTGTTTCTGCGGCGGGCGGTGTGGCCACTCCGTGAAGCGACGAACAATCTCTCCCGATCGGAATGCCCCTTCTTACAGGAATCGACCAAAGTATTCTTCCGCGATGTATACGATCACGTGGTTCAGATCGTGGATACCATCGAGACGCTTCGCGAAATGGTCTCAGCCAGTCTCGACATCTACCTGTCGAGCATTAGCTATCGGCTGAACGCCGTGATGAAGGTGCTGACGATTATTACGACGATTTTCATGCCGCTAACCTTCATCGTCGGTATCTACGGGATGAATTTCGAGCGCATGCCTGAACTGAAGTGGGAATGGGGCTACCCGCTGGTAATCGGGCTGATGGTGGCGATTGCGATCGCCATGCTGGGATTTTTCAAACGGAAGAAATGGATCTAGTCCGCATGATTCATGAACAGATCTGTTGCAAGCGCCGATCCGATGCTCTTGCACGTGAAGCGCCAGTAACCGTAATGCTCAATGTTTAATGTTGAATGTTCAATTGAACATCGAGAATTGCGCATTAAGCATTCTTCAGAAACGCAAGATACGTTTCACGAGGAACGCGCTTTCGGGCTATGTGAGGGAGTGATGAAGAAACGACGGCTTCTCCTCGTCGCGATGGGCGCACTGGCGCTTAGTGGGCTGCTCCTGGCAGGCCGTGGCAATGCAGCGGTGCAAGCGGCTGCGCAGGGAGCACCGGCCGATCTGTCGGGCGTCACCCGGAACTTGGACAAAGCCCCGCCGCCGGCGCAGCGGTTCGTCATCCTGCCGGCCTTCAACAGCGACGCGGTGTTGGATAAACAAACCGGCCTGGTCTGGGAGAAGTCCCCGCAGCCGACGAGCGCCAGGTGGACCGTGGCCCGCCGCATCTGCATCGAGAAAAGTGTCGGAGGCCAGAAAGGCTGGCGGCTGCCGTCCCTCGAAGAGCTGGCCAGTCTGGTGGATACTTCCGTCGCCCCTCCGGGCCCGGCTCTTCCGCCAGGCCATCCGTTTCTGGCTGTCCAGTCGGCCGTCTATTGGTCGGCGACGCGGGTTGACGAAGATCCCAGGGGCTCGTGGGCCGTGCATCTTGGTTTGGGTGGCGGCGCGACCTTCATCAACTGGGCCCACAGTGTCCAGGTCTGGTGTGTGCGTGATGGCATGAATGCGGATCAGCATTGAGGCTTTCGGTGATTGGAACGAGGTATGCGCTTGCGGCGTTCTGGCAGCCGGTGGCGGGGGAGGCCATTAGCCGCAACGGTCTATAGCGGAAGGCTTAGCCCGCATTATTCATGAACAGTTCTGCTGCAATTACCAATGTTCAGGCGAGAGACGCGGGGCTAGGGGTGACCAGGAGGCGGGAGTTTATTCAGCGACCTCGACGCGATCAACGTAGTAGGCGGTCTCTCCGAAGCAAGTCGTGGGGAGATAGCGATACTCTTTGTAATGCAGGATTAATCGTTTTCCCATGGCTTGCGAGAGTTGTGATACCACATTGTCATCCCTGACTGTAAAGGCCCACAATACCGGGGCGACACCCGGCACCGTGGTCATGGCCAGCTCCCCTTCGTTCGTCTTGCAGATCCAGCCCTTGTGGGAAAATTTCTGAATGTAGCCGGCCCGACTGCCGTCGGAATAGCTGTAATTGAAGGCGACGAGCAGATAGGCCGCCACCAGAAACAGGAGCAACGTCACGATGAATTTTGGAAGCCACAGCCATTTCATGGGGAATCTATTCAGGTCACGATTGGAGATCGGCGAATAGCCAAGGAGCCTCGGCCTTCCGTCGAGCTTCGTAGGCGGCTATGGTGGCCTCGTATTGCAACGTCAATCCGATGGAGTCGAGACCTCGATGCAAGCAATCTTTTCTGAAGGAGTCGATCTCGAAACGAAAACGGGCACCGTCAGGAGTGGTCACCGTCTGGTTTCCGAGGTCCACGGTCAGCTGGTATCCAGGCGTCGCAAGGACGTCTTGCATCATCGCCAGGACCTCGCCGGCCTTCAACACCACGGGCAGCATGCCGTTTTGGAAGCAGTTGCTGTAGAAGATGTCGGCGAAGCTCGAGGCGATGACACAACGGAATCCCTGGTCGAGGAGCGCCCAGGGGGCATGTTCACGCGACGATCCACACCCGAAGTTATCGCGCGTCAGGAGAATCGTTGCCCCCTGATAGCGCGGCTGATTCAAAAAGAACGCCGGGTCCTGTGAACCGTCCTTCTGCTTGCGCCAATCGTAGAACAACCCTTCGCGGAGCCCGGTCCGCTTGATCGTCTTCAGAAATTGCTTCGGGATGATTTGATCGGTATCGACATTGACGCGGTCCAGCGGCGCGACCAGACCGGTGAGTGTCGTAAAAGATTCCATAAAATTCCTCGTTAGGCGTGAAACGTGAGGCGTAAGATGTGAGTGATCTGTTGCAATCTGTTCGTCAATCCCCTCACGCCTAACCCCTTACGCCTCACGCGGTTCACGCCCAGTTTCTGATATCGACGAAATGTCCCTCGACAGCTGCCGCGACTGCCATCGCCGGCGACACGAGATGGGTCCGGCCGCCGGCGCCCTGGCGCCCTTCGAAGTTTCGATTACTGGTCGAGGCGCAGCGCTCTCCGGGCTGAAGCACGTCGGCATTCATTGCCAGGCACATACTGCAGCCGGCTTCCCGCCACTCGAATCCAGCCTCCTTAAACAGTCGGTCGAGCCCTTCCTGTTCGGCCTGCTGTTTCACGAGACCGGAACCGGGCACGACCATGGCATGAACGGTCTTCGCGACATGCTTGCCCTTCGCCAAGCTCGCGGCCAGGCGAAGATCCTCGATGCGTGAATTGGTGCAGGATCCAATGAAGACCTTATCGATCACAATGTCGGTAATGGGCATGTTTGGACGGAGACCCATATACTCCAACGCCCGCTCCGTCGCCTTCTTGGTTTTTTCATCCGCTATCGCGCGCGGATCGGGGACACGTTGGTCCACGCCGGTCACCATCCCGGGACTCGTGCCCCAGCTGACTTGCGGCGCGATGTCCTCGGCCCGCATCGTGACGGTCATATCGTACGCCGCGTTCACATCGGTCTTGAGCTGCTGCCATGCTTGTACGGCCTGCTCGAACAGCTCTCCCTTCGGAGCCAACGGACGCCCTTTGATATAGGCGATGGTGTTCTCGTCCGGCGCCACCATTCCGGCGCGCGCACCGCCCTCGATTGACATATTGCAGAGCGTCATGCGTCCTTCCATGGTGAGGGCGCGGATCGCCGAGCCCGTGTACTCGATGACATAGCCGGTTCCTCCGGCTGTTCCGATCTTTCCGATGATTGTCAGAATGACGTCCTTTGCCGAACAGAAAGTCGGCAGCACCCCGTCGACGCGAGCCTCCATGGTCTTGGGTCGTTTCTGCACCAGGCACTGGGTGGCCAGCACATGCTCCACTTCGCTGGTGCCGATGCCGAAGGCCAGCGCGCCGAACGCTCCATGTGTCGATGTGTGCGAATCGCCGCATACGATGGTCGTCCCAGGCAGGGTAAAGCCCTGTTCGGGTCCGATCACGTGCACTATGCCTTGGCGGATGTCGTTCATGCCGAAGAGTGTGATGCCGAAGTCACGGCAATTCTCCTCCAGCGTTTGGATCTGTTTTGCACTGAGGGGATCAGCGATGCCCAGGGTCCGGTCTGTGGTCGGGACGTTGTGATCCGGCACCGCCAGCGTGGCGCCCGGACGTCGAGGCCGGCGGCCCGAGAGCTTGAGTCCTTCAAACGCCTGCGGCGATGTCACTTCGTGGACCAGCTGACGATCGATGTAGAGCAGAGTGGTCCCGTCCGGCTCTGCGCGGACGACGTGGGACTCCCAGATTTTTTCGAAGAGGGTCTGAGCGGCCATGGTGACTCCTCAATAATCGGTCTCGCTCGAACGGGTTCATTCGAGCAGAGGCCATATTATACAGAGTCCTCCCATGGTCTGTACAAGAGTGTTCACGATATTCTTGCGTTGACCGAACGGACATGGTACCACCGCCTAGCAGGATGTTCAAAAAGGCCAGACGTCTCACCCGCCCAACCCTGTCGGCTACTTCACCCGCCGGCACTGAGTCTGCCAAGGCAGCCTCTTCGCCCAGGGACGCGCCTTATCCCATGCAAGGCCGCGCGAGTGAAGCAGGATGAGGTCGAGGTCAAGGTTAAGGTTGAGCAAAGTCACGATTTTTTGTTCTCAGCCTCAACCTAAGCCTTCACCTTCTAGAAAGCCGGCAGACTTTTTCAACATCCTGCTGGTCGGTGGGTACGAGGCCCCGTCCCTGCGGCTGTCCTAGAGGATTGTGCCGTGACTTCTCAGATATGGACCAATCCCGCCATCATGGAGTGGTCGCAACTGCTCCTCAATAGTTTCCGTCACTGGACTGGACGTGAACTGCTCGAACGGGTGGGCGATCCGGACTATCAGGCCCACGCGCTCTTCCAGTCTCCCTTCGTCGTCGTATCCCATGGGATTGAAGAAGACCCTCTCTTCAATTACGGCAATCAGATCGCGTTGGAGCTATGGGAGATGACCTGGGAGGAACTGACGCGGACACCGTCGCGGCTGACGGCGGAACCCACGAATCGGGCTGAACGCGAATGGATGTTGGAACAAGCCAGAACGCGCGGTTATCTCGACACCTATCAAGGTGTGAGAATTGCGTCAACAGGACGCCGCTTTCTCGTCGAGAACGCCCTCATCTGGAATGTCGTGGATGCAGAGGGACAGAGAGTCGGGCAGGCTGCGACCTTCTCGCAATGGACCTGGTTGACTTAAGACAGCTAGAAGGGGAAGTAGATATCAAATCCTCCATAGACGCCGCTGTGGAAGGAAGTGTTGTGTTGGTATCCACCCCTGGCGAGCATAAACACATTACCGACCTGAACTTCACCGACTGGCCCCGTCATGACCCCTCGGAAATCGGCATTCCCCATTCCGGTTACGTCCCCGCCGACATACATTGCGCTACAGATCTTCTCCGGCTTATAGGCCAGAACCTTTCCTCGCAGCCGGCTCCAGAAGAAATTATCCAGGTCGGCGTACGATCCTATGGCGAGGAGGCTCCATTTCTCATGCGAGTAGAACGCTTCAAGTTGGCCATACACGCCGGCCTGATAGGCGACCGTGTTACTTGCATTCAGCCGCTGTTCCTCGATTCGGCGCAGCTGGGGACCGGCGAGAGCGGAGAGCGCCCAACCACCGAGCGTTTTGGTGATGCCGAGCGAGGGGACAATCGACTGGACGTTGGCATCCAGAAATTGCCCGTTCGTCTTAGCGCTGTATCCGAGCCCCGCAGTCGTAGCCTGAACAAATAAGTCGGGCCCTCCTGAAGTCCACACGATCGGGGTCCTGACGCTGAGGTAGATAAAGTACTGGCTCTTATTGTCGATCTGAAATCCCGTGAAGACATCCCCCGCCTCGCTCTCAAGAGGCAGGCAGGTCAGGATACATACTGCCAGTAGGCGTCGCGTAAGTCTCGCCATCGTTCTTTACCCTCTTCAAAAGTATCCACGTGAAGCTGAACCAGCGCATCCGGTCCTCGATGCTCAACGCTGACGGGCAGGACCTTGCCAATGCCCTGCGGAAATCAGGGCGTGCAGTCTAGGCGATCTGCTGGAGCTGCGCGCCAAAAACTATCGCGCGAAGCGAAGTTGAATCAGCAGCGCCGTCCAGTGTAGCCTACCCCCTATGGCAATGCACAACGAGCCGGTTCCCATCAACTTGCGGATGAACGGGACGACCGCGCGATTTGTGGGGATCGTGGCGATTGCGCTCGGGTTCGTCATCGGGATCTATGGACTGGAAGACACAGGATCACGGTGGCTGCAAACGGCGTTGGGCTTGCTGGCCACCGGCATGTTGGCCCAAGGCTATGCGCTCTATTGTTCCGTGAAGCGCACGCAAGAGCGCAAGGACCAACCCAAGTCATGAGACAAGTGCGTCAGCACCTATTCACGGTCGGGATGCTCGTCCTCGCAGGGGCGATGCTCGCCTGCGGAGGTCCGTGGCGCGACGGCTATTTCAGGAAGGGCGTGGATCGACTCACGCAAGACGAAGTGACGGAGAAGTTCGGGCCGCCCCATACGGTGAAGACACCTGTTCTTGGGGGTGATTCGGTCTGGACCTATCGCGTGCCCTTGGCCGAAAAGGAATTGAGCCCGTTGCATTTTGCCGGTCTGGCCAATGCCACGACGCAAGCCACCTCGTTGATAGGAAAGCCGGGGGAAGGGCCCAAAGAAATGTTGTATTGCTACCGTTATACCCTGACCTTCGACGAACAGAAGATTCTGAAACAGTGGAAACGCGAAGAATGTGTGCCGGGAACCCATGATACGCTTAACGCTAATTAATATTCTGTTGCTGTGATCCGTTCCCTTTTGATTGCCGCATATCGATAGTTCAGTCGTGCTCGACGGGCACACCTCACTTCTGCAGCAGCCCCCTACCTAATCTTATGGACGTTGATCATCCGAGCGATTGCAAAGAATCCGACCATCTAAATGGAAGCGAAGCGTCGATGGGTTGTTTCGATCCGCAATACCATGCGTTCGTGTTGCTGGTGGGGTTGGTCGTCATCTGGGCGCGCGAACTCCAAGCTTTTGCCGTGTTCCTCTTGGCGCTCGCTTTTGCGACCTGGCGCCTTGAGATCGGGCAGGACCCAGCGTCGCATCTCTATACGGGCAGCGTGCATTTGGTCCTGAGATTTTCCCGCCCCCGATCGTAATCGATCGCGCATTGAACAGGCGATTCGCCTGCGCTACCCGGTCTCCATGTGCTGAGCGGGGCGTTCGACGGCGCGTCGCTAGGCCGGTCCCGGCGGTCCTTGACAGGCCACGAACGTCGTGCGACGCTGTGGTCGGCTTTGCCTGATCATGACACCATTGGTTCATTTCAACTCGTGTCCCTTAAGGAGGTGCCGCATGCAGAAATTGATCGTCGTCGCGTTTGCCGCTCTGTGCCTGATTGGAACCAGTTCGCTGGCCCTGGCCGACGAGGCCATGAAGGGCGAGATGGGTAATATGAAAGACGAGATGAAGGCTGAGAAAAGTGCGATGAAGGGCGATATGAAGGCGAAGAAGGAAGAGATGAAAGGCAAGATGAAAGCCCGCAAAGATGCGATGAAGGCGAAACGCCATGAAATGAAGGGCAAAATGAAGGCGCACAAAGACGCGGCGAAAGCCAATCCGGCAGCTCCTGCTCCGATGTCAGCCCCTACTCCTGTTGCCGCGCCGTAAGTTCTCGCAGTCGCGTCAGTAGATTGCCTGGCCCTCGGGAGGTCTTACTTCCTGAGGGCCGTTGTATGTTGGGAACCTCTCTGATCAAGGCGGGTTTGGGATAAATTCTTCGTGGGCTCGGTTCGCCGTCATGACGTCACACCGAATCAGTCACGACGAGAACCGGAAACGCCTCCTCTGCCAACCGCTTCGTTGACCATATCTCTCGCCTTGTTCCCCCGTGGGCCTTTTGCTAGGATGCGGCGGCCTGAATATCGATGGGTCCCTGAATGAAGATCGCCACCTTCAACGTCAATTCTCTCCGCAAACGTTTGCCGATCGTGCTTGACTGGCTGGCCCAGCAGAAACCCGATGTGCTCTGTCTTCAAGAAACCAAAGTCCAGGACAGCGAGTTTCCGCTGCTGGCACTGGCGGAATCCGGGTACGAGATCACCTACCGGGGGATGAAGTCTTACAACGGCGTCGCGATATTGAGCCGGGAGAAGCCGGAGGCGGTGGCGTATGGGTTTGATGATGGAGGCGAATCAGAGGACGCGCGGCTCTTGCGTGTGGTGATCAAGGGGATTCCCATTGTGAACACCTACGTGCCGCAGGGATTCGAGATCGACTCACCTAAGTATCAATACAAGCTTAGCTGGTACGGTCGACTCCGCAAGTATTTCGAAAAGCATATGTCGCCGAACAAACCGGCTATCTGGTTAGGTGATATGAACGTGGCTCCGCGGCCGATGGACGTGCACAGCCCCGAGAAACATCTCAAGCATGTCTGCTATCACGAGGATGCGCGACGGGCGTATGAGAACACGTTGGTGTGGGGATTTCAGGACGTGTTCGTGAAACTCTATCCGGACCGACAGCAGTATACGTTTTGGGATTATCGGGCGCCTGGTTCACTGGAAGCGAATAAAGGCTGGCGTATTGACCATATTCTGGCGACGGCTTCGTTGGCAGAACGCTGTGTCAGGGTAGAGGTGGACGTCGAGCCGCGGCGAGCGAAAGACCCCTCAGATCACACATTCTTATGGGCGGAGTTCTCGGTCTAACCACGCGCGCAACGTCCACACCTACCCAATTCGGTTGGTTCGGCAAGTCGTTCGCACCGACCGAACTGGCTCACGAGATCGAACAAAACATCAAGCCGCATTCAGGACCCGCTGCTTCGCACGCAACAGGGTCACGCGATTCTGTGTAATCAACGGATCGAGGACCAGGCCGCAATTGATGCAGCGGAGCACCGCGGTTTCCTGTGAAAACTCCGGCCGCCATTCCTTCACCATCAGCCCTTTGCATTTTTGACAGATCATCGGGTCCACCTCCTATTGTCATGTGTTCCAACGCCGACGAGTCGGCCTTACACAAGGGGGACTTTAGCATCGCAAGATTAACAGGGTGTTAACTGGCAGTTAAAACTCTCTAATGTCTATACATGGCAGCATGCATGATGTTGCGGTGATCGGTGCGGGCGCCGCCGGGCTGACGGCCTCGATTTTCGCGGCAGAGGCAGCCGCGAAGGGCGATCGTCCGCAGAGGATCGTGCTTCTCGATGATGCCAAGACCATCGGGGCCAAGATCCTCGTCTCCGGTGGCGGCCGCTGCAATGTCACGCATGAAGTCGTCACCCCCACCGATTTCTTCGGCAATCGCCGGATCATAAGAAATGTGCTGGCGGCGTTCTCCGTTGAGCAGACCGTGAAGTGGTTTGCCTCGTTAGGGGTCGATCTCAAACGCGAAGAGACCGGCAAGCTCTTTCCGGTGACCGACAAGGCACGAACTATTCTGACCGCACTCCTCAATCGATGTCGCGCGCTGGGTGTCATCATTCATCCTGACCATCGCGTGATGGGCCTCGATCGTCTTCCTGGTCCCCAAGCCGGGTTCTTAGTTCATCATATTCACGGAACTCTGCACTCCAGGAAGGTCATTCTGGCGACCGGAGGCCGGTCGATTCCCAAATCGGGGAGCGACGGGTTTGGGTACAGCCTCGCCCACCGACTCGGCCATTACGTGACTGCCACTGTCCCGGCGCTCGTGCCGCTCATTCTTGAGGACACGATGTTCCACAAGTCCCTCTCCGGCCTCTCGCAGGAGGTCGGACTGACGACGGTTGTGAAGAGTCGAAAAGTCGACTGCCGAACAAGAAGCTTCCTCTGGACGCATTTCGGGATTAGTGGCCCAATCGTGATGGACGCGAGCCGCTTCTGGATACTCGGGCATGAGCAGGGAGAAACCGTCGAAGTCTATAGAAACGTCTTGCCCGGTCAGATGCAAGAACAGGCGAAGTTGTGGCTTATGGAGCGAGCGACGGACAATCCCCGGCGATCCTTGCTGAAGACAAGGGATCAGCAGATACAGGAGCGGTTTGCCGAGGCGCTCTGTTCTCACGTCGAATGTGATTCCAATACGGCGGTAGCACAACTGCTGCGAGAAGACAGAGATCGTCGCTCGCAGCGCTGACCAAGTTCAAATTCCCAGTCAAACACGATCGAGGCTGGAACTATGCCGAAGTCACAGCCGGAGGCGCCCCATTAGAAGAAACCAATTTCAGGACGATGGAATCCAAGCTGGTGCCAGGCCTCTATCTGATCGGGGAGATCCTCGACTGCGACGGCCGGATCGGCGGGTTCAACCTCCAATGAGCCTGGGCGACGGGATTTCTGGTTGGCCGGGTGGTTTCCACAAGTGTGTGTCCAGACGGCGAGGCTCACTGATGAACACTCCGTTTCCCTCGGCATGGCTTCCGCACGAAACCTTCGATTTCTTGACAGAGAGAAGGAGATCATCTATCCGTGGACCAGAGAGGCCCGGTCTGTCGGCAAGTCCGAGCATGGGAACTAAAAGGAACAGATGATATGGGCCGCATCCTGAGCTGTCCACGATGCCAGAAGGAGGGTCTCTTGCGGTCTCACCCGCAATCGCCACGCGAGCACCTCGCCTCGTTCCTCTTCGTGGCGCCATTCCGCTGTCCATCGTGCAGTCACCGCTTTCTGGCGTCCCATCTTTGGCTGGACCATTCCACGCATTCGATCGATCGCCGCGAACACCTCCGGATTCCGGTGCGACTCTATCTCTCATTCTCCGGGGGCAAGGTTCGCGGTGAGGGAACGGTGCTCGATCTCTCGATGGGCGGCTGTATCATCAAGAGCGAGACTCAGGTCCATGCGGACGACATCTTCTACCTCCAATTGTCGCTTGGCGAAGGTGAACTTCCTCTTGAAGTGGCCGCGATGGTCCGTTCTGTGAGCGCTCGCGGAATCGCCTTCAAGTTCCTTCGCGCCGCCCAAGAAAACAAGCGACTGCTTGCCTTTCTCCAAGTCCAGACACCGAATCAGCCGGACAAATCATCGCTCAACGCCGGTGTCGCCGCCTGAGCAGGCCGGCGAATCCCTTGCCTTATCATCAATACAATAAGGTTCAATGCGATTAGCAGGCTGCGGAAAAACTATTTCGGCACAGCAGGGCTTCGATGGCCTGCATGTCCGGATAAGAGGAGAACACCCCCGCAGGATGCTCAAAAAGACCGTCCAGCAAGGCCGCAGCGAGCGAAGAGGCGAGGCGTACGCTTCGGTACGTTGAGCTTCTGAGCGAAGCGAGAACGAAGCTGGCGGACTTTTTCAGCATCCTGCTAGATCGGAGTTTCCCAGGCAGAAGGAAGTGGATGGTTGTTGACCAGTTCATCGTGTGCGGCGAGATCATAGGGTTCAATGGTGAGGTCGTGCTCATTGAGCGGCTCCGGGCAGGCAGGGGAACAGAGGTACGTACGATAAGATTCAGCCTTCTCCTTCGTGGCGAACCGGCACAGCCCATATTCCGGCATCCCAGATGAGGGATACCAAAACGCCAGCTCAATCGCACTCCCCTGGTAGATGCCGAGGGTGCGGTGTTTGATCTGAAATCCGCCCGGCAAATGTGAGGAGGGTTCAAGCGACATCGGACGGCCTTGCATCCGTATCATAATGGTTTTCCTCATGATAGCATGAGCGACACCCTGCGCTCTATAGACCAGCGCGATCGAGAAGGAGGATAGCTATGGGCAGTCGCATTTCGGTATTCACCACCATCGCCATCACGGTTCTGTTCGCCGGACTCTCAGGGTGCGGCTACAACGATCTCCAGGGATTAGATGAAGACACCAAAGCCGCCTGGAGCGAAGTGGTCAATCAGTACCAGCGGCGGGCCGATCTGATTCCGAACCTGGTCGCCACAGTCAAAGGCTATGCCGCGCATGAGAAGGATACGCTCGAAGGAGTGGTGCAGGCGCGTGCTCAGGCTACCGGGATTCAAGTGACGCCTGAGACGTTAAAAGATCCGGCCGCATTCGAACAATTCCAAAAGGCACAGGCTGGCCTCACTTCGGCGTTAGGCCGCCTCATTGCGATCGCCGAGAACTATCCGAATCTCAAAGCCGATCAAAATTTCCGCGATCTCCAGAGTCAGCTGGAAGGGACGGAAAATCGTATCGCGGTCGCCCGCAAACGGTACATCGATCGTGTGGCGGAGTACAACAAGATGGTCCGCTACTTTCCGACCAATCTGACGGCCAAGTTTATGCTTCACATGGAGGAGAAACCGAATTTCACCGTGGCAGATGAGAAAGCTGTGGCGAAGCCGCCAGAGGTGAAGTTCTAGTGAGCGCAGGTCCAGGTCGAGGCTGAGGTTGAGGGGCAGAATTCGAAAGCAGCCGGTCAGCTTCGTCCTCGCATGTGTCTTATCCATAGCCTCAGCCTTAACCTCTCTTTCCTACGCACTCGACGTGCCGCCACTCACAGGGCGCGTCGTCGATCTCGCCCACGTGCTGCAGCCCAACACGGTCGAATCACTCAGCGCGCGACTCAAGGCGCACGAAGAGACCACCAGCAACCAAGTCACGGTGCTCGTGCTCCCATCCCTCGAAGAGGAACCGCTCGAATCCTTCTCCCACCGTGTTGCGACGACGTGGAAGTTGGGTCAGAAAGGAACCGACAACGGGGTCCTGCTCCTGGTGGCTATGAAGGAACGCAAGATTCGTATTGAAGTCGGCTATGGGTTGGAAGGCGCACTGACCGATGCGCGGTCGGCGCAGATCATCAGAAGTGAGATGGTCCCGCGGTTTCGCGCCGGCGATGTGCCAGGCGGGGTGGCCGCAATTCTAAAGACGATTGAAGGAACCTATCAGGCCTCCGACAAGACGGCTCCTGGGTTGGACAGCGATGCCATGGGACAGGTCGTGGTGGCGGTGATTGTTGGATTAATCGTCGGGTTGGGCCTCATGCGCGTCCATCGCCTCCTCGGTCCGGTCGCTGGCACAGGGCTCTCCGTATTGCTCGCGCCTTGGCTGGTGCCTGCCCTGATTACCGGTGGGGTTACCCTGTTGCTGCTCACGTTGATCAGTGCGACCGGTGCCGGCGGGAGAGGACGCGGACGGCACGGCGGGGACGACTGGGTTTGGTATAGCAGTCGCAGTGGTGGATGGGGCGGCGGCTCGTTCGGCAGCGGTGGGGGTGGTTTCAGCGGCGGCGGGGGCGATTTCGGAGGAGGAGGCGCCAGTGGAAATTGGTAGCAGGCTGGAGTTGACCGCTGAAGAGCGGGAGCGAATCCGGCTGGCCGTGCAGGCGGCGGAGCAACGCACGAACGCAGAAATCGTTCCGATGATCGTGGCGCGCTCGGGGCTGTATAGCGAGGTCCGGCATTGGGTCGGTCTCGGAATCGGGCTCTTGGTACTCACCATTCTGCTCACGATTGAATCGCACTGGCTCCCGTGGGGTTGGCATGCTTCGAACGCGGCCTGGCTCGTGCTTTCGACGCTGGTGGCTTACGGATGTGGCGTATGGATCGGGACCCTATGGCCGGTCATTCGTCTCTGCACCTCCGCAGAGCGGATGCGGCACAAAGTAAAACTCAGAGCCGAACGCGCGTTTTCTCAACATGCCGTGTCGCACACGCGGGAGCGCACGGGCGTGCTCATCATGCTGTCGATTCTGGAACGACAGATCTACGTGTTGCCGGATCGATCGCTGGATGGCCTGGCCTCACGCGACCATTGGGCGCAGGTGGTCCAGGCTGCGGTCGATCGGTTACAGTGTGGTGATATCGTCGGCGGGCTCTGCCAGGGAATCGAACGATGCGGCCTGCTGCTTGCCGACATCTGTCCCGGTCGTCCGGGTGACAATCCGAACGAATTACCGGACCAATTGGTTCAGGAGCCGTAATCGTCCTCTCGATAGACTGCCCGGTGTCGTTCCGCTAGAATCCTGATTCATGTCCGATCCTACTGTGGTATCCCCAGCCCCAACGAATGCGCAGGATGAAACTCGCTCGGTGGTCAAAGCCGCCGGCTTGATCGGCGTGGCCACCTTCTCCAGCCGGATTCTCGGCTTCGTACGCGACATGGTGTTGGCGAGGATTTTTGGCGCGACGCCTGCTGCAGATGCCTTCTTCGTTGCCTATCGTGTCCCCAACTTGCTCCGTGAGTTATTTGCGGAAGGGTCGATGTCTTCCGCCTTCATTCCGGTCTTTACGGAATATCAGACGCTCAAGTCGAAACGAGACGCCTGGGAGCTGGCGAGCGCCGTCTTCACCACGCTGCTCACAATTGTGACCGGTATCGCAATCCTGGGTATAATCCTCGCTTCTGGAATCGTCTGGCTCCTGGCGCCAGGGTTTCACGACGATCCAGCGAAGTTGGGCATGACGACGCTGCTCACGCAGATCATGTTCCCCTATCTGATCTTTATCAGCCTGGCCGCGCTGGCGATGGGCATCCTGAATTCCATGCGCGCCTTCGCGGCGCCGGCGTTCTCGCCGGTGTTCTTCAATATTTTTATCATCGGCTGCGCGCTCTTTTTGTCGCCGACTATGCCGGAGCCGATCCTCGGCGTGGCCATCGGGGTTGTGGCGGGAGGCGCGGCGCAGTTCGCCATGCAGTTGCCCGGCTTGAATCTGCGCGGCATGTTGTTCGGGTTCCGGTTCGAGCCACGCCATCCCGGCGTGTGGCGGATCGGCGCACTGATGGTGCCGTCGCTCCTCGGTCTCTCCGTGACGCAGATCAACATTACCGTGAGCACGATCCTCGCGTCCTTTTTTGCGGGCGGGCCGACCTATCTCTTCTACGGCATGCGGTTGATTCAGTTTCCGCTCGGGATTTTTGGTGTGGCGTTGGCCACGGCCATTTTACCGACACTCTCGGCGCAGGCCGCGCGCGGGGCGCTGGATGAATTACGGACGACGTTGGGATTCGGCCTTCGCATGATCCTCTTTATCATCCTACCGGCGATGCTGGGCCTGATCCTCTTGCGTCAGCCGATCATCCACCTGTTCTTCGAGCACGGGACCTTTACGGCGCACGATACGACCGAGACCGCACTGGCAGTGCTCTGCTATTCCGTCGGCCTCTGGGCCTTCGGAGGCGTCCGCATCATTGTCTCGGCCTTCTACTCGCTGCAAGACACGCGAACGCCGGCCATCTCTGCGGCCATCGCCGTCGCGGCCAACCTCGTCTTCTCGCTCCCGCTGATGTCGTCCCTTGGCGTGGCCGGCCTGGCCTTGGCCACAGCCCTGGCGGCGATGGTCAATGGAGGTATCTTGGTCGCGGTGCTGCACCGTCGGTTGGGCGGCGTAGAGTGGGGCTCTGTGGGACGATCGTCGCTGCGCGTGCTGCTCGCATCCGTGCCGTTGGTTGTGGTCTGTGCCTGGGTGGCAGCGGCGCAGGTCTGGACGCATCCCGGTGAATGGACGGTAAAATCGGTCATGCTCTTCGTGGCTATCGGATTGAGTGTGAGCGGTTATCTGGGTGTCCACGCCTTGCTGCGGTCGGAAGAACTCGATCTGGTATGGGGAATGGTAAAGGGAAAACTCAGGCGCGAGACGCGAGGCTAGAGGCTATGGTAGACAAAAATAGCAAGGCACATGGGGCCAGAGCCAGTGACAACAGGCGCGATAGTTCTACCCCTCACCTCGTGCCCCGTGCCTCGCGCCTGGCGTCTGTTGTTTTTCAGACACCCTGGGGCTGGATGGGTGTTTCCGAAACGACGAAAGGGATCAACGCTGTGGTGTTGCCGAAGGCGTCGCGCCAGGCCGTGCTGTCCGAGTTGCAAGCAGCCTCAGCCGCGCTGCCGGACGCCCAGGGCTCTTCACGATTACGAGAGGCGCGGGCGCAACTGACCGACTATCTGGCCGGGACGCGCAGGTCCTTCGATCTGTCTTTGGACCTCTCTCGAGGGACGAGTTTTCAGCGGAAGGTCTGGCGGACCCTTCGGCGTGTCTCCTACGGCCGGCTTCGATCCTATCAATGGGTGGCTGTCCGTGTTGGAGGCAGACAGTATGCCCGTGCCGTCGGCAATGCCGTGGGGGTGAATCCGATGCCGATCGTGATTCCTTGCCATCGGATTGTTGCGCAGGATATGTCGCTCGGCGGATTTTCATGCGGCTTGCCCACGAAACGGAAACTGCTCACTCTCGAAGGGACCCTGGGCGAACTTCGACCAAGACGACCGTAACCCATGAAGGCTGTGATTCAGCGGGTGACCAGAGCGTCAGTTCACGTTGAAGGTAAGACCGTGGGGCAGGTCGAATCTGGTCTCCTGGTCTTGCTGGGCGCGGCTAAAGGCGATGGAGAGACAGATGGCCGGTACCTCGTCGAGAAGATCCGCATGCTCCGGATCTTTTCCGATGAACAGGGGAAGATGAATCGCTCGCTGGCGGACATCGGGGGATCGGTCTTGCTGGTTTCTCAGTTTACGCTCCTCGGACGGATGGCGAATGGCCGTCGTCCGAGCTTTGACGAGGCGGCGCTCCCGGATGAAGCCAAACGATTGTACGAGCAGGTCGTAGCAGGGTTACGAGACCACGGTACTCACGTGGAAACCGGGGTCTTTGCCGCGCACATGCAGGTCGAGTTGCTGAACGATGGACCGGTGACCTTTGTGCTCGACAGCCGCGAAGCGTGAATTAGAAGACATCTGCTGATCTATTGATCTGATGATTGGTTAGAAATTCAACAGATCGTCAGATCGATAAATTCCGGAAAAGGTTCAAGAACGACTGGCGGAGAAAACGGCCTTTTTGAACGGTCTGCGGGTTCTGCTAGTTCCGGCCTATTCTCAAGTCTGTTTCGTGAAGACCGATAGAAGGATCATAGAGGCGACATCGGCGCATCGACCATCGTCTGCTATACTGAGTTCATACGTTCTCGGAATGTGTGAGAGGTGAACATGAGAACGCAAGTTCCGCAACGGCATCCGCTCCGCCAGCTGTTCGGCGCCCTGACCGAGAAAAGCTTTACGGAGCATCTCGGGTGGCCCGACCCCAACATCACCAGCTACGTTTCCAACCTGCTCGTCGACTTTACCCACAGCGATCAACTGTATAAGATCAGAAATCAGCAAGACCAACCGGTCGATACGGTGGTGGATCTCTTGTTTGAGTCGGAAGTGTTGCTCGAAGCGCAGTCGATGGATCGTGAACGGGACGTGCATCAGCATATCGGTGATTTCACACTCTTCATGGCGGGACTGTTTCCGGAATATCTGCGCCGCCTCAAGACAACCGGATTGATCTACCACAAGGATTTTCTCGTGGACTATATGAAGACGGGAAAGCGCTCCTACGGGATTGTCGCGCAAATGGCTGACGCTCCGTCACGGGAGGAACCTCCTCTGTTCCGGAAACTCTCCGACAACTTCGAGCTCTGCGTCACAGGCCTGGGGTTCGTGCGATCCGATCTGGACCGTATGAAAGATCCAGCGTACCGGCAGGCGCGGGATCTTCTCCTGAATTGACTATCTCCCATCCTCTCATTCTTGCCCACGGAGGCGCCGGTTCCCGACATTTGACGCCGGCGCAGGCCACCTGCCTGGCCGATGCGCTCGTCATCGGCTATGCCATTCTTGAGCAGGGCCGTCCTGCCGTCATCGCCGTCGAATGTACGATCGGCCTTCTGGAGCAATCGGGGCTATTCAATGCGGGACGAGGAGCGAATCGCCAGCTGGATGGGGTGCAGCGGATGGATGCCTCGATCATGGAAGGGGCCCACCTCAAAGCCGGAGCCGTCGCCTCGATCGAAGGAATCGCGCATCCGATTACGGCGGCTAGATTGGTCATGGAAGACACGAATCATGTCTTGCTCGTGGGGCCTCCGGCCACGCGGTTTGCGCAGCACGGTCAACTTGAGCAGCTACCGAAGGCGCAATCGCCTCGCCGGAGTTCCGGTCGGTCTCCTCGCGCCTCAACGGCCGCGGCGCAGACGATGCGTCTCTATCGAGCGATGCTGAAATCGAAGCGGACACAGAAGGGCCGGTACGGGACCGTCGGCGCTGTTGCCTTGGATCGGTTCGGGACGGTGGCGGCGGGGGCGTCTACCGGGGGTATCGATTCGATGTTGCCAGGGCGGGTTGGCGACAGCGCGCTCATCGGCTGTGGAGTTTACGCGGACAATCAGAGTGGTGCTGTGTCGATGACGGGCATGGGCGAAGGCATCGTCCGCCTTGTAATCGCCAAGAGCATCTGCGATCGTCTAGGTATGGGGAAGAGCCCTGCGGTCGCCGCTCGACAGGTGTTGCGTATGCTCGTGTCTCGGATCCGTGGGTCGGCTGGGGCCTTAGTCCTCTCGCCGGACGGGCGATTTGCCATCAGGCATGTGACACCCCATATGGCTGCCGGTTGGTGGAACGGCAGCGGCCAACCGACCGTTCGAGGACAATTTCCATGAAGGACGCACTCTTTCACTTGGCTTTTCCCACGCACGATCTGGCGGCGGCGAAACGTTTCTATGTCGATGGACTTGGTTGTACGCTGGGTCGGGAGTCGAGCCATGCCGTGACGTTCGGACTCGCGGGGTATCAACTCGTGGCCCATCTGACGACGGAACCCTTGCCGCCACAACATGGCATTTATCCTCGCCATTTTGGCTTGGTATTCTCATCGAAAGACTCGTGGCAAAGGTTCTTGGAACAGGCCCAGGCGAAAAATCTGTTGTTCTATCAGCAGCCCCGCATCCGGTTCCCCGGAACCCGCATCGAACACCGCACATTTTTCCTCGAAGATCCTTCCCACAATCTGCTCGAATTCAAACACTACACGCATGAATCGGCCATCTTCGGCGAGCGAGACTATCGTGAGGTCGGCGACTCGTTGTAGCCTCCCGCCCGCTCCTGAACTGGGGGCTCTGCCGAATGTTGGTCTGGTTCTAACTCTGATTCTGAGTCTTGCTCTGACTTTGGTTCTGGTTCTAGCTGGGGAGATTGGGGAGATCCCCGAGTAATCCGTTTGAGGATACGTTCGTGGCGCCGAGCCAGAGAGGTCGTTTTTCGCAGCGGATCGTATCGGCGTGGCGACGGCAAGATGGCCGCCAGCCACGCGGCCTCGTCGGCCGACAAGTCGCGCGAGGGCTTCTTGAAGTGATGACGAGCCGCGGCCTCAGCGCCATAGACGCCCTGCCCCCACTCGGCGACATTGAGATACAGTTCGAGAATACGCTCCTTCGTGAGATGATGTTCGAGGGAACGCGTAATCAGAGCTTCCTGCGCCTTTCGAAGCAGAGACCGTTCGGATGACAGATAAAGATTTTTGGCCAGCTGCTGAGTAATGGTGCTCCCCCCACGCTTGAGTTCGCCCGCTTCGAAGTTATCCAAAGCCGCGTCCTTGATCCCTTCCCAGTCGAATCCTTCGTGGGTGAAGAACGACGCATCTTCCGCCGCAACAACTGCCTGGCGGAGGTAGGGGGAGATACGTGAGAGCGACACCCACATCCAATGGCGTCCGATGGAGCGGCCTTGTGCCTCAGCCTGAGCCTGTCGCGCTTCCATCAGGGCGGTCACGGTTGGATTGGTCGCGCGTAAGACCGAGACGTCTGGCGTCGCGAGCAACCATAGGAAGAGGACTGTCCCGACCGGGAGGCAGAGGCCGATGATCATGAAGGCCTTCACGCAGGATCGGGATTGTGCGGTTGACTTCCGCATTAGAGGCTGCGTATCACAGAGGCGATGAGTGCCTGTATCGATAATTTGGTGTTTGACAGGTGAGTGGCTGGGTGCAGCATGAGAATCCTTACGGCAGAGTTTATCAGAAGTTGTGCGGGGCCAGAACAGTTTCTGAAAAGTGAACTCCCTGAAGTCGCCTTCATCGGGCGGTCGAACGTCGGAAAGTCCTCTCTCATCAACTCCCTCCTGCAGCGCAAGGGGCTGGCCAAGGTGAGTCGCACGCCGGGAAAGACCCGCTTGGTCAACCTCTTTCGGATCACCAGCGACGATCCTGGGTTGGCGCGATTCGTGGTGGTGGATTTGCCCGGGTATGGATACGCGAAGGTGTCGAAAGCGATGCGGGCTCAGTGGGCTCCATTGATCGAACAGTATCTCGACGGCAATGAACAGCTGCGCGCGGTAGTGGTGTTGGTCGAAAGCCGAGTGCTGAGCGAACAGGACAGGGAAACGATCGCATGGCTCTCATCCGTCGGACGGCCTCCCATCGTGGTGGCGACGAAAGTGGACAAGTTAAAAATGAGCGAGCGCGTCGGCGCGCTTCATCGGCTGCAGGAAGGGCTGGGATTGGTCGAGGGCGACGAAGCTATTCCTTACTCGTCGGTGACGGGCGAGGGGCGGGAGCAGTTGTGGGCGGTCCTGAAAGAGCGGATTCGAACTTGATTTCTATGTAGGCCTTGTTCTTGAGGTCGGTCAGCCACGTCTGGAAGACATCTTCGCTTTTCTGCTGAAAGACGAGTCCCTGGATTTCAGTGCGGACTTGCTCAAACGGGCGGAACTGTTTGGGTTTCTTGTCTTCCAGTCGCACGATGTGAAAACCTTCCGAGGTTTCGATCATATCCGAGATGCCGCCTGGCACCAGGGTTGCGATGGTGCGCTCGATCTCCGGCAAGAGCTCTCCCTGCCGCACCAAGCCCAGGAGCCCTCCGTGTGAGGCGTTCGGGCCGTCGGAAAAGCGCAGCGCCAAATCCTCGAAGGACTCCCCCTGCTTGAGCCGCGCCATCACCTCACGAACTTTCTCCCTCGCGTCGGCCGTATCGTCCGGTGAGCGGGGCTGAATGAAAATCTCGCTGAGCGTGTATTCCTCCGAGAGCGCAAACCGATCACGGTGTTCCTGGAAGTACCGTTTCATGTCGGAGTCTGCGACCATCACCCCACTCCGCACGTCGCGGTCGACGATCCTGAGCAGCGTCAGCTGTTCTCGGACGTTTTTCAGGTCTGCCGGGTTCGTCTCGTCGATCGTTCTCCCCTGTTGCTTCATCTGCTGAGCCGCTTGCCGGACTTCCTGATCGGTAACCACGATGTTTCGCACCTTGGCTTCCTGGAGTTGCAACTTGCGCTCGATCATCGCGGTCAGCGCCATGTACTCCGCCGTCTTGAGCCGACGCGCGAGGACTTCCCCGCGATACTCTTTCTGAATCCGCTCCCGCTCCGGGGCGAGTTCCCGTTTTATCTCGGACAGCATGATGAGGTCCGAGTTGACGATCGCAATGATCCCATCTTCCACCTGCGCGGCTGAAAGAAGGGATGCCTGCACGATCAGCCCGAGCGCGAAGAAGAACGTATGTCTCAGCCAGTTTGGTGCCATCGTGATGAACGGACGGATCGTGATCATGGATATGGGACTCGCCACGCGCCGATGGGACCGGCTGGTCGGCGAGGTTCCGAGGGATTGTACACGAACTGCGAAGGATTTGAGGAGTCTAGCCCGCATTATTCACGAGAGTTCGTGACGAAACCGCCGAGACGCCATGCAAGACGGGCGCGCGGAGCCGCGAGGGAGAGAGGCATACTTGAAACAGTATGTTGACCGACTGAGCGGCGAGCCCGCCCACCGTCAGGCTTGTCATAGCGGCGTATCGGCTGTTGCAGTAGAAGGCTTCGTGAATAATGCAGGCTAGTTGAGGGCAATTTCGGTCCGCGGCGATTCAGCGTGTGCCGACGTCGTCGGCGACATAGCGGGAGGCGTCGGCGAGGCGGATGATCGCCTTCGCGCGGATGTCGGCGATCACGCCGTCAAAACGTTTTCGACGCTTCTCGTTGAGCAGTTCCTGCCGGAGGCGTTCCCGAACGGCCACGTCCGCCTGAATAATTTCCTTGTCAAGCGCCGAAATCATGACAAGGTAATAGCCGGCGTCCGTCTTGATCGGCGCACTGATCATTCCGGGCTTGAGGGTATGAATGACTGCGTCGACTTCGGGGATAACCAACCCCTTGCGATAGGGGCCGAGATCGCCTCCTTTCGCTTTCGTTTTGAGGTCGACGGAATAGCGCTGCGCAAACTTGGCGAAGTCCCCCCCTTGGTTGACCTGCTTTTCGAGATCTTTCGCTGCCGGAAAATTGGGCAGCAGCATCTGCGACACTTGCACTTTCAATGGCGTCAGGAGTTCGTGGGCATGCTTCTCGTAGAAGGCGTCCAATTCCTCCTTCGAGAGTTCGACCTTGGCTTTGATCCGATCCTTGAGGAGTTCGTCGAGAATCAGTTGTTCCCGGTAGCGTTGCGCTCGATCGCGGATGGCATCGTCCTGGTCGAGTCCTAGCTTGCGCGCTTCCTGCATGAGTAGCTCTCGGGTGATGAGCTCGTCGAGGAAGAGGCGCTTTCCCCCTTCTTTCTGGTACCGCGCCCTGGTGGCCTCGGCCAGTTCTCCCCAGCGGGTGTCGAATTCGGTCTGCGTGATCTGTCGGCCGTTGACGAGGGCCAGCACGCCTTCTTCGGGCGGTGGCTTACAGCCGGTGAGCAGCAAGAGGCTGCCACCGATGGCGCCGGCGAGCAGGAAGACGAGGCAGACAGCGACGACGCTCACAGATCCGTTCGATGCTCGAGTCATAAGCGCCTGAGACCTTGTTAGCGAGATGATTGTGGGGAACTCGTGGTGTTGGTATCACAGCCCCCCAGGCTTTGCAAGGTTGCGGTGAGTTCTCGAAAGATGGAAGGCCAGTCCTGATGCGGCATTTGGATCTCGAACGAAAGCGGAGACAGGAAGCAAATCCGCTTCTTATACCGATCCATCATCAGGTGAATCGCGTGGCTTGAGATCCGGCTCTTGGCGTCGAGCGTGACGACGACGGAGTGAGTCTTGATCTCGATCGAGCTCAGGCGCAAGGCCTTGGCCTGGAGCCGCACCTGCATGACTTCGAACAGTCGCTCGACGGAGTCCGGGGCCAGCCCATACCGATCTTGTATTTCGCCATGGAGTAAGGCGAGATCTCCGACTTGGATGCAGGACGAGAGTCGTTTGTAGCACGAAAGGCGCTGGTGGGGATCGGCGACGTAGTCATCCGGAATAAATGCGGAGACATTAAGCCGGAGGGTGGGGTCCGGCTCTTCTTCCACCACTTGGCCTTTGAGGCGCTGGACAGCTTGCTCCACCATCTGCATGTATAGATCGAGTCCGATGGCAGCGATATGCCCGGATTGCTGTTTACCGAGGAGGTTGCCGGCACCCCGGATTTCCATATCTGCCGCGGCGATGCGGAAGCCGGCGCCCAGTTCGGTAAATTGCTGAATAGCAGTGAGGCGTTTCTGGGCGTCTTCGCTTAATCGTCCCTCATCGGAGACCAGAAAGTAGGCGTAGGCTTGGTCGCCGCTTCGTCCGACTCGCCCGCGCAATTGGTACAACTGCGCGAGGCCGAACATGTCGGCACGATTGACGAAGATCGTGTTAGCATGGGGCACGTCGATGCCCGACTGGACAATGGCCGAGGCGATCAACACATCCGCCTCTCGGCGAAAGAACTTCAACATCACGGCTTCGAGCGGTTTGGCGTTCATCTGACCATGGGCCATCACGATGCGCGCATCGGGCACCAGTTGTTGAAGCCAGGCTCCCGTCTTCTCCATCGTTTCGACTCGGTTATGGACGAAGTAGATCTGCCCGCCTCGCCCCAGTTCGCGCAAGATTGCCTCTCGGATGAGTGTGTCGTTCGATCTGACGACCTGCGTGCGAATGGAGAGGCGGCCCGTAGGAGGGGTCTCGATGATCGAGAGATCACGCACGCTCGCCATGGCCATATGCAAGGTGCGAGGAATCGGGGTGGCGGTGAGCGTCAAGACGTCGACTTGAGTGCGGAGTTGCTTCAATCGTTCCTTGTGCTTGACGCCGAACCACTGTTCTTCGTCAATGATCACCAGGCCCAGATCGCGGAATACCACATCCTTCTGGATGAGCCGGTGCGTTCCGATCACCACATCGATGTTTCCGGCCGCCACGTCTTTGAGAATGGCTTTGGCCTCCTTCGGCGATTGGAATCGTGAGAGCAAGGCCACGCGAGCCGGAAACGGCGCGAACCGTTCTGAGAAGTTGTCGTAATGTTGGTGAGCCAACAGGGTTGTGGGGACAAGCACCGCCACCTGGCGATTATCTTCTACGGCCTTGAAGGCTGCTCGCATGGCCACTTCCGTTTTTCCGTACCCGACGTCGCCGCACACCAATCGGTCCATCGGTTTGCTGGACTCCATGTCGTGCGTAATATCTTCGATCGCTTTGAGCTGATCCGCCGTTTCTTCATACTCAAACGCAGCTTCGAACTCGTGGTACATCGTGCTGTCGAATCCATAGGCATGGCGCGTCACGAGCTCGCGGTTGGCGTAGAGGTCAACCAACTCGTGGGCCATCTCCTCGATGTCCTGCTTCACCCGCGCGGTCGTTTTGGCCCAATTGGCGCCGCCCAACCGTTCCAGACGCAGCGCATGGCCGTCCGCTCCGCTATACCGCTGCACATGGTTGAGCCGCTCCAGCGGAACGTACAGTTTGTCACCACCGGCGAATTCCAGGATCAAGTAATCGCTGTCGAAGCCCTGCACCGAGAGGCGTTTGAGGCCTTGATACTTGGCGATGCCATGTTGGACATGGACGACATAGTCGCCCACGTTGAGATCCTCCAGCGAGGAGAGGAAGGTCGCGGCCTTACTCTTGGCCTGCGGCTTGTGGCGTGCGCCCTTGGCAAACAGTTCTTCTTCCGTCAGAACGGCCAAGCGCAAGTCCGGTGCGAGGAATCCCGCTGACAAATCGCCGTGCAAGACGTAAAACGGCGCTTTGGTTTTACTGGAAGCGGTCCAGGCCCCCACTGTCCATTCCATCGCCGGCACATCGTGTTCGCGCAAGAGCGCCAGCAAGCGATCCACTTGGCCGCGACTTCTTGCGACGAGCACCACGCGGCACTCCTCTCGGAGGCGATCCATGATGGCCAGGGTTTGGCTGAAGGGCATCCCCCGAGCGCCGAGGCCTGCGCTGGACGGGGTCTGGGCAGGAAAGGCCTGGACAGGATTCCAGGACGCATTGCTCGCGGTGAGCGGTTCGAGGGCAAGCGTGGGCCAGCCGTTTGTATGATCCATGAGTTCCGGCCAGGAAAGAAACAACCGCTCCGGTGACGGGTAGGACACGATCGCTTCTCGATCAGCGTGGCGGAGATAACCGTCGTCGATCTTGCTCCAGAGGTCCGCGCAGGCCCCTTTCAACACAGTCGGCTGGTCCAGGACTAATACAGGCTGTTCGGTGAAATAATCGAAGAGGGTGTTCATGTCGGAATAGAGATCCGGCGCGCGCCACTCGGCATCCGCTGGAATGGGAGTGAGGGCATCGGGCGAAGTCTCCGCACGCAAATATTCCCGCGCAGGAAGGACGACCGCTTGATCCAGCTTTGCGGTGGATTTCTGCGTGGCGGGATCGAAGAGGCGGAGCGAATCGACGGTTTCGCCAAGAAATTCGACACGCAGCGGGTCGACATAGGCCGTCGAGAAAATATCCACAATGCCGCCTCGAATGCTGAACTCGCCTGGGATTTCCACCACCGAGACCCGTCGGTAGCCGAGACGTAGGAGTCCTCCCGTGAGGGCATCTCGCTCGATCGTGCCGCTCAGCTTGAATTGCAGGGTGGTGCGGGTGAAGGTCGTGAAGGGCAACAGCCGTTGCATCAGGGCCGCGATGGAGGTGACCAGGCAGGTCTGTGGCGCGGTTCGGACGTGATGCAGGGCATTCATCCGGCGCGCGATCAGACCGACATGGGGTGCGCTGCCCTCGTATGGCAAAGTTTCCCATCTCGGGAACAGGACGAGGGGAGCCGTCGGAAGGCCGATGAGATCATGGAAAAAGTGCAGGTCGTCAAAGAGGCGTTCAGCCGCCTCGTCCGACCCGGTGACGATCAGCCACGATCGATTCCCCAGTGTGCCCAACTGAGGATGCAGGAGCGTGGTGAGGGCAAGCCCGGCGGTGGAACCGTACAAGCCGGTAATAGAGGGACGGCCTGTCTCGCCTGCCAGCGCCGCGGCGACAGGAGCGAACCACTGGGATGCTGATGCTGTGGAGATCGTATCGGACACTGCTGCTGTTTATGTTGTGGTTGAGCGAATGCGTTCGACAATCGACGTGGTAGA
>Ga0247727_10001713_pt1 | contig 51307 bp, 40 predicted proteins | sample WisWelCaveWW1625_FD_202498 | JGI IMG/M metagenome (GOLD analysis project Ga0247727, IMG submission 202498) | Biofilm microbial communities from Wishing Well Cave, Virginia, United States - WW16-25 | ecosystem: Environmental > Aquatic > Deep subsurface > Groundwater > Cave microbial mat | place...
CTAACGGGGCGCGTGTGGACGCGCATCAACCGGCGTTGGTAGCGCCGGACCAGACCTACCCTCGGCGTGTTGCACGCGCCCCGCCTCCCATTTCGGGAGCTGACGAAAAACAGCGAACGGAGCGGGTCGCGCCGCTCGCGAATGCTGCGCGCCGTTATGCGGGGCGCACAAGAAAATGCCTGCCCGAGCGGCGAGTTGCGAGTTCCGGCACTCGCCCCGTAGGGGCCGGCTTGCCAGGGAGGACCCACGCCTTTATATGGCCGCTTCCCGCGAACAGGCGGTTCCGCGGGCCCTTCGTCTATCGGTTAGGACGTCAGGTTTTCAACCTGAAAAGAGGGGTTCGATTCCCCTAGGGCCTGCCACTTTGCCGCCCCCGTTTCCGTCATGCTATGGGCTTCGAAAAGGATCTCAACATGCACCTGCTCGCCTTTGCCAGGGCCGCGCTGATCGGGCTTGCGCTCGCCGCCTGCGCCCAGTCGGAAACCAAGGCTGGCGGCAGCGGGCAAGCCAGCGCCGAACTCGAACAACTCACGATCGACACCGCGCGCGGACCTGTGCGCTTGACGGTTGAGATTGCCGACGACGACGCAGAACGGAACCGGGGGCTCATGTTCCGTGATAGCCTTGGGGACGACCGCGGCATGTTGTTCGATTTTCCAACGCCGGAAATGGCGAGCTTCTGGATGCGCAACACCCGCATTTCGCTGGACATCATCTTCATCGGCGTCGACGGACGCATCCTCAACATTGCCGATCACACGGTTCCTTTTTCTGAGGAGAGCGTTCGTGCTGCCGGGCTGACGCGCGGCGTGCTCGAGATCCGAGCTGGTCGCGCCGAGGAGCTAGGCATCCGGCCTGGCGACCGCGTGCGCCATCGCATCTTCCCAAGCGGGTGAACCTGTTGCGGGGCGCGCCGGCCCGTGGCAACAGGGCGCCTCTTCAGTGTCGGGGTGTAGCTCAGCCTGGTAGAGCATTAGCTTTGGGAGCTAAGGGTCGCGAGTTCGAATCCCGCCGCCCCGACCAAATTCTCCATCCTCAGGCTGAGGGCGGCGGCCGGAACGTCACCAACGAATTCAGCGTGAACTGAACGGCCACGACGACGACCAGGGACATGATCTTTGCCGCGAGTTCATCGACGTTGAAGCGCTCAACAAGCGCCCAAAGCGTTGCGGCCGAAGAGAGATAGCCAACGCCTGCGACACCGAAAAATGTCGCGAGCCGACGCCAGGGTCGGTCAAAAACCTGAAATGTGATGGCCCGATTGAGCACGAAGCTGAGCGCGGCGCCTGCTGCGTAGCCAACGATATTGGCGGTTTGGTAGTGCAGGCCAGAGGCGTTCAGGGTCGCGTAGGTCAGGGTGTCCAATGTGGCCCCCGTTCCTCCGCATATCGAGTAGAGCAGAAACCGTCTTACCGGGGCTGGCAGGCGTTCCAGCATGATCAGGGCGCCCACATGATTTCGGGAGCGGTGCCTGGGTTTGAAAACAGACGCGCCACCGGAGGAGCGTGCCCGGGCGCGGCGTTCAATGCGTGTTCTAACACCGCGCGCTTGTCCCCGCCCGCGATCAGTAGGAGGACGGCGCCCGCTCGAGCGATGGCCGCGCAAGTGAGGCTTAGACGGTCGGGTGCGCCTGTTGCCTGGGCTGCATGGAGTGCGACAACGGTTCGGGTGTTCGACGGATTGAGCGCCTCTGCAAGACCCAAGGCGCCTGGAAACCAGGACGCTGTGTGGCCGTCGGCGCCCATACCCATCAGCGCCACATCGAGGTGCAGCTCCTTGTAGGTGGCATTTGCCGCCGCCGCGGCGGCTTCGGGAAGCAGCCCCGGGGCGAACATGGGGATGAGCTTGGCGCCCTTGTCGAGTGCCGGCGCGAGCGCGCACCGCAACAGGCCCTCGTTGGAGGCAGGGTGATCGGCTGCGACGCAGCGTTCATCCACAAGCGCGAAGGTCACATCAGCCCAGCTGAGGTCCAGGGCCGCCAAAACTCGGTAGGCGGGCTCTGGCGTCGAACCGCCGGAGAGGGCGGCACAGGCGCGCCCACGCAAATTCATGCCAGCGCGCAAAGCCGAAGCGATGCGTTCTGCCGCCGCATCCATTAGAGCAGCGCGGTCGGGAAATGTCCTGATCGGGGCCATCAGCCCTTGTCGGCGAGAGCGGCGCGCAGCACAGCCGCCGCCTTGTCCCCCATCTCCTCGTTGGCCAGCGCGAACGCCGCCGTCGCGCGGAGATAGCCGATTTTGTCGCCGCAATCGTAAGAGCGCCCATCGTACTCCAGGGCGTGAAAACTTTGCGTGGCCATCAAACGCGCCATGGCGTCAGTGAGCTGGATTTCGCCGCCCGCGCCGGCTTGCTGGGAAGCTAGAAGGTCGAAGACCTCGGGTTGCAGAATGTAGCGGCCGCTGATGAAAAGGTTGGACGGGGCGAGTTCGCGCCTCGGCTTCTCGATCATGCCCTTCATCTTGATGAGGCGCCCGTCTCGGCTTTCCGGATCGATGACGCCATAGCCTGAAGGATCATCGCAAGGCTCTACGGCGATGATGTTGCCGCCAACTTTCTCGTAAGCTTGCACCATTTGTTTGAGACAAGATGGTTTCGCCATCATCAACATGTCAGGCAACATCACGGCGAAGGGCTCCTCGCCAATCACATCACGCGCACACCAAACGGCGTGGCCAAGCCCCAAGGGCGCTTGTTGGCGCACAAAGCTCATGGAGCCCGCGGGCCGCAGTCCAGCCTCGAGTTCGGCGACGAGGGCGGTCTTGCCCTTCATGCGCAAGCTGTCCTCGAGTTCATAGGCGCGGTCAAAATAATCTTCGATGGCGAATTTGTTTCGCCCAGTGACAAAGACAATGTGGTCGATGCCAGCTGCTAATGCCTCGTCAACCACGTATTGAATGGCCGGGCGATCGAACACCGGCAGCATCTCCTTTGGGATCGCCTTGGTGGCCGGGAGCACGCGCGTGCCGAAACCGGCGACGGGCAGAACCGCTTTCCTTAGCGGTCGGGGGCTGGCGCTAATGCTATCCATTGTGGGTCCAAATATTGCGGCGCAACACCGCGGATGACAGCGAATTTAGAGCTTAAGGCCGGGGTTCGCGCAACCCGCGTCTGAACAGCGGATTCGGTGGAAATTCAGGTTTTTCCGCTAGTTTGCCGTGCTAAGCCGCCGAGACGGCAATTCAAGATGTGGGTTGGTGACGACGGTCACGGACAAATTTCTCTTCGGCGCCGCAAAGTCGCAATTGCAACATAGGCAACCTTTTGTTAAGGACGCCGCCTTCCGGAGCTTTCTGCAATGTCCGCGGTTCAGAACAAGTCGACGCTTCGCATCGTTACGGCGAGCTTCATCGCCGGGGCTGGCGGGATGTTGTTCTTGGGCCTGCTTGCCCCCGTGGTTATGAAGGGCGGGCTCTCGATCCGCGACGCGTGGGCGGCCACAGTCGAACACCAAGCGCCCGTCATCGAGCCGCTCGATGTCGCCGCCATCCAAGCCCAATTGGCCGATGCCGAGCGCAATATGGACACCACGCGCGCAGCCACTGACAGCGCCATAGCGCGCCTCGACCAATTGTCCGGCCGCTAAAATCTCAGAGAATTGACTGACCAGTTGCGCGCCAGTCCTTGAGGAATGCCTCAAGCCCGGCGTCGGTCAGGTTATGCTTGTAGAGCGCCCTGAATACGGCGGGAGGAATTGTCGCGCAGTCAGCGCCGGCAAGTGCGGCGTCGCGGGCATGTGCCGGGGTGCGGATCGAGGCGGCGAGAATCTGCGTCGCGAAACCGTAATTATCGTAAATGGCGCGGATCTCGCGGATCAGCTCCATGCCGTCCTGTCCGCCATCGTCCAATCGGCCGAGAAATGGGGAGATGTAAGTCGCACCGGCTTTCGCCGCCAGCAGCGCCTGCACCGCTGAAAAGCACAACGTGACATTGGTGGGGTGGCCTTCAGCGATGAGCGCCTTGCAGGCTTTCAACCCCTCTGGCGTCAACGGCACTTTGACAACGATGTTGGGCGCAACCCCGCGCAGCTTGCGGCCTTCGGCCAGCATCGTTTCGGCGTCCTGCGCGACCACCTCGGCGCTGACTGGACCGGCGACAGAGGCGCAAATGTCACGGAGCGTTTCAAAGAAGTCGCCGCCGGCCTTGGCCACGAGGGAGGGATTGGTGGTTACCCCGTCCACCAGGCCCGTCTGCGCGAGGGCCCGGAGTTCGGTCTTGTCAGCGCTGTCGATGAAAATCTTCATTTTGGGCTCCGCCGCCACATTCATGCGGCGGCATTGGGCTGTTAGCGGACCCTGTGTCTCAGGCAAAGCGCCCGAATCGGCGCTAAACAGCCGCACAAGGATACGGCATGAGCGATGTGAATGAAGGCGTGGAAGCGCGCCAGTTGGCTAACGCGGTTCGTGCGCTGGCCATGGACGCGGTGGAAAAGGCCAAATCCGGCCACCCGGGCATGCCGATGGGTATGGCCGACGCGGCCACGGTGCTCTTTTCTCGCTTCCTGAAATTCGACCCATCTGACCCGCGCTGGCCCGATCGCGATCGTTTTGTGCTGTCGGCGGGCCACGGCTCGATGCTCCTCTATGCGCTACTGCATTTGACCGGCTACGCCGACATGACGCTCGATCAATTGAAGAATTTCCGCCAACTCGGATCGAAGACACCCGGCCATCCCGAGTTCGGTCACGCCGAGGGCGTCGAGACAACCACTGGGCCATTGGGGCAGGGGCTCGCCAACGCCGTGGGCATGGCGATCGCGGAGGCCCACCTGAACGCTCGCTTCGGCGACGACCTCGTGAACCATCGCACTTGGGTGATCGTCGGCGACGGCTGCCTCATGGAAGGCATCAGCCACGAAGCGATCGCGCTCGCGGGACGCCAGAAGCTCAGCAAGCTGACGGTGATCTGGGACGACAATTCGATTTCCATCGACGGCGCAGTGTCGCTGTCGGACGCGACGGATCAAAAGGCGCGCTTCAAGGCCAGCGGTTGGAACGTGCTCGGCTGCGATGGACATGACTTCGCCAGCATCGAGGCCGCGCTCTCGGCGGCGACCAAGTCCGACCGGCCTACGATGATCGCCTGCAAGACCATCATCGGATATGGCGCTCCGAAGAAGGCTGGCACCGCGCATGCCCACGGCGAGCCATTGGGCGGGGAGGAACTGGCCGCGGCCAAGGCGGCGATAGGCTGGGCGCATGGGCCGTTTGAAGTTCCCGACAACCTGTGCGCGGCCTGGGCCAGGATCGGTGCGCGCGGTGCAGGCGCGCGCGAAGCATGGACAGGCCGGGTCAGGAGCGCGCACCAGCGCGATGCGTTCGCCGAAGCCATGAACGGCGCAAATGTTGAGGCTGCGATAGCCGCTCTCGGCATGCATGCGGTGAAGATGGCTGAGGCAAAGCCAGGATTGGCCACACGCGCCTCTTCGGGCGCCGCTATCGAGGCGATGTTTGCGGTCTTGCCCGAGCTGATGGGCGGTTCGGCTGATCTCACCGGCTCTAACAACACTCGCCCGAAGACTGGCGCTGACGATTTCACGCCGGAAAACCGGCTCGGACGTTATGTGCGCTACGGCGTGCGCGAGCACGCCATGGCTGCAGCGATGAACGGGATGGCGCTGCACGGGGGGATCATCCCGTACGGCGGCACGTTCCTGACCTTCACCGATTATTCGCGGCCCGCCATTCGTCTCGCGGCGCTCATGGGCATTCGCGTGATCCACGTGATGACCCACGATTCCATCGGCCTGGGCGAAGACGGCCCCACCCATCAGCCGGTGGAGCACCTGGCGAGCTTGCGCGCGATCCCCAACGTTTTCGTGTTCCGGCCGGCCGACGGGGTTGAGGCGGCGGAATGCTGGCAGGCCGCGCTGTTGCGCGAAAACGGGCCCAGCGTGCTCGCGCTGTCGCGCCAAGCGACGCCGGCGCTGCGCGCGGATGCAAGCGAAAACCTCTCCGTTCGAGGAGCATACGAGATCTTCTCAGCCGATGGCGGCGGCGCGCGCGTTGCGCTCTTCGCAACTGGAACTGAGGTTGCGATCGCAGTGAAGGCGCGCGAAATGCTGCAGGCGGAGGGGATCCCGACACGCGTGGTCTCGGCCCCGTGCTTTGAACTATTCGAAGCGCAAGACGAAGACTATCAGGACGCGATTTGCGGCGACGATGAGGAGCTGAAAATCGGCGTCGAGGCAGGCGTCGGTCAAGGCTGGTTCGAGGCCTTCGGGCTCGATGCGTTTGTCGGCATGTCTACGTTCGGCGCCTCAGCGCCGGCGAAAGACTTGTACGCCCATTTCGCCATCACGCCGGATGCGATCGCCGAGGCGGCGAAGTCGCTGCTGTAAAGCGCTTTAGACCTTGTAGAACTCGCGATACCAATCGACGAAACGCCGCACGCCAAGTTCGAGCGGAGTGTCAGGGGCAAAACCGACATCGCGCGACAGATCGTCCACGTCGGCGTAGGTGGCGGGAACGTCGCCCGGCTGCATGGGCAGGAGGTTCTTGATCGCTTGTTTGCCAAGTGCGCCTTCGAGGACCTCGATGAGGCGCAGAAGTTTCACCGGTTGGTGGTTGCCGATATTGTAAAGGCGATGAGGAGCGCACGAAGTCGCGGGATCTGGAGCTTCACCGCTCCATGCGGGATTGGCCTTCGCCGGACGATCGCCGACGCGCACAACCGCCTCGACAATGTCATCGACGTAGGTGAAGTCGCGCGCCATGTCGCCATTGTTGAAGACGTCAATCGGCTCGCCCGCCAGAATTGCGCGCGTGAACAGGAACAGCGCCATGTCGGGCCGCCCCCATGGACCGTAGACCGTGAAGAACCTGAGGCCTGTCGCCGGCAGGCGATAGAGATGACTGTAAGTGTGAGCGAGAAGCTCGTTGGCTTTTTTTGAGGCCGCATAGACGCTCAAAGGATGATCGACGTTCTGGTGGACCGAGAACGGCATTTTTGTCACCGCGCCGTAAACCGAACTGGATGATGCGTAAACGAGGTGGCCCACTTCGTGTTGGCGGCAGCACTCGAGCAGATTCACAACGCCCTCGACGTTGGCCTTGATATAAGCCTGGGGGTTGACCAGCGAGTAGCGCACGCCGGCCTGGGCGGCCATATTGAAGACAAGCTGGAAGCGATGGGTGCGAAACAGCGCCTCCAGCCCTTGCGCATCGGCGAGATCGACGTGCGCAAAGCTAAAGCCCTTACGCTCCAGAAGGCGGTCGCGCCGCGCTTGTTTTAGCTCAATGTTGTAATACGCGTTGAGATTGTCGAGCCCGACAACGGATTTCCCTTCGCGCAGAAGGCGTTCGCACAGGTGATAGCCGATGAAGCCGGCCGCGCCAGTGACGAGCGCAGGGGTCATATCAGGCGCGCCATCATTAAAATCCGTGCGGTTCGATTAGGTGTGGGGGGCCACAAAAGCAACCTCTATTCGTTTCGGTGAAGATCGGCTCAAGCAGGGCGATCCGACAAGACCGCTCCCACGAATGCGGCGGCGACAAACATCGTGGCGATCCACCATTCTTGCCAGGCGCTGTAACTTACATTGGCGATGAGACCGAACGCCGTCAGCGCCGCAGCGGCGGCCGCCGCACCAAAGCGATCGTCACGGCAAACCTGCGACAAGCGCCAACCGCCGACGAAGATCGCAGCGGCTGCGAGGAGCGCGCCAATAGCGCCGAGGTCGTACCAAATGTGCAGACTAGCACTGTGGGGATGGGTCGCAACCGCGCGTAGATCAACATCGCGCACCTCGATTCGATCGGTCACGGCGCGAACGGCGTCGAGGCCGCGGCCAACCCAAGGCTGTTCGACTATTCGCGCACTGACGTATTTCCATATCTCCACTCGATGCGCCCAACTCCACGGCAACGCATCGACAAATTGCTGGCTGGAAAAGAGAAGCGGGGTGAGAAACGGCGCGGCGATCATCCAGAAAGACAGCAATAGGGTCGGTGAAAGGATCGCTATGCGAGGGGAAGCGAACGCAAGCGCGAAGGCGAGCGCGCCAAGTCCAAAAGCAAACGCGGTGGCAAGGGACCCAAATTGTGGGGAAAGCGCCGCTGCGGCGACAAGTGCGGCCACTCCCCAAGCCCGCGCACGAGTCCGGAAGAGATGGGCAGCGACACCCCAGACCAAGGCGATGAGCACAACGATCCCGCGCGCTGGGTTTTGCGAAAGCTCGTCGATGGTCGAATTTGGGTTGACCGCCCGGCCAAGAGGAAGGTCGCCTGCGGCCTCGATCGCCAAGAGGATTGTGAGCACGCCGAACGCCGCAAGGCCGCCAGCGCGGGTCAGTCTTGCAGAAGATCCTGACCCGGCCGCCGCCGACACAAATATGGCTCCGAGCGGAACAAGGATCGCGAGCTTGACCGCCTGCAGGTGGTTTTCCGCAGGGGTCCAGGCGCTAGAGATCGTCGCCCACATCGCAAACGTCCCGAGGAGCGCCAGAAATAGTAAGTTTTTTTCAATCGCTTGCCGCAAGCGCGAGGGGGCGGTCGAAAGAATGGCGGTCAGGCAAAGGAGCACCGGGAGCGCTTTTGCGCCAGCAGCGGCCGCGGCCGGCAGAAGCGCTAGGAATGCAGCACGCGCAGCCTGCCCAGGGGTCAAATTCACAATCACCGCGCCTCCGAAGGCACCTGTGGCGGGTCGAACCGGCGGGAGCAAGCACTTGGTTGTGGTTGCAACATCGTCACCAAAAATGGAGTGCTAGGTGCTTGGCGCCGGGGAGAATTTAGGCTTTGTTACGCCTCGGGCGCGTATAGGGCTGCTTCCTAGGGACAGCGCGCCATGACGCGCGGGAGCGTTGCTATGGATCGGACGCCGAGGACCTTCGAGGAAGAGGTTCGGGAAACGGTCGTTAAGTCGAGCCTCACCGGGGTGGCAGCGACGGTGCTTGCGGTCACGGTTTTCTCACCGGCAGGTCTGGGCGGCATGATCGGCACGAGCTTGGCCTCGGGCTTTGCTCTCGATCCTAATATGTCGAATGCCGATGCTAACGTCTTCGCGCGGCTGCCGGCATATCCAACTCCGCTCACTGCGGAAGAACTTTCCGATATTCACGCCCGGTTGGCGCGTACGAGCGCTTCGCTTGAAATCACGCGCGCGGCCACTGACGCCAAGATCGAGCGCATGCGCTCCCTGGCGTTGGCAGATGGAGTTAGCTTGTTTGCCATCGCGCCCCCTGCGGTCGCTGCGAGCGATGCAGGCTTGCGCCTCACGATGAGCGAACCAGAGCAAACGGCTGCGCCGAGCGCGCCAGCCGCCCCGGTGGCTACGCGCGACGAGTATCTCGAACTTGCCGAGCTCATGCTCGCGCACGAGAACCTGTAGACAAGGTAACCCCGCCACACTGGACCGGAAAAACCGCGCAGGCGCGGCGCGCGCCGCTGCCTACGCTGGCGCTGCCCATGGCTGCAGCCTAAGATTTTCTCCCTGCCATCGCGATCTTGGGGGAGGTGCACATTGGGCGCCGCTTGGGTTCAACGGCTTGCGCTGCAAGCCTTTATTGCCTTGCTGCTCGGTGGTTGCGCCGGCGGCGGCGGCGGGGGTGGCCCAGCGGTCACCGTGCCCCCGCCGCCTCCGCCAGTTTCGCCTCCGGTTTTTCCACCCTTGGCGCCTCCACATGCGATGGGCGATTTTCCGAGCGTTTCGGGTTCTGAATACACCGCGAATTGGGGCGTAGCGGGTACCAACGCAGTGATCGCCTGGCAAAACGGCGCGACAGGGGCGGGCGTCATCGTGGGGGTCATCGACGACGGCATCCATCCGAGCCATCCGGAACTTACAGGTCGAATTTCCCCGGACTCGGTGGACATCGTCGCTGGACGCAACGCGTTAGTCACCGACCAATCCCACGGCAGCGAATTGGCTTCACTGATTGCCGGGAATTACAACAACTCCCAAACCGTGGGCGTGGCGTTCGACGCCACGATACTGGCGGTGCGCGCCGACGATGGCACAGGAACTTTTGCATCCGCTGATCTTGCGGCCGCCATCGATTATGCGCGCACGCACGGCGTCGATGTCATCAACTTGTCGCTGGGCAGTTCCACGCCATCACCGCAGGTGTTCCGCGACGCGATGCAACGCGCGACGCAAGCAGGGATCATCGTTGTCGTTTCGGCGGGAAACTCCGGTGGATCGGGGGCCACCGAGCCGAACTATCCAGGTTTCCTCGCTACAGATCCGTTCGTGTCGAATGGGCTCATCCTGGTCGCCGGTGGACTCAATCAAGACGGCACCGTAAACCCCGCCTCAAACCCCCCGGGCAGCGCGGCGAACTGGTACCTCACTGCGCCGGGATGGAGCATCCTGGTCCCAGATTATGGTCCGGCGGGCCCAGTGCCTGGGTTCCAAGTCTGCGGCTTAGGACCCGGCGGGACGTTGTGCCGGATACAAGGGACGTCCTACGCATCGCCACATGTTGCTGGCGCGATTGCGCTGTTGATCGACGCTTTCCCCGGCCTCACGCCATCTCAAGTCGTCAATCTGCTGCTCACGACGACCGACGATACGGGCGCTCCGGGGATTGACGGCGTCAACGGCCGCGGCCGGCTCAATATCGGACGCGCCTTCCAGCCTGTAGGCCCGTTGGCGATTCCCCTTGGAGGAAGCCTTGTGTCAGCGGACTCGCCGCTCGGGGTTTCGGGAGAGCCCTTCGGCGACGGTCTGACGGGCTCGCGCGCGTGGCTGGTCGTCGGATTCGATTCCTTTGGTCGGACTTTTCCCGTGCAGCTGGCGAATTCCTGGCTGGTGTCCACCTCGGGATTTGGCGCGCAGGCCCAGGCGCCGAGCCTGTGGCGGACCGAAAACATGACGCATGGGGCGCGCATGCAAATGGCAAGGCCGGAATTGGCGCCGCCGGAATCATTGAGGCTCGGCGCAGACCGCGGCGAAGAGGCTCTGCCGGCCACGCGCATTCAGGCCGCGATCGGGCCCAACCTCACCGCCTCGTTCGCCGCCCATGGGGCGCGCACACATTATTCGACGGCCGAGAACGTGGGCCATCTTGGGTATGTGCCCGCGGAAACGTCGCTTGAGGTGACGCGTCATCTGGGCGAGTTCGCTGCGCTATCGCTGCTCGGGGAATTTGGCGAGGCGCCAAACGGATTGGGACATTTACCGACGCTTCGGTCTGCTTTGGCCGCGCGCGCCTCCTTTGCTTTCAACCGCTCCGGCCTCGATGTGACCTTCGGCCAGCTGACGGAGACGAACGGCCTGATGGGGTTGGCCTGGTCGAGCACGTTGGGCGTTACCCCCAATGGCGAAACGCACTTTGCTGGCGTCGAATGGCGCTTTGCTCTCTCTCGGGATTGGAGAGTGAGTGCCGCGGGCGAGTACGGCGTCGCGGACTTCGATGGCGCTGGATGGTTGAGCGTGGAAGAACCGCTGCGCACGACAGCTTTTTCGCTGGCCCTGGAGCATGATGTCGCTCAGGGTTGGCTCGGCTTGACGCGCGGGGCGGGTGCGTTGCGTGCAAGTTTGTCGCAGCCGCTGCGGGTCGAAGAGGGCGTGCTCAGCTTTTCGGCGCCGACCGCGAATGAATATGGCTTGAGCAGCCTTGGGTTTGAGACCCGCTCCTTCGAACCTGAACCGAGCGGCCGCGAACTGCGTGCGGCGTTGGCGTATAGGTATTTCGTGGCGGGCGCGCTTTCGGCCTTTGGAGAAGCTACATACGTCCACGAGCCTGGCCATGTCTCCGGCGCCGACGCGGAAACAGCAGTGCGCGTCGGTCTTAGTGTCGCACGCTAAAGCGTCGGACCTCAAATGCGACTCACGGCTTGGATCGGGCTCGGCGTCGCACTTGAGGTCCAAGGACGCTTTGGATTCGGGAGTTTCTAAAGCAACTTTGGACTTTAAATTCGCCTCATTTCGATGTCGGGCGCAGAGCGAATTTAAAGTCCAAAGTTGCTTTAGTGGCCAGCAAGCGACTGCGGCCTTCAATTTTCTTGCGATCGCTTCAGTGCGATTTCGCGCAAGCTTTTGACCTCCTGCGCTCGATCGCGCGGTAAAATGAGCACAGAGTCGGGTGTGGCGATCACGATGAGGTTGTCGACACCAGCGACGCAAACCTTCATGCCGTCAGCGATCACCAGATTGTCGGTGGCCTCGCGAAGGACCACTGCTCCTTGTATCGCGTTGCCGCTGGCATCGCGTTGCGAGAGTCGCCAGACTTCGTCCCATGAACCGATGTCAGCCCAGCCGAAATCGCACGGGAGCACCGCACCGCAAGATGTCTTCTCCATCACGGCGATATCGAGCGGCGCCGACGGCGCGGCGGCGAAATGTGCCGCGCTGAGTTCAATGCGCGAGCCGACGCGCTTAGCATGCGCGAGCGCTTCAAGAGTGTGATCACGGATATCGGCGCTCGCATCAAACTCCCGCAACAGGAGCTGGGGTGAGAAAAGGAACATGCCGGAATTCCAATAATAGTCGCCCGCCGCAAGGTAACTGGAAGCGGTCTCGGCGGACGGCTTTTCGTGAAAGGAACGGATTTCGCGGATGCCTGCTCCCAACAGCGCGCCAGCTCGGATATAGCCGTATTCTATCACAGCCTTGCTTGGTTGAATTCCGAAGGTGACGATGCGCTCGCGTGCAAACGGCGCAGCCTGCTCGATCGCGGCGTGGAAGGCGCTCACATTCGTGATCATATGGTCGGCGGGGATGAGTAAGACGAGCGCGTCCGGACGAAGCTCATGAGCGACAGCTGCGGCTGCTACAGCAGCGGCAGCAGTATTGCGCGGCGCGGGCTCCAGTACGATCGCGGTCGCCGATATGTTCGCTCTTGCGAGGCAGCTCTCTATCATGGAAGCGTGCCGGCAACTTCCCAGCACAAGCGGCGGCTCAAAGGAGATAGCGCCGACGGCGCCCTCGACGCGATGCAACGTGTTTTCGAACAGCGTCCGCGGCCCGCAAAGGCTCAGGAATTGTTTTGGGTGATCTTCAGTCGATGCCGGCCAAAGGCGCGTTCCCGCGCCACCCGACATGATCGCCGGCAAGATCGTGTATTTCAATGCATCACCCAGGAGACTAGAGCGTCGGACCTCAAATGCGACTCACGGCTTGGATCGGGCTCAGTGTCGCACTTGAGGTCCAACGCTTTAGTTGCGCGTATAACCCAAATCTGCAAGACGGCTCGCCGATGTAAAGGACAGGGGAGGCATGAGCGAGATCCCGTACGATAGGATTCGCGGTTGGATCGACGCCGCGCTGCCGTTTTGGGCTGAGCATGGGGTCGATCACGCGCATGGAGGGTTCTTAGAGGAGCTTTCGCGCGAGGGCGAGCCGACTGAGATCGATTTCAAGCGCATTCGCGTTATTTGCCGTCAGGTTTATGTTTTTTCACATGCGGCATTGCGTGGCTGGGACCGCGGGCACGCGCTATCGCAGTTTGGATACGATTATCTCGTCAAGAATGCTTGGCTGGGACCTGATCGGGGTTGGGCAAGGGTGCTGTCGAGAAGGGGAGAGGTACTAGACGCGACGCCAGATCTCTACGACCTAGCTTTTGTGTTGTTCGCGCTCGCTTGGCGGTTTCGTGTCACTCAACAGCGCGAGATTCACGACCTGATAGAGCAAACGCTGCGGTTTATTCAGAATAAAATGTCAGCGGGCGAACTCGGCGGCTATTGGCACCGAATGCCCCCCGAAGGACCGCGCCTTCAGAACCCTCACATGCATTTGCTCGAGGCGATTCTTGCGCTGGCGGACGCGACTGGTGAACACGAGTTCGTGAGGATGGCGCGCGACTTGGTGGATCTGTTCAGAACGAGATTTTTTGATGGGCGGACGCTCGCGGAGTACTTTTCCGAGGATTTGCGCCGGCTTGGTGGCGATCGGGGCCGCGTGATCGAGCCTGGGCATCACTTCGAATGGGCTTGGATATTGGCCCACTATGAGCGGCTCTCAGGCGACTCGGTGCTCCGGGAGGCAGACGCGCTGGTGGCTTTCGCCGAAACGCACGGTGTCGACGTCCGGACGCAGGCAGTGCGTGATCAAGTGCGTGACGACGGATTCTGCCTCACGGCGTCTTCACGAACTTGGCCCAATACCGAGCGCATCAAGGCGCACCTAGCTCTATTCGAACTCGCGGAACGCGACCCTCGCCCTGCGGTTCATGGGTCGGTGATGCTTCTCCTCGACCGCTATCTCACGCCCTCAGGCTCGTGGATCGATCAATTCGATGGAGATGGCCGCCCGATCGCGGCAGCGGCGCCCGCCTCCACCTTCTATCATGTGTTTCTCGCGTTTGCCGAGGTGCTGAGACTGGAACCGAGACTTTCCCGCGTTGACGCGGCATGAAGCCCAAACTCCTATTTTTCGCCACCGAAGACTGGTTCTTCCGTTCGCACTTTCTATTCTTGGCGCAACGTGCGCGTCAGGAAGGGTTCGAGGTCGTCTTAGCGGCGCGTTCGACCAACGTGTTCGCAGCTGGCGAAATTCGGGTCGTGGACCTGTCGTTTTCGCGCGGCTCCCTGAATCTTTGGGATGTCTGCAGGCAGGTTTTGCGCGTGCGCTCGTTGATGAGCCGAGAGAACCCCGACGTCATCCACGTCATGGGTCTGAGACCAATCTTGCTTGTCCTGTTTGCGCGGATCAGACGCCCTGGCCGGGTGTTTGCGTTGACGGGGCGGGGCTATCTTTCCGTCGGCCGCGCAGTGTGGACGCGGCTTCTGCGTCTTGGCGTTCAACGCCTTCTGCGCAAAGAGATGAGTGCTCCGAACTCAGTCTTGCTGGTGGAGAACGCCGCCGACGCCCGGTGGGTCGAGGACGGCCGGCCCTTGCCCGCGCGGCAAGTCATGCTCATGCCAGGCGCCGGTGTGGACGCGCGGGCATACACTGTTTCGCCCGAGCCTTCCGTGGGGCCGATCATCGTTGGAGTGGCGGCGCGCCTTGTCTGGTCGAAGGGGGTGGACGTCGCGGTGCGCGCGGTTCAGAGGCTGCGCGCCGCCCGGCATGACGTGGTGCTGCGGATCGCGGGCGAGCCCGATTTCGAGAACCCTGAGCGCGTAGCAGACAAGGAGATCAACGACTGGCGCGCGCAGACTGGAATCGAGCTCTTGGGCCACCTCGCGGACATCAACGCCTTCTGGGCGGGCGTGCATATCGCTTGTATACCGTCGCGGGGCGGTGAGGGACTGCCGCGTGCGCTGCTCGAAGCCGCCGCGTGTGGGCGCCCCATCATCACGACTGACACGCCAGGGTGCCGGGATTTCGCAAGCGGTGCGGAAGTGGGGATCGTCGTCCCGGCTTCGGACGTGGACGCTTGTGCGGAGGCGATCCGGAGTCTGCTCAATGATGGCGGGGCGCGCCGCCGCTTCGGCGCGGCTGCGCGCAAGCTTGTGGAGGAGGCGTATACGCTGGAGCAAGCGGCCGACAGAGCGGCGCAGAGTTGGAGAGCGGCGAGTGGCCTGGCTCTGTGACCCTGCTTTGTCGGCGCGCAACCGGCGGCGATGTCGGCGCGTGCGCTATGGGTGAGCGCAAGCGCGTGCTCTTTCAATACCTAGGACGACGCGGCGCGATCACGCGCATGGTGCTGGAGCTTGCGCAGACTCTGCGGGATGCGCCGCATATCGTTGCGAGCTTTGTGCTCTCGGAGGATGTCGAAGGGTCGGACGCCATTCGCGGGACCGGCGCCGACATAACGTATGTGCCCACGTTTTCAGACGCCGTCGGTGCGGTTGCGGGCGCCTTTGCTCTGAGATCGCTTCGCGCGAAGTTGCGCGCAACGCTGGAAGCTCAGCGTCCGGACGCGGTGATAGAATTGATGACGCATGTGTGGTCGCCGTTCCTTGAGGCCGAGTTCCGCCGCGCACGGGTGCGGCGCATCGCGGTTGTGCATGACGCCTCTCCTCATCCGGGGGACCCGTTCGGCCTTGCGACCGGGTGGCTGTTGGCGAGCGCGTTGCGTGCTGACCGCATTGTGGCGCTAAGCAACCATGTCGCAGGCCAGATCCTGGCGAAGAATGCGAGCGTGCGTCAGCAGCTCGGCGTCCTTTTTCATCCTGTCTTCAATTATGCGCAGCGCAAGCAGCCGCGCGCCCCAGGCGCGCCGTTGCGTGTGCTGTTCCTGGGCCGCATCCTTCCCTACAAGGGGCTTGATCTGCTGGTGGCGGCGCTCGAGGAATTACGCGCAAGGGGTTTGGCGACCGCGCCAACCATTCTTGGCGACGGCTCGTTGGGTGTGCTGAAGCCGCGCCTCGAAGCATTGGGCGCTCGCGTCGTCAATCGCTGGCTTGAAGACGTTGATATCGCCGAAGCGTTGGCCGACAGCGACATCCTCGTCGCACCCTACAGAGAGGCCAGTCAATCCGGCGTGGCGGCCGCGGCGTTGGGAGCGGGCGTGCCGGTAGTGGTAACGCCTGCGGGAGGATTGCCCGAACAAATCCTGCCGGGTGTTGATGGCGAAGTGGCCGCAGGCGTGACGGCTTCCGCCATTGCCGACGCGCTCGCGCCGTTCGCGGCAGACCCCTCCCGAGTTGAGCCCTATTCGCGGCGTATTATCGAGCTCGCGCCGTCGCGCTCGATGGACGTCTTCGTGAACCGCCTTCTGGAGATGGTCGGTGAGTAGGGGATGGTCGCTCGTTCGGGCGATGTGGCGTAAGGCGCCAATGTCGGTGCGCCGGCCGCTCGCTCGCGCTTTGCTTGGTCGCTTTGCGCCGAGGATCGACGACGGAATGACGTTTGACGAGGCCAAACCGTGGATTGTCGTTGGTTTCTTGACCAGCCCTTCGGGTCTCGGTCAGTCGGCGCGCTTGGCGTACGGGGCGCTTTTGTCGCAAGGACGCGAGGTCTATGGCGTCGACATCAGCGAGGGTTTTCTTGAAAGCGCCGGCGTAGTCGATTTTCGATTTCGAGACGGGCGAGGCGTTCTTGGCCGCGGCAATGTGTTGATCAACGTAAACCCGCCTTACGTTCGACATGCCCAGTCGCTGATCGGCGCGCGCTTGCTGCGCGGAAAGGCAGTTCTCGCTTACTGGGTCTGGGAGACAGAGAGAGCGCCGAAGAGTTGGAAAGACAGTGTTGCCTGTGTGCACGCGATCGCCGCGCCAAGCCTGTTCGCGGCGCGAGCGATCGAGGCCATGGCAGCGCCCAGACGCGTTAGCGTTGTTCCTCACCCGGTCGCATTGGGACGTTTACCGCCGATCAAGGCGCCCGACGATGGAGCGCCATTTACAATTCTTTCCATGTGTAACGCGGCGTCGGGGTTCGAACGCAAGAATCCCGTAGCGCTGGTGCGCGCCTTTCGCTGCGCCTTTGGCGACGACCCGAGCAAACGCCTGCGGTTGCGCGTGACGAATCTGGACCAGTATCCACCGGGCGAGGAGGCGCTTCGCGTGGAACTTGCGGGGGCGCGCAACATAGAATTCACAACGCGCCAGTTCGGCGATGCCGATTGGGCGGCGTGGTGGGACGCGCCCCATCTCTATGGGTCGCTGCATCGCGCCGAAGGATTTAGTCTGCCGATTGCCGAGGCGATGTGCGCAGGCGTGCCGGCATTGGCCACCGCTTGGTCCGGGAACATCGAATATATGAGCGACGAGAATTCGTATCTCGTGCGAGCCCCGCTGGTTTCGATCCAGGATGCGCAGAAGAAATATGCTGTGGAAGATGGGTTTTGGGCCGACCCCGACATCGAGCATGCTGCGGCGCTCTTGCGCGAAGCATCCGAAAATCGCGTGGGCCTGAGAGAGAGAGCGGCGGCGGCTCGTCAGACCGCGCTCGCGCACTTTTCCCGATTTGACCTCACGCCATACTACGCAGGGTCCTGAGCCCTGTGGTCGCCACGCCAAGAAAGTTGAGCGGCAGCAGCGTGACCGTTTCCCTGCGGGCGGCGCCATGCTAGAGGCTCGCTCACGGGGGCCGACTTGGGGGATAGTGTGACGCCAGCGCAAATTGGTCTGCGTGATCTCGTGCAGGGAGTGTTCAACATTCCACTGGCGATGTCGCTGGCGCTGCGTGAATTGCGGACGCGCTTCAGCCGGACCACGTTGGGTCCGCTTTGGATTACGGTGGCCCAAGCATTGTGGATCGCCGGCATAGCCTTCGTGTTTTCGGAAGTGTTCGAGCAGGACGTGGGAAATTACCTTTATTTCCTGGCTTCGGGCCTGCCGGTCTGGACCTACATCTCCACGATCATGACCGAATCGCCGACGACTTTCATAAGCAACAAAGGCGCCATGGAGCAGTTCGGCGCGCCTTGGACTGTGCAAGTATGGAAACGCCTTACCGTCAGCGCGCTCGTGTTCTGGCAGCACATGTTGATTTGGCTGGCCGCGCTCGTGCTTACGCGCCCCCCGCTCAGTTTTGACATGCTGTGGGCCATTCCAGGGCTCGTGATCCTGTTGGCGACAGCATGGGGCGTGCTGCTGTTGCTGGGCGTGTTGGGCGCGCGATTCCGCGACCTTCAGCCGGCGCTGGTCGCGGGAATGAATTTCATGTTTGTATTGACGCCGGTGTTTTGGGATCCTGAGCAGCTGGCGCGGGATCGTCCTATGGTGACCCACCTCAACCCATTCTATCACTTCCTTGAGATTGTTCGCGCGCCGCTTCTGGGCAGGACTGTCGCGCCTGAGTCTTGGGCCTTCTGCATCATCGCCATGATTGCGATCATAGTTCTTGGATGTGTTGCGTTTGCGCGCGCGCGTCGAAACCTGTTCAATTGGGTGTAGTCAATGGCTCGACTCATGCTCAAGGACGTGACTGTGCGCTTGCCGGTCGTCACCAGCTTCTCGCAGCGCTCGTTGTTCTCGGCCGCCGCGCGGACGGCGACATTCGGACGTCTCGGCCGTTCTTCAAGCGGCGTGGGTTTCGTAGAGCCGCTCACCGATATTTCACTGGATTTGCGGGACGGCGACCGGCTGGCCTTGATCGGGCACAACGGCGCAGGAAAATCAACGCTGTTGCGGACGATGGCGTCAATCGTGCTGCCTTACTCCGGGGAGGCCGTGCGCGATGGGGAGCTCTCACTCTTGTTCAATCTCGGCACGGCGCTTGAGGCCGAACAATCGGGCCGCGAAAACCTTGATTTCTATGCGCGCTATCTGGGACTAACGAAGCGCGAGCGAGCGCAGCTCATCGAGGATGTCGCTGAGTTCTCGGAGCTTGGTGCGTTCCTTGATATGCCTGTGCGCACATATTCTTCAGGCATGCTTCTGCGCATGTTGTTCGGCGCTGCGACTTCTTCTCCACGCGACATCTTGCTTGTGGACGAAGTCATATCCGCAGGCGACGCGCGTTTCGTCCAGAAAGCCAAGCGGCGCGCGCTTCAGTCCTTCACCCACCGCAACATCACGGTGGTCGCGTCTCACGCGCCCGAGGTATTGTACGAATTGTGTAATTGCGCGATCCGTCTGGAGCGTGGCCTCATTGTCGACCGTGGCGACCCGCGTGGCGTCTGGGAGCGGTACATCCGCGAAAAAACCGAGACAGAACAGGAGAAGGCGCTCGCCGAGGCGGTCGAGGGCGTGCGCGAGAACGAGCCGCAAATCGAGGGATAGGCAGCGCGCTATCCGGCGGGCATTCACTGCGCGCCGAGGGACAGCCTCTGATATTTCGCGCGCCAACGCGCGGGAAAATTGTGGAAATATTCGGCCGCGGTGACAGCCCGGATGCTGGATTAGCGCGCGCCAATCCGACCGAGGCAGCGGCGGCCGCAAAATGGCTCGAGGTACTCTGGAGCCAAGACATGTCGGATCTAAGCACGAATCTTCTGTTGTCGTTTCTTGCGGCTGGGCAGGCGCAAAAGCACGTCACAGTGAACGAAAGCCTGCTGCGCCTCGATGCTGTCGTGCAGCTTGCCGTTGTCAGCGCGACGACGAGCGTGCAGCCCGCTTCGCCCGCCGATGGGCAGGTTTACATCCTGGCCCTGGGAAAGACTGGTGCGCAGTGGAGCACGATGGCGAACCACGCGCTGGCGTACTATCGCGACGGTGCGTGGGAGGAAATCAACCCGCGCGAGGGCTGGCTTGCCTATGTGAAGGATGTTGGCAGACTCTACGTCTACACCGGCTCGAGTTGGGTCGCGATGCTTGGCCCGAGCGGTGCGGCGCCATTCTATGATGAGGGAACCTTTGCGCCGACGATGACATTCGCCGTCCCCGGCGATCTGACTCTTACCTATTCAGCGCAACTGGGCGCCTATGTCCGGTTGGGCAATCTTGTCTATGCACACGGGCGCGTCGCCGCCAGCGCGTTCATGTGGACGACGGCGTCGGGGAATCTCACCATCGGCGGACTGCCGTTCACATCGGCCAATGACGGCACCGCCAATTATGGAAATGGCATTTACGCCGGCATCACCAAGGCTGGCTATAGCGACTTTATGCCGTTCCTCAATCAGAACAGCAGCGAGCTGTTCGTACGCGCGCAAGGTTCGGGCGTAGCGAATGCATCGGTCGTCGCCGGCGACGTGCCGAGCGGGGGAGCGCCAAGTTTCGCGTTTTCGATCTTGTATCAACGGGCGTGAACGCTACGCGCGGCGCAATGCCGCCGCCGCCGCGCCGCCGGACAGACGGGCGTGGGCCAGCGCAGCGCCGGCGCGGCCAAGCGCGGCGAGGCGATCGCGGTCGCGCGCCAACACTCGCAACCACTCAACTGCCGCATCATGGTCGGGTTCGGCCCATCGCGCGCCGTGCGTCGTGTAGATGCGCTGGGGGTCCTTCACCGGTGTCAAGGCGCACGGCACGAGCGCGGCCGCATCTTCTGTCATGAAGTCGAGATTGCCGGACCACGCGGTGGCGATCACCGGTTTTTCACACAACATGGCCTCGGCGAGGTTGAGTCCGAAGCCTTCGCTGCGATGGAGAGAGAGGTACGCGTCACATGCAGCGTACATGTCATTCAAGGATTGCAGCGACCCGTCATCGTCGACCAGAATTACGTGCTCGCCTGCCTCGCGCACGGCCTGCCGCAGTGCGGCTATGCCCGCCGGAAAGCTTCCTGCGCCGCGACAACGCAACACCAGGCGGGTCTTGGCGGCTTGGCCAAAAGCATCCTTGAACGCGCGCACAGCGGCGAGTGGGTTCTTGCGCGCCATGCAGCTATTCATCGCAAAGCTTGAGAGAACCAGAAAGCCATCGTCGTCGAGGTCGAAGCGGGCGCGCAAGCGCGAGCGCATTTCTTGCCGAAGCCGAGGCGGCGCCAGGGCCGCGGGATGGGGAACGACTTTTACATCATGCTCAAACGCGTGCCTGAAGGCATCAGCGCAAAAATGACTGGGCGCCCAGATCTCATGCACGTGTTGAGCGGCGGCTCTCCATGAAGTCGGGACAGCCTCGAGCTCCCAGACCCAATAGCCGATGCGGCGGCGGTCGAGGTCGCTTCGATCCAGCGTAACGAGCGCTTGAAGAAGCGATGAGGGGTTGAAGTGCAGGACGATCGCCTCGTCGTCGTGAGCCTCGCGGGTAATGGCGTGAGCGAAGCTTGCCTCGCTGGACACATCGAGCGCGGCGGTGAGATCGACGGCGCGGACTGCTATGCCAGCAGCCTCCAATTCGGCGACGCACAGGCGCGCAGCGACACCCACCCCGTGCGGCGCTGAAAACAATCCCGCAATTGAGACACTATTGTTTGAGGAAGGGGCATCGATGACAATGGGCCGCAATCTGCGCGCCAACGCTGAGAGGATAGGGCCAAGGAACAAACCGAGGCGCGCGCGTAGCTGCAACGGCAGCATGCGGTAGAGGCGTCTCGCGTCGGCAAGCGTCAGCATCGCGGGAGCGGATTCGGCATCGGGCTAGGTTTCGAGCGCTCGCTTGCGCCGCGCGGCTGGCAGCGGGCGCACTTGCTCGCTCGATAGCGCTGCGTTCAGCATGTCCAATTCCTCAAGCCAAGGCGCGGCGCTGGAATCGCTCGGCGCACGCCAATCGCCGCGTGGCGACAACGACCCGCCTGAGGATATCTTGGGTCCATTCGGCACACATGACCGCTTGAATTGGCTGGTGGCGAAGAAACGGTGCAAGAAGACGCCAAGCCAATGGATAATCTCGTCAAGGGTGTACGCGGTTTTGTCCTTTCCACCCAAGTTGGCCGGCCATGCGCCGACCGTTGCATCGCTCCACGCATGCGTCGCCAAGAAGGCGATCTTCGCCGGGCCAAAGCCGTATCGTGTAGCGTAGTAGAGGAAAAAATCATGCAGCGCATAAGGGCCGATCTTCTGCTGGGTGCTCTGGATGGCGCCATCCGCGCCGGGCGGCACCAATTCCGGTGAGATTTCGGTTGCGAGGATGCTGCGCAGCACAGCCGATACGTCTTGCGAGTATTGATTGGTTTCGACGCTCCAGCGGATGAGATGTTGGATGAGCGTTTTCGACACCGAGGCGTTGACATTGTAGTGCGACATGTGATCGCCGACGCCGTAAGTGCACCATCCCAGCGCGAGTTCGGAAAGATCGCCCGTGCCGACAACGAGGCCGCTATTGTGGTTGGCAAGTCGGAAGAGGTAGTCGGTTCGAAGGCCGGCTTGGACGTTCTCGAACGTTACGTCATAGGTCTGCTTGCCGCTCGCATAAGGATGACCGATATCGGAAAGCATTTGCTCGGCGGCTGGCTTGATGTCAATTTCTCGAGCGTCGACACCGAGGCCCTGCATCAGTTTCCATGCGTTTGACCGCGTCACATCGCTCGTGGCGAAGCCGGGCATGGTAACGCCCACGATGCCGCTGCGCGGCCTTTTCATGCGGTCAAAGGCACGCGCCGCCACCAGCAGCGCCTGGGTCGAATCCAGGCCGCCCGACACGCCGATCACGACCCTGCTCACTCCTGAGGCCGCCAGGCGTTGTGTGAGTCCTTGGACCTGGATGTTGTAGGCTTCGTAGCAGTCTTGATCGAGGCGGTGCGGATTGTTTGGCACGTACGGAAATCGATCGATCGCACGCTGCAGCGCCACCTCCGCCTCGCGCGCGGCTGGCGTCTCGAAGCGCACGACGCGAAACTCCGGCGTGCGCTCGAGATTGAGACTGGCGCAGTCTCGGAACGTGCCGAAACGCGCGCGCTCCATCACAAGACGTTCAAGATCCACGTCCGCTGCGATCAACGAGGACGTGCTCTGAAAGCGCGCGGACTCGGCAAGCTTGGCGCCCATTTCGAAGATGGCGAGGTGACCGTCCCAAGCCAAGTCGGTGGTCGAGTCCCCTTGACCGGCGGCGGAGTAAAGATAGCCGGCGCAGCAGCGGCTCGATTGCGCTGCGCACAACAGGTTGCGCTGGTCGGCCTTGCCTATTGTGATATTGCTGGCTGAAAGATTGCAGAGCAAGGTTGCGCCCGCAAACGCGGCGTAAGTGCTTGGCGGGATCGGCGCCCATACGTCTTCACATATTTCGGCATGCACAATGAGGTTCTCGATGTCGCTCGACTGGAACAACAGATCGACGCCGAATGGAACATCGGCCCCCGCAACGCGCGCCGTGCGGCCCTTGACGCCAGCGCCGGTCGCGAAATAGCGCTTTTCGTAGAATTCACGGTAATTGGGCAGGTATGTCTTGGGTACGACGCCCAATATCTGGCCGCCCTGAAAGACCACGGCGGCGTTATAGACTGCATCGCCAAAACGCAGCGGCGCGCCAATAATGAAAAGCGGCGAGAGGTCGCGGCTCTCTGAGCGCAAGCGCGCTAAGGAGCGGTCCACGGCATTGAGCAGGGAAGATTGCAGATGCAGATCGTCGATAGCATAGGCTGAGAGGCACAATTCCGGGAAGATGAGCAACGCGCAGCGTTCTTCATGCGCACGGCGCATGAGCGCAAGAGCTTCTTGCTCGTTCTTCGTCGGATCCGCGACATGCAAGAGCGGTGCGCAGGTGGCCACTCGGGCCATGCCATGCGAATAGAGATTGCGAAAGGCCCCAGTCATTAACCCGTCCTGCCACCCACCGTTACGTTGCCTGTGCGGGAAGCTAGCATATCGCACGAGCGAGGTTCGCCCTACAAGATCGCCACGGCCAGCGCCAGTTGACCGCGAAAGGGCGGCTGTCTAGTAGCCCGCCCCGGGGGGCGCTCTCTCATTCGGCCATGGCATTGGCGTCCCAGGGTGAGATGGATGATTAGCTTGATCCTGTACGGCCGTAATGACAACCATGGCTACAATCTGCACAAGCGCGCCGCCATAAGCCTAAACGCCATGGCGGAGGTCTTGTCGGATCCAGATGACGAAATCCTCTTCGTCGATTACAACACGCCTGACGACTTGCCGACGTTTATCGAAGCGATCGGCGATACACTCACCCCCAAAGCGCGCGCGTGTTTGCGCATTCTTCGGGTGCGCCCTGTCCTGCATGAGCGTTTTAAGCCGCACACCCACCTCCTTGCGCTTGAACCGGTCGCCCGCAATGTCGCGCTAAGGAGGAGCAATCCCCGAAATCGGTGGGTGTTATCGACTAATACCGACATGATATTCGTACCCCACAAGACTGGCGCCTCGCTCTCGCACATCGCAAGCGGCCTAGCCGACGATTTTTACCAATTGCCCCGTTTCGAATTGCCGGAGAGCTTGTGGGAATCCTTCGATCGCAGGGATGGCGTTGGAATCATCGACCAAACGCGCGCCTGGGCGACGCGCTTCCACCTCAACGAGATCGTCTATGGCTCGGATGCCGTCTTGTATGATGGTCCGGGGGACTTTCAGCTTTGCCTGCGCGCTGACTTGTTTCGCATCCATGGTTTCCACGAAAAAATGCTCCGTGGGTGGCATGTCGATGCGAATCTCTGCGCGCGCATGATTGCGCTCCGCGGCCAGATCAAGAGCCTTGCGTCCGAACTCTACGCCTATCACTGCGATCACACCCGGCAGCTGACGACGTTGCACGGCCATGATCGCGTCGAGAACGACGCGGATGTGTTCACAAGCGTCAAATGGGGCCCAACCATCCCAGGGCAAGCTGATACCTGGGGTCTAGCCGGCGAGGATATCGAAGAAATCCGTTTAGGTGTCTCTGATATCTTTGTGCAGTACCGCCTCGCTCTCGAAGCAGCCGTGAGCGAACCGCAACGCGAGGTATATGAAAGCGCGTATCGGACCGAAACGTTTGGCGGGCTCACATATCGGCGCAAGCATGTGCTTCCGTTTGTGTTGGACTTGCTTGTTGCCTATCCTGCCGGAGCGGCAATTGCCTATATCGGCGGGCGCGTCGATACATGCGCCGACCTGGCGGCGGCTTCAGCGTCGAAATCCGTCGCAGTTCCTGAAGAGTTCAGCTGGCTGCACGGCGTCGAGGGCGTTGAGAGACGCCCGCTCGCAGCGCTGTTGGAGCAAGCCGACCTCTTTGTGTTCGAGTTCGGCGCCGGCGAACCGGACGAACCGCAGGTTGAGGACTGCGAGGCTCGGTTGGGCGCGGTGCGCCGCGCGCTGCTCGCGGTTGCGGATATGGAGCGCACGCGCGCGCGGCGACGGCGCATCCTTGCAATAAACGCCATACATAATGAGTACGAAGCGCTTGTGGGCGGGCTTCTCGCTTTTACCCTGACGCCGTTCTCCTCGCACGTGCGCCACGGTTATGTCCGCGCCGAGGAAACACAAGCTCCAGACGCCGGCATGGATGTGCGCTCGGTATGGCGCGAGATCGGAGACCAACTGGGGCGTACGCGCAGCGTACCGCTTTGGGAGACGCAGGAATTGGTAAGTCTTGTGCGTGCCGGCGTGGACGCCCTCCACAAGCCCACGTTGCCCAGCGAAGTCGCTGCCTGCGCCGAACCCCTGATCGCGTTATTGCGTCATCGCCATGCAGAGGCCGTTACGGGCGTCGACTTGCGCTCAGCACACGCGCTGACGGACCGGCTCGAGCTTGAGCGGCCTGGTCTGCTTGTCCGGCGCCGCTTGCGGCAACATTCCAGCGCCCCCTATCGCGATCCTGCACTCAAGAGCCTCTCTCGGGTGGCCGACATCGCCGACTGGGAGAAACCGGCATTCGCGCGATTCGTCGACCGGCACCTTGGCAGTGCGCGCGCCTACGGCTTCCCCGACCGCAATCCCTGGACCTGGGAGCGAGCAGCTGTTCTCGACATCTTGGCGGAAGCCAATTTGTTGAACGCAGCTGCGCGCGTGCTCCTGGTTTCAACCGGGCCCGACGCGTTTTCGCCGATCTTGGCGGATTATGTCGCGAATATGAACCTGGCGCGTGCGCGTGGCGGTGGCGCGCGGTTTTTCACGCCGGTGCAACAAGACGAGCCTGACCCACGCGGGTTCGATCGGGCGTTCGTGGGCAATCCGCCCGACGATTTCCCCGCGTCCGCTTATGATGCGGTCATCTTTCTGCAGCAATCACTTATGCGCCGTGGCCCGCGCGGTGTCGCCGCTGCGCTGGCTGAGGCGGCGGAGCTCCTAAAACCAGGAGGGTTGATCATCGCGACGATTGGCGTTTCGCTGGCGGGCGCGGCGTCCGTCACGGAGTTCAAGGCAGCGCCCCTGATCGATGGCCGCTTCGGGGAAGCCCTCAACCGCGCCGGATGTGGACTGGAATTCTGCGGTCCGCTGGAGGCGACGCTGACGCCGTCCACGTGCGATCGAGTAGTCGAGCATGCGCGCAAGGATTTGCGTTACCGGCGTATGGTGGAACTTCGCGGCAATGGCGTGGCGGGCGAGGGCGTGTTGACGTTCAGGAGGTTGCCGGGCGCGGCATGCCCGCTCAGCGTGGAGACGTTGTCCCAGGTCATCGCCGTGGGCTTGGAAAGCGAACTGCTGACCCAGGTGGCACGGGTCAAGCGTTTGGGCCTGCGCGCGACGCGCTTGGCGCGCCGGGGTTATGACATGTATCAACGTCGGTGGCGGCGGAGCTAAGCATGACCCTGCGTGTTCTCACAGCCGGGACCGGCCGCTCGGGCAGCACTTGGCTGCACAATGCGGTCGTGGCGCTGCTCATGCAGAAGCACGCCGTCTATGGGGCTTGGGTCGATCGCTGGAATGACGGGGAGGCAGCCGAGGCCGACGCGTTGGTTCTGAAAGTCCATGCGCCGACTCAGATCGGCGCTTTTCAGCCTGATATCATCGTGACGTGTCACCGCGATTTGCGCGACGCTGCGCTCTCGCTTCGCGACTACCAGAACCTCAATTCGGACGCGGAGATTCTCGGCGCAGTCGCCTGGGCGCGGTCAAGCCATGATCATTTCAACGCCGTCGCCGACCTCGACGTGGCTTACGAGGATATGGTGACGGACCCGACTGGCGTGCTCGCTGGCCTGGCGCGCGTGTTGGGCGTCGCTGACCCTGACTTGGATTACGCGCGCTTGGCCGTTGAGAGTTGGGAGCCGCTTTCAGGCGACGCCAAGCACCGCTTTGACGGGCGCCCCGGCCGCTGGCGCGAGCAAATGACGCCCGGGCTGCTGAATGCGATCGAAGCGAAGCACGGCGATTGGCTGACGCGATTTGGCTATCCCTCGTCTGGGTGCAACCAAGAGCCCTGATCTCTATTTTGGGAGTGGCTTGGCCTTGATCAGCATGTGCCAACCGAAGCGCTTCTCCAGTGCCCGGAACATGTCTTCCGGCATCGCCCCGAACCAGGGCTGCGGTTCGTATTCATATTTCACATATTTTTCCACAACGTAGGGAAAAATGTGATCCTGCTCGAGCGACGTGATTTCGAAACCTTCGAGCAGCTGGCGCGCCTCTTCGAGCGTGTAGGTGTAGGCCACCGGGCAGCCTGTCTGCGCCTCGGGCTGATCGAAGCCGGCCTCGATCATGGCGTCTTTCCAGGAATTCTTGGCGTAGACCATCAACCGCAATTCGCCGTCCGCTTTGATTACCTTGCGCATCTGTCGAACAATCTCGACCGGCTCGGGCGTGTGGTGGATGACGCCGAACGAATAGACCAGGTCGAACGATTGCACCGGGAAGAACTGAGCCAGCTCCTCGCCCTTGGTTAGGACGAAATTGCCGCTGAGCCCGAACACGTCGAAGCGCTTTTTGGCGAGGTTCATCGAAACTTCCGAGAGCTCGACAGCGTGATAATCCGCTCCGGCGCGCGCGAAATTCACTGCGTCCGTGCCGAGGCCGCAGCCCACTTCGAGTACGCGCTTGCCTTTCCAGCGTTCGAATTGTGCGAAGCCATGAATGTGGGGCTCAACGAAATATTTGCGTTGCTCGACTTCGTCGAAGTACTCCTTGGTGCCAACTTCCTTTGCCGAATGACGCAAGTTGCACGGCCGCCGATTCCAATAGGCCAGCACATCGTCGATTTTCGCCGCGCCTGCGGTTGCTGTCGTCATGAATGTGGCTCCGGTCTAGGCGCGAATGGCTTGGGCCTGTTCGCCGTGCGCAACTGGTGAAGGTCCTTTGCCGAGATGGTGTAGATCAACAATCTCGCCATAGATCGCGGGGTCCAGCATGCGCCAGCAATCAAGCACGGCGGCGCGCCTGCCGGAGCGCACGAGAGCCATAGCAGGAAGCTCTCGGAACTCCTCCCAGGCCGTGGCGATGACGATGACATCCACATCATTGATCGCGGCGCCAGCCGACGGCGCCCGCACAATCGATGTCGGCAACACAGCCTTGGCGGCATCGCCGGCCATAGGATCGTAGATCGTCACAGAGCGGCCTTCCTCGCACAAAGCTCGCGCGAGCATCACGCCTTGGCTCTCTTCGATCACGGGCGTGCCAGGCTTGTACGACATGCCGAGCACAGCAACCGATGCGCCACCACCAGCGATTCCGGCGATCTTGTCACACAGTCGTTTGATCTGCGCTTGATTAAGAGTGTCCGTCGCTTCCGCAATCGTTGGCGCTGCATTCAACGAGCGCGCCAGCACCGAAAACGCGACATTATCACGTGGGAAACAAGGCCCGCCATAGCCCAGCGCGCTCTTCAAATATTTTGGGCCGATGCGGGTGTCCCGGCCGAGCGCGTCAGTGACGACATCGACATCTGCGCCGGGCAGGCGATCGCAGAGATCGCTCAGCATATTGGCGTAGGAGATCTTTGTGGTGACGTAGGTGTTCACCGAAATCTTGGTGATCTCGGCATTGACCAGATTCATGCGCTGGACTGGAGGATTCGACTCGATCGCGCCTTCGTAGACCGACTGCAGAACGTCGCCCGCGCGCACATCCGATTCCCCAATCAGCAACATGTCCGGAAACAGCATGTCGCGCACGACGCTGCCGAGTGCGATGAATTCCGGATTGTAAGTGAGCCCGACGTCAACGCCCACCGTCCGGCCGCTATGACGCTCCAGACAGGCCCGGATTTCGCCGTCTGTGGAGCCTGGCATCACAGTCGAGGTGATGTTGACCACATGGTAATGATCGCAGGCGCGAAGGGCGGCGCCAATTTTTTCGACCGCGCCTAGCACGTATTTGTTCGTGAACACGCCGTGGCGGTCGCTGGGCGTCGGAACGATCACGAACGAAATGTCGGTTTGCGAAACGGCTTCGGCAAAGTCCATGGTCGCGCTTAGCCGGTCGCGGCTTCTGTCAATCAATTCTTGCAATTGCGGTTCGACAACCGGCGCCCGTCCCGCATTGATCGCTTCGACAAACGCGGGGTTGAGATCAACGCCGATGACGTGGTGGCCCTTCGACGCGAGAACTGCGGCCAGTGGCGATCCAAGTTTGCCGAGCCCAATGACCGCAACTCTCATATATCCCCCGTGGTCCAGAATTATCAGCTTCCGATGGCGGCACGTGTAGGCTACCCGAGGAAAAGAGTCGAGGCTGCACGGCGCGCCCTGGACGAACTGGTGTTGTGATGTTGAGGGTGCAGGAAGCAGAGTTGCCAAGCGTAAGGATCATCGATCCGCCCACGCAATTCGAAGACTTTAGGGGCGATTTTGTCGAGATCTACAATGAAGCGCTCTACCGCGAGGCAGGCATTGCCGATCATTTCTCCCAAGACGATTATTCAACTTCGAGACGGCATGTGTTGCGTGGATTCCACGGTGACAACAAAACTACAAAGCTGGTGTCCTGCCTGCATGGCGCCGTCTACCTCATCGTCGTCAACTGTGATTACACTTCGCTCCACCACCGGCGCTGGGCCTCTTTCACGCTTTCGTCGCAAAATCGGCTGCAAATCTACATTCCGCCCAAGCATGCAAATGCGTTTGTCGTCATGTCGGAGACTGCGATGGTTCACTACAAACAATCGGAAGCCTACGACCGAGCCGCGCAGTTCGAAATCAAATGGAATGATCCGGCCTACAAGTTCTGGTGGCCGGTGAAGGCGCCAATCCTTTCGCGGCGAGACAGCCCTTAGGACCGCTTAGTGTGGCGAATCTGAAAATCGCCCGATCTTGATGGCAGGCGCTGAGCGAATTTCAGATTCACAAGGGTCTGCGCGAGCGCAAAATCCGACACGATGGGGATCGCAGCACCCAGTCTGCGATCACTGAGGGGAGGGGTGCGCGAAGTTGGTTGCGCTCGTCACCGCTTTAATATGTTGAGCAGGATGCCGCGCAGGCGCAGGTAGCGCGAATTCTCGACGATGCTCTTGTATTCTGCGAGCATGCTCTGCTGTTCCGAAAACGCCGTTTCGAGCGCTGCGAAACGTTGCTCGCGCTCAACGCCTTCAGCTTCGAGCGCGCGCAATATAACCTCCCCAGCTACGCGGCGTTCTCTTTCCTCGAACAAGAGGCGCTCTGCCTGCGCGAGGCCCGCGACCCTTTGCCCGTAGTCGGCGCGGATGTGTGACATCTCGGTGTTGAGGAGTCGTATAATTTCGTCGTAACGGCCAGTCGTGTCGGCGCGCTCGGACATGAGGGCCTGGGCGGCTGCGCGGGCGGCCTCGGCCTCGGCGCAGGCTGCGCCGGCTTCAGCGCATGCCTCTTGCGCGTCCGCGTGCGCGGCGTCTGCCTCGGCGCGGAGCTGGACCAGGCGGTCGTTCAACAAAGCCTCGGCGGCGGCCGCCGCGTCGGCTTGGGCGCGGTGCTCGGCGAGGGCTTGGGCCTGGGCCTCGAACTCTGTTTGCAAGGCGTCGCGCCGCGCGGTGATTTCCAAGAGCGCCGCCTCTGCGCGCGCCAGCGCCGCGGCGAAGTTTTCCGTTGTGCTTTCTGAGAGCTTTGCATGCATCTCCGCGACTTGCCGGGTTAGGGCGATCACTTGCCGGTTTGCTTCCGCCCGTTGCGCGGCGCCGAGGGCGTTGGCTCGGTTCAGCTCCCTTAGGTGATTGGCCATCGAGATTTTGTCCGTTGCCGAGGCGGCAGGCGTTGGGGCCGCAATTGTCTTCCCGCGTTTCAAGCCGGGGCGGATGTCGGGCAGGTCGATGTTGGCTAGACCCCAGTTTTCATTGTTTGGGTTGGGAAGTTCGCCAGCGGCGGCCTTCCTGAAGTCGGCGTAGGCTTCCGCATATGGTCGCACAGGGCGGACTTTATGGTCATCGCGAGAGTGGTTCATGTGAAGCACGAGGGTCGGACGAAGGAGAATACGCTGCCGAATGCCCGCACCATGAAAATTGCACACGAGGTAGCTGTCGAGGTGCGAACATGTGTCGGTTCGCTCCCAATGCCCCCTCACAAGAGCCCATGCGTTCTTGTGGGCCATGATGAAATCGCCAGACCCCTGCGTATGCAATCCCGAGATCGGGTCGAGTCGCACGCCGCTTACTATGGCCGAGCCGTTCTCGACAATCTTGTCCTTGTAAAACGGCTTCGATTGCGGCCAGAGCTCCATAGGCTCAGTCGGGTCGATAACGTGCGACATCGGCTCTTCTGGATCGATCGTGTTACGCGTGTGGACCTCGAAAACGGCTTCAATCGCGCGATCGCAGATTTCCGGTCCAGGCGTCGTGAATGCGATCTCTGGCGCAAAATCGTAACGATCGGCGCGATAATAGGCGCCCTCGTCAAGTTTCTGGGCGCCGATATAGCTGAAGAAGCCAGGTGATAGGATGATGTCCGGGTTCGTCGAAAGGACGAACGGCGTGCTTGCGCGGCGCACGCCGACATTCTTCGCCATGAATTCCAACATTGGCATGCGGCCGGGGTTTGGGATCCCATCGTGGACGTCGCCAGGCACTGTCACCAAGCGGCAATTGGGGAGATCAGACCAATCAAAGGCGTCGGCCATGGACGCGCGGTCGCCAGGTGGATTCCACTCGACGACGATGAGTTCAAACAGGGACTTGTATTGTTCATCGAGGGCCGCAAGATGTCTGAGAAACGTTTGAAAGCGCAGCCCAAACGTCTCGCAATAATCGTCGTTGCGGCCCGACACGACGATAGATAGCGTGGGGCCCTGCTGCGCGCCCTTCGTCATCCCGCCACCCGCTCGACGTCAGCGCACCATGCCGGCGCTAGCCGCTTCATAGGTGCGGGCACATAATCTTTCCTGGTAATGTGGTCGAACAGACGCCGCATCATCTCAAGAACCGATCCGCGACCGACATCCGCATCCAGAAGATCCTGGACGAATTGTTCGGTGTGTCTATCGCCCAAAGCCTCTTCTTGAACGTCGCGCAATAGGTCGTGCTGGTTCCGCTGCTGCCAGACGAGGGGCGGACCGAAGTGAACGCGATGGCCCGTTTCCATCATGATGCGTTCGGCGAAATATGAGGCCCAGATGTCGTCATACCTGCCGACGTTGATCCACATAGCCATCAACGGCGCGATCTCTGCGCTATACGCGGTGTTCTGTGAATTGAACGGCGTGAAGCAACCCGGGGCCACAACGATTCCGACTTTCAGGGCATCCGACGCCTGCAAGATGTTTGGCCGATCTGTGATCCTAGTCATGGCGTCCGTGTCGGGGTCGCCGAGCCAAAGACCTGCTGCGACGCCAATCTTGGCGCCGACAGCGGGACAGAATGTCGCCCCCTGATCTTGGCGACGGCGTGAAACCGGGAAACCCCGATGGGGCGCGACTGGTTGGAGCATTCCGCCAACGTCGAACCAGTTTGTTTCCGTGCCGACGCTGAGGCCGTTGAACGGCTGGGTGAGGATGCGTTCGAACGTGCTGAAGTAGGAGGCATCCAAGGGGATGTTGTCATCATCGACTGTGACGACAATCTGCGCACCCGTGCGCAGCGCCTCCAAAAGCGCGATGTTGCGCCGTTGAACGGAATTCCACCCGATCACCTCAGAGCATGCCGCGCCTAATTTTTCCTGATCGGCGCAGTCGAGGTAGCGCACTCCGATGGGCTTCAGCGCTTGGCGCAGCTCGTCATGGGGCGTCTTGCGGTCGCCGGTGACGATGATCTCCACGTCCGGGCCGAACGCCCGGTAAAGTGCGTACACCTTGGGCGCATTGATGGTGGTGGAAATCAGCGCGATCTTCATGCCGGGAAGCTAATGCCCGGCGAAGTCTTCGCCAAGCACGTTCTTGGCGAACTAACGGCAAACGGACTGCGGTGTCAGCGCGCCCGTTGCCGATCGGGGCAACCACATGCCGGACGCTCGACAAATCCTGTGGCAGAATGTCACGAGTGAAACCACGGATAGAAGTGTCGAGTATAAACATTCTCGAGCAGCACCTCACGCACTTTAGCAGTAACCTCAAATAAGCGCCTGAATTCTCGATAGACGGCGCCATAGATCTTGTCGCGGCCAACATTGAGTGCGGGTGTGCTGAACGGATTAAGGCCAATGGCCTGCAACATCTTTTTCAATGTCGCGGAAAGTCGCTCATATCGGTAAAGCAGAACGCTAAATTCCCCGCCTTGGAAGGTACAGAACGGCGCCTGTCCTAGGGGCGCCGAAAATATGTCTATCCCTGTGTAGCGCTTGAATTCGTCTTCGAACCACACGCCTGGATGCACTAATTTCTGCCGCGCCACGGCCTCGCCGGCGCTAGACGGGGCAACCCTCGCCGCAGTGAGATCAACTTGGCGCAAATAGTAATCCAAGACGGCCAGCGCCTCTTCATGGACGCGATCGGGCTCATAGGTTAGCCACGGGCAATACACATCGATATTTTGAAAGAACGCGGACACAGAATGAGCGATGGGATCGCGAACACCGGTGATGATGAGGACCTTGCCGGCGCCAATCGCCGAAATCCTCGCGCTGGTGCGTTCGGCCGCACGCGCTTGCTCGAAGACGCCGTCGGCGCCGTAGAGGTACCTTCGCGTTGATTCGCTTATCTCTCCGACGTCGGCAGCCTCCATCGCGCTTTGAAGCGCTTCGCGGGAGAGATAATGATGCCGCTCAACGTAAGATGCAGGGAGCACTTCGCGGAGCGCGGCTTCTATCGCCTGCGATGCGACTTTGCCTGGCTGGTAGATCAGGTACATGTCAAAAGCTGGTGTGGCGCTGACGCACCGTAATTGCGCTCTACTGATGCCGAAGGCGCTGTAATTTCTCACAACGAGCGCCCCAAGGTTCTCCCAGGTAGGCGTGATCAAGCTGACCTCGCGCCAGCCCTGGTCGCTGCCGAGGTGTAACTCGTGGTAGAAACTTTGACGATCACGACACAGAATGCCCACGCCAACTTCGCCCTCCAGGACATTGACGCGAAGTCGCACGCACATATGACCTGAATAGGCGTGGGTCCCGGGAGCGGCCTCCCAACCATATCGCCATCGCTCGGGCCCGGCCTCGATCTCAATTGGGGCACCATTCCGATCAATGGCAAACGGCATCGGGCCAAATTGAAAGAATCGCACTTGCCCGCTCCGGGCACAAATTATGGCACAAACTCATGTGTGATGTCAGTTGAAACTGCTAGCCCGCGCCGGTCGCTGTCAGTTGGGAACGGCCTGGCTCGCCATGGCCTAGTGGCGAACGTTCGAAGGACGGGTTGATCTCTTGGCGCGTGAGCGCGTCTATGTTTCTAAGATTGCCGCTCCAGGCATCTTGTCGAATGACGCCTCAGGGGGCGGCTTCGCAAGAATTCGCAAGATGCACTGATCCGGGAGAACGCAAAGCATAAACGGAATCATACTCGCGGGCGGAACAGGTTCGCGGCTGTTGCCGGTCACGCGGGCGATCAGCAAGCAATTGTTGCCGATTTACGACAAGCCTATGATTTTTGGTGCTCACGCACAACAGTTTCGCGCCGCCGCGCCGCCGGCGCTGGCCGAATGCGTGACGGCGCGACCCGCAGCAGCAGGATTGGCAACACGAGCATAGCGAAGAAGTATGTCGAGTATTCGACTCGAAATCCGGCGTCTTCCAGTAGATCGACTTGCAGACCTCGCCATACCGACTGACATCTTGTTCTCGAACGCAGCCGGAGGGCAAAGCCGTGCGGTCGTGCGCGCAGCGGAGGTGGCCGAGTAACAGCGACCTCCGCCAGGGCGCATTCACTAAGGGCTGACGGCGCCGCGCACGAGCTCCACAGACAGCACTGCCCCGGAGCTGGCGCCTTCTTCACTGCCATTGGCGATAATCAGGATCGGGGCCCCAACCCGGTCAACCGGCAAGTCCACGTTCGTTACCTCGCCCGCGGCTATGAACTGCGCGTGATCTTGGTCCTGGGGTCCAAAGTCTCGATGGAACGAGTGCACGTTGAAGCCGCCACGCTCAACTTGAGCCCGCACACGCAGCATCAAGCCCTCGCCTTTTGCAGCCTCGCCTAGATCCAGGATAGCGCTGAAGGCGCCGGGCCGCGGATCGGTCGTGATCTGGGCGCCATTGGGACTGGCCTGCACGGAGGCAGCGCCGTTCGCGACGAACGCCGCCAAGTCATATGTTAGAACTACACTCGCCTGTCCTGTCGTCGCCGGCGCGTCCTCGCTGGCTGGCTGTCCGCAGGCGCTGAGCGCCAAGAGCCCAATCGCTGCTGCTATGACACGTGCCCGCATTTCATTCTCCCCGACCTGCACCATCGTATGAGCGCGGCAGCATTATTGAACCGGAGAACCGGTGTCGAGTCTCGTGTTGCTAATGGGGCGCTTGTTTTAGTGTATTGCCTTGGAGCTGGATTTCTTAGTATTCACAATGCTCTTAGCTAGATGCGGCGGGATGTGAGACGTGCTGTCTTTGATCGTCTACGGTCGAAATGACGCGCATGGCTATAATCTGCACAAGCGCGCTGCACTCAGCCTCAACGCTCTGGCGCACATGCTCTCCCATTCGGATGATGAGATCATATTCGTCGACTACAATACTCCTGATGAATTACCCACCTTTCCCGAGACGATAGCTGACACTCTAACGCATGACGCCTTGGATCGCATCCGCGTTGTTCGCGTTCGACCGAGTTTTCATGCCAAGTTCGGGGACAATACATCTCTTGTCGCTTTGGAGCCCCAGTCGCGCAACATCGGGGTGCGTCGGGCCAATCCGCACAATCGATGGATCCTCTCAACCAACACTGACATGGTCTTTGTGCCGCAAGGGATTGGGGAAACGCTCAGCACTGTTTGCGCCGCCCTTTCGGACGGCTACTATCATTTGCCTAGGTTCGAGTTGCCGGAAGGGTTTTGGGAGCGCGCGTCGCGGAGCGATCCAGTTGGCGTCATCTCCACCTTGCGAGAGCAGGGGCGCCGCTATCATTTGAATGAAATCGTTTATGGCGGGTTCGACAATCTCTACGAGGGCCCAGGCGACTTTCAGCTATTCTTGCGCGACGATCTCTTCGCGGTTTGTGGTTTCGACGAACGCATGATCCTTGGATGGCATGTCGACACCAACATTGCGCGGCGCATGCGGTTGTTGAGAGGGAGCGTCAATACTGTCTTTCCGCACTTGAGCGGTTATCACTGCGGGCACACGCGGCAGGCTACGCGATTGCACGCCGCAAACAGAACGGAAAACAGCCTCAACACCTTCGCGCGCGAAGTTGTCTCGCCAACCTGGACGGAAGATAGCAACGCTTGGGGCGCGCCCAGCCAAGAATTCGAAGAATTCCACCTGAGTGAGAATAAGGCGACGGCCTATTTCAGCATGTTGGAAAGGACGGTCGCGCGAGGCGAAGAGACTGCAGCCTCCGAAGCTTTCTACGTTAAAGACACATATTGCGAGCAGGGATTCGAGCCAGATCATGTCCTGCCGCACCTCGCCGATATCATCTTCAACGCTGAGCCCAGCCAATCGATTTTTGTGGTCGCCTCAGACAGGGAATTCATTGATGGGTTCGTGCGTCTTGCCTCAGGCGCGCCATTGCACATGTCGGTTGCACTCTGTTCGGACTGCGCCTCGCCAGGCTTAACCTCCGCGAACGAAGGCGTACATTTTGCGCCGTTGGAAGCCGGCCTGATGGAAGCCGACATGATCCTGCTACAATATCCCAATTTCCACTCCGCCGACCCAAGCATGCGCTCCGATCTGGAGTGGTTCGTGCAGCATGCATTGGACACGCTCGTGTTGATCGAGCGCGCCAAGCCATGGCCCGAACGACGGCGCGTCATTGTCGTCAATGGCACCCATAACCTGCTGCAAGACACCGTAAACGAATGCCTCGACGCCGCCGCCATGCCCTACAGCACACGCCTGCGGCATGGCCGCGTCGTAGACGCCCGAGCTATCTTGCATCCGCTGGTGTCTCAGGCGTCACCGGAAGCGGCGTTCTGCGCAGCGCTGGGCCGCAAGCGGGGATTTGCTCCGGCCGAACAGGAATTGATGCGGCGTGCTATCCAACGGGCGCCGTGTTGGGAGAGGCTGGCGCTGGAAATCTCCAAGGCCGCCGACGAGGCGCATTGGGCCGAGGCAGTGTGCGGCGTAGAGGCGCAACGCCTGAGCGAGGCGGGAGTGGAAGCGCGGGCAGCGATCGAGACGGCGATATCGCGAGCAGTTGCGACGCCAGTGCTGATGGGGCCGCGAACTGACGCGCCAAACAGATTGTGCGGCGGCTCTGATTGGGAGGACTCTGAATGGGCTGGGCTTGCGATCCGTTACTTTGGCGAACGAATCTACGGCCTGCAAGAGAGAAGCCGATGGGTGTGGGAACGGATTTCGTTGCTACGCGAGCTATTGCGCCGCTTGCTGCCAAGGATGCGCCCTTGGGTATTGGTAGTTTCCGACGGCCCGGACGTATTTCCAGCCCTGTTGGGCCACCAGGGATATCGAGTTATCTATGCTACATCGGCCGAAATGCTGAATGAGGCGGCGCCCGCGGATTGGTGCGCCCATTTGCGATTGGGTGGGATTGTGTTGCCGAGCAGCGTCGTCCCCCTGAGTGGGGCGCCCACCGGCGTGAAGGTCGACGCCTTTTTGGCGCCGAACGCGACGTTGCTTGGCCGAGGCGAACGCTACGTGGAGCGTTTGCTAAAGCGCGTTGAACCGATGCTTGCGCCTGGCGCGCACCTCGGCGCTTCTACGCTTGTGCATCTCAATGAACGGCAAGGCGGGGGCGCTTTGAGTCACAAGCAATTTGCAACAGCGCTCGAGGCCAACGGAGTGCTTGGACGGTATGGGCTCAGAGGAGACGCATCCGTCGATGCGCGACTCCCGCTGGATACTGTCATGAAGTGCGCTTTTAGAGACGTGCAGGGCGACAGCGTGCCGGGCTTGTCGTTCGGATTTGATGAGGGCGCACTGGTCACCACCGGGCAATTGTGGGCGCGAATGCCATGCGAGTCTGGGCTGCCTCTTGATGGGCCGGCGCCGGCGCCGGTCACATCTTCCCGGCAACGTGTTGAAACGCCTGAGGCCGCTCCGCAGTTGATCGCCGATACAATTGCCTTCGTTGCGGGCTTGCGCGATCGGGTAAGCCTCTACCCACACATATTCGCTCACAAGCGGCGCAACCTCATACCGTTTGTGTTAACTGATGCTGGCGCGGCCCATTCTTCTAGCCAACTCGTGCTGAAGGCCGAGGAGGCAATCCGATTTGCAGTGCCGATTGGTTCGTGCGCGCGATGCCTGCTTGTCGACTTATCCCTGTCGACACATACGCGTGCAGATGTGCAAGCCTTGCTCGTGCATGAACAAGGAGTATCGCAGGCGATCGTCGTCCACGACGACAAGACCTTGAGATTTGCGTTTGTGCTGCCGGAAGGCGCGGAGAATAGCATGGCCGTGTTCGCGATCCAGGCTCCATCTGTGAAGATCAGCGTGCTTGCCGCGGGGGCTGATCCATCCGCATCGTCTTGTTTGTGAGTCGATGATGCGCCGACAACCCAAGTATCGAATTGCCTTTCTCAATCCGTGGTCTGAAACTGCGGAGAATCAAGCATTCGCTTCGTTGGCGATCGCGGCGCAGACGCTCGGACACAACCTATTGCACGTCTCGACATCGGACGAAATTCTCGCCGCCGCACCCGACTTTGTAATTGCCGTGGCGTCAAGCCAACCGAAGACGACACACGTTCCAACTTTCGTGTCGGTTCACGAGCCACGCGTCAGATATTGGGAGAATGAGGCCTATTTCACAAATCTTGTCACCTATGACGGCTATCTCACCATCTCCGACTCACTGAACACGTTCCTACGAGCATTCTGCGCCGGCTTTGGCAAAGCTCCTTCCGTAGGTTTCTATTACAACAGTCCGCAGCGACAGAGTGTTTTCGCTGATGTAGCTTCTTTAGCGGCGCGCAAGCAATTACGGCTATGCTATTTTGGGACGAATTGGGATCCGCGCAGCCGGCCGATGTTCCGGGAGCTTGCCAAGCGGCAGTATTTCGAGGTGCGCGGGCCAAGACATTCATGGAGTTATTTGGCGCAAGGATATTGCGGCAGCGTCCCCTTCGACGGGCAATCGGTGCAGTCGACTTACGCTTCTAAGGGCGCGGGGCTCGTCGTGCTCTCGCGGAATCACGCACTCGATGACGTGATATCGAACCGAATTTTCGAGATTTCTTCCGTGGGGGCATTAGCGATCTGCCCCGATCTGCAGTGGATAAGGCGCAACTTCGGGGACACGGTCTTCTATTATGATCCTTGGTCATCGGCGTCGCGCATCGCATCGCGTATCGACGAGATCATGGATGAAATCGCTGCAAATCCGCAGGCTGCTGTGGAGCGAGGCATTGGGGCTCGGCTGGCCTTTGAGAAAACATTCTGCGCCGAGCGCATGATCGAGAACGCGATCGACTATTACGAGAATTGGCGCGAGCGAACAGCTGCGGCGTCTAACAAGGCTTGTCTTCCGACCATAGACGTAATTATCCGTGTTGGAGGTCGCCACACGCGGGTCATTGAGCGCGCCATTCACTCAATTTCGACGCAAAGCCAGGGACAGTTTCGCGTCATCTTCGTGCGCTACCAGCCAATTGACCTGAGCGAAATTACGACGCGCACCTGGTCACGCATAGCCGAGTTTGAAGTCGTAGATTGCATTGGGGGGAATCGCGCGTCGACACTTGGCGCGGGTGTAAAGGCGCTCCGATCGCAATATTTCGCGGCGTTGGATGACGATGATTTCTGGCTGCCGGACCATATTGCATCCCTTTGGCGCGTACTTGAGCCACTCACGCCGGGAAAAAATTTCGCATACTGCGCATTGATCGAGGTCTCGGAGGACGCCGCCGATCCGAAGACCGAGCGGCGGCAGATTCCGAGGCTAAGGCCAGCCTGCGGGACAATCTGGGACATAATGGGGGCGTTTGGGATGATAAGTTTTCTGGCGGCCCGAGATCTCGTGGAAGGGTTGGACCTCAATGCCTGGACCTTGAGCACGGCGGAAGACAGCGTTCTAATCGGGCATATGATTTCGCGCGCCGAATGCGCGTTTTCGTGGCGCGCCACGGCGTGCGCCGTGACTGGAGCGGGAGGGTCTGACTTCAAGAACAGTGCGACGCGCCGCGAAGATGTGTTTGAGGCCTTTGTAAGACTGGGCTCGAGAATCGAGGCGATAGAACAAAAATTTTTGGAGCCGTCGATGAGCGTGTGGACTCAGCTGGGCGACATGCTGCGCGGTGTGCTCGAACAGAAGAGCAATCAAGCGCTGGGAGAGACCGGTGTCCTGGTGCTTGAGGATGGCATGATCAGCGCCTCCATTCATGACCGGGACGACATCGTGCTTGAGTCGATTGGTTTCGATCAGTCAAACGTTCACTTGGCGGGTACTTCTGTGAAGGATGGCGAGGGTGTTGTTGTTGTACCGCCGCAAGCACCATGGGCGTATGGCGCTTGCATCGATATCCCAGTGGACGATCGGAAGAGTGACTATTGGATTGTGTTGGAATTCCCGTCGATCCAAGGCAACCTGGGAATTGGTCTTTTGAACAGCGACAAATCCGATTTCTATTCGCGGATGGAGGCGCCGCGTCGCGCTGGCCCGGTGGAATTGTGGTTGCATGTAGCGAAGGGCGTCAGTGTTTCTCAGGTCGTGGTTCAGAATTGGGGCCCCGGGGGGGAGAACAGAGGCACGCTGGCCGCAGCCTGGTTGGCGGAAAAGAAAAGTTAGCCGCAGGCTCGATCTTCCAGGCTTGATCGGACCTGGCGGGTCGGCGCTGCTTGCCTTTGACGCTGCATTGACTAAGAGGGCTGCCCTGAGAGTTTGGAGCATCGAATGAAAGCGGCGTTGGTTTGCGGGGCGGGCGGTTTTATTGGCGGACACTTGGTCAAACGCCTAAAGAAAGATGGCTTTTGGGTCCGCGGCGTCGACCTCAAATTCCACGAGTACGCCGATACGGCGGCCGATGATTTCGCTATCGGCGATCTGCGCGATCCTTACTTCTGCAAGCAGATGATCGATCGCCGCTTTGACGAAGTGTACCAGCTCGCTGCCGATATGGGCGGCGCCGGCTTCATTTTTACTGGCGAGAACGACGCCGACATCATGCACAACTCGGCCACGATAAATCTCAATGTTCTCGACGCCTGCCATAAGCGGAACCTGAAACGCGTATTCTATTCCTCGTCGGCCTGCATGTACCCAGCCCACAATCAGGAGAATCCAGACAACCCGATCTGCACCGAGGCGTCGGCGTATCCGGCCGCGCCCGACAGCGAGTATGGTTGGGAGAAGCTGTTCAGCGAGCGCCTCTATCTCGCCTACGGGCGCAATCACGGCATGACCGTGCGCGTCGCGCGTTATCACAACATATTTGGCCCCGAAGGCACGTGGACAGGCGGGCGCGAAAAAGCGCCGGCGGCGCTCTGCCGCAAGGTGGCCGAGACACCCGATGGCGGAACCATCAAGATGTGGGGCGACGGCAGGCAGACCCGCTCGTTTCTTTACGTCGATGAGTGCGTGGAGGGCAGCACCCGTCTGATGCGTTCGGATTTCACGGGGCCGGTGAATATCGGGTCTGAGGAGATGGTCACCATCAACGGCCTGGCCGAGATCATCATGGGCATCGCCGGCAAGCGGCTCGACATCGACCACATCCCCGGCCCCCAAGGTGTTCGCGGCCGCAACTCAGACAATCGCTTGATCAAGGAAGAACTAGGCTGGGCGCCAACCCAAACGCTGCGCGCGGGCCTTGAGAAGACTTATGCGTGGATCGAGCGGCAGGTCATGCGCAACGTGTGAACCTGCAGAGCGTGGGTGTGGGTTCAGGGCTTTAACGGCGCAGAAAGCGAATTCTCGTGAATATCGAAGCGCCTTTGCACCGCTCCGCCCGTTGTTCGTGCAGCGCCGCCTCAAGCGCGGCGAGTTCCGCCTGCAGCGCCGTTCGCTCCCGATGCCAGGGCCAGTTCGCGTCCGCTGAAGCGTGTGGCGTGAATTGGCGCAAGTAGTGTGCGAGTGAGCGGTCGAAGGCATCGCGGTCGAGCGTGAGCGGCTCGGCGAGAATCTCGCCATAGGTTTCCTCGAGCAGATTGAGAACAGAATCTATATTGCGCTCGGTGCGGTGACGGCGCGTCACAGCGGCGGCGTCGATAGGGTCGTATGCGCGGGCGGCCTCTAAAATTGCCGCCGCAGAGTTTCGACCGACCAGGCGCCGCAAGCCGAAATTGTCATCCCGCATCCGGGGATAATTGTGCGACGTGACGAGGCCGCCGAACCCGCGCGCATCGACAACAATTACAGCGCACCCGCAGGCGAGAGCTTCGCTTGCGGCTCGCGCGGTTGCAAACACGAGATCGCAGCCCACGAGCACTCGCTCGGGTTCGGACGCGCTGAGACCATCGCCGATGCGTGTCAATTCTGCGCCGATTTCGCCGCAGGCCTCCGCGAGCATGGGCGCGATCGCGTTGGCCTTGCCGAATACAGCCGCCTTGACCGGCCGTTCGTGCAGCGGCGAGGGGCGCTCCGGTATGCGGCTAAGGTCGACGCTATTGGGCAACAATATGAGCTTGCTTGGCGCTACGCCGGCCGAAAGGACGCGTTGGCTGCATATTTCATCCACCGCCGCGTAGCGCAGAATTTGTGGGAAAAGGGGCGGCTCATCATGCCATGCCAGCCAATCATGGCAGGTCCAAAGGGCGGGTGTCTGCGGAAACGCCAAGAACGCCTCCGCAAGGGGGATCACATGATTGCCATGGATGAGATCAGGCTTGGTCTTGAGCTGCGAGATGGAGTCGGTGACATTGACGCCATAACGCCGCGTCTCGAACGCCAACTCGCCGAGCGTCGGCGCGAAAATCGTCACCTTGTGCCCACGCCGAACCAGGCCAAGCGCAAGGTCGCGCACATGCGTTTCCGAACCGCTGCGCCATGCGTAACCGATGATCGTAAAAAGGATATGCAGCGAGCTATCAGGCCGCCGCGTCAAGGATGTCAGCATGGGCGCAAATCAATTCTCGCACAATCGCAATGACGTGGTGGCGACGCAGAACGTGTTGATAGACGCCGCTCGCTACACGCGCTTGGCCATAGAGTTCGTAAACTGGCGTACTGTTTGCGCTCAAAATGGAGGCAACGGAGCGAGGCGTATGCAGCGGTTCGGATGCCAACTCAGCCGCGCACTCAAGGGCGAGAAGTTCTTCTCTCTCTGATTCGACCTCGGGGTAGGCCTCCATCGCGGCGAGCTTTTTGCGAAGCTGAGATGCGTCGAGTGCGACAGTGTGGTAGTGGGGGCCAAGCGGCTCGTTTGGGGCGAGCGCTTTCGGCAATACGGGATAATCAAACACCGGGATCGAACGCTCAAGGCGCGCACCTGCGCGCGCGGCGGCGCATCGCGCCATGATATGGATCACATCGTGCGATGGATTATACCCTTGCCATGCGTCGGTTACGATTTCGCTATACCCTCGCTCGCAGATCAAATTGGCAAGATCTTCTATCGTGGCCAGGAATGGCTGCGCGCGTCCGTCGAGGATCAGCTGATAGGCGTCCCGATCGCGCAGAGCGCCGAGGGGCTCAACGGTCGTCATGCAAAACGAAGCCGCAAGGCGCCGCGAAGCGTCAACGCGATCGGAGCGATCCTGCCCGCGCGCGCCTTTGGTCAAGATAAAAAGATCCGGTTGGGCGAGCGCGCACCACCCATAGAGGCGCAATTCGTGTCCAGGGTGCGCAACCACAAGAAGTGGGCGGGCTTGGTCGCTCCTCGCCTGCAAGTTTGCCATGCTCCGCTCTGAAGGACCCTGCCCAGCAAAGACACACAGAGCTCTGTGGATATTCCCCTGCGCTTGTCCGTCAAGCCTGTAAGCCACCAAGAGTATCGAGCTGCCGCGCCATCCAGCGTTCACCATCGCTCAGAACCATTCGGATCGAAGCGCCCGGGGGTTTACCCTTGGTTGTCCCGGCGATAGCGGTGGTGGCCAACGACGCTTCAAGATGATGGCTTCTCGAGAGGGATCGCGCGTGGGTCTACGGCCGTTGGAATTCTACATTCGGAAGAGATTGCCTCAGCCTGTGCGTCGGCTCCTGCGGGCTCTGCGCCACTCATTTGTGCGAGGCCTTCCCTCGCACAGCGTGCCCACGGAATTGTTTGAAGATTGCCGAGTCTGCTCATCGCGCAGCGAACTCGTGACCAAGCTCCCTCAAGAGAGCGTAGTGGCGGAAGTTGGCGTGCTCCGCGGTGACTTTTCGCAGGTGATCTTGCGCGAGGGGCGGCCGAAAGCTCTTCATCTCGTTGATTTTGACCTCTCAGAGATAGCGCCCGTTGTGTCGCAAGACCCACGAGTGAGCATGCACCGCGGCGATTCCGCGGAGACCCTCGCAGCGTTTCCAGACTCCTTCTTCGACTGGATCTACATTGACGCCGATCATTCATACGAGGGGGTGAGGAGGGACGCTGATGTTGCGGCCAGGAAGGTGAAGCCGCAAGGTTATCTGGTGTTCAATGATTTTGCCCACATTGATCAACATCTCGGCGCCTATGGCGTCCATCGTGCTGTCAGCGAATTCGCGGTTTCACATCGTTGGCCATTCCGCTGGTTTTCATATGACCCGCAAGCGCTCTATGACGTGGCGCTCCAACGACCGTCCTAGCGCAAACGCCATGACCCATGTTTCGGCGCCAAAACCTAACCCTTCAGGACGCGCCCAGCGACGGCATCCAGTTTTGCCGCGAGCGCGGGGTCCCGCGCCTCCGGCGGTGTAATGATCGCGGTGTCGAGCGTGCGCTCGATACCGAGGGGCGATAGCTTGCGCTCGGGGCCAAGCAGTGGCGCGGCGCGGCGGATGAGGGCTGCAGCCTTTTCGGCATTGTCGCGCAGGACTTGAACCACCGCGGCGACCTCGACGTGGCCATGCTCGGGATGCCAGCAATCGTAATCGGTGACCATCGCCACACTCGCGTAGGGTAGTTCCGCTTCGCGCGCGAGCTTGGCTTCGGGCATGTTGGTCATGCCGATCACGTCACAGCCCCACGACCGATAGAGGCGCGATTCCGCGAGCGAAGAAAATTGTGGCCCCTCCATCGCCAGATATACGCCGCCTCGGCGATAGGGAATTGCCTCCGCGAGGGCGGCTTGCTCCAGAGCCGCCACCAGTTTGGGGCAAACGGGTTGGGCCATGGAGACGTGCGCCACCAGGCCCTCGCCGAAGAAGCTCCTGGGACGCGCGACGGTGCAGTCAATGAATTGATCCACCAGCACGAATGTTCCCGGGGCGAGATCCTCCCGGAGAGAACCACAGGCCGTCAGCGAGATGACGTCGGTTACGCCAACTCTCTTCAGCACGTCGATATTGGCGCGGTAATTGATGTCGGTGGGCGAAAGCGTGTGGCCGCGCCCATGCCGGGCGAGGAAAACGACATCCACACCCTCGATGACGCCGCACCGCAATGCGTCCGAGGCCTCACCCCATGGCGACTGGATGGAGTGCTCCCGTACATTCTCAAGCCCAGCGATAGCGTAAACACCGCTGCCGCCGATCACGCCCAGCTTGGTTCGCTGCATCGGTAAATCACCTGCCGGCCTTGACGAAGGAGCGAATGCTGGCCGCGATCTTAGCTTGCGTAGCCTCATCGAGATAAGCGTGCATGGGCAGACTGATGACGCGATGAGCAATGCTCTCCGTCACCTTCATCCCGCCAGCGCCAAGCGGAAAGGCGCGATACGCCGTCTGCAAGTGCAGGGGCTTTGGGTAGTATTGCGCGCTTGGAATGCCGTCATTGCGCAAGTGGGCGGCAAGACCGGCTCGAAGGTTGGCCTCGATTGTATATTGCGCCCAGGTGGAGACGCCGCCATCGATCACGCGCGGGGTGATGACCAGCCCCTCCAGCATTTGAGCGTAGCGGTCGGCGACGACGTTTCGTGCGTCGATCTCTTCGGCGAAAATCGCGAGCTTCTCGAGCAGAATCGCCGCCTGCATCGTATCGAGGCGCGAGTTCATTCCTATGCGCACATTGTCGTACTTGTCGACGCCCTGGCCGTGAACGGCGAGCGAGCGCATCAAGGCGAGGTCATCGTCGTTATTGGTAAGCGTCGCACCGCCATCGCCATAGCAACCGAGCGGTTTGGCTGGAAAGAAGCTTGTCGTTGTCGCATCCGCCCAATGCATCGGGTGCTTGCCGGCCAATGTGCAGCCGAACCCTTGGGCGCTATCGGCGATCAGTTTCAATCCCTCGCGTTTGCAGATCACGGCGATCGCCGGGTAGTCCGCCGGCTGCCCGAACAGGTCGACGGCGATCACGACTCTCGGTTTGATGATCCCCTCGCGCTTGACGCCCGCGATTGCCGCCTCAAGCGAGGTGGGATCCATATTGTAGGTGTCGGCCAGCACATCGACGAAAACCGGCGTGGCGCCAACCCAGGGCGCGACCTCGGCCGTCGCTGCGAATGTGAAGGCCGGGCAGAACACTGCGTCTCCCGGGCCCACGCCCCACGCCATCAGGGGCAGGGCCAACGCATCGGTGCCGTTGGCATTGGAGAGGGTATGCCTTGCGCCGCAGAAGGCAGCCAGCTTCTGTTCGAATTCACGCACCTCGGGACCGAGAATGTACTGGCCATGTGCAAGCACAGCCTTCAACCGCGCGTCGATCTTGTCGGCGATGCGGGCGCGTTGTGCGGCGAGATCAATGAAGGGGATCATGGCTTTTCAGGAAAATGATAACGAGGGAAAGCCCGCAGCCTTGTCGGCGTCGAGCGCGAGTTTGAGCGCGTCGGCGGCCTCGCGACCAGTGACGGCGGGGCGAGGCGCAACGCCAAGTGCGGCGTCGATGAAGCGCACGACGTTTGCGCCCAGCGGGTCGCGGCCGACCGCGGTGTCGGCAAAGTTTGCATCCAGCGGCGCACGCGATGTGTTCTCGAACGTTCGTTGCAGAAAATCGACACGCACCTCGCCGCTCGGATAGACGACGCGCATGGTGCGCGCGCGCCCCTCGGCGATGCGGCTTGCGCAGAAGCGCGCCTTCAGTCCGTCGGCGAACGAGATTTCAGCGCGCAACGTATCGGGGGAAGCTGCGTGCCTTGCCTCGCCTTCAGCCGCAACGGAAACGACGTCGCCGCGAGCCAGCTGCAGCGCCAAGTCGAAATCGTGGACCATGAGATCGAGTGTTACCGATACATCGGTGCTGCGCCCGGTCCAGGGGCCCTCGCGCGTGCTCTCGATCAGCGTCGGACGCTCGCCGGGTGCGAACAGTCCCATCGCTTCAAACACGAGACGCTCCTGGTGGCCGCACCCCAGGACGCGGCGGTTGGCTTCAGCCACCATGAGCAGCAAGTCGGCTTCGATCATTGAAGTGGCGAGCGGCTTTTCGATCAGGACATGTTTGTTGTATTCGAGAGCCGCCGCGGCTGCGCTTGCATGCGTCATCGGCGGGCTGGCGATGGTGACGATGTCCAACAGGTCGAGCATGTCGTCCATCGTCGAGAAGGAGCGGATGCCCAACGTCTCGACGAGCGCCTCAGTGCGTTCGGCGTCGAGATCGTAGACCCCCACCAGCTCGACCCGAGGATCCAATTGATACTTGCGCGCGTGGTGGGCGCCGAACACGCCGGCGCCGATCACGCCGGCCTTGAGCTTGGTCATTCTACGGTCACCGATTTCGCCAGATTGCGGGGTTGATCGACATCGGTGCCCTTGTGCACCGCCGTCAAGTAGGCGAGCAACTGGATTGGTGCTGAATAAACGATTGGCGCCACGAACGGATCGCAGGCGGGCGCCAGAATGATGTGTGTGGCGATTTCGCCCGCGGCTGCGGCGCCGGCGGAATCGGTGATCAGGATGAGCTTGCCTCCCCGCGCGGCCACTTCCTGCATGTTGGAAAGCGTCTTCTCGAACAAACTGTCGTGGGGTGCGACGACGACGACAGGCGTGCCCTCGTCGATCAATGCGATCGGTCCGTGCTTCAGTTCGCCCGCTGCATAGCCCTCGGCGTGGATGTAGGAGATTTCCTTGAGTTTCAGCGCGCCTTCCAGAGCGACCGGATAGTGCACGCCTCGTCCCAGATAAAGCACGTCGCGCGTGTGCGACAATTCGTGCGCGATGGCCTCGATGTGCGGTTCCGCGTGAAGTGCGTCGGCGATATAGCGCGGGGTTTCCATCAGCGCGTGGACGAGCCTGCCTTCCTCTTGGCTCGACAACACGCCGCGCGCGCGCCCAGCGGCAATCGCCAACGCAGCCAGGGCCGAAAGCTGCGCCGTGAACGCCTTGGTCGAGGCCACGCCGATCTCAGGGCCCGCCAGCGTCGGCATGCGCGCGTCTGCCTCGCGCCAGATGGTGGATTCCGGAACATTGACGACAGCGAGCGTCTTGAGGCCCAATTCCTTGCAATAACGCAGCGCCGCCAAAGTGTCGGCCGTTTCGCCCGATTGCGAGATGAACACGGCGAAGCTCTTTTTGCTAAAAGCGGGTTTGCGGTATCTGAACTCGGAGGCAATGTCGGTCTCGACGCTGACGCCCGCGATTTGTTCCAGCCAATATTCCGCAATGCGCCCGGCAAAATGAGCGGTGCCGCAGCCGATGATGATGGCGCTGTCGGTAGTGAGATCGATCCCATCGAGTTCGGGCATTTCGACCCGCTCCTCGAACGCATTCACGTAGCGCGCGATGGTGCGCCCGGTCGTTTCCGGCTGCTCGTAAATTTCCTTCTGCATGAAATGACGGTGGTTGCCTTTTTCCACCGCCGCCGCCGCGCCTGAGAACACATGCACGGTGCGAGTGACCGCGAGGCCATCTGCGCCAAGGATTTTCGCCTTCGTGCGCGAAAGCACAGCGATGTCGCCTTCCTCCAGAAACATTACGCGCGTGGTGAACGGCGATACTGCGATAGCGTCGCTGCCCAGGAACATCTCGCCTTCGCCGATCCCTACAGCAAGGGGACTGCCCTTGCGCGCCCCGATCAACACGTCTTCTTGACCTGCGAACAGGCAAGCGATGCCGAACGCGCCTTCGAGTCGGCGTACGGCGGCGATGGCGGCCTGCTCGGGCGAGTGGCCCTTATCGAGCCCGTCGGTGATCAGGTGGGCGATCACTTCGGAATCCGTCTCGGATTCGAACCTGTGGCCGGCTTTGCCCAGTTCTTCGCGAAGGGTGCGGAAATTCTCGACGATGCCGTTGTGGACGATAGCGACCTTAGCTGTCGCATGGGGATGCGCATTGGCCGTCGTGGGCGCTCCGTGCGTGGCCCAGCGCGTGTGGCCTATGCCGCAGGCGCCGGTCAGCGGGGCGGCGGCGAGTTCGGCTTCCAGATTGGTCAATTTCCCCGGCGCACGCCGGCGTACGATCGCGCCCGCTTCGAGGGTCGCAACACCCGCGGAATCGTACCCGCGATACTCGAGCCGCTTCAAAGCCTCGACCAGCCGCGGGGCGGCTGGGCTGTTTCCAAGAATTCCGATGATGCCGCACATGCGTTAACCCTCGCCGTGAAACCCAGAACCCAGGGATCGAAATGCGCGGATTTGTCCCCCTGGGCCCCAGATCATTTTGAGTGTCCGGAATGACGGAGGAGGATGGTTTCGCCCGATCTTGGGGCGCCGCAAGTGTTGTCCCGTTCGTCTCATGGCGCACACGCCATTGATTTGCACCTCAATTAGTCTTTCAACATGCGACGGTCTTGGAGGTGAAGCGAGTCATGACAAGGGCCTATTTTGGCACGGACGGAATCCGGGGCACAGCCAATCGATACCCGATGACGCCGGAAGTGGCCTTGCGCGTGGGCTTGGCGGCCGGCCGCCGCTTTATGAGCGCCGACGACCGCCGCCATCTGGTGGTGATCGGCAAGGACACCCGCCTTTCGGGTTACATGCTGGAGCCGGCGTTGACCGCGGGGTTTACGGCGGCCGGCATGGACGTAGTTCTGTTTGGTCCGCTGCCGACCCCGGCGGTGGCAATGTTAACGCGAAGCTTGCGCGCGGATCTCGGCGTCATGCTGTCGGCCTCGCACAACAAGTTCGCCGACAATGGCATCAAATTGTTTGGCCCGGACGGCTACAAGCTCTCCGACGAAGCCGAGGTCGAGATCGAGCGGCTAATGGACGGCAAACTCGACGAACACTTGGCCGACCCCGCCCAGCTTGGCCGCGCCAAGCGCATCGATGACGCCCAGGCGCGTTACGTCGAAATTGTCAAGGCGACGTTCCCGAAGAAGCTCTCCTTGAAAGGCCTTCGCATCGTCGTCGATGCCGCCAATGGCGCGGGCTACAAGGTCGCGCCCGTGGCGCTTTACGAACTGGGCGCGGAAGTCATCAAGATCGGCGTCGAGCCCGACGGCTTCAACATCAACGAGGAAGTCGGCTCCACAGACACCGGCGCGCTGAAGGAAGCGGTGCTGAAGTATCGCGCCGATATCGGCATTGCCTTGGACGGCGACGCCGACCGCGTCGCCATCGTCGACGAGAAAGGCCACTCGATCGACGGCGATCAATTGATGGCGCTCATCGCCAAGAGCTGGAAAGCCGAAGGACTCCTCACCAAGCCCGGTATCGTCGCCACGGTGATGAGCAACCTTGGGCTTGAGCGCTATTTGCAGGGGCTCTCACTCAAGCTTGAGCGCACAAAAGTCGGTGATCGCTATGTCACTGAAACGATGCGCGCCAAGGGTTACAATGTCGGGGGCGAGCAATCGGGCCACATCATCCTCTCCGATTTCTCGACAACCGGCGATGGGCTGCTTGCGGCGCTACAGGTGCTGGCCGTGATTGTGCACGAGGGCAGGCCAACGAGCCAAGTGTGCAAGCTGTTTGAGCCCGCCCCGCAAGTCCTGGAAAACGTGCGCTATGAAAAGGGCGCGAAGGATCCAATGGAGGCCGCAAGCGTCAAGGAAGCGATCAAAGCCGGCGAACAGCGTCTCAACGGAAA
>Ga0247727_10001714_pt1 | contig 51278 bp, 52 predicted proteins | sample WisWelCaveWW1625_FD_202498 | JGI IMG/M metagenome (GOLD analysis project Ga0247727, IMG submission 202498) | Biofilm microbial communities from Wishing Well Cave, Virginia, United States - WW16-25 | ecosystem: Environmental > Aquatic > Deep subsurface > Groundwater > Cave microbial mat | place...
GGCACCTATCCGCTGCCGGAAGCGCAGGTGGATCGTTTCATGCTCAAGCTTTCCATCGGCTATCCAAGCAAAGACGAAGAGCTCGAGATCATGCGCCGCATGACGCGCGGCACTGTCGAAACCGTCAAGCCGGTGGTGACGCCGGCGGATATCATAAAAGCGCGGCAAGTCGTCACGGAAGTTTACATGGACGAGAAAATCGAACGGTACATTGTCGATATCGTTTTTGCCACGCGCGAGCCGAAGAAATACGGCCTCGATGAGCTGGAAGATTTGATCTCCTACGGCGCCAGCCCGCGCGCCAGCATCTTTTTAGCGCTGGCGGCCAAGGCGCAAGCCTTTCTGCGCGGTCGCGGCTACGTGACGCCGGAAGACGTTCGTGCGATCGGTTTGGATGTGTTGCGGCATCGCATTATCATTACGTATGAAGCCGAGGCAGAAGAGAAGACTTCGGAGTATGTCGTGGGGCAGGTGTTGAGCCGGATCGAGGTGCCGTGAGGGATCGAAATAATCGACTGAGCGTTTACAAAGTATAAAATAAGGAGACAAACCATGACAGCCGAAAAAACCATCAAAATCTCGCAAAAGACGTATGAGCGTATTGATGAGCATGCTCAAGCGCGCGGATTGAGCATGGAACGGTTTTTGGAATACATCATTCAAGAGTTTGACGAATCTCGTGAGCGCGAATTTAAAGAGCGTTTACGAGCAAAGGGATTGATCGTATCTTTCCCGCCAACTAAGGTGAAAGTACCGCGCAATTTCAAGCCGGTGCCAGTTAAGGGAAAACCTGTTTCTGAAATCATTATTGAAGATCGCGAGCCCAAATGATATCTGCGTACTATTTGGACAGCAGCGGCATAGTCAAACGCTATGTAAAAGAAACGGGGTCAGCTTGGGTGGTTGTGATAACTGATCCGGCAAGTAAAAATGAGATCCTGACTTCGCTGATGAGCGGGGCCGAGGTTGTTGCAGCAATTTGCAAAAGCGGTCGAATGGGTTCAATTACACCCCAAGATGTTGCGAAAGCGTTGGCTACTTTCAAAAGCGAATTCAGATCAAATTTCACCGTTATCAATGTGTCCGATCAAATCATCGACCAAGCAATGGCTTTGGCTGAAAAGCACGGCCTTCGTGGTTACGACTCTGTTCAGCTTGCAACTGCTTTAGAGCTAAACACAGATCGAGCTTTGGCCAATGCCTCGCCGTTGTTCTTTGTTTCTGGTGACAATAAACTGAATACCGCCGCCCGAGCCGAAGGCCTACTCGTCGAGAATCCAAATAATTATCCTTGACGATACTTCAAGCATGATCCCAAAAGAGATTCTCAAAAAAGTTCGCCGTCTTGAAATTCAAACCCGCGCGTTGGTCAACGACGTGTTCAGCGGCGAGTACCATTCGGTGTTCAAAGGCCGGGGCATGGAATTCGCCGAGGTGCGGGAATACATAATCGGCGACGACATCCGCAGCATCGACTGGAACGTGACGGCGCGCACCGGCCATCCCTACGTCAAGATTTTCGACGAGGAGCGTGAGCTGACGGTGATGCTGCTGGTGGATGCCAGTTCTTCCGGCGAGTTCGGCACGCACGAGCAGATGAAGGGCGACATCGCGGCGGAAATGTGTGCGCTGCTGGCGTTCTCCGCCATCAAAAATAATGACAAGGTTGGCCTGATTATTTTCACCGACCGCATCGAGAAATTCGTGCCGCCTAAGAAAGGCCGCAAGCACGTTTACCGTGTGTTGCGCGAGATTCTCTATAACAAACCCGAAGGCCGCGGCACCAATATCAGCGCGGCGCTCGAATATTTGAATCGCGTCATCACCCGCCGCGCCGTCGTGTTTCTCGTTTCCGATTTTCTCTCGGAAGGTTACGAGAAAGCCTTGCGCATCGCCAGCCGGCGCCACGATCTCGTCGCGATTCCCATTACCGACCCGCGCGAGACCGAAATTCCGAACGTCGGCTTGGTGGAATTGGAAGATGCAGAAACCGGCGAGATTTATTTGCTGGACACGACGGAGGAGGCTAACCGCAAAAAGTTCGCACAAGAGGCGGCGCGCCACGGCCTGTTGCGCGAAAAAACTTTGCGCTCAATGAACGTCGATCCGGTTGATATTCGCACCGATCAGCCGTACATCGAGCCGCTGGTGCGGTTTTTCCGGATGCGCGCCAAGAGATTTCGGTAACCGTAGCCCAGACGGCCCGTCTGGATTTGTCTGTTACAAGTGACATCTTTGCAAAAAGCAAAGAAATCTGGCTCACGGAAATAGAACTCTCGCGGAAATGAATTCATGAAAATCTCTTCCGTGAGAGTTCCCTTCCGTGAGCGACTTTTTTGGTTGCGGCTTGTCCGCGTTGGGCCTTTTGGGTGAAATCAGCAAAAGCAACTTTCAACGGATTAAAAAACGACCAACGGATTTTTAAATGCTTGATCACGTTTTTATTATCCGTTGGTCGCTTTTCATCCGTTGGGCCAATTTTTTTAAAATATCTTTGGTCATGGCTAAACGAATTTTATTTTGCATATTTCTGCTGGTATTAACCTCGTGCAGCAAATCCCCGCAGCAAAACCTGCCCGGCGATCGCGTGCGCGAATTTGCCAACGCGCTTTATAATCGCGAGCTATACAAGCCGGCGATTGCGGAGTACGAACGCTATTTGCGCGATTATCCGCTTGATGAGAACGAGCAAGCCAACGTCAGCTACACGATCGCGAATATTTATTTCGACCGCGTGCGCGATTACGAATCGGCGCTGGCTTATTATCTGCGCGTTCGCGAGCTTTATCCAAAGAATCCGCTCGTCGACGACGCCGGCAAACGCATCGTTGAGTGCCTTGAACGTCTCCAGCGTTCTGCTGACGCACAACAGGCGCTGGAAGAGAGCACGTTTCTCGATCCCAGCCAGGCAACGCCAAAGCGGCCCGGCACGGTGATCGCTAAAATCGGCGCCCGCGAAATTACCACCGGCGATTTGGAATATGAGATGAAACGCCTGCCGCCGTACGTGCAGACGCAAATCAAAGACAAGAGCAAGCGCCTCGAATTTTTGCGGCAATTCATCGCCACCGAGCTGCTCTACGACACCGCCAAGCGCAAAGGCCTGGGAAAAAATCCGGAGGTGGTGGAAGCCGCGTTTCAAGCCAAGCGCGGCTTGATGGTGCAAAAGCTGTTGGAAGAAGAGATCGCCAGCAAGGTGGATTTGAAAGACAGCGATGTCGAGCTGTATTATCGCGCCAATTTGAGCCGCTACGCCCAAACCGACTCCAGCGGCAAAAGCCGGCAGCTTTCTTTTGATGAAGCCAAATCGCAAGCGACGCAAGACTATATTCGCGACAAGCAGCAGGAGAAATACAACGAGCTGCTCGACCGCATGATGCGCGCCGAGTCGGTGCAGATTTACGACGATAAAGTGCAATGAAGAAATTTTTGTACGGAAAATTTGAGAGCTTTCGGGGTCACGGAAATGGAACTCTCACGGAAGATTCGCCTTTATTAAAATTCCGTGAGAGTTCCAATTCCGTGCGCCACAACGCTTTTCTTTTTGATTATAATTTATTCAACTTGAGTTTTAGCTTTGCCGTTTTCTTTTTGCTTTTTTCTTTTTGCCTTTTCGCACAGGAATCGCCGGTAGCGGTGGAATCGAAGGTTGACAAGAGTAATATCACCATTGGCGACACCGTGCGCTATGCGGTCAAGCTGACACGCGATAAAAACGTGCAGGTGCGCTGGCCGGCCTTGGGCGCCAATCTCGGTGCGTTCGAGATTCGCGATTACCAAAAACCCGACCCACGCCAGGCGAAAGGCCGCATCGTCGAAGAAATCTCTTACACCATTTCGACGTTCGACACCGGACGTTTCGTCATCCCGCCACTGGCGATCGAATATCAAACGCCGCCAGACACTCTCTGGCATCAATTGCAAACCGAGAAGCTGGAGATTTACGTGGCTTCGACGCTGCCGAGCGAGGCCGGTGACATTCGCGACATCAAATCGCCGTGGGAGCTCCCGCGCGATTGGAAACTTATCACTCTTATAGCGCTCATTGTCGCCGTAATTTTTGTGCTTGCTGCGGTGGGCTTTTATTATTGGCGTAAAAGACAAGGAAAGGGAATTTTGCCGGAGCGCAAAGAGCCGCCGCGTCCCGCTCACGAAGTGGCTTTGGAAGCACTACGCAAATTGCGTGAGAGTGACTTGCTGGCGACCGGCCAAATCAAGGTGTTCTACATCGAACTTTCTGAAATCGTTCGCCGTTATATTGAAGGGCGTTATTTCGTGCCGGCTTTGGAATTGACCACCGGTGAGTTGATGGAAGACTTGAAACAAGTGACGCTCGAACCCGATGCTCGTGACCTGCTTCGCGGTTTATTGGAAATGAGTGATCTCGTGAAATTCGCCAAATATGCGCCGGCCAATGAAGAGCACGAGCGCGCGTTGCAGTTCGCCGAATCTTTTGTCGAAACGACGAAACTGGTGATGACGGCTGCGGCTGCAAATGGGCAAGCTGCGAACGGGAAAGCGCCGGACACGCCATCGTCAATCGTTGAGCCGGCGGCAAAAGCAGCGGAGGTGGCCTGATATGCCGAATTTTGCTCATCCGCAATTTCTGTTTTTGCTTTTGCTTCTGCCTCTGCTGGGCTGGCGATATTGGCGGCGCCATCAACGCCTCGGCGGCACGATCCGTTATTCGAATTTGGATTTACTCAAAAATTTGCCGAAGCCGTCGAATTATTTGTCCAAGCATCTTCTCTTTGGTCTGCGGCTTTTGGCTTTGGCGCTGATCATCGTGGCGCTGGCGCGTCCTCAAAGCGGACACACCGAAGAGGAAGTGACGACCGAGGGCATCGACATTGTGATGGCGCTGGACATTTCCAGCAGTATGCTGGCGGAAGATTTCAAGCCGAAGAACCGCATCGAGGCCGCCAAATTGGTGGCCGAGCAATTCATTTCCGGCCGCCAGAGCGACCGCATCGGCATGGTGGTTTTCTCGGCGCGCAGTTTTACGCAATGCCCGCTCACGCTCGATTACGGCGTGTTGATCAACTTTTTGAAAAAAGTCGAAGTCGGCATGATCAAGGAGGACGGCACGGCGATTGGTTTGGGTCTGGCGAACGCCGTCGACCGGCTGCGCAACAGCAAGGCCAAGAGCAAGGTGATCATTTTGCTGACCGACGGCCGCAACAACACCGGCGAGATTGATCCGCTCACCGCGGCGCGCGTGGCGCAGGCATTCAACGTGCGGATTTATACCGTCGGCGTGGGAACGCGCGGCGAGGCGCTGTATCCAGTGCAAGATCCCTTTTTCGGCAAACGCTACGTGCGCATGCCGGTGGACATCGACGAAGAGTCGCTGACGAAAATCGCGCAGATCACAGACGGCCAATATTTTCGCGCCACCGACCGGCAGAGCTTGGAAAAAATCCTTGCCGAGATCGACAAGCTCGAAAAAACTAAAATCGAAGTCAAGCAATTCACGCGGTATCGCGAGCTGTTTGTGAATTGGCTGGCCGTGGCAATGGGGCTGATCTTTGTCGAGATCGTTTTGGCGAACACGAAGTTTCGGAAGATACCATAAAACAGTAGCAGTAGCAAGTGGCAGTAGCAGTAAAATAATCGCTCTCCGATTTACGTATTGCGGTTTACGATTTAACATGATCCGATTTGCTAACAACTTTGCGCTTTATTTGATAGCCCTTATTCCTCTGCTGATTGTCTTTTTCTATTTCGTCTTTCGCTGGAAAAAAAATGCGATGCAGCGGTTCGGCAGCTTGTTGCTGTTGCAGCAATTGACGCCGTCGTTGAGCCGCAAGCGGCAGGTTTGGAAAATCGCGCTGCTGCTCGGCGCCATGCTCTTCGCGATTCTGGCGCTGGCGCGGCCGCAAATCGGCACCAAGCTGGAAGAAGTCAAGCGCGAGGGGGTGGACATCATGATCGCGATCGATGTGTCGGAATCGATGAACGCGCAGGACATCCGGCCGAGCCGCATCGCGAAAGCTCGGCACGAAGTGGCATCGGTGATTGAAAAACTGGAGGGTGATCGCATCGGCATCATTGCGTTTGCCGGCGAGGCCTTCGTGCAATGCCCGCTGACGCTCGATTACGGCGCCGCAAAAATTTTTCTGGATGTGCTCGAGCCTGGGCTTATCCCGACGCCGGGCACGAATTTGATTCAGGCGATCCAGTTGGCCATGCAAAGCTTTGAGAGCGCGGAGCGCAAGCACAAAGTGATGGTGCTCATCACCGACGGCGAGGATACGCAGGGCGAAGATGTCATGAAAATGGCCGAAGCCGCCGAAACTGAAGGCGTCGTGATTTACACGGTCGGCATCGGGTCGCCGCAGGGCGTGCCGATTCCGGTTCTCGACGAGCGGGGCATTCAGGTCGGTTTCAAAAAGAACCGCCAGGGCGAAGTGGTGGTGACGAAACTGGACGAGTTGGCGCTTGAAAAAATCGCTTTGCAAACCGGCGGCAAATATTATCGCGCCTCTTCCGGTGAGGCTGAGCTTGACCGGATTTACGAGGCCATTGCCGCGATGGACAAAAAGGAATTGGCCTCGCTGAAATTTTCGCAATACGAAGAACGTTTTCAATATGTGCTGGGCGTCGCGCTTTTGCTGCTCGTTATTGAAATGCTGCTCTCCGAACGGCGAAAAGTGAAAGCAGAGTGGCGCGGGCGCTTCGGCGCCGAGCCTTAAAAGCATGTTCCACGCGGATCAAAAACGCTCACGGAAAATTTTGTAAGCTTGCAAGCAAAACAAACTGCTTTGAAAAGCATTTTCCAATGGATTGAAGAACCCAACTGATAATTTATAATCAGTTGGGTTCTTCAATCCATTGGGGACTTAAAAGATAATCCGGACAAAACAATGAAAGCCTTATCGAGCCATATTCGTTTTAGCTTTTTAAGTTTGTTGGTCGCATCTAGCGTTGCATCGAATCTCTTGGCGCAGGGCGCCGGCCGCAAGCAAGTGGCCGAAGGCAACAAATATTTCGCCGAAGAAAAATACGACGAGGCCAACAACAAATATCGCGACGCCGAGGTGTCAAACCCCGAATCGCCGATCGTGCATTTTAACATCGGCGACGCTTTATATAAGAAACGCAAATACGAAAAGGCGCTGGAGGCCTTTCAAAAGGCGACACAGAAAAGCGATGACGTGCAATTGCAAGCACAGTCGTACTACAATCTCGGCAATACGCTTTATCGGCTGGATAAATGGCCGGAGAGCATTTTGGCCTACCAACAAGCGCTGAAGCTGAATCCGGAAGACAAAGATGCCAAATACAATCTTGAATACGTTCGCGCTAAAATAAAGGAAAATGCGCAGAAACAGCCGCAGGATCAGCAACAACAGCAGCAGCAACAATCTGGCTCGGAGCAACAGGAGCAACAGAATCAGGATGATCAGCAGAAAAAAGAGCAGCAACAAGAGCAGCAACAGCAAGATCAGCAACTGCAGAATCAACAACAAAACGAAAAGCAGCAGGAGCAGGAACAAAAATCGGGGCAGGAGAAAAAGGACAAGGAACAGTTGAGCAAAGAAGACGCGGCCCGCCTGCTCGAAGCATTGCGCAATCAGGAGAAAGAAGCGCAGAAACAGCGCCAAATCAAGGCGCAAGGCCGGGCGCGGGTTGAAAAAGATTGGTAAATAACGCAGACCGCCAGTCCAATGTCACTAACTTTTCAAGAAAGCAAAAAAACTTACGCAAAGACACGAAGGCTCGCAACGATATTTTTTGCAAGATGATTGTGGCAAAATGATTATAAAGCTTTTAAATCATCTTGCCATAATTATCTTGCGTTTCATAAAGGCATTGGAATTCGTTTTATCTTTGCGTTTTCATTTCGCCTCAGCGTGTGCTTTTCATTTTTGATTTTGCCGGTTCCAAAAAGTTAGCAGCATTGGATTGCCAGTCTGCTGTTTCAAAGATAAAATTCAAGCATGGTTATGAAGTCGTTTTTGAGAAAGAGCATTGCGCTGGTGGCGACGCTTTATTTTACCGCGCCAGTATTAGCGCAAAACGTTTCCATCACCGCCTCGGTCGATAAAACGCATATCGGCCTCAACGAAGATTTCACGCTCATCGTGGAAGTTTTCGGCGATGCCGACGAGCCGAAGTTGCCGGACATGAATGCGTTTGCCGCTTTGGCCGGCACGAGCAGCTCGCAAAACATTCAAATCATTAACGGGCGGATGTCGTCCTCGCGCACGTATCAATTCACTTTTTTCGCGCGCGCCGCCGGCAAGTTCACGATCAATGCCGTCGAAGTCGAGGTGAAAGGCCAGATTTACAAAAGCCAGCCGATTGAAATCGAAATCGTACAATCTTCATCCGGGGGCGCGGCGCCGCAAACTCCGCCGGGAGGCAGAGGCCAACAGGGCGAGCCGCCGCCAAACTTAGAGGGGAATTTGTATTTGGATGCCAAGATCGACCGCAGCCGGGCTTTTCAAAACGAACCGGTCGTCATTCGCTACAAAATTTACACCCGGCTCAATGTCAGCAGCTACGGCATATCGAGCGCTCCGAATTTTAGCGGATTTTGGGTGGAAGAATTTCCCGCGCCGCAACAGCCGCGCACGTACCGCGAAACGATCGAGGGCCAGACCTATCTCGTCGCGGAGATCAAGAAAACGGCGTTGTTCCCGCAATCCATCGGCAAGAAAAATCTCGAGCCGCTGGTGATCGAATGCGAGGTGCAGTTACCGCGCCGCCGCTCGCGCGACATCTTCGATGATTTCTTCAACGACCCGTTTTTGGCGCGCACTTCGCGCCAAAAGGTTTCTGCGCGGCCCGTCGAGATCGAAGTGTTGCCGCTGCCGGAGGCAGGCAAGCCGGCAAATTTTTCCGGCGCCGTCGGCAATTTCTCGATCACGGCGAGCGTCGATCGCGCGCAAGTGAAAACCAACGAGGCCATCACGTTGAAGGTGAGCGCCAGGGGCGCCGGCAACATCAAAGTGCTGCCGCAGCCGCAGATCGAGTTGCCGGCGGATTTCGAGGTATACGATCCGAAGGTGTCGGAGAAAATCGATTACAGCAATGACCAGATTTCCGGCAGCAAAACGTGGGAGTTTGTGATCGTGCCGCGTTTTCAGGGCAACCAAGAGATCAAGCCGATCGCGTTGAGTTATTTCGATCCGCGCGCGAAGGCGTATCGCGTGGCGAGCACCGCCCCGATTTCATTGACGGTGGAAAAAGGCGCCGGTGATTATGCGGCGCCGGCCGGCAGCGGCGTTTCAAAAGAGGATGTGCGGTTGCTCGGCCAGGATATTCGCTTTATCGCCAAAGCCACGCTACCGTTTCGGCCATTGCAAGAAATTTTTTACACGCGGCCCTGGTTTCTCATGGCTGCCGCCGTGCCGTTGCTGGCACTTTTGCTGGCTTTTTTCTTTGAGCGCCATCAGGAAAAGTTGAGCACGAATCTCGCTTACGCTCGCAGCCGCAAGGCCGGCGGCATGGCGCAGAAACAATTGGCTGCGGCCAAAAAACTGTTGCAGAAGAATGAAGAAAAAAAATTCTATGCGGAAGTGCAGCGCGCGTTGATGGGATTTCTCGGCAACAAGCTGAATGTCGCTGAGGCGGGTTTCATTACCGACGACGTGGAGCGCATGCTGGCTGAGAGAAGAGTCGACGCCGAAACGATCCACCAATATCTCGATTGCCTCCACACGTGCGATTTTCAACGCTTCGCGCCGGCGCAAAGCCCCGACTTCCTTAATAAAAAAACTAAAAAGGAAAATCGGGGCAAGGCGATGCAGGAATTTTACGAGCAGGCGCGCCGCGCCATCGAAGCGATGGAGAAAGCCTTGTGATGACGCCGGCGTAACACTTCAGTTATCGGTGGACCACCATCAATGTCATGCTGGAAGCATCTTTTTTGTTGTCAAGCACTGTGCTCGTTTGAAAAAAGTTTCATCCTGTATGACATCGTCTCCACTCGTAACTAATGGATTACACTCAGACGGTTCGTTCGCGTGCAGAAATTCACCCGAACTTTTATTCAACGCATGTTTCAGGCATTGGGTTCTAATAGTTTTATGCGATGGCTTTTTGCTGTTTGCTTTTTGCTGTTTGCCTTTTCCGCCTACGCTGACGAGGCGGAAAGCTTGTTTCACCAAGCCAACCAGCTCTATGAAGCGGGAAACTATCAACAGGCGGCGGAAGCCTACGAGAAAATTCTCGCCGTAGGCAAGGCGAATTGGCAGGTCTACTACAATCTCGGCAACGCCTACTACAAGCAGCGGCAGATTGCCAAAGCCATTCTCAACTACGAGCGGGCGTTGCACTTCAATCGCGATAACGAAGATATTCGCTTCAATCTCGATCTTGCCAATCTATCGGTCGCCGACCGCATTCCGGCGATGCCGCGTTCGTTAGTTGTAGTTTGGCTGGATCAGGCGGTTCATCTTTTTAGCGCCGAACAAGCCGCCACACTGGCGTTGATCTTCTGGGTGTTGCTATTTGCCGGCGCAATTTTTTTGCTGCTCGCTCGCCGCGAACCGGCACGGAATTGGGCGCGACGGCTGGTGTGGAGCGCTGGCACAGTTTGGCTGGTGTTCGCGCTGATTTTTGCGATGCTGGCTTACGAGCGTGCGACGTTGCACGAAGCCATCGTGCTCGCGCCTCGCGTCGTCGTGCGCAGCTCGCCAGCCGGCGATGCGACCGAGATGTTCATTCTGCACGAAGGCGTGAAGGTGCGCTTGCAAGAGCGCAGCGGCGATTGGCGGCGCATCCGGCTCGCCGACGGCAAGGTGGGGTGGTTGGAAGCGAGGACGATTGAAGAGATTTAAACGCTGGTTAACTGGACGGGTGCTCGATAATTTTGACATGAATTAGTCTTTGCATTTTTCACACATTGTGTTTATATTGAGAACAGCAAAATGTTTTATTTTACCGGAGATTAAATTTAAGTGAGAAGCGATTAATGACTCATATAACCATTGATGAAATGAAAAAGAATTTGCCGGTGTTTCTTCATCGTATAGAAGCCGGTGAGACGCTCGTGCTTGTAAAAGCTGGCAAGCCGATGGCAGAAATCAAACCGATTAATTCAGTTTCTACAAGTTCTCTCCGCCCTTATGGTCTTTGCGCCGGAGAATTCATCGTACCCGATGATTTTGACGATCCTTTACCGGAACACATTGTAGCAGAGTTTGAAGGACAATGAAGCTTCTTTTGGATACTCATATTTTTCTCTGGTACATTAGCGGCGACAATCGCTTGCCAGATGATAAACGAGAGAGCATTCGTAATCCTGAAAATGAGGTTTATTTGAGTGTAGTGTCCATGTGGGAAGCCATTATTAAGTATCAGCTTGGCAAACTCCCATTACCTGAACCACCAGAGACTTACTTGCCAACTCAGCGTGAAAGACATCAGATTTCAAGCTTAACATTAGATGAAATTAGTGTCTCATATCTCGCCAAGCTTCCACCGATTCACCGTGATCCGTTTGACCGCATGTTGATTTGCCAAGCTAATGTGCGCGGTTTAACCATCGTGACGGTTGACGACGAGATTCCCAAGTATCCGGTGTCTGTCTTTAAATGAATCTGAATGGCGGTTTTTACCTCGCGCACGTCAGTTGTCGTCCGCCATCTATACTGATCGTCTCTCCAGTTATCCAACCCGCTTGATCACTCGCCAAAAAGAAAATCAACTCCGCAATCTCTTCCGGTGTTCCGACTCGCCCGAGCGGATGAGTGGTTTTGGAATGCTCGAGGAAGGCGGCATATTTTTTCTCGTCAAAACCGCTGCGGCGGTGCAAGTTGGTGACGACGACGCCGGGGTTGACGGCGTTGACGCGAACGCCTTTGGGCGCGAGATCGAGCGCGGCGCAGCGCGTGAGCTGATCCAACGCTGCTTTGCTGACGCAGTACGCCAGCACGTTTGGAAAGCTGCGCAATCCGGTGATACTCGAGACGTTGACGATGTTGCCTTTGGTCTTTTCGAGAGGCGGCACCGCGGCTTGCATGAGCTGAAAGACGACGCGCACATTAATATCCATCATGCGATCCCACTCGGCGAGCGAGGTATTTTCAATGGTGCCCAAGGTGATGATGCCGGCAGCGTTGACCAACACATCGAGACGGGAAAAACGGTCGAGAATTGCCGCGATCACTTGCTGTGCCGCGCCTTCGGCGCAAAGATCGGCTTCGACGATTTGAGTTTGCGCGCCTTTGGCGGTAGCCTCTTTTTCAACGGCGGCGAGCGCGGCGCGATCTCTGCCGATTAAAACGAGATTCTCTTTGGCTTCGGCAAAGCGCAAAGCCGTGGCACGACCGATGCCGCTGGAAGCGCCGGTGATGGCGATGCAACGTGACGATGAGGAGTTTTTCATTAGGGGCTCCGTTTTATTGTCTTCATGGTATAATCTAAAAAATTTGCTTGTAAAATCCACACCAATCTTGTATCTTTTTGACGAACCAAGCCTGAGTTGAACTGCAACCGTTAAGACTTCAAAACTCAGTGAACCCCAAACCGAATATTTGCGAAAATGCGAACATTAGCGGAAGATACCTCGCCGGAGATGGAAGCCGTATTGATCGGACTCCTGCGGAAACGCACGCCGGCGCAAAAACTGATGAGTTTGGTGGGTCTACGGGATTTGGCGAAACGGCTTATATTTAGCGATCTGCGATCGCGATATCCTCAGGCAAGTGAACGCGAGCTTCGACATCGACTCAACATTCGCCGGCTTGGCCGGGAAATAGCTGATAAAATTTTTTTTACTCGTGAAGTCGTTTCCAATTCGGAGGCAAGCATATTGAACGAAGCGCAAATCATCGCTTTAGTCGCCAAACGCTTTGATGAGTTAAAAATTCCTTATTACATCGGCGGTGCAGTTGCAAGCATTATTCACGGAGAAGAGCGCTTCACCAAAGATGCGGATATCGTCATTCGTATCCTGCCCGTTCACATTAAAAAATTTGTAAAAGCTTTTGAATCCGACTTCGTGGTGAGTGAAGATACAGTTCAGGATTCTTTGACTCGGAAATATGCGTTCAATATCATTCACATTGACACGGCGTATAAAATCGATCTTTATCCGATTTCAGACGAAGACGAAATGGAGCTCGCTGCATTTGCCCGGCGGCAGCGCAGAGATATAGGCACGGGAGAGATTTGGTTGGCCACTGCCGAAGATGTGATTTTGGCCAAACTCCACTGGTTCCGAAAAGGCGGCGAAGTTTCCGAAAAGCAATGGCGGGACGTGCTCGGCGTGCTCAAAGTGCAAGGTGAGAATCTGGATTTTGCTTATCTCGGGCCAATGGCAGCGCGTTTTGGCCTGGCGGATTTGTTGGCGCGGGCGCGGGAGGATGCGGGACTCGAGTAACGGTGTTTATGCAGATAGGGTTCTGCCTGTTAAACTTATTGGCCGTACTGTGTGAGACGTTTCGTCTGCTGCAATAACTTCGCGAAATAATCTTCCAAATTGTCCGCACTGTCGGGGCTTGTGCGAAACCGAATCGTGACGATCTTTCCATTTTCCGTGTAGACCGGGGAGATCATCATTTTGTGGCCCTGTTTAATCCATAAGCCGAAGTGTTTCCCTTCACGAATCAAAAAGTCGCGCTCGCTTTGCCTGACTTTTTTGAAGCCGGTATAGAAGCCGCCTGCTGCCAGTTTCCATTCGTCGGTCTGAACGTTCACTTCGTTGAGTTCGCTCATGACCTTCCGATGCGCTTCGATAATCTTTTTGAGATGCGCATCGTTGTGCTCATCCTCGGGCGTAATCAAGAATATCCGTCGAACGACGGCGCCACGTTGCGCGATCAGTTTGTTCATTGAAAGGAAACGGCCGTTGATACCCAGATTGTCGGGATGCCAAAACGACGGCAATGTGACGGTCAGGTAATGATCACCGGCTTGGAGAACGGATAAATATTGCGACAGGCCGTTGGCGATATCTTCGTGGCTGCCGGTCAAGTCGAAGACTCCCTGCCTCATGTCTTCGATTTGGCGACACAAAAGTTGCATCATGCGTCTCACCAAATCGGAAAACAAAGGATGGCGCATTTGTTCCAGTTCCATTAAAGCCTTGGCCAGTTCGTCGATGTCTTGCGCGAGTGGGCGCGTTTGATTTGCTTCACACATCGATGAGAATGTATCCAAGTCGTGGAGAACGCCCTGTGCGTGAGGCGTCCGGCCGTGTTCGCTGTAACGCAAGCATCGTGAAATGACGTCGACGACGCCGAAATTTTCGTGATAGAGTTTTGGGTTGAAGTGTTTTACGGCGCTGGCAATTTTGTTCTTGTGGGCATCAATATCCTTCATCGGCTGCGGCGGATTTTTCCCGGTGGCAAGATAGAACAGAACGCCACCCAATGAGTAAATATCAGCGCTTATATGCCACTTTTGATTCGGCATTCGGCGTTCCGGTGCGCAATAGGGGTGGGTAAAGACCTTGTTTCCAACCATGTCGTAGGCCAGGTCGCGAAACCAGGCTTGGCCGAAGTCGATGAATACGATTTTTCCTTTGGAATTCACCATGAGATTTTTCGGCCAAATGTCGCCGTGAATAACCTCCCTTTGGTGAATTTGCAAGAGACTGCCGGTGATTTTTCTCGCCAAATCGAAGAAGCACGCCGACTCCACGATTCCTCTGAACATCGGATCGCCCTCGCCGGAGGGGAACATTTTCTCCATGTAGAGATCGAGCCGATCGCCGTCAATCAGTTCCTGCACGATAAAGAGAACCGGCAGGGAGACGCCGCTGCCAAGATCGAACAAAAGCGCGCCGTGATCCAAGACCTGAGCTGCACAAGGAACGCCGCGCAATCGCTGCATGCTCAAGGATTCCTTGGCATGGGTTTCAAAGATTTCCGTCAATCGCGACAGCGCGGCGACAACGGATCGTTTGTCCAAGGTCGGTATCTTGATCACGACCATCTGGCCGCGTGTAAGTTCGTGCGACTTACGGTAAAGCTCGATAACTTCGCCCTTATATGTTTGCCCATAGGCGCCCGCTCCCATTGGCTCTAAAATTTTGTATCTGGCGGCTTGACCATGAAATTGATCTCCGAGTCGAAGTTGATACATTTTCTTCTTTCCCAAACCACAAAAACCCCGCGGTCTGCGGTTGCAAAACTTTCTCTTTGAGTTTTAGCCCGGCAAAATCAGCTTGAGCTTCTCAATTCAATTTTTAAAAAAGATGGCTTTGACGGGATCATCGGCGCGATCATTTCGGAATGCCATTCTCAAGAAAAAGGTTCTTTGGCGTTCGCGCCGCAAGTTTTGGAGCTCCTCTTGAAACCCAATCGCCATGGCGGTTGGATCAGGATTCGATTGAATAACCGCGTTGATGATTTTAAACCACTGTTCTAAAAAATTTTCTTCGACCGTCAAAAAAAAACCGAAGTCCCCTTCAGCTAAAACCTCGGGGCTTGCAGAAAGGACGCGGATTCCTTCATAACTGTCCAAAAGATCTCGCGTCATAGTGAAAAGTTGATTTGCAGTTCCAGACATAGCGTTACCTCCAGCTTGATTGGTTTGGCGTCACTAATTATATAGTTCCCTCGGACGCTTGAGCGCTGAGCGCAGCCGAATCCAAAGGATAAACGACGGAGTTTAAACCCATAGTTGCAATTGATATGGCTTGAGGTGGCAATGTCGATTTTCCATTGGTTCGAGTGCTGATCGTTTCAAGGAACTCAGCGCATTGCGTGGAACACGTCGGTATCGAACAACGTTCATCATCCAAGGCCCACACCGCCATTTCATCAACAAAATGAGCATGGCAGACGGCGCAAGATTTGACTTTGGAATTCATAGTTTGGCCTCTTTGAAAGAATTGTACCTAAAACACGTTTCAGAAGTTTTCTATGTCTAATATAAAAAGAGTCGACACGGAGAGTCAATGAGCATTTGGATGGATTACACCAAGCTGGAATCGGCGAATGAATTTTTTACTAAATCATCGTTGCGGCGAATTTATTCTATTTTGAATTTTTCTTGGCCCTAACAAAAAAATGCGTTATATTTAAAATAACCAGGATCAAACCGGCCTGGAAGAGAACCTGGCAAAGCGGAGGTCTTTATGGGTAACAAGCCAAATCATAAGCGGGAGAAATTTAATTCGGCGGATTTAATTATGGCTTACCAAGTCGCCACCGAATATTTTCTCAGACGTCGTGAAGATGGCGGCTTGGAAAAGCAGAACAAAATTGCGGAAGAAATGGGTATGGCGGCGCCGCGCTTCAGCGAATTTTTGGATATTGCCTGGCGGGCCGGTATCGTCAACGTTATTATTACACCTCCGGAAGGAGGCAGCAGCGATTTTCGTGAACTCCGTAATTTGGAGCTGAAGTTAACTGAGAAGCTCAAAAGGTTTAGTCCACCTCTAGTCGACGAGCATGGCAAGAATGTACGCGACCACAAGCTGGTGCGAATACATGTCGTCTCGAGCATCACGCATATAGACTTGGATTCGGGCTCAAAGGAAGACGACGAATCCAAGAATCGCAGCAGCGTCACGGCCCACATCTGCAGCCGGGCAGCCAAAGAATTTTATAGTTTGCTCAAAGAGGCCTACCATAAACACAAGCAGGAAGGACGAGAACCCCTCTATTGCGGCATCGGCTGGAGCCGGACGTGTGAACGAATTCTCAACCTGCTGCAATTTGACACCGAGCATTACCCGGACTTGGTGGTGTGCCCGTTGATCGGCATTATGGGCCATAAGGAGACGCCGCTCGATTCGAATTTTCTTGCCTTTCGACTGGCTTCGATATTGTCGGGAACCTCCATCAAGCTGCCGTGTCCGTGTCTGCGGCCGCCCGATCTTAATTTGGAAGTCTTGCGACCGGTGAAGCGGGCTTTGGAAGAAATCAGCCAGTGCAAGATTGGAATATCGGGGATCGCGCCGGCATATTATCCGAACCGGGCTTTCCACGCGACACCGTTGGCGCGGAAAATGATTGACGAAGAGCAATTTGAAAGAATCAAAAAGCTGGGAGGGGTTGCTGAAATCTCATGCCACTATTTTGACATTAATGGCCGCTCGCTGCCTCATCAGGAATTGGGATTTGTGCCGGTAGGGGTGACGGTTGAGCAAATGCAGCGCATGCCAAGATTCATGATCGTCGTGAGTCCGGAGAAGGAAAAAATATTGCCGGCCATCGTCGCGATCAAGTCTGGGATCTGTTCGGACCTCGTGCTCAGCCAAAAAATGGCCCAACACATTTTAGATCGCGAACACGAAGAAGAGCTGAGACTCCGCCCGGAAGATGGCATCCGGTAGGGAGGTTGGGGCGCCTTAAAATTGTATGAATTTAGCCAGGTGAACTCGGAGTGCTCCGCTCTCAGCGGGGCTATGCTAAAGCATTGCACTCAGGTTCAGACCACTAAACTCATACTTAAAATTAACACGAAAGGCGGAAATGCTTAAACGTAAATCCGAGTTTTCCACTACTGAATGGGAACTGTGAAAGCCGTTTGGCAGCTTGGTAAATAGACGCCGGTGCGCGACGTGCTCGGCGTGCGCAAAATGCAATACGAAAATCCGGACTTTGCTTATTTCGACCAAATGGCGGCGCGTTTTAGTTTGGCGGATTTGTTGCAACGGATGAAGGGCGATGCTGGTCCTTGCATGAAGAGATCAAAATTTGTGGAAGGGCGGAAATAAACGTAGGCACACTCAATCCAAGCGCACGACAGAATAGAATCAATCAAGTGCGGAGAGGGTGGGATTCGAACCCACGGTAGAACTTGTGGCCCTACACGCGATTTCCAGTCGCGTTCCTTCGGCCGCTCGGACACCTCTCCGGAATGCGGATTGGGGATTTCGGATTGCGTCCGTAGGAGTTCAGAATAAAACCTGCTTTCCGAAATCCGCAATCCTACGGACGTAGTCATAAATCCGCAGTCAAACAAAAAAGGCCATCTAAAATGGCCGTGCTGCCTGCGGAGAGGGGGGGATTCGAACCCCCGATCGAGAGATTAATCCCGATAACGGTTTTCGAGACCGCCGCTTTCGACCACTCAGCCACCTCTCCGGTCGAATAGAGTAATGGAGTGGTGGATCAATGGATTGTTGGAGTATTGGATTGATGGATTTCTGGGTCACCAGAGTTCCAACACTCCATTATTCCAATAATCCATCAATCCAATACCCCATTTTCTGTTGTGGAGCAGAGCGGGATCGAACCGCCGGCCTCCACGTTGCGAACGTGGCGCTCTCCCAGCTGAGCTACTGCCCCGGGGGTGAAGCAAAAAGCAAACTGCAAAAAGAAAAAGGCAAACAGGCAAATCTACTTTTGGCGTAGTTTTTTGAAGAACTCTTGCAACAGCGCCTGGCACTCGTTGCGTTTGATGCCGACAACCATTTCGATCTGGGGGCCGAAGGGATTCGTGCTGATGACATTGCTGACGGAGCCGCAGGCGCCGAAGCGGGCGTCTTCGGTTCCGTACACGAGTCCGGAAATTCGCGAGAGCAACAACGCGCCGCTGCACATCGGACACGGCTCGACGGTTACATACAGCGTCGCGCCTTCAAGCCGCCAACTCGCGGCTGTACCCGCCGCCGCTGTAATCGCCAGCATTTCGGCGTGCGCCGTGGCGTCTTGCAGCGTTTCCACCAGATTGTGTCCCCGCCCGATAATCCGGTTTTCCAACACCACGACAGCGCCGATCGGTACTTCACCTTTGGCGAGCGCTTTTTCCGCTTCCTTGAGCGCGTGCTGCATCCAATAATCGTGCGTCATGCCGATTGGGGCGAGCTATTTTGGTGTTGTATCGCTTAATATTTCGACCTGTGCCGATTCCGCAATCCGCAATGAAAAATCCGCCATCGGTATAGTACGCCCGGAAGGACTTGAACCCTCAGCCTCTTGGTCCGTAGCCAAGCGCTCTATCCAGTTGAGCTACGGGCGCATAATATCAAATATAAAAACTTTTTCCGAAAAAGTCAAAGATTAAATTAGCAAACTGAACGACCGGTTGCCGCCGACTAACAAAAATACTGGCGATTTTATGGTCAGCGCAGAGAAACCGAACGGTCAGCACCATTTGGCTTTCAGCCATTTTTTTTCAATAAGAAACCACCTGTCATCGCGAGGTGCCTTTTGCCGAAGCGATCTTCTCGTAGGCAAGAGACTGCTTCGCTGAAAAACGCTCGCAGTGACGGTTTCTTAGAAGTGCTAAACCTCGTGGCGCATACGGGATTCGAACCCGTGTTACCGACGTGAGAGGCCAGCGTCCTAACCACTAGACGAATGCGCCATTAAGTTCCATGTTCGTAGTAGTTCCTTTAGGAACCCGGTTTTCGATATTGCCAACTGCGGCTCAACAAAATTCGAGGCTATTGATCCGAGTTTAAATATTTTTCTTACGCCCCAACCGACGCCTGAAGGCGTTACGACGAACCACTTTTGCTGGGGTGCCAGGATTCGAACCTAGATAGCCAGATCCAGAGTCTGGAGTCCTGCCGTTGGACGACACCCCATTGAAAACAGCAAACAGAAAAAAGCAAAAGGCAATTTAGAACCGCTCCGGCTCGCTTACACCGGTTTCAACATTTTAACGGCTTTTCGCAAGCGGGCGACGACGCGATCTTTGCCGAGCAGGGCGATCATTTCAAACAGGCCGGGGCCGACGCTGAAACCGGAAAGCGCCAGCCGCGTGGGGTGAATCAATTTGGCCGCGGCCACATTAAGCTCTTCAGCCAGGCGCCGCACCGTTTCTTCCGCCGCCGGCTGTGAAAATTCCGGCAGCTCTGCGAAACCCGCCGCCAATCTCTCCAGGCGCTCGGCAGTTTGCGGATCTTTCCAATGTTTGGCTCTGGCCGCCTCTTCGTATTGCTCCGGAGCGCGGAAAAAATACGCGCCGTAGCTCACGAAGTCGGGAATCAATTTTATCTTCGGCTTGAGCAGATCGATCACGCGCCGGAAATATTCGCGATCGCTTTCCAATTCGGCGGCGGTGAGAACGCCGGAGTCGGCGAAGGCCTTTTTAATTAGCGGCTCCAGCCGTTCCGCCGGCGCTGCGCTCAAATACTGGCCGTTCATCCACTCGAGCTTCTTCTCGTCGAAAACTGCGCCGCTTTTGGAGATGCCGGAGAGATCGAATAATTCGATCAACTCCGCCTTGCTGAGAATTTCGCGATCGTCGCCGGGCGACCAGCCGAGCCGCGCGAGAAAATTGAACAGCGCTTCCGGCAGAAAACCTTTCGTTTCATATTCGCCGACCGCCGTGGCGCCGTGTCTTTTGCTGAGCCGCGACTTGTCGGGGCCGAGAATCAGCGGCACGTGCGCAAAAATCGGAAGCTGCCAGCCCAACGCATTATACAAGAGCACTTGCTTGGGCGTGTTCGAGATGTGATCTTCGCCGCGGATGATGTGGGTGATGCCCATCTCGTGGTCGTCGACCACCACGGCGAGATGATACGTCGGCAGCCCGTCCGACCGCAGGATCACAAAATCGTCGATGGCCTCGTTGTCAAAGCTGACTTCTTCGCGCACCTCGTCTTTAAAGGAGGTGACGCCGCCGGCTTGCACCGCAAAACGAATCGCGAACGGCTTGTTGGCGGCGAGGTTGGTCTCAATTTCAACCGAGCTGAGCCGCTTGCAGCGGCCATCGTACTTGAAAGTATGTTTCTCAGCTTTGGCGCGCTCGCGCGCTGCCGCGATTCGTTCGGGCGAGCAGAAGCAGCGATACGCCTTGCCCTCGCGCAACAGGCGATGGGCGAAATCCTGATAAATGTGAAAGCGCTGCGACTGGTACACCGGCTCGCCGTGCCAGTCCAAGCCGAGCCACGTCAAACTCTCCAGGATGGCGCGCGTCATTTCCTCGCCGGAGCGCTGCACGTCGGTGTCTTCGATGCGCAGAAAAAATTTGCCGCCGTGTTTTTTTGCAAAGAGCCAATTGAAGATTGCCGTGCGCGCACCGCCGAGGTGCAAATAACCGGTGGGGCTGGGGGCAAAGCGAACTGAGATCATTTTTTATTCAAACTCAAATGTAGTCCTGCCCACTAAATTGTGAAGCACTTTAATAATCGGAAAATTTCCTTTGCGCTAGCCGCCCACAAGGGGCGGGGACTACGTGAAGCGGAGAGGCAGGGATTCGAACCCTGGGTAGCGATTTTGTCACTACAACCGCTTAGCAGGCGGCTCCTTTCGGCCACTCAGGCACCTCTCCGAATAGCAGCAGTTGCAGTGGCAGAAGCAGTAAGAAGCATTTAAGTGCCATGCTTAGTGCGACTGCCACTTTCTCGCGGAGGGCGGGAGACTCGAACTCCCAAGGGTGATAAGCCCAGCGGTTTTCAAGACCGCCGCCTTACCAATTAGGTCTAGCCCTCCGAAATATTTTTTGACACAGAACTAAGCCGCAGCGGGCAGAAGGCTTTGCTTTGTGTGATAAGCCCATCCCGCTTCAAGCGGGACGCCTTACCAATTAGGTCTAGCCCTCCGGTAAGTTTTGTATATACCGGCAATAAAACGGCATTGCGAAATATTGTCCGGCAGCCCGGGCGCTTCATCCACCGAACTTATAAATATACGAATCTTGGGAACTTGAGTCAATGTTTTTTTCAATAAACCATCTTCACAAAAAATTTCCCCGGCAACTGCTTGAGGGCATTTTTGAACTCAAGATCGAGCAAAACCGCCAGCAACTGCGAAGCCGGCATACTTGCTTGTCGCGCCAGTAGATCGATGTGCATCGGCTCGTGCGAGAGCAGGGCCATGACTTTCTGCTCATTTTCATTGAGCGAAATGGCCGGAGCTGCCGGCGCTTGCGATTTGGAGAACATATCGAATTGTTGCGGCAATTCGGCGAGAATATCGTCCACGTTTGTGATTAGTTTGGCGCCCTCTTGAATCAGCCGATTGGGACCAAGGCTTTTAGGGCTGAAGATGCTGCCGGGCACGGCAAACACTTCGCGGCCCTGCTCGAGTGCGGCTTGCGCGGTAATGAGCGCGCCGCTGGATTCGCCGGCTTCGATCACCACCGTGCCGTAAGTCAAGCCGCTGATGATGCGATTACGCCGGGGGAAATTTACCGCATCCGGCTTGGTGCCGAAGAAATATTCGGAGATCACCGCGCCGTGCTGCGAGATTTCCTGCGCCAGCCGGCGATTTTCCGGCGGATAGATGATGTCAAGCCCCGAGCCGAGAACCGCAACAGTGCGGCCGCCGGACTTGACTGCGGTCTGATGCGCCACCGTATCGACGCCGCGCGCCAAGCCGCTGGCAATGGTGAAGCGATGTCCGACGAGCGCTGCGGTCAAGCGTTCGGTTACGATTTTGCCGTATTCGGTGGGCGTGCGCGTTCCGACGACGGCGATCGCCATTTCATCTGCGGGACGAAGCTCGCCTTTGACGAAGAGCACAACCGGAGGATCGTAAATTTTTTTCAGGAGGGCGGGAAATTCCGGATCCCAAAACGTGAGCACGAGACATTGCTCGCGCGCCGCAGCCTCGAGTTGTTGCTCCGCCAGAGCTGCACAGTCAGCCTGGTGAATATTTTCAGCCAAAGTGCGCTCAATGCCTTCGACCTGGCAAAGCGCATGGACCGGCGCGGCGAGCACCGCCTCCGCCGAACGGAAGTGGCCAACCAACGCTCGCACTCGCGCCGGGCCGATGCCGGCAACGAAGAGCAGTTGGAGAAGAGCGGATAGGTCGTTGTAATCCATGTTACCCCTGCCACAGTTTTATTTCAAAGAATGCACCAGCGGATAAAGCCATTGTTGGTCTTAATCTACGAACGCCGTCTAACCGTTGGCGGCCCATAACTTTCAAAATGTAATTCCGAAATTGTTTTAATGAAGCGCCTAACGCACCAGCAGGTTGGCGCGGTACCCGCACATGGAAAATAATTGATTAGCGCTTCGTTGTCAAGCGAAAAATTTTGGTTCCGTTTCAAAAATTTTGGTTAAAATTTACTTGACATCCGCTGGAAAATTGTTTAACATACCATCAAGCCAACGCGCCGGCATCGGGTGCCGCACACCGACAATTTCAAAACGAGCCTGAGAATATGAACCAAGATTTGAAAGCCAAATACCACAATTACAAAAAGTGGCTGCGCGAGCGCCATCTCGACAAGCAGACCTGGGTGCTCAACTGGGATTTGCAAAAAAAACAATTTGCCGAGTTCGGGACGGGCGATTCGCTGTTCTTCACCGGCATTTTGCTGACGGCGTTAGCCATCGAAAAAAACGCGGCAGAGTTCAACGCCCTGCTGCAAGCGATCAATCGGCAAAAATTTGCCAAAGGCATGTATCCGCGCTACACAAACAAATTCAGCACTTCGAAAGATCAATACTATCCCCTGATTCTGGCGCTGGTTTACGCGACGCTGACTTTTCCGGACAATACGCTGGCCAAAGACACGTTGCGGGAAATCGTCGAGGCCGTGAAAGCGAACGGCTATGCGCTTAAAAATCCGGACGGCAGCGGGACGACTTACGGCGATATGCGCGGCTTCAAGCCGATCTTTGGCCTGATCGAAGGGGGTGCGGCGTTGGGCTACTATCTTTCGCTGGGCGTCCTGCCGGGATATTCCGCCTTTATCTATATTTCCGAAAAAAGCTATTACAACAATTTTATGATCGGGTGCCAGTATTTGATGTACCACTTGTTTGTGAAAAACAACTTCGAGCGCTGGTCGTTGCAGCGCTCGATCAAGCGCTTTGCGGGGATCAACAAAAACAACCCATTTTTTTTGATGGTCAGCGATCTCATTAGCCGCTCCAAATCGCACCAAGCCGAAGTGGAGAAAATATTGGAAATCTTTTCTCCCGAACACTTACCCAACGATCTAGATGAGATCGCCCACTCGGACGTGCTCTGGCAACGCGACCCGCGCAACTGGGCAAATGCCAAGGCGGCGTTGGTGCACGAATATGCCGGGATCGATTATATGGCGCTGTACCAGTTTTATGAGCGGTTCTATGTGGCGGGTGAGAAACTGTCGTTTAGAGGGCCGAGGAGGAGAGGACGAGGGATTATTTAAGTATTCATTTGAAAAATGGCCATCTCAAAATTAAATGGCCATGCACTGAATGAAATCCGTTGATCTGAAAAGTAAAGCGATAACCCTCCGTCACACGGGCTTCATATACGCCCATCTTCTCCCACTTGCCTTTCATCTTCTTCTTGCGTAGCGAAGGATGGCGAGGATTCTGAAGCAAGATCTCAAACTGCTTTTCAGCCCGTTCTTGAATCTCTTGAGTTAGCTGTTTGAAATCTCGGCGAAATGATTCACTTCGATAAAACTCCATGATCAGCTTCGCAAGTCACGCATGAGTTCTTCAACACTTTTGAATGGTCCTGCGGCTCTTCCAGCTTTGATGTCTTCCTCGGCTTCCTCTTCCATGAGATTCCAAATTTTGTCAGAAAGCGTCCGGTGACTCTTTCCGGACTTTTTGCTCGGCAGCATAACAATCATGCTGCCGAAAATTGCTCCAATTTCGATGAATTCACCGTCCTTCAAGCGCAAACTTCGTGCGATGGAAGCCGGAATCGTTACTTGTCGGCCAGGCCGAATTTTTACTTTTGTCATCGGATAAACCCGTGAGTTTGGTTGTGCAATCTGGCATTAAAGCCAAATCTTTTGCAGAGGGATAAAATTTTTCAAAAGTAAGCTAGCAATCTGATGTGAAAAAAACAAGAAGGAACTTTGTGGACTTTATTTAGTTTTCACCGCCTCCCACATCATCCCCAACAACACCTCAATTCCCTCGCCGCTGGCGGCAGAAATGCGGCAAGCGGAATAGCCGGCGCCCTGCAAAAATTTCTCGCCGATATTTTTCTCTGTTACCAAATCCATTTTCGTCAATGCCACGAGGCGCGGCTTTTGCACGAGCGCGGGATTGTAGCTTTCCATCTCATTTATTAGAGTCTGATAGTCCGAAGTCAGGTTGTCCGAGGTCGCGTCAATCAGCACGACTAAAACCGAAGTGCGCTCGATGTGGCGCAGAAATTCGATGCCGAGGCCGCGGCCGGCGTGCGCGCCTTCGATGAGGCCGGGGATGTCGGCGACGACGAAGCTGTTTTCTTCTTTGTACTGCACGACACCGAGATTCGGCGTGAGCGTGGTGAAGGGATAGTCCGCAATTTTCGGCCGCGCGGCGCTGATGCGAGAGAGTAAAGTGGATTTGCCGGCGTTGGGCAAGCCGACGAGTCCGACATCCGCGAGCAACTTCAACTCAAGAATCAACCAACGACTCTCTCCCAACTCACCGACTTCCCACTCGCGCGGCGCTTGATGAGTGGAGGTGACGAAACGCGCGTTGCCGCGACCGCCGCGGCCGCCCTTGGCGATAACCATGCGCTCGTCGGCATTAACCAAATCCGCCAGCACGGCGCCGGTTTCGGCATCTTTGACGACGGTGCCCGGTGGCACGTTCATCAGAACTTCTTTGCCATCGTGGCCGGTTTTGTTGGCGCCTTTGCCGTGCTCGCCGCGTTCGGCGCGAAAGTGCTTGCGCATCTGAAAATCCTGCAGCGTGCGCATGCCGGCATTGACGTGCATGATCACATCGCCGCCCTTGCCGCCGTCGCCGCCATCCGGGCCGCCTTTGGGGACAAATTTCTCGCGGCGAAAGCTCAGGCAGCCGCTGCCGCCGCGGCCGGCTTCGACGTAAATTTTAGCATAGTCTATAAACATAGTTTTGTAATTTACGAATCCAACGGATCAATTCCAATGCCTATTGCGCTTTCGCCACTCGGCGTGCGTTCTCTGTACAACTGCCCTATTTCGGCGCCAAGATTCTCTTTGCAAGAGCGACCCACAAGGCTACGCCCGTAGGGGGTCGCGATTAAGAAATTTTGCCGGCTTTAGTGCTCACGCTTCCCCGGCACGATCACCTCCGGCAGCGAGGGCAAGCTGAATTTGCTCTTGCCGGCGCAACTGCGAATATGAATAAACAGCCTCGCGGTATCCGTGACGGCAAACGAAAAAGTTGTGGCTGTGCCCGGCAACCAAAACGGCGGCGGCAGTTCCTGCACCGGCGTGGTGGCGAGGCTATGAGCCGCCACGAATAATTTATATCCGGAGAACTGCAGGTGTCGCCGCTCGGAGCCGGCCTGCCAGCGAATCGTGACTTGATCGCCACGGCGCTCGGCCTCCACCTGTCGCGGCGGTGACAGATCGATGACGTCGAGCACCTGGTAAGAAGCGGCGCAGCCGGTGAGAAGCGCACAAAGGGAAATGCTACATAAGATGAATCTCGAGAAGTTCATTTGCCATGAATTTTTAGCGCATTCATAAACGAAACAGACGGGTTGTCTGTGTTACGTTACCAATCCAACTTCCAAATAAAATCGAAGCCGGTTTTGCGGTTCTCTTCGCCGCCGTGCGCCGCCTGGAGAAAGAGAAATTTAAACAATTCCAGCTCCAGCGAGAAGACGCGGCCTTCCGGCTCCTGCTCGAAACTGATGAAGAGATCGTTGGTGATATATTTGCCAACCAACACCGAGGTTTGCGAAAAATCGCCGGTGCCTTGAAATTCGATGACGTCGAGATTCAAGCTGCGGCCGAGGGATTTCGCCAGCTCTTGCGAGACCAGGCCGGAGATCAAGCCCTTGGCCGCGGCGGCATATTTGCCATCCGCTGATTTTCCCAGCTCCGTCTCGAACTCTTTGGTTTGGCTGTAGAAGAGCTGATCGAAATCGACGCCGAAAATCAAGTTGGCGAGCGCGTTTTTTTCGTCGAGCGGCTCGCCGTCGCGCCGGAACTGAATTTGCGGATTCGTGAGCGAGCCGCTGATTTTTACTTCAATGCTTTTTTTCTCGCGGTCGCCGCCGGGGGCGCGAAAAACGTGTTTGGCTTCGAGCTCGAACTGCGGCGCATACGGATCACCCTGAAAAACAATTTGGCCGCTGGAAATGTCGAATCGTTTGCCGAAAAGCTCGTAATTCCCGCGAATGATGTTGAGCGTGCCAAAGAGAAAAAATCGCTTCGAGCCTTCCTGGGTAAAGTCAAGCGTGCCGTCGATCTCGGCGTTGAGCTCGGGGCCGCGAATCCAGGTATTGCGCGGAATTTTGATTTTAAGCTCGCCGTGCAGATTTTGCAGCCAGCGTTGCACGGGATCGCTCACCTCCGCCGGCTTTGCCGCTGCGGCTTTGGCGGAATCTGCCGGCGCTGCGAGGGCGGTGTTTTTTTCTTCGAGCTGAATTACGGATTTCTGTTGCAATACGGGCAGAAAAAAACGCGAACGGTCGACCGTGATGTCGCCGTTATAGCGTGCGCCTGCCGTATTGCCGGCAGCGTTGATGTTGGCGTCGAGGCGCACTTCCATGTCGCGCGTGCGCAGCGCGAGGAAATCGGTCGCGGTCAAATTGCCGCTGGCCTCACCGATGACGCCCTTGGCGTATTTTAATTGGCCCTTCGCCTTCAAGCCGCCTTTCTCGCTCTGAACCCGAAAGTCATTTACTTTTATATAAGCGCTGTCGATGGAAGCGACGAACTGCACGTCGTTGTAGCTGACGCCATATTCCGGCACGTTAAAAGCGCCGTCGATAACCCGCATCACGCCGGTGGCGCGCGGCGACCTCAACGTGTTCTCCAGCTTGATGTCGAACACCAGCGTGCCTTTTACCTGCTTGGCCCGGCTCGTCAGCGTTTGCAGAAAAGCGAGATCGATTCCGGTCTCGATGCCGCTGGTCGCCGCTTGAATGCGGATCTGACGATCATCGTACAAAACTTCGCCGGTGTTGTTCAAGCTCAGGTTCATCGGCAAGTAGCCTTCGCCCGTCAAACGCCGGTTCTGATTTTGGTGCAGCGTGAACGTCCAGGAAAATTGCTCGTTTCGATAGCCGTATTCGCCTTCCCAATTAGCGAAGGTAAAATCAGCAACGCGGCCGGCATTCCAATTGATTTGTCCGGCCAAAATCGGCGACTCGGCAGCGCCGCTTAAATGGCCTTGCAGCGCCAAAACGCCGGCAACGGTATTTTTTTCGAGCGAGGTTTCAGTTCCCCTCATCGCGGCGAGCGTGGCGATATCGATGCCTTCGATGCGGAAAGTCAAATCTTCGGCGCCGACGTAGCTCAAGCGGCCATCGAGGTAAAGCCGCTGATTGCCGGAGGCCAATACGCAATGATGAAAATCATAATCCTCGTCGCCGACGCCGATCCACATCGCGCTGTCGGCAGGCGTTCGCCAGGTTTGTCCGAGCACGTTAAGCTCGGCGCGTTGCACCTCGAATCGCCCGACCTCACCGAACGTGTACAAGCCATCCAGTTCGCCGTAATTTTTCAAACCCTGCCAGAAATTGGCATTGATTTGGGCCTGTTGCAAATCATAGAGCACGAGCGCTTTCGCCGAATCGACCGGCAGATAGCCTGCGACCATTTCGTGGCCTTGCATTTGGATCAGGCCGCGGCCTTGATCATGAAAGCGATTAAAGGTGAGATTTCCCCCCAGCCGCTTGATCGAAGTAGTGTTGTATTGCACTTGCCGCAAATCGAAACGGCCGGTGACGGCGAGCGAATCGAGCGGCCCTTGAGCATTGCCGGAGATCGTGCCGGTGGCGCGCAGCGTGTCTGCTGCCATGGCGCGCTTGACCCACGTGAGATCGCCCAGTTCGGCATTAAAACGGAATTTATTTTCGTAGCGCCAGCTCAACAGCCCGGCGGCTTGCACGTTTCCCATCGAGCTGGCCAGGCGCAGCGTGTCGACCTGAAAATCGGAGCCGCGCGCGTGCAATTGGCAATATGCCGAATCGATCAGAATCGCGGGCAAACGCGAGGGGGAGAGGCGCAGCCAGCCGTCGAATTTGAGCCGCTCGGTATCGAAGTTTTGTCCGGCCCCGGCGAGGCGAAAAGACAAATCAGAGGCGAGCGTATCATTTTGCAGCAGCCCGGCGAGATCGAAATGGCGGCCCTCGGCGTCAAGCTCGAAATATTGCCGTCCGAGAGGATCATCGAGTTTGCCGGACAAATCCAATTCGCCGAAGGCGGCGCGCCCCAATAGCTTGAACTGAATTTGCCGCTCGCGTGCTTGCGCGGTCAAACGGATATGCTCCAGCCCGCGTCCGAGCGCTTGTGATGAGTCAATCGTTAAAGTAAGATTGGCATTGAGATCATCGAGCGTCGTGCCGGAGCCGTCGAGCTTGAGATCAAAATTCAAGCGCGTCGCGCCGTTGGCGCTGTTGATATAAGGATTGAGATTAAACGCGCGCGTTTTTGCTTCAAGATTGTAAAAGGTGGCCGTCGAATCTTGGAGCACGAAAAAGTTGCCGTTGGCAAGGCCGTCGGCATGCGCAAGCTCGAACGTAGCTCGCACATTTTGCCTGTCGCCGATGGCGTGAATCGAGCCTTGCACCGGGCCGGTGATTTTCAAACCGGGGAAAAATGCGTGCAGATCGTTCGACTGCAACGGCGCGGTCTGCAAGTTGACGTCGAAGATCGGGCGGGCAAAATGCCGCAGCATGATTTGGCCGGCCAAATGCGAATCGCCGCTGCGCAGCTTGAAATCTCTCACCAGCAGCGAGTCGCGCGCCAAAAATATGCGTGCCGTCAGGCTGTTCAACGCCAAATTCGGTTCCACGGCCTTGAATTGCAGATCGCGCAACACGACGTCCAAATGATCATCCGCATATTCGAGGCGCATCGCCGTCGAAATCTTTTGCAAGCGCCGGGGCAAAAGCTTGTAAACGGCGGTGTCCAACGGCGCGAATATCATTTCGCCGTTTTCCATTTGGAGGTTTTGCAGCGCAATCCGCCACGCGCCTGACGGTTCCGGCTCTGCAGTTGTTGTCGGCGGCTTCACCAGATGCGCGACATTCCAGGCGCTATCGGGACGCTGCCGCAACGTTAAAACCGGCGCTTGAAAAACGAGGCGACTAACGAGCACTTGCCGCTTCAATAATTCGTAGGGACTAAGGCCAACCTCGATATTGGCAACATAAAGCAGGGTGTCGCGATCCAATTCGACGTGAAGATCGCGAAAGCCGAAATTTGAAATGAGGTTGCCTTCGATGCGGCCGAGGTGCAGCGTGCCATTCAGGCTTGCTGCGGCTTGCGCGACGATCTGGTCGCGCAGCCAGTTTTTAAAGCGGCGCGTTTGGGTTAGCCCGCCGATCAAAATGAGCAAGACCATGAAGCCGGCGAGCGCGTATAGGAAAATTTTGAGGAGGCGTTTGAGCATTATAAACTGATTTTTTTAGAATGAGATCAAAGCTTTTCCGGCAAAAGTTTTTAACTGCGAATGGACGCGAATATTTTTATTTGCGTTGATTAGCGTATATTCGCGGTTGATTTTTGGGTTGCGACTTGTCCGCGTTGAGATTGCCGTTAGCCATCTAACCGGTTAACGGGCTAACCGGCTAACAGTTTGAAGATACTAAAATGCCTGGCCGACACTAATATAAAATTCCCACCAACGCAGGTTGTCAGATGGTTGCCTGTTGATTTTGCGGGCGGCGTCGAAGCGAATTGGGCCGATGGGCGTATCGTAGCGCAGGCCGAGGCCGGCGGCATAATAAAGCTCATTCAACTTGTACGTCAAAGCCGTCGGCCAGACATTGCCAAAATCGATAAACAGCGCCGCGCCAAACGGGCCAAAGATCTTAAAACGGGGTTCGACACTTCCTTCCAAAAGGCTTTGGCCGCCGGTCGGCGTGCCGTTCGGTTGCGGCCCCAATTGCGAGCGCTGCCACCCGCGCACCGAGGCGCTACCGCCGGCATAAAACCGCTCTTCCAGCGCCGTGCGGCCGAGGGCATCGTCCAAAACTTCGAGCGCGCCGAGTTTCAGGCGATACGCCATGACCAACCAGTCCGGAATGATTTCATGATAAAACCGTTCTTCGGCGACGGTTTTGACGTAATGAAATTGGACGTTCAAATAACGGAACTCGCTCACCGGACCGCTATAATCAATTTGCAATGAACGAAATTGGCCGCGCGCCGGCGAAAACAGCGGCTGGCTGCTGTTGTAAGACAACCCCAATCCCCACGAGGCTTTTTTGTAAGCTTGTGGAATTTCAATTTGAGCCGTGGTGGTATTGATTTTTGCATTTCCTGGCGTTACGTTGGCGTCTTCCAAACGATAGCGCAAATATCCGCTAGTGCGCGTGCTCAATTGGCGCTGCGCCGTCAGCTCGCCGCCAAAGCTGCGCTGCTTATAAATGATCTCCCGCGTGCGGATAAGTTTTTCATGATGGCGAAGATAGAATGGGCTGACGATCAAAGTCGTTTTCGCGGCGATAAAATGCGGCTGAAAAATGCGCGCTTGAATTCGTCCCGGCTCGAGGTCGGAATATTTGAGCTCCGCTTCCAAGCGCCGGGCGCCGCCGAGAAAATTACGCCGGCGAAAATTGATCGTGGCGCGAAAAAGATCTTCCGTGCCGTAGCCGATGCCGGTTTTCAGGGTGTGCAAAGACGCTTCGCGAACGCGCACTTCGATGGGAATTTTGTCGTCGTTTGGCGCGTCTGTCAGCGCGCGGATGTTGACGGACTGAAAAAGCTCGAGCCGGTACACGCGCTGCTGCCCGTCAATGAGCTGGCGTTGGCTGAAAATCTGGCCGGGCACAAAGGGCAATTCTTCACGAATGACGCGTTGGGGAATCTTTTTGTTTCCGGTTACTTGCACTTCGCCAAATCGACATTCCCGGCCGGGATTGACGCGGAACACGATTTTTGCGGTTTGGCTCGCGGCATCGCGCTTCACCTCCGCATTGGCGTTCACGAACGGAAAGCCGTGATTGCTCAGCTCAACCGCCAATGCCGCTTGGCTGTTCCGCACACCGGCTTCTCGCAAGGGGTCGCCGACTTTGATCGTCAACGCTCTAAAAAGATTTTCCACTCTCGGCAGCGGTTCGAGCGGATTGGGGCCGGCCAGCTTGATGTCGATAACACGCGTCGGCTGGTTTTCCTCTATTTTAACCCACAAGCGCACCTGCTGTTTCTCGTCGTCCGCCACAACTTTGTGATCGATGACCCGCACCTGAAAGTAGCCTTCAAGCTCGTAGAATTTGGCAATGCGCTGCAGGTCGCGCTGAAATTCTTCGACGCTAAACAGGGGGGCGCGCCGCCAAAACAACAAGCGATTGAGCCACGGCGCCGCTTTGGTCGCCAACGCTTCCCGCAACGCCGGCGCAAAATCGCCGCGCACACCTTCGAGGCGAAAGGATTTGATTTCGTAATTGTCTTGTGCGTGTGAAAGCGAAGAAAGCAGCACCAAATATAAACAACTAAAAACGAATAGATATCGCAATATCCTCATCCGAGGCATATAATTTACTGGCGTTGTATGGCAAAAAAGTCGAAACTGCACTGGCGGAGAAAATCGAGCCGCGCTTCTTCGAGATAGTTGAGATAAACCGCGTTGTTGACGACCCCGGCGAAATCCAGCTCGTAGCTGCGAACCGGAATCACGGTTTCCCAAATAAATGTTTCATCAATATTTTTCATAAAAGTAATTCTCCAATGGATAAATTAAGACCAATGGATGTTTTAGCAGTTGGTCTTCATTTATCCGCTGGCGCTAATACTTGACGCCGAAATAGTATTTCGGTTTCCGGCCGGTTTCAAACGACTTATAAACTAAGAAAAACAGCTCAAAGGCGCGGCGCTGGCGATAAGCTGCGATGCCGCTGAAGCCTAATCCGACGGAAACGTGGTATCTCGAGAGATCGCGCACTTTTTTATCGAACCCGATCTGCCCGGCTTCCGTGTGCAGCACCAAATTGGTTTCGTACATGCTGAATCCGCTGACGAGGCCGAGGGGTTTCCTTTTATTGAGATGAAAACGGTTGGCCTGCGACACGTAAAAGAGATTGATGCCGGAAAACTCGTTGACGTCGTAGGCGGAGAGGCGATTGCGCCCGCCGAGAAAAGAGAGCGGCACGCCTTGTCCATCGATCAAGGAAATGAGACGCGCCTCGCCGATGATGGAGAGCCACGCATTTTCCGAAACACCTCGAGTCCCTACGTTAAGCTGCCAAAAGTCGCTGCGGTTGCGGCCAAAAGGGAAAGCGCGCACGATCTCCACGTCAAACAAGCCGGAATGATAAAATCCGAAAGCGCGCGACGAATCGGCTTGCACGCCGAGCGACTGGCCAACCGAGTGGACTTGCTGTGTCTCCAGGTTCTGTTTGTTAACGATCGACGGGAAGGAATAACGCTGATAATTGAAGCTGGTCAATGCATTGATCGGCTGGATGAAGAACATGCGCGCGCCAAGCTGAACACCCTGCTCGCGCCGCCAAACGCGGTCTTTGCGGTTTTGCTCTTCAAAAACCGGAACGAAGTGCAGCCGGTCATAAACTTGCGTTTGTGGAACGAGGCTAAAGCGCGTGTAAGCGTTTTGCAGCGAGAAGCCCATTTCGCCGCGCAAAAAATTGTAGCGCGCGCGTGTTTGGGTGGCGAAATGCCCGATCTTTTTTTCGAGCGCAGCGTCAAATTCCCCTTCCGGCAATAAAAAGGCAACTTCCGTTTCATATTTAAAAATCAGGCGTTTCAGCTTGACCTCGATGGGCAACTTTGGCTCGTCCTGCGGCTTCGTTTCGGGCGCCGGCGATTCGGCTTCCGGCTCTTCTTGGGCGAGGGCTGATGGTGGCAAGCACAAGTTTGTCGCCGTCATGAGAGCAAGCCAACCCGCGGCAAGAAGCAGCTTTGTCGGCGCGGCCATGAATTTGGGGAACATTCAATCTCGGACGATATTGATGGGTTTACCGGCAGCAAACGCCAGAATGTTGGCAACGGTGGTGTCGAGAATGCGGTTCAGCGCCTCCCGGCTGTTGAAAGCGCTATGGGGAGTGATGACAACATTTTCGCGATGGCGCAAGATGTGATTGGACAGCAATAGGCGCAGCTTTTCCGTGGACTCGTTGCTCGCCAAAAGTTGTTTCTCCTCTTTGATCAGGTCTTCACCCTCGAGCACGTCGAGTCCGGCGCCGGCGAGAATGCCTTCATCCAGCGCCCAAACCAAAGCCGCCGTATCCACCAGCCCGCCGCGCGAGGTGTTGATCAGAATCGCACCGCGTTTCGCTAATTTCAGCGTGTCGCGATTGATCAAGTGATGGGTACGAGCGTTGTACGGCGCGTGCAATGAAATCACATCCGCCTGCGCGAGCAATTCCTCCAACGGTGCGTAAGCAAAATCGAGCACTTCCGCCAGAAAATGGTCCTGCCGCACGTCGTAAGTCAGGACTTTCATACCGAAGCCTTTGGCCATGCGGATCACGTGCAAGCCGATGTGCCCCGCGCCGATAATGCCGATGGTCTTGCCTTTGAGATCGAAGCCCATCAAGCCGTCGAGTGAAAAATCGCCGCGCGAGGTGCGCATGTAAGCTTTATGGATATTCCGCGAGAGCGAGAGAATCAAGCCGAACGTGTGCTCGGCCACGGTGTTCTCGCCGTAAAAAGGCACGTTGGTGACGGCAATATTGCGCTCGCGGCAAGCCGCCAAATCGATGTGATCGAAACCGGTCGAGCGTGTCGCGATCAATTTGAGCTGTGGCATTTGTTCGATCTCGGCCCTACCAATGCGAGAATAAATGAAAACCGACAGCACGTCTGCATCTTTGGCTAGCGGCAGATTTACCGCCTTCAAAGGCTCGGGATGAAAAAACAAATCATGCTCGGCCAAAGCCGACTGGCGCAAGTAGGCTTCTTCATTGGGCGGAATTTCAAAAATTTCGACTTTCAGGCGGGCTGAAGAGCTACTCATGCTGTTCTAATGTTTGCTCGGTTATTTGGAGCTTTGAGTAGCGATCATTTTTTACAAGCCAGATTTTCAGTTCTTCAAGGGTCTTTATATCGAGAAGAGCCTCAGCCAATCTGTCAATGTTTTCGCCACTCAGGTTTAATATTTCGTGTTCCAATTCCGGACCCAACAGGGCAAACTTTTTCGTAAGCTGGCGAAGCAAAAGCATCCTACAAGCGTCGTAGCCAATTAACGCGTCGTGAAGTAGAAGCCATATTTCCTGATCAGGGCGTAACTGTGCCATATCGACTGAGCTCTTTTTTGAAAACTGACTTGTAACTTAATTGGCGCTTGGCGTTATCGCTCCGTTCTCAAGCCAAATGCGCAACTCGTCAAGATTGTTCAGATCCAAAAGCGCTGAACTCAAATTGTCAAGCTTCGTTCCACTCAATTGGTTGACCTGTTTCTGCAACTCCGGACTCAATGTGCCAAACTTTTTGGTAAGCAGAGTAAGCAAGAGCAGTTTTTTGCCTTCTTCCCGGCCTTCTTCCCGACCTTTTTCGCGGCCTTCCTCGCGGCCTTTCTGCTCGCGCTCTTCGAGCCACTCGCGAACGAATGAAATTTCTTGTACCATAGGAAGTTGCTCCTTAAATATTTGGCGAACCAGTTCGTCTTCAAACTTGCGACACGCTACCAAGATGGCGACTCCAAACAAATCCTTGCGTTCTTGCTCATCAGGAAATTCGGCAATGAGCTGTTTCTCTTGATCGAGAATAGTCAAACTGGGTTCATCTTCAAATAATACCAGCAGTGGTGCAAATTCTTTAAATTCACCGCTCAGGATGCGAGCCTTATATTCCCATAGCAGCACGCGCGCAAAGACATGAGTGTCTGTGAAGACGCCAACCCGACGTTCATAAATATAGGGAAAGGTTTGGTATTTTCCCTTTTCCAAATAGAGGAGCACTGTTACAACTGGACGCTTCAGAACTGCTTCCAGCAAGGCGTTTTTGATATAAAAATCGGACAACTCACTCGTTTTCGGCTCCAGTATGGCTTCAATGTGAATGGCGGCATCCTTACCTTGCTCCGAAACCAGCCAAACTTTGTCCGCGCGCCGTTCGGGTATGTTGATCTGCGGATCTTCGACTCCCTGAAAGACCACCTGGCGATCTTGACCAAAGAACAAATCGAGACATTTTTCCGGATAATCGCCCAAAAGCACTTTGATAGCACGATCAATCTCGAACATCATTTTCCTCCCTCCTCAATATGAATCAGCCGGAAAATTCTCCCGCCAGAATCGCCGGCAGATTCTCAACGAATTTCGATCGCGGCAAAACCGTGCAGCCGGCGTCGCGCGACGCATTGGCGGTGGCGACATCTACGTGTGAAAGAAAGCCGAGCAACTGGTGGCCGGCTTGCGCCAAGCCCGGCAATATTTCCAACGGCCGCAGCGAACGATCATTCAGGTCAATAATGATGCTCGCACCGCTTTGAGTTTTCGGCAGCAGTGTTTGCAGCTCGTCGGCACTGCGCGCAAACTGGACCGTCACGCCCGCGGCTTCGGCCACTGCGCGAATTTTGCTGCGAAAGAAAAGATCGGCGACTAAAATGTAAACCGTTTGCGCTGCCATATCAGTTATTGCGTTTTGAGACCAACTTCTTTGATCACCGCAATGATTTGTTCGTGCAGCCGTCCGTGGCTCGCCAACAATCCGTGCGGATGCCCGACGTGCACGCTTTTGTAATCGAGCGGCTCGCCGCGCAAATCCGTCATCACGCCGCCGGCTGCCGAGAGAATCGCTGTCGGCGCGCCGCTATCCCACAAGCTCACTTTGCTGCTCGGGTGAATGTACAATTCACACGCGCCCGTGGCGATCGCACCGCATTTAAGCCCGACCGAGCCGGAGCGCAAAATTTCGTGAATGCCCAAACGTTTCCGAATTTGATCGACGCGCTCGTCAAAATGCGAGCGGCTGGCAATCATCCGCAGTTGCGCCGGTTCCTCAATCGCCGAGACGCGAATCGGTCGCTCGCTGCCGGCAAGCGACAGCCACGCGCCGAGGCCGACAGCGCCGGAGTAAAGCCCGCCCGGTTTGATTCCGGAAGGCGGCGCCGGCTGCAGCACCACGCCAAGAATCGGCCGGCCATTTTCCACCAAACCGATCATGATGGAGAACTCGCCGTTGCGTTTGATAAATTCTTTGGTGCCGTCCAGCGGATCGACCATCCAGACCAGGTCGTGGCCAAGGCGGCTCATGTCATCATCGGTTTCCTCTGCCAGCACCGCCTCGCCGGGAAAGTGCCGGTGCAGTTGTTCGAGAATCAACGCGTTCGCGGCGTGATCTGCCGCGGTCACCGGATTGCCCGGCGCTTTCCATTCCACTTCCACCTTTTCAGCGTAATACTGCAAAACAGTTTCGCCGGCCAACCGTGCGACGTCGCGCACGATCTGCAGCCGGCGATCAAGCTCGGATGATTGCATAAAAACTCCCTGGGGCTAGTTCTTGTTGCGGTTTCAACGGGAAATTAACGTGCGCCAAAAAGTCACGACGCCGCGGACGATGCCGCTGATCAAGGCGGTAAGATCGAGCAGCGGCCTTTCGAGGCGCTCGCGGAGCATGCGCTCGAAATCGTGGATGTCGCGAGCCGTGACTCGCAGCGCTTCAAGAATATCGCCAACCTTTGGCGCCTGCCGTTCCAGCGTGTGAACGATGCTGCGAATGTCGCTGGCGATTTTGGTCATATCGTGAATGAGCGGCGGCATATTCATCCGCACGGTTTCCACCAGCCGCTCGGCTTCCATGGCCACTCTGCGGATACGCCAGAGCGCCGCCACCGCCGCCACCATGATCAGAAACATGCACGCCGCGATGACCACGACGCTCACCGTCATCATCAATTCCATGATTTGTCTTCCTCGCGTGGTTGAGATGCCGCCGTCAGCGATTCGACGGCAAGCATCTTTTCCAATCCGACTCGTAATAATTCAATTTCTGACGGAGAGCGTTTATGCTTTCTCTTTGTCGCCTTCGACTTCTTCACGATACGCTTTCACGCCGGCATCGACGGCTGATTTGATCCGCCCTTTTTCGCGTTCGACCGTTTTAACGCCCTGGTCGACGAAATCACGGGCTTTGGCCCGGCCTTCACTGATGATTTGCTCGGCCTTGGCGCGGGCCTCGGCAATTTTCGCTTCGGCTTGCGTGCGCAGCGCTTCGGCCTGGCGTTTGCCCTGCTCGACGATCTCGGCAGCTTGTCCTTTCAATTCGCCGAACTTGACGTCGGCTTCGTCGTAAATCTCGCGCGATTTGCGGCGAATATCGGCGCGCAGCTCGTTGCCCGTCTTGGGCGCAAAGAGCAACGCGATCACGGCACCGATCGATCCGCCAATTAAAAGCCCTTTAAAAAAATCCGCGCCTCGATTTTCCTGGTTCATGACATCCTCCAAAGTTGAATGGGTTAATACATTGAGTAATCCAGACAAGTAGTCTGATGACAATTTCATTTCCGAACGGCGTGCTTTTGTACTTCTTCCGCAATTATTCCCTGCAAAACCTCGGCAATACTGGCTGCCGGCTTTTCGTAATTCATCGTTCGTCGCAGCGTCTCATTGATAAGTGCGTAGTAGGCTTTTTTTTCACTGCGGGCACGCCGCTGAAAATAGCGTACAATGTCGGCATCCAAAGGAATCATCCTTTGCGATTCTGATACATGAAAAAATTTGCCGCGTTCGCCATTGGAAAAATCATACTCGCGACGCATTTCAACAGTTCTTTTTTTAGTCTTCTTCATAGTCAAAGATGCTCACGGCCAACGGATCATCGAAAACGGTTTTTGCTTCTTCAAAATCAACCCCATGTTTTCTGCGATTGATACGATTCTTTTCTTCATCCCAATTACATCGCATTAACTCCTCCCGCGTTACGCTCCGTATTCTTTACTTGTTTATCAATTTCAAAAACTCGTCTTCCGAAATCACCGCCACGCCCAATTCTCGCGCCTTCTCCAACTTCGATCCCGCGCCGGGGCCGGCCACGACGTAATCGGTCTTTTTGCTCACCGAGCCGGAGGCGCGGCCGCCTCGTTCATCCACCATCCGCTCCGCTTCGTCGCGCGAAAATTTTTCCAGCGCGCCGGTGAAAACAAACGTTTTGCCGGCAAATTTTTGATCGGCGGATTTCGGTTTGGCAATTTCACGAATCTTCACGCCGCCTTTTTTCAAGCGCTCGATGGTGGCGAGGTTTTTCTTCTCGCGGAAAAACCGCGTCACACTCTCTGCCACTTGCGGGCCGACTTCGTGAATCTGCTGTAAACGCTCGGCATCGGCTTTGAGCAAATTTTGCAATGAGCCAAACTCTTTTGCCAGCACCCGCGCCATGTGTTCGCCGACGTGGCGCATACCGAGCGCGTAGATGAAACGGTCAAACGCCACCTCACGGCTTTTGGCAATCGCGTCGATAATGTTCTGCGCCGACTTCTCGGCCATGCGCTCCAATTCCGCGAGTTTATCCTTATTTAGAAAATACAAATCCGCGAAGCTTTTTACAAGTCCTTTATCAACTAATTGTTCGATTAATTTCTCGCCGAGGCCGTCGATGTTCAGCGCCAATTTCGAGGCAAAATGGCGGATGCCTTCCTTCAATTGCGCCGGACAATTGATATTTTGGCAGCGATGCGCGACTTCACCTTCCAAACGTACCACCGGCTCGCCGCAAACCGGACATTTTTTAGGAAATTTAAATTTCTTTTCTTTGCCGGTGCGTTTCGATTCGATGACTTTGACAACTTCCGGAATCACATCGCCGGCACGCTGAATCACCACCGTGTCGCCGATCTTCACGCCGAGGCGCTCGATTTCGTCCTCGTTGTGCAGCGTCGCGCGGCTCACCGTGACGCCGCCGACCATCACCGGCTGCATGATCGCGACCGGCGTGATCGTGCCGGTACGGCCCACCTGCGCTTCAATGCTGAGAATCTGCGTGGTCTCCTGCTGCGCTTCGTATTTGTAGGCAATGGCCCAGCGCGGGCTGCGCGTGCGCATGCCGGCGCGCTGCTGCAATTCAAACGAATTGACTTTCACCACGGTGCCGTCGATCTCATACGGCAGCGACTCGCGCAACTCACCGAGCTTGCGATAGTGCACCAAAGCCGCGTCAATACCACGACAAACTTTGGCGAGCGGATTGACTTTGAAGCCCCATTTTTTAAATGTTTCCAACGCCGCCCATTGTGTTTTAAATTCATAACCGACGACTTGGCCGAGACCGTGAACATACATGTCCAGCGGACGCTCTGCGGTCAGCTTCGGATCGAGCTGGCGCAATGAACCCGATGCCGAATTGCGCGGATTGATAAAAGCCGGCTCGCCGGCCTTGAGCCGTTGCTCATTCAGCTTTTTGAACGCGGCAATCGGATAAAACACCTCGCCGCGCACTTCGAGCCGCTCGGGGATTTTTATTTTATCACTCATCAACCGCAGCGGGATTGATTTGATCGTTTTTAGATTTTGCGTGATGTTCTCACCGGTGAAACCATCGCCGCGCGTCGAGCCGACGGTGAAGAGGCCATTTTCATAAACTAACTCCACCGCCGTGCCATCCAGCTTCGGCTCGACCGTGTACTCGATCTCATCAAGCTCGAGCAGCTTGCGCAAGCGTTGATCAAAATCACGCATCTCGCCGTCGTCAAACGCGTTGTCAAGCGAGACCATTGGAATCGTGTGCGTCACCGTTTCAAACTCCTCCAACGGCGCCGCACCGACACGCTGCGTCGGCGAATCCGGCGTCACCAGCTCCGGAAATTTCTCTTCCAGCGCTTGCAATTTCCGGAACATGCGGTCATACTCGGCGTCGGTAATTTCCGGATCGTCGAGAACGTAGTAACGATACGAGTGGTAATTGAGCTGCTCACGCAGCTTGGTGATTTCAGTTTGGGCTTGAGAGGGGGTCATGGGAATGATTCAATTTTCTGTTTTGATACCGTTCGCAAATAGCCGCACGACAAATTCTTCGCCTTCGATGGCAAATTCCGGTTCGGTTCCGTTATGGCTGCGCATCAAGCGAATCATGTTCGGAATGCCGGTGCCAAATTCTTCCATAAAGCCGAGACGATTGAGAAACTGCGCGAGCAATGGATTTCGCGATTCGTGGTTGTAAAAACGAATACTTTCCAACGTCATCGAGTTTGGCAAGCGTCCCGAACTGCGGACTTCGAGATGATTATCAAAAAAGAACATGCGAATTTGGCTACCGGCGATATTGTAGTCCCGATGCGCGACAGCATTGACCACGACTTCCCGTAATACCTCCTCGGGGCAGAATGGCCGCTCACGGCGCACAAAGCCTTCGATTTGGGAATATACGCCGTTGTAAAGCTTGACATAATCTCCGGCTTGATTTACGAGTTGCGGCAACGTTCCTATCAATTCTTGCGGATTTAAACGGTCAGTAGCGCTATCATTGCCGAGAAATCGTACAGCGGTGATCCGGCTCTGCCGCATATAACGTTGCGGTTCACGGCCAAAAATGAGTAATCCGGCAACCGTCAATCTTTGCACCTCATCCACAGTCGTAGCCACACGCGTACGCTCTAACAACTGCTCTGATGAAACACCCGTTGCCTCGATAGGTTGACGAGAGATTTTTTCGAAATAGTTTCTGAAGGCCTCTTGATCCAAGTCGACCAGCGCCGTGCCGGCGACGGGCGATTCGTCGAAATGATAAAGTCCAGATTGCTGGAGCATCCGTGCGCGTTGTTGCGGCGTTGCGAGTTGTTTGGCCGCACCCACCCGAACATAACATTGGCCGCTGTTATTTTCGTAAGGCGGGCCGGTGCGCTTATCGACGCGCACGGCAATGACGGGCAAGCCGTTTACCTCCACCCGCTCAATAACGGGATAAAGAGAGGGCCGGCAGTTATCACGGGAGATGTTGGCCAGAGCATTCATGGTTGCGTCCGGATCGGAGACTCCGATGATCTGTCCGTCGTCGGTTACGCCCACGAACAACGTGCCGCCGCTCGTATTGGCGAATGCGATCAACTCGCCGGCGGTATCGCTGCGCTGTGAAATGTCGCGCTTGAACTCGATGGTCTGACCTTCACCGGCGGCGATCATGGCGAGAATTTCATTTGCTGTGAGAGGCATATATCTTATTTGTTTCAATGTACTCCTTCAACGCCACCGCATTATTATGCTTTTCATCTTTCGCGCCAAAAAGCAAGGTCGTCGCTCCGGTTTTGGTGTGAGCATAAACCGGCTCGAGCATTTCCGGTTTTTCATTCAACTCGGCAAAATAGCGTTGTTTGAATTCGTCCCATTTCTTGGGGTCGTGCGCAAACCACTTGCGCAAGCCTTCGCTGGGCGCAATGTCTTTCAGCCACAAATCGATCTTCGCTTCATCCTTGCGCAAGCCGCGCGGCCACAGCCGGTCAACCAAAATTCGCGCGCCGTCACCGGTTTCCGGCTTGGCGTAAATCCGTTTTGTTTTGATCAGCGTGTTCATGAGTGAAATGACAAAGCCGCCAAAATCATCGGCAACGGTTTTAACTCTCGCCGTAAGGGATCAAGGGCCAAGCCGAGCGCTTCAAGTGTGAAGGCACCCAGAAGCAAGCTATCTCCTTTTTCGCCAAAGATGACGTCGGCCCCGCCGGCTTGATCGCCATATTTAAAAAGGGCGATGCCCTTCTTGCGAACGATCTTACTGCCATCCGCCAGCCGAAAGGTTTGCTCGCCAATCGGCTTAATCTTCAACCGTTTCAAAATGCGTTTGGGAACCACCGAGTAAATCGCGCCCGAATCAATGAGGAATTCGAGCTTTTCTGTGACCTTGGGTTTGGCAGGATTGCCGACTTCGATTTCCAAAACAGTCAAGCCCATAATGATATTCTCCCACAAAAGGTACTCAATCAACCATTAAACAAGTGGCTTCGCTCACCAATTCAATCTCCTCGTTTCAATTGACACGCCGTTTTTCTTCCATATCACAATACCTTCGTTTTGAATGTCTTCGGCAAGATACAATAAACGTCCCCACTCACCATAGAACCGCTCGTGGCTAATAACTCGCGGATCGATCAACGTGTCATATTCAAGCGAAATTTGGTTGGAGATATTCCAGATCGGCTGCATGGCGACAAAATCATCGCGTTGGCAAATGATCGCCACATCGATATCGGAGCCTTCTTCAGCCTCGCCGCGCGCCGTGCTGCCGTACCAAATAATTTCGTAAATTTGGTCGCCAAGTTGTTTCACTAATTCATTCGCAAAGACGCGGACGATTTTTTCGACCTGTGGTTTGTCAGTTTCAAGAGCTATCATGATAATCTTTTCTGCAATTTCAAGATGCTTTATTGCATCTCAATTTTAGCCGGTCGGGCCGCTCCGCTCTGTCACCCCGGCCTGCCTTTGAAAATTTTATTTAAGGAAAGTTTGGGCGCGGCGCTTCTTCATCGCCACTTTTTTCCTGCACCCACACCTGCTTGCCTTTGAACACGATGGCCAGCTTGCGAATCCGTTGAATGCCCCGGCTCATCAGCTCGCCGGCATACTTTTTCTCCTCGATCTGTTGAAAGGCTTTGGCAAAAGCGCTTTCCTTCGTTTCCCCGCGCTTCGCGTTCACTTTCTTGAATTCGATGATGATACCGGTATTGCGTTGATTTTTGGGAATCAGCATCACGTCGTAGCGGCCCAAACCGGACTCTTGATTGCTCTTCACCTCATAATCGCCGGAAAGCCACACGAACAATCCGATGACGAAGCCTGATAAACCTTCTCGGCGTCGCGGCCGCCGGCATCCCCAAAACTAAAACTGTTCTCCACCAATTCGGCGAGGAGATCCTCGAAGGTTTCCAGCCATAAGCTGATTGGGAAAGTCGAATACGCTATCGTGTACCTCGCAGCCTGATCCGACCAGGCTCAACAATCGCCAGCTTGCCGGGCAATTGCCAAATCAGATTCTCTATACTTCAAGGCCGCGAGCACGTCTTCAACAGCGACCTCATATTCGCGAATGATTTCTTCCATCGTCATTCCACCGGCAAGCCCGCCAACGATGCGAGCGACCGGAACGCGCGTTCCGCGAATGACGGGTTTACCGTGTTGGATTTCCGGGTCGATGACGATTCTATCGTTCATTGAAGATTCTCCTATAAAACAAAATTCAATTTAAAAACATAAAACTAATTTCAAATAATTTTCGTGACGCAACACTTTCCAGTCGGGCCGACTGGGTTACTGCTACTGCACCTGCCACTGCAACTACCCCTTGATACACCCCAACGGCCTCAACTGCGCCACCTTCCGCGAGATGCCGGCGAGATGGCAGGTGTCCACCACCTCCGAAACATCTTTGTACGCTTCGGGAATTTCCTCGTCAATCGTGCCTTTGCTCGCGCCCATGACGTAGATGCCTTTTTCCAAAAGCTCGCGGGTGATGTTGCGGCCTTGCGCGGTTTTCTTGGCTTTGGTGCGGCTCATGGCGCGGCCGGCGCCGTGACAGGTGGAGCCGAACGTTTGTTCCATCGCGCCTTCAGCGCCGATGAGCACGTAGGAGTAACGTCCCATATCGCCGGGGATGAGCACGGGCTGGCCGATTTCCTGATACGCTTCGGGAATGTGCGGATGTCCCGCCGGAAATGCGCGCGTCGCGCCTTTGCGATGGACACACACCGTCATTTGCTTGCCTTCAAAAACATGTTCTTCCATTTTGGCGATATTGTGCGCCACTTCGTAAACCGTGCGCAGGCCGATATATTTCGGCGCTTTATTGATGATTTTTGAAAATGTTTCGCGCGTCCAATGCGCGATCATCTGGCGATTCGCAAACGCAAAATTAACGGCGCAGCGCATGGCGCCAAGATAGCTTTGGCCTTCTGGAGAGCTGACCGGCGCGCAACAGAGCTGGCGATCCGGCAAGGTGATGCCATATTTGTGTACGGCATTATTCATCACACCGATATAATCTTCGCAAACCTGATGGCCAAACCCGCGCGAGCCGCAGTGGATAATGACGGTGATTTGATTTTGAAAGAGGCCGAGCGCTTCGGCTGCACGCGCGTTGAAAATCTGCGACACGTAGCCGACTTCGAGAAAATGATTGCCGCTGCCGAGCGTGCCAAGCTGTGGTCTGCCACGCTCGCTGGCTTTCTTGGAAACTTTGCCCGGTTCGGCCTCGTCCATCTGGCCATTCTCTTCGATGAACTCGAGATCGTCTTTGTCGCCATAGCCATTTTTGATCGCCCATTTAGCGCCTTTTGTCATCACTTCCTCAAGCTCTTTTTGCGTGAGCTTGACGTTGCCTTTGGAGCCTACACCTGTCGGCACGTGATGAAAGAGCGCTTTGACGAGTTCTTGAATTTTCGGCTCGACTTCGTCACGGGTGAGACTCGAAGCCATCAATCTGACGCCACAGTTGGAAACAACGAATCCGTTGGCAACGAAGTTGTGGTCGTGATGCGCGACGGTAAAATCATAAACTTCTTCATTGAAGGGAATTTCTTCGAGACGGATAATGCGGCTCCAAATCATACCACAATCGCCAAGTCCGAGTGTGGCTTCGGCGCGATATGCATCAAAAGTCATGAAGGATTCACCCACACGCGAGGAAGTCGATCTTCCTTCATAAAGAGAACGTTCGAGGAAACGGCGGTTGACATGCTCGCCGGCTAATGTTTCGTAAATTTCTTGTGGTGCCACTCCCTCGGCTTTTAGCGCGACGGCAGTTTCAGCCGCTTCTTCGCGAGCTTGTATAACGTTCGCTTTATTTTTCAAATAAGCTATAGCCACATTTGCCAGCGCCCGCCGTCTGCAATTGTATTCAAATCCAATACGCCCCCACAAATTGAGCAAACTTTCGGTTTGCGAGGAAAGCATCAATTGCAGTCGATGCGAACGGCTGCCATCAACGTTTGTTTGTTCCTGACGCCGGCTAATAGTATTCGTCTCCACGCCGAAACCTTCTAATAATCGGCTGACGCCTTCCAGAAAGGCGCGGCCGCTTTCTATGTTTTTTTCGCGCTTATTGAGCGAGAGTATTGGTGACAAAAAATTGTAATTGTGCTCATCAAAAGCACGCGGCGAGGATAGCTCCGCCCCAAAAAATGCCGCAAGAAAAAGGCGTTGCTGCCAAAGCGGAGCTTCAAAGAGCCAAGTTGGCACGCCGTAGTTTTGTGAAGCTTTATTTCCAACCGGCGCACCAAGCGCTGCAAGCAAAGCCGCAAAACTACTGCTGACGACTTTAAACGCATGTTCACGATTTTCAAACTCATATTCATCGTAAGTCGTCGTGATGCGATGATGACGTTCGCGAGAATAAATTCGCGAGGGCGTAAATCCGGCTGCGGCGACATCGGCGCGAATCGTTTCCAAATCTTCCGCCTTGCCATAGAACCACGTTGTGCCTTTGCCGTCACCGCCGCTGAAATAAATCGTGCCATCGCCAAAAACGTAACCGAGTATTTTGATCAAATAAGGCAATTGCGGAGAATTTGTGCGCAATGGCAAAAGTTGGCGTTCTTTGAGCTGATTCAGAATTTGCGTTAGCGCGTTGCCGGATGTTCCTTTATCATGCGCGATGAGCAGGTTGGCGATGTCCGTCTCGTCGACCAAGATTCCTTCATCCGGCATTTCATACGGAACGCCTTTAAAAGGATAACGCGCGACACGATCACCAACTTTCAATCGGCGCAACTCAGTCATGCCGTCCGGCGTCCAGAACGGATGATCGGCGGTGGCAACAATTTCGTCGCCGGTGTCGGTGGTTCCACGATACACCGGCGTATTCGGCCAGCGTTTGAGATAGCCCACGACTTTCGTTTCGGCATCGTGGTTCGCATTGAAATCCTGGCAACGCAAGCTTACCGATTGCCAGTCGATTTCCATTTCAGCAATAGTGCGGCTGTAACCATGAGCGGACAACACCTTTGTATCACCCGCAAGGCAGTTGATATCATATCCTACACCGCCGGGCGAAATCACGCCGGAGTTGACATCAAACGCGGCCACGCCGCCGATGGGAAAACCGTAGCCCCAATGAATATCCGGCATGGCGAGCGAATAACCAACAATGCCGGGCAAATGCGCGACGTTGACGGCTTGCTGCGGCGCGTTGTCGGCGAGAATGTCTTTGAGCATTTTCTCGGTCGCATAAATCCGCGCCGGCGCCAACATGTTTCCCTCTTGGGGAATTTCCCAGAGATAGTCGGCGAGCTTGTTGAGTTTGATTTCGGACATGATTGCACCACTATTTTTAAACAAGTTTGAAAATTGCCCGAGGGTGGGATAATTTTTTTGTTACACGTCAAAAATCACTTGCGCTTCCCAGCCGCTTTCAGTTTGCCGCACATAAAGCTCGTGATAGGTTACGGCTTTGATTTCGGTTTGAATCACGTGCCGCGCCGGATCGATTTTTTCGCCACGAACGGTGGCGCGCACCGCAGTTGTCGAAATCTCTTCGATGATAAATTCTCTGTACAACTCAAGCTCAGTGATACAAAGATAGTTCAGCTCGGAGAGCCAGGCCACCAACAATGCCTCGACATCTCCGGCTTCGGCTTCGATTTTGCGTTCGAACTGCGGCTGGATGGAATCAAGCTCGGTAATGGCATCAAATAAAGCACGACCGGCGACGGCGAAGAGTTCCAGTAGGCTCGATGCAAAAAGACGATAGCCGACATCGGCGGTGTGGTCGATCGGTTCAAACGAAGACTTCATGAATGATCGCGGATAAAAGCCCAGCAAATGACGTGCGACACTCTCGCAGAATTTTCCAAAATGGATGAAAAACGTCCAACCGATAATATAATAAAAAAATAAAGCTTAAACAAGAGTGAAAAGCAGGCGGGGGTAAGCCCTCAATTATTGGAGGACAACTAACCCGTCATGCTGGAAGCATCTTGTTGCAATCAAGCACGGTGCTGGTTTGAAAAAAGGATTCTTCCAGAATGGCATTTTTTTCAACCCGTGACTGAGGCACTACGGCAGGGGATGGGAGTTTTCGTCTGGTGGAAAGAACGCCAGAGCAATTCAAGTGCTTTTCAGGCCGAAGAAATTTTGGATCACGTATCCGGCAATCTGCGGATTCTCTTGCAAGCGGCGCACGGAGTAAGCATACCAGGCCTTTCCGAACGGCACGTAAATCCGCAAGCGGTGTCCGGCCTGGACGATCGTATCGCGCAGCTCTTCGTCGACGCCGAGCAGCATCTGAAATTCGTAGCGCTCGCGTGGAATCTTCAAACGATCCACCAAACGCATACCGTCCCAAGCGAGCCGCTCGTCGTGGGTGGCGATGCCGACGTACGCTTTTTTGCGCATCAATTCGGTGAGCAGAAAAGTGAAATTTTTGTTGATCAGCTCGCGATTCTTGTAGGCGATGTGGCGCGGCTCGACATAAATGCCTTTGCAAAGACGAATATTGGTGGGTGTACCATTTTGCATGAGACCGCGAATGTCTGTTAGCGCACGACGCATATAAGCCTGAATCACGGTGCCGACGTTATGAAATTCTTTGCGGAGAAGATCGTACAACCGCAGCGTGCCGGTGGTGCAGGTGGAATCTTCCATATCAATGCGCACGAAGTTTTTTAGCTCATAGGCGCGTTGCACAACACGGCGAACATTGTTCAAGCAAAAATCAAAATCGAGTTTGAGGCCGAACGCGGTGAGCTTGATGGAAATATTGCTGTCGAGCTTTTCGCGGTGGATGGCTTCCAGCGCTTCGAGATAGTTGGCGGCGGTGGCTTCCGCTTCTGCTTTTTTAGAGATGTGCTCGCCGAGCACGTCCAAAGTCGCCATCATGCCTTTTTGATTCAGTTGGCGCACCAAGCGCACGGCGTCTTCGATGGTGTCTCCCGCGATATAGCGGTCTGCCACACGGCGCACCAACGGCTTTGGCACCAGCGGAAGCGTCGTCACCACCAGCCGATTGATCAGCTCCACTCTTCCTCCTTCCTCGTGATTGCGGATTTGGGATTACGGATTACGCATTACGAATTAGGCTCGCTGCTTCCCCCACACGCCCGCATTCACCAAATTCGGCGGCTTCTGTCCGGCGAGGCCGGCGATGAGATTCTCGGCGGCCATCGTCGCCATCTTCGAGCGGGTTTCGATGGTGGCGCTGGCGGTGTGTGGCGTGAGCACGATGTTGTCCAACTTGAGCAATTCCGGATGAACTAAAGGCTCGTTCTCAAAAACGTCGAGCGCGGCGCCGGCGATGACACCGTTTTTCAACGCTTCAGCAAGCGCGGCTTCATCAACCACCGGGCCACGGCTGGTGTTGATCAGATATGCCGTCTTTTTCATCAGCCGCAGTGACATGGTATTGATCAAATGCTTGGTGCTCGGCAGTAGCGGCACGTGAACTGAGACGAAATCCGACTCGCGCAGCAATTCTTCCACCCGCACTTTGCGCGCGCCGATATCTTGCTCGAGCTTGGAATTAGGCAATTCGTCGGCATAGAGCACGCGCATGTTGAAGCCGCGCGATTTCATCGCCACCGCATGGCCGATGCGGCCCGCGCCGATGATGCCGAGCGTGCGGCCGGTAATATCGCCACCGAGAAACAGCAACGGCCCCCAGCTTTTGAATTTTCCAGCGCGCAAAAATTTTTCCGATTCCGGAATGCGGCGCGCAACTGAAAAGAGCAACGCCCAAGCATGATCCGCGGTGGCGTCGGTTAAAACTCCGGGCGTGTTGGTTGCCAGCACACCGCGCGCGGTTGCCGCGGCAAGGTCGATATTATCATAACCGACGGCCATGTTAGCGACGACTTTCAATTGCGGGCCGGCGGTATCCAACAGTTCGGCGTCGATTTTGTCGGTGAGCAAACTCAGGATGGCGTCGCAGCTTCTGATGTTTTCCAACAACTCAGCGCGTGACAAAACGCGCTCATCGGGGTTCATTTGAAAATTCGGATAAGCGCGGCGCAGGACTTCCAAGCCGGCAGACGGAATGAGTTGGGTGACGAAGATTTTCAATTTGCTCTCCTGCAGTATTGAAGAGTAATTTTTTGTTGCTCCAGTCTTATGACATGGTGTCCGTGCTACATTTTGATCCCTGGCCAATCTTCAATTGGCTCAGTCGAGCGAACGATATGCATTCCCGCCTCGGCAAAGCGTTGAAAAGCGGCATCGGCTTGTTCTGTGTAGTCGATGACGCCGGGCACGACAACCGGCGAGGTGCAATCTTCGAGCAGGTATACTTTTTTAGCCAATTCCTGAACATGCAGTGCTATTTCATTCAATAGATCTTCAATTGTCCATGCGACGCAGTGACTCTTTGCCTGTCCGGCGATAATAACAGCGTCAAAGCTTAACAATTTCCTGATGAGGCGCGTGTTTTTTTGCGCAATCGTCTGACCATACGCGCCCTCCAAAACTTCTGGACGCAGCACGGAATAATTCTCCGTCCACGCGTTGTTACCCTTGATTTGAAAATCCGGCTGGCTGACACGCGCGACGCTATGAAAGAAGATCGCTTCTTCAATCGCCGCCACGAGCGCATGCCCGATGCCGCCGAGCATGGCGTGATATGGCCAACTCGTGAGATCGTATTTGCCGCCCGCTTTAAGTTTATGAACATAATGGCGCAGATAATCCTGCCCATACGCGGCATCGGTATGCAAGCTCGCCGCAATCGCTGGGTTGAATTGCCATTTGTTTTGCTGAATGTCCTCTTCGGAAATCAAAGTATATGGCGCGGGATGCTCGCCTTGCGCATTTATCAAGAAAATAGCATGAAAAATTTGCAAGAGCAAATGCGTGTCCATGGTTGGACAGATTTCTGTAATGACATCCAGATTCTGATAAATGAATTTGCAAAGGCGACGATTATCTTTAACCGCGCCCTTTCCCGAACGTCCGCCGACAAACAACTCGAAACCAGGGATGCAAAATGTATTTTGCAAATCCACCAGCATCAAGCAGATTTTGAAACGGTCAAAAACCGCAGGTGGTATGTGATGCTGTTTAGCCCATTTTTCCGCTTCGTCGGCCCGCTCTTGATATGCCACTTTCCAAACTTTGCCAACTTTGTTAGGCTTAAAATGCGGCGGCATGGGGAGGGAACGGCGAGGCATCAATACACCCTTGTTTGTTCTGATTAACGCGTGATGAAAAGATACAGCCGATTTTATGCGAGAGGAAACGCCTTATCCACCTAACGCAGCGCGAACATGCGCAGGTGGATAAGGCGCTGGAAGACAACCGACAGACGAGACCGTCGGTGTTACGTCATGCCGCGGCGCGAATGAGGCGCAGATGATCCATGTACACGCAGTGGTCTTGCACGACTTTGACGCCGTGCTTGGCGAGCTTGTGCGCCGCTTCCTGGTTGCGAATGCCGGTTTGCATCCACAAAACTTTCGGCTTCACTTTCAACACGTCGTCAACGTGGCCGAGCACGTTCGCCGGCGCGCGAAACATGATGACGACGTCGACCGGCTCGTTGACTTCGCCGAGCGAGTGCAAAGTGGGAATGCCAAAAACGGATTTATAATTGGGGTTGATAGGAATGATTCTGTAACCACGTGAGTATAGATAAGCAGGGACGCTGTGGGCGGCTTCGTGCGCATGGCTCTCATCCTTGATTCCAACCACAGCGATGGTACGGCTGGTTTTTAAAATCTGCCGGATGGACTCGTCGGTATCGACGAGGAAATCGTGCCAGTCCATGTTTCCTCCTTACAA
>Ga0247727_10001715_pt1 | contig 51252 bp, 54 predicted proteins | sample WisWelCaveWW1625_FD_202498 | JGI IMG/M metagenome (GOLD analysis project Ga0247727, IMG submission 202498) | Biofilm microbial communities from Wishing Well Cave, Virginia, United States - WW16-25 | ecosystem: Environmental > Aquatic > Deep subsurface > Groundwater > Cave microbial mat | place...
CCCGGGCGGTGGGCACCACATTCGCGAAAACGACGGGACTGGCGCCGACCCGTGCGGTGGCGACGGGGCTTCCGCTCCGTCCGGACCTGTCGCCCCAAAACCCGAAGGACGCCCGGCGGGCTCTGGGTCTGGACCCCGAGGATTTCACGTTTCTGGTTTTCGGGGGCAGTCAGGGCGCCCGGGCGCTGAACCGGCTCGTGATCGAAGCCCTGCCGGCGCTCGGGCGGGAGGGCGGACGGTGCCAGTTCATCCATTTGTCCGGGCCGGCGGACGAAGCGGCGGTGCGCGCCGCCTACGACCGCGCGGACCGCCGGGCCTTCGTCAAGAGCTATTGGCCCGACATGGCCGCCGCCTATTCCGCCGCGGACACTGTGGTGTGCCGTTCCGGCGCCAACACCGTGATGGAGCTGTGGCGGATGGGAAAGTCCGCTTTGCTGGTGCCGTACCCCTTCGCCACGGACGATCATCAGGCCGCCAATGCCGCCGCCCTCGAAGAAGCCGGGCTGGCCACAGTCATATTGGAAAAGGATTTAACCCCCGCGCGCCTGGCGGAATACCTGAACGCTTGCCCGCCGGCGGAAGGACTCCGGCGCGAAACCGCAGCGCGACTGGTCCGGCTCCCGAAGGATTTTACGCGGGCCGCGGACCGATTGGCCGATCTGGTTGAGGCCTGCGCCGGAATTTGACGCCATGCCGACCTCGAAAAAGAAACTCCAGATCCTGATCGTTAACGACGACGGCATTCACGGGCCGGGCCTCCTGCCCCTGGTGCGGGCCCTGCGGCCCCTGGGACGGGTCACGGTGGTGGTTCCCCAGCAGGAGCGATCGGCCGCCAGCCACGCCATCACCCTTCACAAGCCCATACGGCTTCAAAAACTCCGCGCCGGCGTTTACATCACCAACGGCACCCCCGCCGATTGCGTTCGCTTGGGGATCACGGGCCTCTTGAACGGAAAGGCGGACGTGGTGGTGTCGGGGGTCAACCACGGGGCCAATCTTGGGGCGGACACGCTCTATTCAGGCACCGTGGGGGCCGCCAAGGAGGGCTGCCTTCTGGGGTTTTCCTCGCTGGCGCTTTCTCTAACGTCGAAGCAGGGGGTTCATTTCCCGACGGCCGCCCGGATCGCCCGGTCTTTGGTCCGGTGGGTTCTCCGTCACCCGTTGCCCGCCCAGTGTTTTTTGAACGTGAACGTCCCCAATCTGCCGTGGCGCCGCCTGAAGGGGGCGACGGTCACCCGCCTGGGAAAGCGGATTTACGGGCGAAAACTCACTCGGCGGGTGGACCCCCGGGGCCGTCACTACTTTTGGATGGCGGGCGCCATCCCGCGCGGGATCAAGGAAGAAGGGACCGATGTCGGGGCCATCGCCGCGGACAAAATATCGGTGACGCCCCTTCGCCTTTTTTAAAAGAGAGGGCATGCCCGATGGCGCCGGCGACCTCGGTTTTGCGCGGCTCCTAACGGTGGACCCATCCCATGATTTTCTCCAAATGGGCGGGGAGATTCAGTTCGGCGGCGACCAGGCCGGTGAGGTAAGAAGCGCAGTGAGGGGCTAAAGCCAGGAAATCGGCGTGGGCGCGGGCGCTGCGGGCCTTCTTGCGCTGTGCCCATAGGCCCCGGTGATGGGCGGCGTCCTCGATGAGCCTGTGCTTTTCGTGGGAGCGGGCATGGACCGCCACGGGCCGGGGGCCGTCGAAAAGGGACACCTGGGCGGCATCGGTATTAACCCGGACAATTCAGTTGCCCACGAGGACCGAAACGGGAAATCAATATGTTAACTTGCATTGGTGGTTAGATTTAGAATGAAATCCGAGTTCAACCCCCTGGCGTTCAAGGGGCCTTTTTTGAACGGCCGCTTCGTTCGGGCGGACGAGGGCGAACCCTTCGTCAGCCAAGACCCGGGAGACCTTTCCGCGCCGGTGGGGGAGGCCCGCTCGCTCTCCGCCGCGGCGGAGGCCGTGGACGTCGCGCGAACCGCCTTCCCCGCTTGGCGCGACCTGTCCCAGGCCCGGCGACAGGCCCACCTGCGCCGCTACCAAAAAGTCCTCGCGTCCCGCCGCGACCGTCTGGCTCTGGCGATCTCCCGGGAAACAGGGAAGACCGAAGAGGAGTCCCGGGACGAGGCGGCGGCCATGGTCGCCAAGGTGGACCTGACGATCCGGCACGGGATGCCGCTTGTGGCCGGGCGCGCCTTTTCCCTGGAAGGCGGGTCCCGGGCCCTTCTCCGGTATCGACCCCGGGGGGTCGTGGGCGTCATCGGTCCTTTCAACGTTCCCGGGCATCTGCCCAATGGACAAATCGTTCCGGCCCTGCTCACCGGCAACACGGTGGTCTTCAAGCCCTCGGAGATGGCGCCCTTCGTCGGCCAGGCTCTGGCCGAGGCCGTGGAGGAGGCGGAACTCCCCCCGGGGGTTTTCAACCTCGTCCAGGGGGACGCCAACCTGGGGGCGGCGCTGGCCGCGGACCCGGGAGTGAACGCCCTGTTTTTCACGGGTTCGGCGGCGACAGGTGCCCGGGTGAAGGCGTTGAGCGACCGGTGCCCGGACCGCCTCCTGGCCCTGGAGATGGGCGGGAAAAATGCGGCCCTCGTCCTGCCCGACGCGCCCTGGGAAAGGACCCTGGACCAGGTGGTCCACGGGGCCTTCGCCACGTCCGGCCAGCGGTGTTCCTCCACCAGCCGCGTCTTCGTCCACCGCCGGGCCGCTCGGCGGTTCGTGAAGGATTTCATGAGCCGCCTGGCGCGGCTGACCCTCGGCTATTTCACGGAGGGGCGGGACCTGGGCCCCTTGATCGACGAACGGGCGGTCGCGCGGTTCCTGTCCGCCCAGGACGCGGCTGAGCGCCTGGGGTTCGCCTGCCTGAAGCGGGGGGAGGCCGCGCCTCAAAAACGGCCGGGCCATTACGTGTCCCCGTCGGCACATCTCTGGGAAGGGTTCCCGTCGAAACTTCTGATCGGGCCGCGGGACTATTGGGACGAGGAGTTGTTCGCTCCCGACGTGGCGATTTACGTCTTGGATTCCGATGAGGAAATGGTGGCCCTGAACAACGCCAGTCGCTACGGCCTGGCGGCCAGCGTGTTCACGGCCGACGCAAAGGCCTTCCGCGGTCTCCGGGCGCGGCTGGACAACGGGGTCGTCCATTGGAACCGGACCACCGCCATGACGCCGGGCGTCCTGCCCTTCGGCGGCGTCAAGGCCAGCGGCAACGGCTGGCCGGCCGGGCTGTTCGTCCCCTACGCCTGCACGGTGCCGGTGGGCTCCGTGGAAACACCGGCTCGGAAACGTTGAGCCGCGCGGTCCTGATGGGCGACCCGGCCCACTTCCGCGTCCGGGGCGGGGCCAACCCGCACACGCGAACGCGCTGGGGGTTTCGGAAAACGGTCAATCACGGTTTGGCGCGGGAGCAATGGGGGCTGTTGAAAAATTTATTGACGGACCACGGCGTGACGGTCCACGTGGTGCCGGCGCGGGAATCGTCGCCGGGACTGGTTTTCCCGGCCAACGCCGGTTTTTTGGCGGACCTCCATGAACCCTGGCCCCGTGAAAAAAAAACGTTTTACCTGAGCCAAATGTTGCCAAGCCGCCGGGCCGAACAGGCCCTGTACGGGGAATTCCTGAAAGCGCTTGGGTTTCGGGTCGAAGCGTTTCCCCGGCGTTTTGAGGGGGAAGCGGATTTTTTCCCGGCGGGGGACGTCTTCCTTTTCACTTCGGGCGTTCTCGAAAATCAGCGTTTCGTCCCTCGGCGGGGCTGGCCGCCTTATCGGCGCGTCTATGGGTTTCGGAGCGATCCCGCGGCCCTCGCGGACTTGAAATCGCTCTGCCACCGGGAAATCCTGGCCCTCACCCTGGTCCGGGAAACGCATTACCACGGCGACACCTGTCTCTGCGCCTTTGGCCCGCGCCGGGAATTTCTCCTGGCCTACCTTCCCGCCCTGGCGGAGGAGTCCCAGAATCGGCTCGCGGCCCGGTTCGGCAAGAACCTGGTGCCGCTGTCCCGGGAAGATGGAGAGCTTTTTTCAGCCAATTCCTTTCAGATCGATTCTCTACGGCCTCTGTTGGTGATGCCGCACACCGTCACCGAGCGGCTCCGGGACCAAATCCGCGAGCGGGGTGTGGACGTGGAGGCGACGGATGTTTCCGAATTCATGACCAAGGGCGGGGGTTCGGTGAAGTGCCTGATCGGCGACTTGGGGCCGGGCGGATGACCATAAGGATTTAATGAGTGCCGGCACTTTTTTCTTGACAACCCGCTTTTCTTATCTAAAAATAGAAGCAAATCAAGTCCAATTCGGGCTTTTGCGGAGGAGGTTTCATGAACAAGTTTGAGTTGATTCAGCGCGTCGCCAAGGACGCCGCCGTGACCCGCGCCCAGGCCGTGAAATCCGTGAAATCCCTCGTCGGCGCCATTCGGGAAACCATTCGTTCCGGGGACAAAATTTCCCTGACGGGGCTCGGGACTTTTAAGGTCAAGGCCCGCAAGGCCCGCCCCGGCCGAAACCCGAAGACCGGCGAGACCATCGCCATCCCGGCCGGCCGGAAAATTTCCTTCAAACCCAGCCTTTCCCTGAAAAAGCTGGTCAAGGGCGGCTGACCGTCCCGGCGGCGGCGCGGCGGGGTCCGCCGGCCTCGGCGCCTGGGGCGGAGGAGCCGCTGTTTCGACGTCGCCCCGACGGTCAATGCGAAACGTGAAGCCTGGCAATTCCCTCCCATGAAAGAAAAAATGGCGGTGCGCGGTTTGGCCCATCTGGCCGCGTGGATGTTTTTGGCCTGGGGATCCCTCACGGCCCTCAAGGGCCTCTGGGACTGTTTCGGCGGCGAGCCCGAGGCGAATTATTTCTCGCCCCATCCCTGGGAATTCGTGACCCGGGCGCAATGGATGCGTTACGCCGGTTTCGAGCTGGCCTACGGCTTGGCCTGCCTCGGCGTGGCCGCGGCCCTGCGGGCCTACGGCCGCCGCTTGCCCGAATCGGTGGAGCGGGAAACTCCGACCCCGGAGGCCTATTAGTGGTGCAGTGCGCCAAGAAGCTGGATCAACTTCCGCCCTACATTTTCACGCGGATCAAGGCCCTGGCCGCCGAGGCCTTTGCGCGCAAACTTGACGTGATCGACCTGGGGATGGGCAACCCCGATTTGCCGACCCCTGCCCACATCGTGGACCGGCTGGTGGACACGGTTAAAAACCACCCGCGCACCCACCGCTATCCCCAGGCCAAGGGCATGCCGAAATTCCGCCGGGCCGTCGCCGGGTACATGGACCGGCGCTTCGGCGTTTCGCTCGACCCAGACCAGAATGTCTTGGCGCTGGTGGGGTCCAAGGAAGGCATCGCCCATCTCTGCTCGGCCTATCTGGATCCGGGGGACTACGCCCTCGTGCCGGTGCCGAGCTACCCGGTCCACTCCAACGGGGTCATCCTGGCCGGGGGGCGCATCCATTTTATGAACCTTCGCCCGGAAAACGGTTATTTGCCCGATTACGGAAAAATCCCGGCGTCGGTCCTCAAGCGGACGAAGCTCATGTTTTTATCCTATCCCAACAACCCGACCGCGGCCGTCGTCGAAGATCCGTCCTTTTACAAGGAGACCGTCCGCTTCGCCAAAAAACACGACATCCTGGTGGCCTACGACAACCCCTACTGCGAGATCACCTTCGATGGGTACGTGGCCCCCAGCTTTTTGGAAACGCCGGGCGCCAGGGACGTGGCCCTGGAGTTCCACAGTTTTTCCAAGACCTACAACATGGCCGGCTGGCGGATCGGGTGGGTCTGCGGCGAAAGGAAACTGTTGGCCCCCCTGGAAAAATTCAAGGCCTTCGTGGATTACGGCGTCCCGGGTTTCCTTCAACTGGCGGCCGTGGCGGCTTTGGAAGGACCACAAGATTGCGTCAAAACCATGGCCGACACTTACCGGCGCCGGCGGGATTATTTCGTCGGGGAACTCTCCAAGATCGGGTGGCCTGTGCCCCCGCCGAAAGCGACGATGTACCTTTGGGCTCCCCTGCCGGAAAATTGGCGCGTGCGGGGCTCCCTGGCCTTCGCCGAGGAACTGGTGAAGGAGACGGGCATCGTGGTCACCCCGGGGATCGGCTTCGGCGCCGCGGCCGAGGGCCACGTGCGGATGTCGTTGGTGACCCACGACGACCGCTTTTACGACGCCGCCCTCCGCCTTCGGAAATTCCTCCGCCGCGATCAAAAACCCGCCCGCGCCGTCCGGTCCGCCCCATGAGGAAAAACACCGTCACCATCGGCCTCGTGGGCCACGGCGTCGTCGGCGCGGGCGTTCTGGAGCTCTTTTCTCGCAACCTCCCGGTCCTGGAAGCCAAGGTCGGCGCCCGGCTCCGGGTGGGGTGGGTGGCCTCGCGGCGCCGCCGCGCCCTTCCGCTCATCGGCGGCGCGCGGCCGCACTTCACCAAGAATTGGCGGGACGTGGTGTCGGATCCGGCGGTGGACATCGTGGTGGAATTGATCGGCGGGGAGGAGCCCGCCCGCACCCTGATCCTGGCGGCCCTCGCGGCCGGCAAGCAGGTAACCACGGCCAACAAGGCCGTGCTCGCCCGGCACTGGCAGGAGATTTTTACCAGCGCCCAGGCCACCCGGGGCTTGGTCTATTTTGAAGCGGCCGTGGGCGGCGGCATCCCCGTCATTCAAGGCGTCAACGAGGGCCTCGCCGCCAACCGCATCGAGCGGATTTACGGCATCTTGAACGGCACCACCAATTATATTTTGACCCGGATGACCGAGGAGGGACTGCGGTTCGCCGCCGCCCTCAAGGCCGCCCAGGCCGCGGGTTTCGCCGAGGCCGACCCCTCCTTCGACGTCGACGGGCAGGACGCCGCCCACAAGCTGGCGATCCTGGCCTCCCTGGCGACCGGCGGGTGGGTCCGGGTGGAGAACGTCCACCGCGAAGGGTTGTCGGGGCTGGATTCGTGGGACCTCAATTTCGCACGGCGTCGGCTTGGCTTGGTGGCCAAGTTCCTGGCCCTCGCGGACATGGACGGGGACGAGGTGTTCGCCCGCGTCCACACGACGCTCATCCCCGAAAACCACCCCTTCGCCAACGTGCGGCACGAGTACAACGCCTTCGTGGTCCACGGCGACGCGGCGGGGGACGTCATGTTCTACGGGAAAGGCGCGGGCGCCCTGCCGACGGCGAGCGCCGTGGTCTCGGACGTCATGTATTTGGCCCGGCAGGTGGCGGGGGGCATGGCCGGACGCCTTCCCTACGTGACCTTCGATCCCGCCCGCAAGCTGAAAATCTTGACGCCCCAGGACCGGCGACTCCGGCATTACCTGCGCTTCAGCGCGGCGGACCGGCCCGGGGTCCTTTCCGCCGTGACCCAACTCTTGAGCAAGCATGAAATCTCCGTCGCCTCCGTCCACCAGGAGGACGGCCCGGTGGCCGATATGGACGTGGTCAAAAAATCCGTCCCCATCGTCATCGTGACCCACGCCGCCCCCGAGGGCGCCGTTCAAGCCGCGCTCAAGGAATCGCGCCGCGTCCGGGGCTTGGCGCGCAGACCAGTGCACATCCGGATCGATTCCCTTCGCTGATGGGCCGCCTGGGCCTCATTGAGCGTTACCGCGCGCGCCTGCCCGTCTCGGATAAGACGCCGGTCATTTCCCTTCTGGAGGGGGACACTCCCCTTCTGCCGTCCCGCTCCCTCGCCGCGTGGGCCGGCGCGCCGAACCTGAAACTTTTTCTCAAGTGCGAAGGCCTAAACCCCACGGGGTCCTTCAAGGACCGCGGGATGACCCTGGCGATCTCGAAGGCCGTCGAGGCGGGCTCGAAGGCGGTGATCACCGCCTCCACGGGCAACACCTCCGCCTCCGCCTCCGCCTACGCCGCCCGGGCGGGTTTGCGCTGCGTGGTCTTGATCCCGGACGGGAACATCGCCCTGGGAAAACTTTCCCAGGCCCTGATCCATGGGGCCCGGGTTTTCGCCGTGAAGGGGAATTTCGACGAGGCCCTCACCCTCGTGCGCAAGGTGGCGGAAACCGCCCCTTTCACCATCGTGAATTCCATCAACCCCTTCCGCCTGGAGGGGCAAAAAACCGCCGCTTTTGAAGTGGTCGAAGTCCTGGGCGACGCCCCCGATTTTCATTTCATTCCCGTCGGCAACGCCGCGAACATTGCGGCCTATTGGCGCGGCTACGGGGAGGCCCGGGAGGCGGGGGAAAGCCGCCGCCTCCCCAAAATGATGGGCTGGCAGGCCGAAGGGGCCGCCCCGATCGTCAAAGGCGAAATCGTGCGCGAGCCGATGACCCTCGCCACGGCGATCCGGATAGGCAATCCGGCGTCTTGGAAGGAGGCCCTGGCCGCCCGGGACGAGTCCGGCGGCGCCGTGGGCGCGGTTTCCGACAGCGAAATTGTGGAGGCGTACAAAACCCTGGCCGCCGAGGGCGTGTTTTGCGAACCGGCGAGCGCCGCCTCCGTCGCGGGCCTCCGGAAGTTCGCCGGGGCCAACCCGGAATTTGCGCGATCGGCGTCCACGGTGGTGTGCGTTTTGACCGGCCACGGCTTAAAGGACCCCGACCGGGCTTTGGCCGTCGCCGCCCGCCCCAAAACCATCCCTGCCTCGTTGGACGCCCTGCGCGAGGAGCTCAAAATATGAGCCGCCGGGGGGAGCGGATCGGGTGGGGAATCGCGGCCGCGTTCTTGGCGGCCGGGGTCGCGGCGAAAGCGCATCGGGGGGAAGCCGTGGATTGGAGCGACGCTTCTCTGTATTTGCCGACGGGGCTCTTGATTCTGACCGCTGTCAACAGCCGCCTCCGCTCGAAGGTGTTGGCCTGGGCCGTCTTCACCCTGGCGCTCGTTTTGGGAATGATCGTTTTCGGCGCCGGGGCCGTCTCCTACCGGGCGTCAACGGGTTTTTCCGCGATCAATATGGGGGGCGCCACGCTCCTTTACGCCTCCCTGGCCGTCGCGGCGGCTTTTCAGTTGCGTGCCGAATCAACGGTTTTGCCCCCCGGTGTCCGAATCTCTGCGACGGACCATTATGAAAACTAACGAAAGACGGAGTTCCCCATGAGAAAACTCGGTTTGGTTTTGGGCTTGACCCTCGGTTTTATCGCCTGTTCCCAGGGGCCCCGGGAGGTGAAGATCGCCCTGGCGCTTCCCCTTACGGGGGATATCGCCTCCCTGGGGCAGGGCCTTCAGCGCGCGGTGGTGATGGCTTTGGAAGAAGCCCAAAACGCGGGACGGTTCCCCGGGATTAAAGTGTCCGTGGAACCCTTCGACGACCGCTCCGATCCCAAGGAGGCGGTGAACGTGGCCAACCGGATCGCGTCCGACCGTGACATGGTGGCGGTCATCGGCCACTTCAATTCCGGATGTTCCATCCCCGCCTCCCAGGTGTACGCCAAAGCGGGACTCCCGATGGTGAGCCCGGGTTCGTCCAACCCGGAGTTGACGCGCCAGCAGTTGTCGCCCAACTGGCGCTGGCCCCGCAACGTGTTCCGCGCCAACACCACCGATGACGCCCAGGGGTTTTTCGGGGCCGAATTTCTCGTCCGGAATTTGAAGATAAAGTCCGTGTCCATCGTGCAGGACAAAACCGCCTACGGCCAGGGCATCGCCGAAGAACTCCAAAAGCGATTCGTCCAGTTGGGAGGAAAGGTTTTGTCCTTCGATGGAATTCAGTCGGGAGAAAAAGACTTCAAGGCACTCGTGACCCGGGTGAAGGGCCACCGCGCCGAGGCTCTTTTTTACGGCGGCACCTACACCGAGGGCGCGCTCCTTCTCCGCCAAGCCCGGGACGCCGGGATCACTGTGCCGTTCCTGACGGGCGAAAACAGTTTCGACCCCGAATTCGTCGGCATCGCGGGCCCCGCTGCGGAGGGGGCCTACGTCACCTATTTGGGCCGGCCGCCGGAGCTTCTGGACACCGCGCGCCGTTTCGTGGACAAATACCGGCTTCGCTACCCCGGCGAGCCCATCAAGGCCTACGACCATTACGGTTACGAGGTCGCCAACATCCTCCTGGAAGCCTTGGAAAAATGCGGGCCGGACAGGGGAAAGATCATCGAATACCTTCACGGGATCCGCTACACCGGCGTCCTCGGGGAAACGTCTTTTGACGAGAAGGGCGATACCCTGAACCGCACCATCACGCTTTTTCAAGTGAAGAAAGGCGTCTTCGTCCCCGGTGAGTTGACTGCGCCGCCGTCCTCCGTGTCCGTCGCCCCACGACGGGCCCATCTCCCTGCAAAAAAATCGTAACCGGGTTCTCTGCGGGGCCGCCGCTTTTTCGCTCTTATTGACCGGCGCCTGCCTGGGGCCTGCCCGACGGCCGGGCCCGGCCGCGCCCTTCGCCCCGCCCGGGGAGCCCGAACCGCCCCCGCGAACGGTCTTCCGCCTTCCCTTAAAGGAAGCCCGGGTCCTTTCCCCCTTCGGCGCCCGACGCCGGCGTTTTCACACGGGGATTGATCTGCTTCAGACCCGGGGCGGGGGGGATCCCGTCTTGGCCGCCGCGGCCGGACGGGTCCTCGAAGCCCGCGTCCGGGGTCACTACGGCCGGTCCGTCCTGTTAGAGCACGCGGACCGCTACCGGACCCGGTATGCTCATCTGCGAGGAATCGCCGTCGCGGAGGGGGACGCCGTGAGGGCGGGGCAGGAACTCGGCCGGGTCGGCCGCACGGGCCGCGCCACGACGGAACACCTCCATTTTGAAATCCTGACCCCGAGGAGCCGTTTCCTCGATCCGGAGCCGTTTCTGTTTCGCCGGTCCACGGCCCCCGCCCCGGCGGCCGCTCCGGTCTCCGGGACAATAGAGTAAAATGGGCGCGCGATGACCGGAGCGGTCTCGACCTTATTTGAGCAGGTGTTGAACGGACTGACCCTGGGGGGCATCTACGCCCTCATCGCCCTCGGGTACACCATGGTTTACGGCGTCCTGCTGATGATCAACTTCGCCCATTCCGAACTCTTCATGATCGGCGGCGTGGTGAGTTGGCTTCTCTTGAGTCTCCTTCCCGCTGGCGCCGGCGTTGGCGCGCTGACGGCCTGCCTGGTGGTTTCCATGGCCGCCTCCGGGCTCGCCGCGGTGATCCTGGACCGCGTCGCCTACGCGCCCCTGCGGCGCTCGGCGCGGCTCACGCCGCTCATTTCCGCCATCGGGGCGTCGCTGTTCCTTCAAAACCTCGTTTTTCTATGGCGAGACAGCCAGCTTTCCTTCCCCCGGCCCTTCGCGGTGGTTCGCTATCACTTCGGCGCGCTGGAAATCAATTCCCTTCAGGTGCTGATCATCGCCACCTCCGTCGCCCTCATGGGAGCGCTCACTTTTTTTGTCCAGAAGACCCGGCTTGGCAAGGCCATGCGGGCCGTGGCCCAGGACGCGGAGACGGCGGAACTCATGGGCGTCCCCGTGAACCGGCTGATCGCCTTGACGTTCCTGATCGGCGGGGCGCTGGGCGGCGCGGCCGGGACGCTGAACGGCCTCTATTACGGATCCGTAAAATACAACATGGGTTTTTTCCCTGGCGTCAAAGCTTTTACGGCGGCCGTGCTCGGCGGCATCGGCAACATCCCGGGGGCGATGTTGGGCGGATTCCTGTTGGGCCTCTTGGAATCCCTCGGGGCGGGTTTCCTGCCCGAGCCTGAATGGAAGGACGTCTTCGCCTTCGCGGTGTTGATCCTCGTCCTGATTCTTCGACCTTCGGGGTTGCTGGGGGAACATGTTCCTGAAAAAGTTTAATCCCGTCTTTAGGGCGGCCGGCCCATTTCCCAAACTGAGACGGCCCCTAGCGGCGGCCGCCTGCACCGCGGTTTTTCTCGCCCTTCCCTTGCTGTTGGAAAACACCTCCTGGGCCTTCGTGATCCGCATCCTGGGCTTGATGGGGCTCTACGGCATCCTGGCCCTGGGCGTGAATTTGGTTCTGGGGTACGTCGGCCTCTTGGACCTCGGGTTCATGGCTTTCTACGCTATCGGCGCCTACACGACCGCCCTGCTCTCCCTCCGCGGCGTCGGTTTCTGGTGGTGCCTCCCAGCCAGCGTGGCGGCCGCCATGGGCGTGCGGGCGCTCCTGGGGTGGACGGTCCTCCGTCTGCGGGGGGATTACCTGTCGATCGTCACCCTCGGGTTCGGCGAGATCACCCGCATCACGCTCAACAATTGGGATTCCCTCACCAACGGGCCCAAGGGGATTTCGCTCCTGTCGTCGCTCCAGGTCCCGCCCATGCGGTTTTTCGGTTTTCCGCTGGAATCCAACACCCATTTTTTCTACCTAATCTACGCTTTCCTGGCCCTGGGCCTCGTGGCGTGCGCCCGGCTCGACCGCTCGCGCATCGGCCGGGCGTGGATGGCGCTTCGGGACGACGAATTGGCCGCCCGGGCCATGGGCGTGAACGCTCCCCATTTAAAGAACCTGGCCTTCACCCTCTCGGCGGGGTTCGCCGGGGTGGCGGGGGCCCTCTTCGTTCGGTGGGAAAATTTCGTGACGCCGGAGTCCTTCACCTTTTGGGAATCGGCTCTGTTGGTCGCCATGGTGGTGCTGGGGGGCATGGGTTCCCTGCCCGGAGTGCTGATGGGCGTGGCGCTCATCGTGGGACTTCCCGAAGTCCTCCGCTCCGACGTCTTCCGCTGGATCGGCGGGGCCCAGGCGGTGAACGCCCGCTACCTCCTCTTCGGCGCCCTCCTGGTGGTCATGGCGATTTTACGGCCCCAGGGTTTCTGGCCGCGGTCCGCCGCATCAGCGGCTCTGCCGCCCCAAGTGCCGAGGCCTCCGGATGAGGCTGAACGCCTTCCGCCGAAGGAGTAACCCCTGCGCCTCCTCTCCGTCAATGGATTGACCAAGCGGTTCGGCGGATTGACCGCCCTGGAGGCCGTCGACCTCGAAATTTCCGCCGGCGAGATCGTGAGCGTCATCGGGCCCAACGGCGCCGGGAAGACGACACTCTTTAACTTATTGACCGGGTTTTATTCGCCGGACGCCGGCGCAATCGAATTTTCCGGCGAACGCATCGACGATCTTCCCTCCCACCGCATCGCGAAGCGGGGCATCGCCCGCACCTTTCAAAACATCCGCCTCTTCGGCCGCATGACCGCCCTGGAAAACGTGATGGTGGGCCGCCACTGCCGCACCCGGTCGGAACTCTGGCCGGCGCTCCTCCGCACCCCTTCCTTCTACAGGGAGGAGAGGGAAATCCGCCTCTCCGCTCTGGAGCGGCTCAAGGCCGTTGGTTTGGAAAAAGAGGGTCACGTCCTGGCCCGCAACCTCGCCTACGGCGATCAGCGCCGCTTGGAAATCGCCCGGGCGCTGGCCGCCGAACCCCGCCTCCTGCTCTTGGACGAGCCGAACGCCGGCATGAACCCCCGGGAGAGCGGGGACTTGATGGAATTGATCCAGAGGATCCGGAGCGAGGGCGTTACGGTCCTCTTGATCGAGCACGCCATGCGGGTGGTGATGGGCGTGTCCGACCGGGTGGTCGTCCTCGATTACGGGAAGAAGATCGCCGAAGGGAGCCCCGCCGAGGTGCAGGCGGACCCCCGAGTGATCGAGGCCTACCTGGGCGTGAGGGATGAGCCTCGTTAGCGCTCTCAAGGGTCCGGCTGGAATTCCGTCCGGGTCGCTCAGTCCCAGAGGTCCTTCGCTCGGCGGAGTCTCGGCCCGCTTGCCGAGGCGGGCCGGCCTCCGACGACCCGGCCGGAATCCCATCCGGACCCTTGTTGTCGTTAATGTTTCGGGAGGCAAAACGACGAGGGATGAGGCAACCCATGCTTGAGGTCAAGGACGTCCATGCTTCTTACGGGCGGAAAATACGCGCGCTGCACGGGGTGAGCCTGGAGGTGAAGGCCGGCGAGATCGTCTGCCTGATCGGCGCAAACGGGGCCGGGAAGAGCACGCTTCTCAAAACCATTTCCGGCCTCCTGTGGCCGGACGCGGGGGAAATCCTCTTTGAGGGACGCCGCGTGGATTCCTGTCCCGCGCACGCAACGTCGGAGGCCGGCCTCATCCAGGCGCCGGAGGGGCGGCGGATCTTTCCCCGGCTCACCGTCCTGGAAAATCTCGAGCTGGGCGCCTTCACACGCCCGGCCCGGGACCACCGGGCCGACCTGGACCGGGCGATCGGGCTTTTTCCCGTTTTGGGAGAGCGATTGAAGCAGTGGGGAGGGACCTTGTCGGGAGGAGAGCAGCAGATGCTCGCCATTGCCCGGGCGCTCATGGCGCGTCCGCGCCTGCTGATGTTGGACGAGCCGTCCATGGGCCTGGCCCCTTTGATCGTCAAGAAAATCTTCGGCATCCTCCAGGACATCAACCGCGCCGGGACCCCCCTCCTGCTGGTGGAGCAAAACGCCAATGAGGCCCTCCGTATTTCTCACCGGGGGTACGTGATCGAGACCGGGCGCATCGCCCACACCGGGGCCGCCGCCGCACTCCGGTCGGACCCCCGCGTGAAACAGGCCTACCTGGGTGTCGCGTGAAAAGCAGGGTTTCGCAGGAGGAGGCCGTCGGAAAATATCTTCGGAGGCGGGGAGAAACAATGGCGGTCGCGGAGTCCTGCACCGGTGGCTTGTTGGCCCAAAAGATCACTTCGGCGCCGGGAAGTTCGGGGTATTTTTGGGGCGGCTGGGTGACTTACAGCCACCAAGCGAAAAGGCGCTTGGGCGTTTCCGCCCGGACTCTCCGGAATCACGGAGCCGTTTCGGCGGCCTGCGCCCGGGAGATGGCCGCGGCGGCCCGGCGGCGCTCCGGCGCCGATTACGCCCTGGCCGTCACGGGAGTGGCCGGACCCGGCGGAGGGACGGACTTAAAACCCGTCGGCCGGGTTTTTTTGGCCTTGGCCTCGCGAAAATTCAGCCGGGTGTGGGAAATGAATCTTGCGGGAGACCGGGAGACGATCCGGGAACTATCGGCCCTGTGGGCCTTGAATCATTTGAGGAACGTCCTGAAGAATTGAAGGAGGGGAAAACTAATCGCGGGAGCCGTACTTCTCTTTCCAGGACAGGACTTCGCGCACGATCCCTGCGGCCAAATCCACCGTGCCGTTGTCTTTCCGGCGCAGGAGGCGCATCAATCGGCCCTCGCGGGTGTCCTGGTCGGAAGACGCCGATTGGAAGGCTTTCGCGTTCAGGAGTTCCGTCACGCTCACCCCAAGGCCTGCGGCCACCTTTTGCATGGTCGTCAACGTGGGATTTCGCTCCCCGCGCTCCAGGCCGCCGACGTAGGTCCAGTGCAGGCCGCATTTGTCGGCCATTTCTTCCTGAGTGAGGCCCTGCCGTTTGCGGAGGCTTCGAATGCGCTGGCCGATCTCTTTCTTGACGTTGATCGTGGTGGACATGGGGGGAGTATACTTTTACCTCCCGACTTGCAACATAGAAAAGGGTCTCTTTCCTCGAGGGCGCGATGACTCCTAAAAGTATTTTTAACCATTTTTCTCTTTGTATCTGTAAACGATGAAAGCGAAGTGGGGGCAACATTTTTTGGCCGACCCGCCCACCATGCGCCGCATCGTGGAGGCCCTGGGCCTCGCTGGCGGCGACGCGGCTTTGGAAATCGGCCCCGGTCGGGGGGCCTTGACGCAAATCCTCTCGGAACGGGCGGGACGCCTCGTGGCCGTGGAACTTGACCGGGAATTGGCGGCGCGTTTGGGGCCGCGTTTCCCGAAGGCGGAGATCGTCAACGCCGATTTTTTGATTTGGCCGCTGCCGGAGGTCCCCCCGGGGACGTTCCGGGTGATCGGCAACCTGCCCTATTCGGTCGCCGGGCCGATTTTGCAAAAGGTGTTGGGATGGACGGGGTGGGACCGCGCGGTGGTTATGGTCCAAAAAGAGGTGGCGGAACGTATCCGCGCCTTGCCCGGGACGAAGGATTTCGGACTCCTGGCCCTCTCGGTGCAGTCGCGGGCGGAGGCGGAGAAACTCTTCGACGTCGCTCCCGGCGCCTTCCGCCCCGCGCCCCGGGTCACCTCCACGGTGCTCCGCCTCCGGCGGAAGGCGTCGCCCGTGTTCCGGGACGAGGCCGCTTTCTTCCGGGTGGTCCGCGCCGGTTTCGCCCAGCGGCGAAAGACGTTGGCGAAGAACCTGGCGGCGGGACTATTCAAGGACAGGGAAAAGGTGGACAACCTCTTGAGCCGGCTCGGCATCGATCCGCGCGCCAGAGCTGAGACCGTTCCGCTGGAAAAATGGGCTGCCTTGGCGGAAGCACTGCGGTCGCACTAGTGTAGTGTCTCACAAATCGCTTTGCAATTGGAGGCCCGAGTCCGAGCCGGATTCGAGGCGCGAGGAGGGCGCGATGCGGGCCATCGTAACCGACGAGCAACGAAGAAGCCGGCCGGAGGCGGGCCTCCCTTCCATCGTTGAAATGGGCCTTGAGGCGGGAGATTTCCATCGCGCGTTCTCGACACAAAAGAACGAAGGCAAACAGGGTTCCGAGCCCCAGGGTCAACAGGGAAGGACGGTGGCGAAAAAACGAAAGGGGTTTGGCCTGGGGCAAATCCAGGAAAGCGGCCGGTTTGACAGGGGGTTTTTCCATGACCGCATTCACAGATGAGATTCCGTCCCCCTGAAAGCCGGCCAACGCCGGGTTGCGCCCGGAATGAAAAATTTTTGTACAATGAGGGGGTCGCACTGTCTACCCTCGGGCGGACAACGGTGTCCCTCCGTGAAACTCACCTGCCAATGAAGCGGGATTTAAATCAGCGGGTCCATCCCGCGCGTTACTTATCTTTTAAGAGAGGTCACTCATGTCCCCCAAACAAGAAATGACGATCAGTTCCTCCCACTCCAGCAACGGAAAATCCTCTGCCGCCGGCGAACCGAAGCTCACGGACCTCTTCGGCGCCAACGTTTTCAACGACGCCGTCATGCGCAAACGCCTTCCCAAGAGCGCCTACGCCGCCCTCCGCAAGGTGATCGAGAGTGGGGCCGAGTTGACCCTGGACGTGGCCCACATCGTGGCTGAAGAAATGAAGACGTGGGCCATTGAAAAGGGCGCCACCCACTACACCCATTGGTTCCAGCCCCTCACGGCCAAGACCGCCGAAAAACACGACAGTTTCCTGGAGCCCAAGCCGGACGGCACGGCGGTCGCCGAGTTTTCCGGAAAGCAGCTCATCAAGGGCGAGCCGGACGCCTCCAGCTTCCCGTCAGGCGGGATCCGCTCCACCTTTGAGGCCCGGGGCTACACCGCCTGGGACACCACCTCGCCGGCCTTCCTGAAGGAAGACGCCGCCGGCAACGTCACCCTCACCATCCCCACGGCCTTCGTCAGTTACACCGGCGAGGCCTTGGACAAAAAGGCCCCGCTCCTCCGCTCCATGGAGGCGCTCTCCAAGCAGGCCATCCGCGTGTTGCGCGCCCTGGGCAACAAGAAATCCCGGCGCGTGGCCGCCACCGTCGGCCCCGAGCAGGAATACTTCCTGATCGACAAGGCCTATTTCGACCAGCGCACCGACCTTCAGTTGTCCGGCCGGACCCTGTTCGGCGCGCCCTCGCCCAAGGGGCAGGAGCTGGAAGACCAGTACTTCGGCGCCATCGCCGACCGCATCTCCAAATTCATGCGGGACCTGGACGTGGAGCTTTGGAAAATGGGCATCGCCTCCAAAACAAAGCACAACGAGGTGGCCCCGGCCCAGTACGAGATGGCGCCCATCTTTTCCGTCTCGAACATCGCCGCGGACCACAACCAGCTGGTGATGGAGACCATGCAGAAAGTGGCCCTCCGGAACGGGCTGGTGTGTCTCCTCTTCGAAAAGCCCTTCGCCGGCATCAACGGTTCGGGCAAGCACAACAACTGGTCCATGGCCACCGACGACGGCCTGAACCTGTTGGAGCCCGGCCAGACCCCCCACGACAACGAGCAATTCCTCGTCTTCCTGTCGGCGACCTTGACCGCGGTGGACCGCCACGCGGACATGCTCCGCGCCGGCGCCGCCAACCCGGGCAACGACATGCGCCTCGGCGCCAACGAGGCGCCCCCGGCTATCATCTCCGTCTTCATGGGGGACCAGCTCTCCGTCATCCTGGAAAACATTTCCAAGGGGAAGAAGACCGAGAGCAAGGGCCAGCAGTTCCTCACCATTGGCGTGGACACCCTGCCCAAACTGCCGCTGGACAACACGGACCGGAACCGCACCTCGCCCTTCGCCTTCACGGGCAACAAGTTCGAGTTCCGCATGGTCCCCTCCTCGGCCTCCATCGCTGGCGCCAACGCGATCCTGAACACCATCGTGGCCGAATCCCTGGACGAGATCGCCACCCGCCTGGAGGCCTCCCAGGACATCAAGAAGGAAGTCAACGCGCTCGTGAAGGAGACCTGGCAGAAACACGGCCGGGTGGTCTTCAACGGCAACAACTATTCGGAGGATTGGGTGACGGAAGCCGCTAGGCGCGGCCTGCCCAACATCAAATCCTCCATCGAGGCCTACGCGGCCATGGCCACCGCCGGCGCCGTGAAGCTCTTCGAGAAATACAAGGTGCTCTCAGGGCGCGAACTGCACTCCCGGTATGAAATCTACCTGGAACAGTATGCCAAACACATCAACATCGAAGCCCGTTGCGCCATCGCCATGGTCAAGAACCTCTACATTCCCGCAGTGATCGCCTACACCAGCGAATTGGCCGAAACCATCAACAAGGTCAAGACGGCCGGCGCTTCGACGAAAGTCCAGGCCGTCCAGCTGGAGGCCGTGACGGGGCTGTTGGAATCGGCCGCGCAGAAGCTGGAGGCCCTTGAGGCCGCCACGGCCAAAGCCAACGGCACCGCGGAGATGGAGAAGAAGGCCGCCGCATTCCACGACAGCGTCTTCCCCGCCCAGGCCGATCTGCGGAAAGACATCGACGCACTGGAAGCCCTCCTCCCCCGGGACCTGTGGCCCGTCCCCACCTACGCGGAGATGCTCTTCAACTTCTAAAAACGTTCCATTGAGATTCATAAAAGAGGCCCCGCGTCATCGCGGGGCCTCTTTTTGGGGCCCTGTCGTTTGACAGTCTCCGCCGGAGCGGATAAGATGTCGGCCTATGTTGGACATCAATCCCGCCGAGATCACGGACCAGCTCGGGCGCCTTAAGGCCGCCCTCGCGCGGCTGGGGAGGTTTCTTTGACTTGGCCGGCAAACGGGAAAAATTAACCACCCTCGAATCCCAGGCCGCCCGGCCTGAATTTTGGTCCGACAACCAGAACGCCCAGAAGGTCCTGAAAGAAACGGCCTCCTTTAATAACGTCATCCAAAAATATGAAGCCCTGGACCGCCAATTCAACGATTTGGAGGCCCTCCATCAATTGTGCGGCGAGGGCGGCGGGGAGGGCGAGTGGCGCGAAGTGAGCGAGGGGTTGGTCGCCGTTCAGAAAAGAGTGGACGGTCTCGCCCTGCAGGCGAAGCTGTCGGGTCCCCTGGACGCCAAAAACGCCATCGTTTCGCTCCACGCCGGCGCGGGGGGGACGGAGTCCTGCGATTGGGCGGCCATGCTTTTCCGCATGTTCACCCGCTGGGCGGAAGCCAACGGGTTTGCGGTGACGGTAACGACTTTGGTCCCCGGGGACGGAGCGGGTTACAAGCGGGCGGAATTCCTGGTGGAAGGGGAGTTCGCCTACGGGCACCTTAAATCCGAAGCGGGGGTGCATCGGTTGGTGCGGATATCGCCCTTCGACTCCAACGCCCGCCGGCACACATCCTTCGCGGCCTGCGACGTGATCCCCGAGATCGATGACGACATCGCCATCGACATCAAGGACGACGATTTGAAGGTCGACACCTTCCGGTCGGGCGGGGCCGGAGGGCAGCACGTCAACAAGACGGAGTCCGCCGTGCGCATCACCCACGTTCCCACCGGCGTCGTGGTGGCGTCCCAGAACGAGCGGAGCCAGCACAAAAACCGGGCCCTGGCGTTGAAGCTCCTCAAGGCCAAACTCTACGACCGGGAGATGGAAAAACAGCGGGCCGCCGCCGAACGCCACTACGACGACAAGGGGGACATCGCCTGGGGGAATCAAATCCGGTCCTACGTGTTCATGCCCTACCAGATGGTGAAAGATCTTCGGAGCGGCTTTGAAACCAGCCAAATCCAGTCCGTCATGGACGGTGATTTGAACGCTTTTATGCACGCCTACCTGGAATGGAAGCTCTCCGGACAGCCCCCCCGTCGTTCCGCAGATCCGGCCCAGTGAACGAGGCCATTGAAATAAGCTAAAACGCGCTCTATAATAAAGCGTTCCCGGAGCGCCGAAAGGCGCGGACCGGGAAGGGCGAAATTTCACCGCCACTCCGAGGAGGGCACCGATGAACACCCCGACGCCGAACTACAAGGCCATGCGGCGCAATTATTTGGTCAACAAGCGCCTGCAGGTCAAATACGCCATCATCATCGGTGCCGTGCTCGCCTTTGTCGTCATTTTGATGGAAACGCACACCCTCCTGGTGATACGGACTTTTCAGCCGGAATTCACGAGCCCCGCCATGCTGGAGGCGTTGCGGTCCCTGCAAATGTGGATGCTGGCCAGCGGCTTGGTCTACATGATCGTCATCCCGATCCTGTCGATCTTCATCTCCCACAAGATCGCGGGGCCCCTCTTCCGTCTTGAGAAGTCCATCCGCGATGCCCTGGAGACCGAGGGCCCGATCCGCCCCATCAAGCTGCGCGACGGGGACGAGTTCCAAGGCCTTGCCGGCATGGTCAACAAGCTGTTTGAGCGCCTGCCGCAACACCGCAAACCCGGTTGAAAACTCCCCGGGTGTTTTGACACGCCCCGGGGGGGCGTGATACACTCCCCGTATGGGAAAAATCCTGGTGGTGGACGATGAACCGGCCACGACGAATTTGGTCTCCGTGGTGCTCCAGAAAGACGGCCACACGATCCGTACGGCCGAAAACGGAAACGAATGCCTGGCCTCCCTGACCGAACAGACCCCGGACCTGATCATCATGGACGTTTCCATGCCCGAGATGGACGGGTTCACGCTCATGACCCATCTGTCCGGCGACGGCGCCTCCCGGGACATCCCCGTCATCGTCATGTCGGGAAAGGAATCCCTGCACGACCTGTTCCGCCCCTTCACGAACGTCGTCGATTTCATCTCCAAGCCTTTTGACGTCAAGGTCCTCCGCGACCGTGTTAACGACGTCCTCGCCAAGCCCGGCGCCCGCTGATCGGCCGCCGGCCATGACCACCCCCCCGCCCCGCCTCTCCTCATTGGAGGAAATGATGGCCCAGCGCCGCGCCAAGGCGGAGGCCCTGCGCGCCGCCGGCGTCAATCCCTTTCCCGCCCGGTTCGAGGGCGCGAGCCCGGCCGCCCAGGTACTGGCCGACCACGCCGGATTGACTCCCGGCGGGCATTCGGAGGTGTCCGTCACCGTGGCCGGCCGGGTGCAAACCGTCCGGGACATGGGGAAATCGATCTTCGCCCACCTGCAGGGCCTCTCCGGCAAAATCCAGATTTACCTGAAGAAAGACGACCTGGAAGAGGCCTTCACCTCGTTTCAGGGGATGGTGGACCTGGGGGACATCCTAGGCGTCACCGGCGCCCCCTTCCTGACACGCACGGGGGAAATCACCGTCAAGGTGAAGACCTGGCGCCTTCTGTCAAAGGCCCTGCGCCCGCCCCCGGAGAAATTTCACGGCTTGACGGACATGGACGCCCGTTTCCGCCGCCGGGAAGTGGACCTTTTTTCCAACGGGGAGGTCCGCCGAAAATTTATCCAACGCAACAGGATCGTCCAATCCCTCCGCCGCGTCTTGGACGGCCGGGGTTTCCTCGAGGTTGAAACGCCCGTCCTCCAGGCGGTGGCGGGCGGCGCCGCGGCCGCGCCTTTCACCACCAAACACAACGCCCTGGGCCTGGACCTTTTCATGCGCGTGGCGCCGGAGCTTTTTCTGAAGCGGCTTTTGGTGGGGGGGATGGAAAGGGTTTATGAGATCGGCCGCGCCTTCCGCAACGAAGGCATCGACACCCGCCACAATCCCGAGTTCACGATCCTGGAGGCCTATCAGGCCTACACCGACGTGAACGGCATGATGGACTTGACGGAAGACCTTATTCGCTCCGCCGCGACCTCGGTGAGGGAAGGGGGCAAATCCCCCCTGCCGGATTTAACGTTCACTTACCGTGATTGGAAAACCGATTTGTCCAAACCCTTTCAGCGGATACACTTGAAGGATCTTTTCCAAGAGGTTTGCGGCCTTGACTATTTGGATGTTTGTCGAAAAAACAGCTGGCGGCAAGAGGCGGAAAGACTGGGCGTTCCCGTGACCCCCGCCATGCCGGACCCTAAGTGTTTTGAGGCTTTCCTTGACTCCCGATTGCTTCGGAAATTGGCCGATCCGTCGCGGGGCGACAGTCCCGCTTTCCTTTATGGCTATCCGGCGGCATTCTCGCCCCTGGCCAAACAAAACCCCGAGACGCCCGAAATCGCCGAGCGCTTCGAGCTCTTCATTTGCGGCGAGGAGGTCGCGAACGCCTACTCCGAGCAGAACGATCCGGACGTGCAACGGAAACATTTCCAGGAGCAGGCCCGCCAGCGCAAGGCCGGCAACGACGAGGCCATGCCCGCCGACGAGGAGTTCCTGATCGCCCTGGAGCACGGCATGCCGCCGGCCGGCGGCCTCGGCATCGGCGTGGACCGGCTGACCATGATCCTGACCGAGACCGACTCCATCCGCGAAGTGATTCTCTTTCCACTGCTCCGGCCACAGAGTCAGGGGTTTTGAACTTCGAACTGTTTCTAGCGCTTCGCTACCTCAAAGGCTCCCAGCGGACGCTGGGCGGGTCCCTCACGTCCGTCATCGCCGTCGCGGGGGTGACGGTGGGGGTGGCCGCCCTGGTGGCGACGCTGGCCGTGATGACGGGGTTCCGGGAGGACATCCGCGCCAAAATTCTCGGCGCTCAGCCTCATCTCCTCGTTCAGCCCCCCTCCGAAACGGGGCTTCCCGACCGGGACTATTCCGACCGATTTGCCGGAATTCCGGAGGTCGTCGCGTGGTCGCCCTACGTGATGGGGCAGGGCTTGCTCCGGACCGCCCACGGCACCCAGGGCGTGGTGGTGAAAGGCATCGATCCAAACCGCGAACCGGCGGTGACGGGCCTGGACAGCCGCGTGGTCCTCGGCCAATGGGCGGAACTGGGACGGCCCCTAGCGACGGCCGCCCCCCCCCCGCCGGTCTTTCTTGGCAAGCAACTGGCTTCGGCGCTGAACGCCCAACTGGGCGACGATATCGTCATCGCGGTGTCTTCCGGCGGCGACGCGCTCCTGGGGGGAATGCCTTTCCCGTTCCCCTTCACGGTGGCGGGTGTTTTGGAGACCGGGCTTTACGATTACGATTCCTCCTTGGTCGTGATGAACATGGCTTCGGCCCAGCGGCTTTTCAGCGCGAAGGGGCGGGTGTCGGGCCTCGGGGTTCGACTGACGAATGCGGACGATTTCGCCGGGCCCGCCATGCGACTGCAACAAAGATTCGCCTCGCTGGCCTTTGTCCGGTCCTGGCTGGCCTTGAACCGGCCCCTCTTCGCCGCCCTCCGCCTTGAAAAAATCGTCATGTTCCTGATCCTCGCCCTCATCACCCTGGTCGCCGCCTTCACGATCCTGTCCAACCTGCTCCTCGTGACGGCCCAGAGGACCCGGGAAATCGGGATCCTGCGCGCCATGGGCGCCACGCGCGGGGCCATCCAGCGCGTTTTTCTTCTGAAAGGATTTGTGATGGGCCTGTTGGGCACCGGCGCCGGGGTGTCGCTGGGGCTGGGCATCGCGGCGCTTCTCAAGCGGTATGAATTCGTGAAGCTGCCAGCGGACGTCTATTACGTGGAGCGGTTGCCGGTGCGGGTGATCCCCGGGGACGTGTTGGTCGTGGCCGTGGCGACCCTGGCGATCGTCCTCCTGGCGACGTTATACCCGTCCCGGGCGGCGGCCCGGCTGGACGCCCTGGACGCCATACGCCGAAATTGACGAACAACGCCGTGGTCAAGGCCAAAGACCTGAAGAAAAGCTTCGGGTCCCTGGAAGCGCTTCACGGCCTGACGTTCGAGGTGCGCGCCGGAGAGCGGGTGTGCGTGTGGGGGCCTTCCGGGGCGGGGAAATCCACCCTCCTGCACATGCTGGGGCTCATGACGCCGGCCTCCGAGGGTTCTCTGGAGCTCTTCGGCCGCGAGGTGTCCGGCTTTTCCGATGGGGAAAGATCCGGCCTGCGGAACGAAAAAATAGGGTTTTTGTTCCAGTTTCACCACCTGCTGCCGGATTTGACGCTGCTCGAAAATGTTATGATGCCTCTTCTTATCCGTCGACGGCCCAGGCCCGAAGCGGAAGAACGGGCCCGGGCGCTGTTGGGCCGGCTTGGCCTTTCGGGGCGCCTGTCCCATCGGCCCTCCGAGGCGTCGGGGGGGGAGCAACAGCGGACGGCCCTGGCGCGGGCCCTGGTGGGTGAGCCGGCCCTGCTGTTGGCCGACGAACCCACGGGAAACCTGGACCGGGCTGCGGGGCGCAAGGTGGAAGCCCTGTTGCAGGAGGAAGCCCAGGCCCGGGGCGCCGCGCTCGTGATCGTCACCCACGACGAACACTTGGCCGGTCAGGCGGACCGTCGGCTCGTCCTCGTGGACGGGCGGCTGACGAGTCAATAAAGGAGAGACCCGCGTGTCAACGAAAACGGATCCCGTCGCCGGCCCTTCGGCCTCCTCCGGGGGGGCGAATCTGAAAATTTATCTGAACGGACGTTTGGTGCCCAGAGACCAGGCGGTGGTTTCCGTTTTTGACCACGGGTTACTCTACGGCGACGGCGTTTTCGAGGGCATCCGCGCCTACAACGGCCGGGTGTTCCGCCTGCCGGAGCACTTGGAGCGCCTTTTCCGCTCCGCGCGGGCCCTCGTGCTCAACGTGGGGATGTCGCTCGACGCCCTGCGCGACGCCGTCCGGGAAACCCTCCGGGCCAACAACCTCCGGGACGCCTACATCCGCCTCGTGGTCACGCGCGGCGTGGGCGATTTGGGGCTCGACCCCAAAAAATGCCCCCAAGCCACGGTGATCATCATCGCCGACAAAATCGCCCTCTATCCCCCGGAGTGCTACACCCAGGGTTTGGAGGTGAACACGGTGTCGACGCGGCGGAACTCCAGCCAGGCGGTCAACCCGAACATCAAGTCCCTGAATTACCTGAACAACATCCTGGCCAAAATCGAGGCGGGCCTCTCGGGGGCCCAGGAGGCCATCATGCTTTCGCTCGAGGGCTACGTGGCGGAATGCACCGGGGACAATATCTTTTTCATTAAAGGCCGTCGTCTGGCGACCCCGCCCACCGTGGCGGGCGCGCTGGAGGGCATCACCCGCGCCGTGGTGGCGGAACTGGCGCCGACGCTCGGCCTGGCCTATGAGGAGCGTCTTTTCACGCCCTTCGACCTTTTCACAGCGGACGAAGTGTTCCTGACGGGGACCGCCGCCGAGGTGATCCCCGTGGTGCGGATCGACGCGCGCACCATCGGCGACGGCCGCCCCGGCCCCCAGACCCAGCGGTTGATCAAAGCGTTTCGAGACTTGACCGGCCGGGAGGGAACGCCGATTTGACGTTGAGGAGCTTTTCCGGCCCCCAGACGTTTTGGAAGTGAAGCCCTCGGGAAAGAAAAATTTGACAGCGTTCAGTTTACAGTCTAAAATTCTAGCGGGTTGCTGATAACCGTCGAAAGCGGAGGTCGAGATGTCCAATCGGTTCACCGAACGAGCCCAGCGCGTCATCCTGATCGCCCAGGAAGAGGCGAAACGCCTCAACCACGATTACGTCGGGACGGAGCATCTGTTGTTGGGGCTGATCGCCCTCGGTGAAGGCGTGGCCGCCCAGGTCATGGCCAATTTGGGCGTGGACCTCCGGCGCGTGCGCGCCGAGATCGAAAAGATCGTCGGCACCGGGGACAACGTCATGCTATTGGGCGAAATCCCGTTCACGCCCCGGGCGAAAAAAGTTTTGGAGTTGGCCGTCGAGGAGGCCCAGAACATGGGCCACAACTACGTCGGCACCGAGCACCTGCTCCTGGGCCTGATCCGCGAAGAGGAAGGCGTGGCGGCCCGCGTTCTGGAGAACATCGGCGTGCGCTTGGACGTGGTGCGCGAGGAAGTCATTTCCCTTCTGGGCGAAGGGCACCCGGGCCAGGGGCAGGGCGCTCCCGGCGGCGCTCCGGCGCCCCATCACCAGGCTCCCGCCCGCTCCAAATCCAAGACCCCGACCCTGGACGAATTCGGCCGGGACCTCACCCTGATGGCCAAGGAGGGCAAGCTGGACCCGGTCATCGGCCGCGAAACCGAAATCGAGCGGGTCGTCCAAATTCTGCTCCGGCGCACCAAGAACAACCCTGTTCTGATCGGCGACCCGGGCGTGGGCAAGACCGCCATCGTGGAAGGCCTCGCCCAGCGCCTGTCCAGCGACGAAGCGCCCGAACTCCTGCAGGGCAAGCGTGTGATGACGCTGGACCTGGCGGCGGTGGTGGCGGGCACCAAATACCGCGGCGAGTTCGAACAGCGCCTCAAGAACATCATGGAGGAAATCCGCCGCGCCAAGAACCACATCATTCTCTTCATTGACGAGCTCCACACGGTCATCGGCGCGGGGGCGGCCGAAGGCGCCATCGACGCCTCCAACATGCTCAAACCCTCTCTGGCCCGCGGCGAACTGCAGTGCATCGGCGCGACCACCTTGGACGAATACCGGAAGTACATCGAGCACGACGCGGCCCTGGAGCGCCGGTTCCAGCCCATCGTCGTGGACCCGCCGTCGGTGGAGGACACCGTCAAGATTTTGACGGGGCTGCGCGAACGCTACGAGCTCCACCATAAGGTGAAGTTCGATGACAGCGCTCTGAAGGCCGCGGCCGAACTTTCCGACCGCTACATCACGGACCGGTTCCTGCCGGACAAAGCCATCGATTTGATCGACGAGGCGGGCAGCCGGTCCCGCCTCCAAGTCACCCAGCGGCCCCAGGACCTGAAGGACCGCGAGGCCGAGATCGACAAAGTCACCAAGGAAAAGGAAGCCTCCATCGCGGCGCAGGAGTATGAGAAGGCGGCCAAATTGCGCGACAAGGAGAAGGACATGCGCCGCCAGTTGGATGAGGCGCGCAAGAATTGGCGGGAGAAGCGGGACGCGACGGTCCCGGTGGTCGGCGGGGAAGACATTGCTCACGTGGTCTCCAAATGGACCGGCATCCCCACCATGAAATTGACGGAATCCGAACAGGTGAAGCTCGTCCAAATGGAAGGGGAGCTCCACAGGCGGCTGATCGGGCAGGAGGAGGCCATCACGGCCATCAGTCAGGCCATCCGCCGGAGCCGCACGGGTTTGAAAGACCCCAAGAAGCCCGTCGGAAGCTTCATTTTCCTCGGACCCACGGGGGTCGGCAAAACGGAGCTGGCCCGCGCCCTGGCCGAGTTCCTCTTCGGGAACGAAGAGGCCCTCATTCGGATCGACATGTCCGAATACATGGAGAAGTTCGCCGTTTCCCGGCTCATCGGCGCCCCCCCGGGCTACGTGGGCTACGAGGAAGGCGGCCAGCTGACGGAGGCTGTCCGCCGGAAACCCTATTCGGTCGTCCTCCTGGACGAGATCGAAAAGGCACACCCGGACACCTTCAATATTCTTTTACAGATGATGGACGACGGGGCCCTCTCCGACAACCTTGGCCACAGGGTGAGCTTCAAGAACACCGTCATCATCATGACGTCCAACGTGGGTGCCCGGCTGATCTCAAAAGGGAAGTCCCTCGGGTTCCTCGTCCAAGAAGACGCCGCGAAGGACTACGCCGCCATGAAGGACACGGTCATGGAGGAGGTCAAGAAAGCCTTCAATCCGGAATTCCTGAACCGGCTCGACGACATCATCGTCTTCCACCCGCTCACCCGGGAAGACAGCCGGAAAATTCTGGACCTCATGCTGGCCCGGGTGTCGAAAAAGCTCTCCATCCAGGGGTACACCCTCAACTTGACGGAAGAGGCCAAGAATTTCCTGGTGGAGAAGGGGTTTGACCCGAGCTACGGGGCGCGGCCGCTCCAGCGGTACATCCAGCGCCTTTTGGAGGACCCCATGGCCGAGGATATTCTGGGCCGAAAAATTTCCCCGGGCACGTCGGTGTTCGTGGACCTCGACGCTCAAACCCAAAAGCTCACCTTCTCCGCCACCCCGCCGCAGAAGACCGTCAAAAGCGGTTAAGCCGTACTCAAAACCAACTTTTTTAGCCACCCCCTCCCCACAAACCCATGAAATCCTCCAGAACGCTCTTTCTCGCGCTCGGGGCGGCCGCCGCCCTGTCGGCGCTGTTCCCGGCGCGCCTCCGGGCCGAGGGGGACCCCCCCCCGGTGATCGGCGAAGTCCGCGCCGAAGGCAATCGCTTTTTGAAGGTCCGCGCCGTCCTTTCAAAAACGAAGGCCCGGGCCGGCGATACGGTCACGGATTCGGCTTTTCGCGCGGACGTCGACCGCCTCCTCGAGACCGGACAGTATGACGACGTGGAAGTGGCCCTGGAAGACCTCCCAGGCGAAAAGACGGCCCTGGGGGCCCCGAAAGTCAGGGTGATTTTCCGGGTGAAGGAACGTCCGGTCGTCCGCCGCATCGATTTCAAGGGCAACCGCCGCCTGCCCGACAGCAAGTTTCGGGAAGAGCTTTCCTCGAAAACGGACGATCCCTACGATCGTTTCAAGGCCGTCCAGGACGTTCAGCGCATCCTCGCCAAATACCGGGAGGAAGGCTACGCCGAAGCCCAGGTCGAATCCTACGTTTCCCTGAACCCCCGCAAGCACAAAGTCATCCTCACGTTTTTCATCACCGAGGGAAGCCGCGTCCTGGTCAAGGCCGTCAACGTGGAGGGCCAGCGTTTCTTCGCCGCCCGCCGGGTCCGGCGGCTGTTGAAGAAGACCCGGCGTAAAAAGGTGTTTAAAGAAGACACCTACAAAGAAGACGTGGACGGGCTGGTGGAGGCGTACCGCAACAACGGGTTCCTGGAAACCCAGGTGGACACGTCGACCCGCGTCTACAGCGCCGATCACACCCAGGTGACGCTCACCCTGTCCGTGCGGGAGGGGCGCCGTTACACGGTGGGCGCCGTCGCTTTCGGCGGCGCGGCCCTCTACACCGACAAGGAACTGGCGAAGGCCGTCACCCTGAAAGGGGGGAAGCTTTACGACGAGGCCAAAATGAAGGAGTCCCTCCGCGGCCTCCAGGACCTTTACGCGGACAAGGGCTATTTGCGAGCGGAGATCACGCCGGAAACATTGACCCGGCCGCTGGACGAGGCGCAGGGGACCGTTGACTTGATGTTCGCCGTCGTTGAAAGCTCGGTGGTCGCCGTGGACCGCATCTACGTGGACGGCAACACGTCCACCAAGGAATTCGTGATCCGCCGCGAAGTCCTGCTGAAGCCGGGGGATGTGTTCTCCGCCGGCAAGATGCGCCGGTCCGTTGAGAAAATGTACAACCTCGGTTTCCTGGACGACGTGCAGGTGGACGTCCAACAGCCGCGGTCCCCCGGCCTCGCGGACGTGGTGTTTTCGGTGAAAGAAGGAAAACCGGGCGTGCTTTCGGCCGGGGCCGGGTTTTCAAGCCTGGACGGCATGGTCGGCACGATCCAGATCCAGCACATGAACCTCTTCGGCCGCGCCCAACGACTCAATTTGATGTGGGAATTCGGCCGCAAGAAGCAGGACTATGAAATCGGATGGACCGACCCTTGGTTTTTGGGCAAACCCATGAGCTTCGGGGTGGACGTGTTCGACACCATCCGCACGCTCCCCTTCCAAACCGATTCCTTCGCCTACAAGAAAGGCAACCGCGGGTTCGGGCTCCGCCTGGGCCCGCGCCTGTCCGACCGGCTGTCGCTCATCGAAAATTACAATTACGAGCGCATCCGCGTTTTTGACGTCGAGCCCCGGTTCATCGGCAATCCCGACCCCGCCAACAACATCGTCCCCACGGACGACATCAAGTCGGCCTTCACCTCGGGCGTGGTGTGGGACACGCGGGACAACGTGTTCGACGCCACCCGGGGAGGACGCCACAGCGGGTCCGTGGAGGTGGCCGGCGGTCCTTTGGGCGGTGACTTGAATTTCTACAAGCCGGAGATTTCCGTGGCCCGCTACTTTCCCACGTTTTGGAAGTTCGTGTTCACGCTGTCCGCGCGCGGGGCGTACGCCAAAGAATTTCCACCCAGCAAGGCCCTTCCGTTCTCGGAACTCTTCCGCATCGGCGGGGTGGACACCGTGCGCGGCTACGACATCGGCGAAGTGGGACTGGACGGCGGAAAGGTCTACATGGTGTACAACGCCGAATACAAATTTCCCATCGTCCAGGAGGGTCATCGGACGATCCTGCAGGGGGCGTTTTTCGCCGACGCGGGCGGGAGCTGGGCGGGCACCCGCGACGTCAACATGGGCATTGGCAGCCGGCCGAACCACATGAAGTCCGGGGTGGGGTTCGGCATCCGGTTCAAAACCCCCGTGTTCCCCATCCGGCTGGACTGGGGCTACGGCCTGAACCACCTCCCCAGCCAACCCCTAAGCCAATTCTATTTCACCATCGGAAATATTTTCTAGCCCGCCGCCGCGCGCCGCCGCGCGCTTGATGGACCCCCGGGAGTTATATAAAATCCACTTTTTCCCATGGGACGTTTCTTAAGTTTTGCCGTTCTGTTGACCTTGGCCGCCTGCGGGGGCTCGAAGAGCCCCGAGGAGCGGGGGCGTTCCTATTTCGTCGGGATGGGGTGCATCACCTGCCACCGGGTGGGCGAGCAGGGGGGCGGGCAGGCGGGGCCGGATTTGACCACCGTTGGATTTCGCAAAACGCCGGAATGGCTGGACCTGTGGTTGAAAAACCCGAGCGACTGGAAGCCCGGCACCGCCATGCCGAACTTCAAATTGAGGGACAACGTCCGCTCCGACCTGGTGGCCTACATGGCTTCCTTGAAGGGCGACCTTTATCGAAGGAATCCCCCCTGGGACGCGACGGGATTGAAGGATGACCCCGTCAAGCGCGGGGAGGTGCTGTTCAACCGCGTGGGGTGCGTGGGTTGCCACGGCGACCACGGCAAGGGCGGCTACACCAACAACAACGTCGTGGGCGGTAAAATTCTCTCTTTGACGTATGTCGCCGACGGCTATTCCAAAGAGGAGTTGAAAACATTGCTCCGGGCCGGGCGGGTGTCCGAGCCGGCCGACGCGGCCCAGCCCGCCCCGATGATCCGCATGCCGGCCTGGAAGGACTACTTGAACGAGGACGAAATGGACGCCCTGGTGGACTACCTCTTTTCGCTGAAGCCGGCGCCCAAGGCCGGAGACGACTGGGGGGAGTAAGCCTCCCCTCACCGACCGAGAATCATGGACGAACTTCTTCGGAATTACCGTTTCGGCCTCCCGGTGGCGGCCTCCACCTACGCCGGCCGGGTGGACGCGTCGCTCAATGTCCTCCACTTCGGCATGGCGGCGATCTTTCTGTTGTGGCTGTCCTTTTTCGTCTATTGCCTCTGGCGGTTCCAGCAGAAGCGCGTGCACCGGGCCTCGTATCACGGTTGGAAGGGGCACCTTTCCTCTTTCGTTCCGGATGCGGTGGTGCTCATTTTTGAAGTTTGGCTCATTTTCGTCTTCGGCTTTCCCATTTGGACCCACATCAAGAATGATTTTCCGCGGGCGGAGACCTCCCACGTCGTGGGACTGTCGGCGGAGCAGTTCTCCTGGGGGTTCCACTACCCGGGTCCGGATGGAAAGCTGGGCCGCCGCGAGGTGAATCTCATCAACGTTTCCAATCCCTTGGGACTGGATGACGCGGACGCCGACGCGGCGGACGACCTGGTGATGTATCATGAACTGCACGTCCCCCTGGGAAAGCCGACGATCCTGACCATGACATCGAAGGACGTGATCCACAGCTTTTTCGTCCCGGAATTCCGGGTCAAGCAGGACATCGTCCCCGGCATGCGCACCCCCCTGTGGTTCGAGCCGACGAAAACTGGCCGCTACGAGATCGGATGCTCCCAATTGTGCGGTTCGGGCCATTACGTGATGCGGGGTGAAGTGGTGGTCCACACCCTCGAGGATTACGAGCGTTGGTGGGCCGACGTTTCCCGGGCCAAGGCCGCGGCCAAACCGGTCGTCGCCACCAGCGATTGGGGAGAATAGGAAGAAAAAACATGCACGACGCGCTCCCACAAGGTTTTTGGCGGAAATACGTTTTCAGCCTGGACCACAAGGTCATCGGGCTGCAGTATCTGTTCACGTCCATGTCCTTTTTGCTGTTGGGGTTCGTGCTGGTGCTCCTGATGCGCTGGCAATTGGCTTTCCCGGGCCAACCCATTCCCGGGATCGGTCCTTTGTTGCCCAACGCCATCGCCCCCGGCGGTGTCATGTTGCCCGAACTGTACAACCAGCTGGGGGCCATGCACGGCACCATCATGATTTTCCTGGGCGTCGTTCCCCTGGGTGTTGGTTTTTTTGGAAACTACTTTCTGCCCCTCCAGATCGGCGCGCCGGACATGGCTTTCCCCCGGCTCAACATGATGAGCTATTGGAGTTACTTCCTGGGGGGCGCGGTGATGTTGGCGAGTTTCATCCTTCCCGGCGGTCCCGCCCAGTCCGGCTGGACGTCCTATCCGCCCCTGGCCGACATCAACCCGGGCCAGACCGTGTGGTTGCTGGGAATGACCTTTCTCATCACCTCCTCTCTCCTGGGGAGCATCAACTTCATCGTGACCACCGTCAACCTCAGGGCCGAGGGGCTCACCTGGATGCGCCTGCCGCTCTTCGTCTGGGCGCAGCTGGTGACGGCGTTTCTGCTCCTCTTCGCTTTCCCCGTTTTGCAGTCCGCCGCCATATTGCAGTTGCTGGACCGGGTGGTGGGCACCAGTTTCTACCTCCCCATGGGGTTGGTGGTGGGGGGCAAGGTCCTGGAGCGCGCCGGGGGCGGAAGCCCCCTGTTGTGGCAGCACCTCTTCTGGTTTTTGGCCCATCCCGAGGTTTACGTGCTCGTCCTGCCCGCCATGGGCATCGTGGCCGAGATCATCGCGGTCAACACCCGCAAACCCCTCTTCGGCTACGCGACCTTCGTCGGGTCCATGGCGTTCGTGGGCCTTTTCTCCTTCCTCGTCTGGGCTCACCACATGTTTGTCAGCGGGATGAAGACGTCTCTCAGCACGTTTTTTATGACCACCACCATGGTGATTTCGATCCCGTCCGTGGCCATCTTGAGCTGTCTGCTCTTCAGTCTCTGGGGCGGACGCATCCGGTTCACCGTGCCCATGCTCTTCGCCCTGGCGTTTCTCCCCATGTTCGGCATCGGCGGGTTGACGGGGCTTCCCCTGGGATTCCTGCCCACGGACATTTACCTGCACGACACCTATTACGTCATCGGGCACTTCCACTACGTCGTCGTGACCGGCACGCTCATCGCCCTCATGGGGGGTGTTTACCACTGGTTCCCGAAGATGTTCGGCCGCGCCATGGACGACCGCCTGGCCAAAATCCACTTTTGGGGGACGCTCGTCACCATGAACGGGATCTTCCTCCCTATGTTCATTCAGGGCATGGCCGGCATGCAGCGGCGGCTCTACGACCCCACGGTCCAAGTCCACAATTTGACCACCCAGCCCCTAAGCCCCTATCAACTGGCCTCGGCGGTTCTCCTCCTGCTCTTCCAGGCGCCGTTCCTGTACAATATTTTTAATTCTCTCTTCCGCGGCCCCGTGTCGCCGGAAAATCCCTGGGAGGCGACGACCCTGGAGTGGGCCTGCCCGTCGCCGCCGCCCCACGGCAATTTCACGACGCCTCCGGCCGCCCACCGCGGGCCCTACGAATACAGCGTGCCGGACCGGGCGAAGGATTTTTGGCCCCAAGGGGAGAAAGACTGATGTCCTCCGCCGGCGCGCCGACCTCCACGGGGATCCCCTCGGGAAAGCTGGGCATGTGGGTTTTCCTGTCGTCCGAAGTGATGCTGTTCGGCGCTTTCATCAGCGCCTACGTGGTCTTGAGGATGGGCAGTCCGAATTTCGGCGTCCCGCCCGAGGAGATCATGGGCCGGCCCCTGGCCACCCTCAACACTTTCCTCCTCATCCTGTCCAGCTTCACCATGGTCCTGGCCCTGGCCGCGATCCAGCGGGACGACCGCCGGGCCTTCGCCCGTTTCATGGTCGCGACCATCGCCCTCGGCCTCCTCTTTTTGTTCGTCAAAGGGTTCGAGTACCACCACAAGATCGCCGAGGGGCTGACCATCTCCTCCGGGCTCTTCGGCTCGTTTTACTACACCCTCACCGGGCTCCACGCCCTTCACATCATCGCGGGCCTGGCTTTTAACGGGTATGTCCTCGCGAACGGCCTGAACGGTCGGTTCAACGCCGGGCATTGCGAACGCGTGGAATATGCCGGGCTGTACTGGCATTTCGTGGATTTGGTCTGGGTGGTCCTGTTCCCGATGTTCTACCTGGTGTAGTGATGGAAAACAAACCCTCGCCGGTCCGCCTCTACGCTTTGGTCTTCGCCGGGCTCGCCGTTCTGACCGGCGTCACGGTGTTCTTGAGTTACCTCCACCTCCCCCATCGCGCGGCCATTCCCCTGGCGGCGTTCATCGCTCTCACCAAATGCACCCTGATCGCCGGCGTGTTCATGCATTTGAAGTGGGAAGGGAAGGCCGTCCGGGTTTTGCTGTTCAGCGGGTTGTTCCTGGTCGCGGTTCTGGCGCTGGCCATTCTGCCGGACATCGGGGTGGTCACGCCGTGAGGGGGCTCCATCTCCTCATGAGGGGAGCGGGGGGGGTGTTTTTCATGCTTTTGCCGGCGACCGCCCGGGCCTGCGCCGTGTGTTTCGGGGCGCCGTTCTCCCCCTGGAACCGCGGGTTCTTCTGGGCGATCCTGCTTCTCTTGGTTCTCCCCTTCGCTTTGATGGGCGCCCTGGTGGGCCTCATCGTCTTCCACATACGCAAAAACCGCCGGATCCTCTCGGCGACTCCCTAAATTCCATGTCCACGGAAACATCCACCCCCTGGCCGCACCGGGCCGCCTGGGTTTTGTGCGCGTCCACCCTGGTCTTGATCTTCATCGGAGGCCTCGTGACCAGCACGCATTCGGGGTTGACCGTTCCCGATTGGCCCCTCTCCTACGGCCGGCTCATGCCGCCGATGATCGGGGGAATCGTTTTTGAGCACGGCCACCGGATGGCGGCCGCCGCCGTGGGGCTCCTGACCATCCTGACAAACATCGTCCTTTGGAAATACGAGCCGCGGCGCTTGGTCCGGTGGGCCGGCGCGGCGGCCCTCGGGCTTGTGGTTCTCCAAGGCGTTTTCGGCGGTCTGACGGTGCTTTTTAAATTGCCCAAACCCATTTCCATCGTCCACGCTTGTTTGGCCCAGACGTTTTTTTGTTGGACGGCGGCCCTGGTGGTGTGGACCTCCAAGGCCTGGCGGACGACCCCCTCCGGGCGAGAACCCGCCCTGGACATCCCATTGCCCCATATCGCCCTTCTCCTTTTCGTCACCCTCTACGCCCAACTTCTCCTGGGGGCGGTGGTGCGGCACACGGGACGGGGGGCGGAATTGCATATGTTGAACGCCGCTTTGGCCTTTGGGTGGGTGGGCTGGGTTTTCCGTCGTCTCTCGCTTTATCATGTTTCCGACCGGTCCCTGTGGCGGGTGGCCTCGGCGCTGCTGGCGGTGATGGCGGCCCAATTGGTTTTGGGTGGGCTGGTCTTGGCGTCCCTCATGGGCCGGGGATGGTCCGCCGATCCGCTGAAACCCGTTCTTCTCGCCACCGCCCACGTCATGACGGGGGCGCTTCTCCTGGGCCTGTCGGCGGCGTTGGCGCTCCTTTCCTGGCGGGGCGTGCCCTTCACGCTGGGGAAGATGCGGGATTATGTGACCCTGACCAAGCCGGGCATCAGCGTGATGGCCGCCGCGACGACACTGACGGGGTTTTTCCTGGGGTCCAAAGGCGGCGTCAGCGCCGGCGGGCTTGTGCATACGGCGGTCGGCACTCTGCTCGTCTCCGGCGGCGCCTGCGCCTTGAACATGCTCATCGAGCGCGACGTGGACGCCCGGATGCATCGGACGGAGAACCGTCCATTGCCCGCCCGGCGGCTCAATCCCGGGGAAGGGCTCTTCATCGGGGCACTGGCCTCCATCGCCGGAATTCTGTACCTATCACTCTTCGTAAATTTCCTCACCGCAGGGATCGCCGGGTTGACCCTCTCGGTCTATCTTTATGTTTATACACCCATGAAGAAGGTCTCCGCCCTAAACACCTTTTTTGGCGCCGTGGCCGGGGCCCTTCCGCCGGTGATGGGCTGGGCCGCCGGGGCCGGGCGCCTGGAGCTTGGGGCCTGGGTCCTCTTCGCGATCCTTTTTTTCTGGCAGTATCCGCACTTCTTCGCCCTGGCCTGGCTTTACCGGGAGGATTACGCCCGCGGGGGGCTCGCCATGCTCCCCGTGGTGGAGGCCGACGGCGAGAGCACGGCGCGCCACATCGTCACGACGACCTTCGGACTGATGAGCGTCAGCCTGTTGCCGACTTTTCTCGGCCTGGCCGGAACGGTCTACTTCGCCAGCGCTTTCCTCCTGGGGTTCGTCCTCCTCGGATTGAGCTGGGTGTTCTTTCAAGAACACACCAGGATCCGGGCGCGCCGGCTTTTCCTGGCCTCGGTGTTTTATCTGCCGATCCTCCTGGCGATCCTCGTCCTGGACAGACCGGGGACCCTGTGACGGCGGCGGTCCTCCTGGAGGGGCTTCGCCACGAGTACCGCCGCGCCGGTTCCCCGCCGCGCCTCGCCCTGAACGGTGTTTCCTGGGAGGTCCCGGAAGGGGAATTGTTCGGCGTCCTGGGGCCCAACGGCGGCGGCAAGACGACCCTGTTTCGCATCCTTTCCACCGCCCTCCGCCCCACCGCCGGCCGCGCCGCCCTTTTCGGCATCGACGTGGCCGCCGCTCCGGCCGCCGCCCGGGAAAAGATCGGCGTGGTCTTTCAATCCCCGAGCCTCGACAAAAAATTGTCCGTCCATGAAAACATGATTCATCAAGGCCGCCTGTACGGCCTTCGGGGACAGGACCTCCGGCGGCGCGCCTCGGACCTCCTGGGTCGTCTGGGCCTCGCCGATCGGGCGGGGGACATCGTTGAGACGCTGTCCGGCGGCCTTCAACGCCGGGCCGAAATCGCCAAAGGCCTTCTGCACCGCCCCGCGCTCTTATTGATGGACGAGCCCACCACGGGCCTGGACCCCGGCGCGCGGCGGGACGTGTGGACCTATTTGGCCCTCCTGAAAAAGGAGGGCGTGACGGTGCTGGTGACCACGCACCTCATGGAAGAGGCGGAGCGGTGCGGCCGATTGGTCATTTTGGATCAAGGCAACGTGGCGGCGCTGGGCACCCCGGCCTCCTTGAAAAAGGAGATTCAGGGCGACGTTTTGACTGTTCAGACCCCGGCTCCGGAAAAGCTCGCCGCGGGGCTCCGGGAGAAATTCGATTTGCGCGCGTCGGTCCTGGAGGGCGCGGTCCGGCTTGAGCGGCCAAACGCGCACGAATGGATTTCCAAGATCATGGCCGCGTTCCCGGAGTTGGTGGTCTCCGCTTCCGTCGGGAAGCCGACCCTGGAAGACGTATTTATCCTTCATACCGGCCACCGTTTTTGGGCGGCAGCGCCGGCGGGGCCGGGCGAATGAACCGCTTCCTTTTGGCCACGGGCACGCTGGTCCAGCGGGAACTGGCGCGCTTTTTCCGCCAACGCAACCGTTTGATCGGCGCTTTGTTGACGCCCCTGTTGTTTTGGATTCTTCTGGGCGCGGGGCTTGGCGGCAGTTATCGGGTGCCTTTGGGGGGCTCCAGCGTCAGCTATTTTCAGTATTTCCTGCCCGGCACCATGGCCCTCGTCTGCCTCTTCACGGCCATTTTCTCGACGATGTCGGTGATCGAGGACCGGCAGGCGGGTTTCCTTCAGGGGGTGTTGGTGTCTCCCGCCCCGCGGTCGGCCCTGGTGGCGGGAAAAATGGCGGGGGGGATGCTGCTGGCGTTTTTTCAGGCGGCGCTGTTCATGGCGTTACTTCCGTTCCTTCACGTTTCCCTGTCGCTGTCGGGATTCTTCGTCACCGTCGCCATGCTCCTCCTCATGTCTTTCGGCCTGACAGGCCTGGGCCTCATCATCGCCTGGAAAACGGACTCGGTCCAGGGGTTCCACGCCGTGATGAACCTGTTCCTGATGCCGCTGTGGTTTTTGTCCGGCGCCGTTTTCCCCGCCTCCGGAGCGCCCCCGTGGCTCCGCTGGGCCATGACCATCAATCCCATGAGCTACGGCGTGGCCGCCCTGCACCGGGGGTTCTTCCCCGGCGGCGACGGGCCTTCCCTCGCCCTTTGTTTCGGCGTGAACCTCCTTTTCGCGGTTTTCACCTTCTGGTTCTCCCTGACCCTCGTTCGCCGCGGCGGGGACATCGGTTGATAGCCCTCTCCCTCCCCGCCCAAAACGCCGTCTTCAACGCCTCCAGCGCCGTTCTGCTCCTGGCGGGCTATTTTTTCATCAAACGAAAAAACGTCGCCGCTCACCGCGTCTCCATGAGTCTGGCCTTTTTCTGTTCCGTCGCCTTTCTCGCGGGATACCTCCTTCATCACTTTCGCGTCGGGGTGACCCATTTCCCCGGGACGGGAGGCGTTCGCCTCCTCTACCTGGGGATACTTTTTACCCACACGATTTTGGCGACGATCCTGGTGCCCCTGGTTCTGGTCACTCTGGCCTTGGCCCTTCGGGGGATTTTCGAACGCCACAAGGCTTGGGCCCGCTGGACCTGGCCCGTTTGGATGTACGTCTCGGTGACGGGCGTGGTGATTTACGGAATGCTCTACCACCTTCCCTGATGGAACCCGAAGCCGCCCTCGACAAGCCCGCGGGAGACCCCGCCTGGAGGTTCCGGGGCTTTCACACCCTCCCCTCCACCATCGAAGCCCAGGCCGCCTTTCTTGACGTGGCGGGCAGCTTGTCCGGCCTTTCGCGACACCCCGGCGCGGCGGACCTCCACCGGGTGGCCCGGTGGAACGGGCGGGGCGAACGGCCCGTCATCGGGTTTCATGATTTTGGAATGAAAGGGTTCGGCGGCGCCGTCCGTTTGGCGGGCGAAGAGACCCCCCGGGCCTCGCTGGTGGGCACGGCGGAATTCCTGAAGGGTTCCGGCTTAAATTTGCCCGAGGCTCTGGAAGCGTCCACGCGCGAATGGGCGGCCGAAGGGTCGCCGGTCCTTTTCGCCGGATGGGACGGCCAGGTCCGCGCGGCATTGCGTTTCAGCGGATCACTGCCATAAACCCGGAAAGATTGAATTTGATAGTATTTTTAAAATGAATCCCTCCATAGTCGAAATGGCCGCTTCTCCGAAATGGAATCATCCCGGCGGAAAACTTTTGGAATTGGGCGTGGACGCCCTCATCTCCGATGATTTGGTGGCGATTTTAATCGGCGCGGGGATCCCGGGCCGTTCCGCCCCCGACATCGCCAAAGACATCTTCGACCATTACGGCGGCCTCTGGAACATGTGGCGCCACCAACCTACCATCGAGGACCTCCAAAAGTTCAAAGGTCTCGGAAAATCCAAGGCTGAGCGCATCCTGGCCGCTATGAAAATCGGACGGATTTTCTACTGTGAAGACATTGAAAAGCTTCGCCCCGAGGCGGCCGCCGCGGATCAGGCGGCGCTTCTGGCTTGCATCATCGGGTCGGGCGTGAAGGGCCGTTCCGGCCGTCAAATCGCCCAGGACCTTCTTAACCGCTACGGCGCGATTTCCGGCATCTGCGGCCACGACATGGGGGACCTGGAAAAGATCAAGGGCCTCGACACGGTGAAAATCCTCCGCATCGTCGCCGCCATTGATTTGGCCATTCGGCTGCAACGCGCCTTCCACATGTAATGACCCCCCTCCGCCGCCGGGTGGTGTCCGGCTCCGCCGTCCCTTCCAAGACCGGATTTTCCATCACCCAAATCAACCGCCAAATTCCGCCCCACGCCCACACGCCCATGTATGTGTGGCACAAGTACTGGTCCCGGAAAACCTGGAACGCCGTCCAGGAATACGTCAAAGCCTACTGCCCGCCGGGCGGGATCGTTTTCGACCCTTTTTCGGGGAGCGGGGTCACCGCCCTGGAGGCCCTGAAGGCCGGACGCAAAGCCATCGCCTCGGACCTCATGCCCGTGGCCACGGAAATCCTCCGACTGACGGTGAAGCCCGTGAACCTGGCCAAGCTCCAAGAGCGGGGCCGCGTCAGCTTCACGGACATGTGGGAAGCCATCAGCTTGGAGTTCCCGAATTCCCTCACGTCGGATTCCACCAGCATCAAAGAGGCCCTGGTATCTTACGCCCGCCCCGTGGCTGGCGGGGAATGGATGCTGAAGCCCCAATACGGGAAAGGGCAAATTCGGCGGGCCCACACCCGGATGATTGCTCTCCTGGCCGAAATCGGGAAAAAGAACGGCCATAAAATTTGGGTAGGCCGACGGGAACAAAGCGACGCGGTATCCGAGGCGTTCCCGAGCCGAAGCGGAACCCTGCGGGATTATGTCACGGTCAAAAACATCGCCTCCCTTGAAAAAATCCACCGGGTCGAGGACGTAGAATTCATGGACCTTCTTTGGGTGAAAGACGGCGCCGTGGCGGCCGCTTTCGAAGTCGAATCCACCACGCAAATGACGGAAGCCTTAAAACGCGGTTCGAGCCTTGATCCCTCCGTCCCCAAGTTCCTCCTGCTCCCCCAGGACCGCCAAGACCAATTGAGGCGCAAACTCGAATCCCCGCTCTTTCAAAACGCTTTCGCCAACGAGGGCTGGAGACCCGTTTTCTTTGAAGCCCTTGAGGAAGCTTTTTCGGACAAGAAGTGGCACGGCGACATTTCCACCCTCGTTGATCAGAAAGTGAAAAAGGCCGTGGATCGCGGGTCCGGCGATCAGGGGGAGCTTTTCGCCCGGGAGGAGATGGCCGAGTTCGCGCCGTGAGGGTCGGTAAGCTAAAAAATCCCCCTGGCCAAGGGCGTGGACCCCTCGTCATCGGCCACCGGGGAGCCATGGCCTATGTCCCCGAGAACACCCGGGAGTCCTTTGAAAAGGCCTGGGCTTTGGGGGCCGACGCCGTGGAGTGCGACGTCCACCTGTCGAAGGACGGCGAAGTGGTCGTGATTCACGACGCGACGCTGGAGCGGACCACCGATGGGCGCGGGCGCGTGCGGGACCATGCTTGGGTCCAACTGCGACGGTTGAACGCCGGCCGGTGGTTTTCGGAGCGCTTTGCAAAAGAACGGCTTTGGCGTTTGGACGATTTGGCACGCTGGGCCCGGGCCAAAAAAGGCCGGTCCGGAGGCGCGCTTCAGCTGATCGTTGAAATCAAATCCTCGCCCGACAGCCCCCGGCGGATCCCCGCCGCGGTGGTCCGGATTTTGACCGCCGCCAAAATGACGTCCCGGGCGTTGGTCATTTCCTTCGACCCCCGGGCGGTTCGGGAAACCAAGCGATTGCGCCCGAAACTCCGAACGGGGCTCCTTTTTTCGAAGCCGCTGCGCGGGTTGGAGGGACGCATGACGCGGTTGAAGGCGGACGCCGTCTTTCCCAAACACACCCTCCTCACCCCCTCCCTCCTCCGTCACGCCCGCCGGCGCGGGTGGTTTGTCGGCGCCTGGACCGTCAACGACCGTCGGGAAATGCGCCGGGTCAAGGACCTGGGCGTGGACGCCGTCGCGTCCAATTTCCCGGACCGGTTGGCCCGAGAGTTGAAATGAACGCGGCCGACCCGGAGGCGATCCGGGAGGCCGCCGGGACCTTGGGGTTTGAATTTGTGGGGGTGACCGGGGCCGATCCGGCGGCGGCGGACGGCGAATTCCTGACGCGTTGGTTGAGCGAGGGCAAGGCCGCAGGGATGGCCTGGCTGGGCCGGGACCCGGCCCGGCGGTCCACGCCCAAGGCCTTTCTGCCCGAGGCGCTTTCCCTCATTTCCCTGGGCGTCCGTTATTACCAAGGTCCGCTCCCCCCGCCGCCCGATGTTCCCGCGGGACGGGTGGCCCGTTACGCCTGGGGCGGGGATTACCACGCGGTGATCGAAGAGCGGTTGGAAAAGTTCCGCGGGGAACTGGCCCGGATTTTCGGCCCCGGCGTGATCTCCCGTCCCGCGGTCGACGCGCAACCCCTGCTGGAACGCGCCTTCGCCCGCCGCGGCGGGCTGGGGTTCGTTGGTAAAAACACCAATCTCATTCGGCCCGGCGTCGGGTCCTACCTCTTTTTGGCCGATGTCCTCGTGAACCTTGAATGGCCCGCCGACCCTTCCCTCCCTCAGGGGTGCGGCGCCTGCGTGAAATGTTCCGCCGCTTGCCCGACGGGGGCGCTGGACGAGGCGTATGTCCTGGATTCCGGCCTCTGCATCGCTTATCACACCATCGAAAACCGGGGGGACATTCCCCGTCACCTGCGCCCGAAAATGGGGAACTGGCTTTTCGGCTGCGATGATTGCCAGGACATCTGCCCCTTCAACACTCGCGTCGGGGAGACCCGGTGGCGGGAGTTTCGCGCGGAGCGGGGCCCCGGGGCCTGGCTGGCGTTAGGGGATGTGTTGCGGCTTCGGACGGCGGAGGCCTGGAAGAAAAGGTTTCAAGGCACGTCGATCTTGCGGGCGAAGCGGGCCGGGTTGGTGAGGAACGCCTGCGTGTCCGCCGCTAACCTGGGGTTCGTCGAGGAGCTCGCGCCGGAACTGGAGGACTGTTTGCGCCGGGATTCCGAGCCCGTGGTGCGGAGCCACGCCGCCTGGGCCCTGGGCCGGGCCGGCAATGCCCGGTCCCGGGGGATCCTGGACCGGGCCCACGGGGGCGAGCCGGACCCCGGCGTTCGGGAGGAAATGGAAGCCGCTTTGGACTTTCGTCCGTGACGTCTCTGGAATCCACGGTCCGGGAAGAAATCCGCCGCCGGGGGCGCGTGACTTTCGCGGAGTTCATGTCCTGGGCCCTCTACCACCCCCGGGGGGGCTATTACACCTCGGGGCCGGGCCGCGCGGGGCGGGCGGGCGATTTCGTGACCAACGTCCAGGTGCCGCTCTACGCCGAATTGCTGGCGGAACAATTCGTCGAGATGTGGGACGCGCTGGGTTCAGAGAGATTCACCCTGGTGGAGTTGGGGGCGGGCGACGGGGTTTTGGCCGAGAGGATCCTCCGGGAGCTGGAGCGCCGGGACCGCCACCGCCGGATCGCTTTCCACCTGGTGGAAGCGGGGTCGCCCGCCCGGGAAGCGGCCCGGCGGCGGTTGTCCCGTTACCCCGGCGTGAGCGTCCACGCGGGGCTGGAAGACCTGGAGCACACCGCGGGCGTCGAGGGATGCGTCTATTCCAATGAATTTTTTGACGCCCTGCCCGTCCACCGCGTTCAGGGCGGTCCCCGGGGGCTCCAGGAACTCTTCGTAGAGGAAAGGGATGGACGGTTGAGGGAATCGCCGAGGGACCTTTCGATGCCGGAATTGGGCGATACCCTTCGGGACGACGGCGTGGCGCTGGCCGAGGGCCAGCAGGGGGAAATCAGCCGAGACATGCCGGAGATCGTTTCAGCCCTCGGGCGGCTTTTGTCCCGGGGGTTCGTGCTCACGGTGGACTACGGCGGGCCGGCCCAGGACCTCTACGGCGAAACCCGGCCGCGGGGCACGCTTCGGTGTTTCGAAAAACAACGCCTGGGGGACGACCCGTTCGCGAACATCGGCGGCCGGGACATCACCGCCCACGTGGATTTCACCCGCCTGGCCCGGCTGGGGGAACGAGAAGGGCTGTGGCCCCTGGTGTACGCCAACCAGGGCGCTTATCTGGTGGCCGCGGGGGAAAACGTCCTGCGCCGCGCGGTGGAGGAGGGGCCCGAGGGTTCCCGGCGGGCCCGCGAAGTCCAACAATTGGTCCATCCCTCCGCTTTCGGCGGGGCCTTCCGAATCCTCATCCAAGGGAGAAACGTCGGCGATATACGCCTGGCGGCGGAAAAGGCCAGCCGCCTTCAGCGCTTGGGCTTGGGGCGAGAGGTCGGCGCGGACCGTCTAACGGGGGGCTGATGGGTCGCTCCCGCGACCCAATCGAGAATTTGCTCCTCCAACGGGCCGTCGAAAAGCTGCGTGCCGTGGGCGCCCCGGGGCGTGCCTTTTTCCAGGGCTTTCCAGGAAACGAACCCGGGCCGCGCCGACAGGCTCAAAAGCCGCTCCGAACTGGTGTGGGCATAAAGGTCGGGTTTCGCCGAGACGATCAGCGCCGGCGCGGCCAGCCGGCCCATGACGTCCTCCACGTTCAATCCCGCGTATTCGATCCCCGGAGAAAGCAAAACCAATCCAGCGCACTCTACGCCGTTTCCGGCGGCCAAAAGACAGGCATTCGCTCCTAGGCTGGCGCCCGTCAACACGCGCTGTTTGGCCGTGACCCCTTTTTGAGTTTCCAGGTTGGCGACCACGCGCCGCAGGTCTTCGGGCATGGCGCGCCAAAATGCCGGATTGCGGCCGAAACGTTTTTCCTCGTGATCCATGGCCTGGCCGGAGAGCGTGGCCCGGCTCCGGCCGTGGCCCCGCGCGTCGTAGATGTAGGCGCCCCATCCCCGCCGGGCCGCCGCCTCCACCAAAGGCCGCCACTCCTCCCGGGAACTTCCCAGTCCATGAAGGCCGATCAAGACCGGGAGCCCCGGCGCGCGGGGCGGAAGCCAGTCGCCCTGAAGGATCAGGGGATCGTCCACCTCGGGGGTCTCGATGCTGACGTCGTAAGGCCCGGCCGCCGCCGATACGACGAACAGCGCCAAAGCCAAACCCCGCCCCAGAAAAATTTTCAAACTCATCGGACCCACCGGCGCCACGCCAGACAGAAAAGGCCCGCGCCAAGGGCCGCCTCCAAGAGCAAGACCCCGGACACGATGGCGAGCGCCGGGGGGGGCGAAACGGGATGGAGGATCATCCACCACATCCGGTCCGCCACGGCCAGGGTGAAAAAAGTGTCGTAGGCGGGGGTGCGGAAGCGGTCCGCCTCTGAAAGCGTGGAAAACAGTTCCTCTCCGCGGCGCTCGTCCACGACGGCGAAGCGGAACCCCGGGCCGAGGAAGGGCGTTGCGCCCTCGGTGGCGAACCGCGCCATGCGGAAAGCGCCTTCCACCAGGCCGACCCATTGGTCGTCCCGATAGACGGGCGTGTAGAACAAAACGCCGAGGCCCCCTTGGAGCAGGTCCACCAACCCCGAGGCGGCGGGGCCGCGAAGCTCCAGGGACCGGCGTGCGGCGGCGAGGGCGTCGTGGCGCGTTTTTAAGTCCAGCCCCCGCGCCGACCGGTTTTCCGCGTAGGGGAACCCCCAAATCATGACGAAGCGGTCGTTGATAAAATTGACCGCCGCGAAGGCCGCGCCTTGACGGAGAACGCGGACCGCGCGACCTTCAAAATCGCGCTCATCGTTTTCGGCGGCGGCTCCCAAGTTCTGGGCCAGGTCATTGAGGTCGCGGGAGTGCCTTCCAACCCACTCTTGAAGTCCCGTCTGGGCCGACTGGGAAATGCCCGCCGAGCGAAGGAAAAAAGCGTTGTTGACCGCGCCTTTCAGCAACGGGACGGTCGCCCCCATGGCCCCCAGGCAGGCCGCAATCCAAAGGACCGCGAGGAGGGGGGCCCAGCGTTGGAAGCGGGAGAGCGCGGGGTTGGGCGCCTTCATTTCATCTGGTCTGATCCCCGGGGCCCGTGTAGGGGTGGCGGAGGAGCGCTTTGGCCTTGTCGTGCAATCCCCAAACGTCCCGGCGCTTGAGCACAGCGCGGTAATCGGTCTCGGCCAGGTCCCGCCTTCCCTGGAGGTCTTGGGCCATTCCGCGGTGCAAAAAGGTGAGGGTGACCCACCGGTCTCCCCCGAAATGCTTCGTCAGAACCTGGTCGTAAACGTCGATCGCCGGTCCGGGGTTCCCTTCCAGCAAGCGGCTGTTCCCCAGGAGAAGAAGGCCCACATGCTCCCGGTTCCAGCCGTAATGCCGGCTCGCTCGGCGAGTTTTTTCCAAAAATTCCTCCGCGCCGGCCCGCAGGGCGGGTCCGTCCCCGGCGTCGTCCAAAACCAGGAGTTCGGCCAGATGAAAGAAAGGGCTCTCGGGGAATTCCCGGCGGCCCTCTCGAATGAGTTCCAGGGCCTTGGGGGGATTGTGTTCGTTGTTGACGTAGATGTTGACGAGAAACAGGTGCGCGGCCGTCCGGGAAAAGCGCCCTTTCTCCCGGGCCAAATGGATTTCCCGAAGCCCCTGTTCCTTGGACCCCCCGAAAATGAGTCGCGCGAACACCTTGACCGCCGCGGGAAGCACGGCGACGTAGTAGTGAAAAACGCCGACCCCCAGGTAGGCGTCGTAAAGGCCGGGATTTGCACGTATGGCGTCTTCCTGGATTTTGAACGCCTGTTTGCCGTTCCGGTAGGCGGACAGCCAACGGCCCTGGATGGCGTCCCACCGGCCCTTGAGCCCGAGGGCGCCCCCGAGACAAAGCCGCCCGGCGCCGGAGGGATCGCCTTTCTTGACGAGGTCCCGGCTCACCGCGATGGCGCGGTCGGCGGCGGCCAGGAAGTCCCGCTCCAAGGCCGGGTTCGTTTCGTCGTAATCGTTGGTCAGCTCCCACCACAGCGTGGTGGCCAGGCCGTAAAGGCCGATGGGGTGGTCGGGGAAATCGTCGCGGAGAGTTTCAAAGGAGGACCGGGCCCCGGCGTAGTCCAAGTTGTACATGTCCCGCAGACCCCGGTCGATGAGCGCGTCCATCTCGGGACCGGCGGTCGGCTCGGCCGCCGTCCACGCCGGCGTTCCCCCGCCCACCACGGCGGCGAAGACCGCGGCCGCGACCCGCTTAAAAAGGAAGGGACAGGGGCGCCTCATTCCTGGTTTTTGGGCCGGAACAGGCCGAAGCAACTCGTGTAGCCGTGGAGGTATGTCGAGCCCCCCACGGGGCCGATCTCCCCGTTGCAGAACAATCCGCCGAGGGGCACGGGACCGACGGCCTCGAGGAAATACCGGGAATCGTGGTTCGGCCGGCCGTACAGGGATTGGCCCCGGCCCACGCAGGAAAAAAGCAAAGCTCCCTTGGTTTGGGTTCGGTCGGGGCCAACGCGCTCGAACACCTGCTTGAGGTCGTCGATGGACGACTGGGCGTCCCGCAAATGGAATTGGACCCGCTGGCCGGTGCGGAGCGGCGCGCCGATGGCCATCAGGCCGCGCTCGTTGTCCACGCCGATGATGTTCCGCACCAGGAAGTCCCCCGCCCGCGGGGTGTCTTTCGCCGAGTCCATGGCGATCCCCACGAACAGCGACTGGCGCAACAACTGCTTGTCCCGCTCCGGGAGGGAGGGGAAAAGTTTTTGAAGGGCCTGGAGCGGCGGCTTGCCGTCGATGGCCGCCAGGACGTTGTCCCGGCATTCGGTGATGTGGTACGGGGCGCCGATGGGCCGGCACCCCTGGGCCACGACGGTGTCCAGCCGAATGTCGCCGGAGAACGCCGCCCCGACAAGGCCGGAGCGCAGGCAGAGGTTGTTGAGGTAGAGGGCGTTCCTCCCCGGTTCCGCGGCGCCGGAGGCCAGCCCGCCCACCTTGGCCGACTTGGGAAAGGCGTAGTCCAGGCCCAGGAGGAAATTGTCGGTCCGGATGGAAAAAGGATCGGCCAGGACCAGAAACTGGGGGTCGTCCGCCGCGCGCGCGCCGAGGAGGGACTCCCACGCCCGGGGGGAATCGTCCAGGTCCGGCAGGTCCTCGTCCTGGGCGGAGAAGGGGCGGACCTTGACGCGGGGGAGGCGGGCGACCGTGAGGCTGACGGCGGGCCGCCGCTCCACTTCCTGGCCGTCGCCGATGATCCCGCCGCCGCTGGCGCCGATCAGCGTCTTGATGGTCATGCGGTCCTGGAGGATGAGGTGGGCTTCCTCGTACCGCTCGGTAAAGTTCTGAGAGACGAAAAGCGCGCCGAAATCCACCGGCGCCTCGCCGATCTGCGCGCGAAGGATCTCGGCGCATTCCTTGAGGGCCGATTCCAGACGGAGCTGCTGGGAGATGGCCGACGCCCACTTCATGGATGGCTGATGATAACAACTTGGGGGGCCGGGAACAATGCGGCGCGACGGACTGTCGCCCTGTCGCCCAGTTGCAAGTCGGCCTGTCGCCCTGTCGCCCTGTCGCAAGTCGCCCTGTCGCACTGTCGCCCTGTCGCCCTGTCGCACGGCGGTCTTGTGGGTTGCACGATGACAAAAGATAGCCCATAATCAGGTTGATGAGCGTTTACGAACAACTGAAAAATCCCCCAATCACTGAAGCTCTAATTGATATTCGGATTGATCGCCTTTCTCATGAGCGATTACCTGAGTTGCGAGCGCTTCAGGAGGCCATCGCGAAGGAATATCCGAACACACAAGAACGTGTTTCGTGGACGGGGCGGGTGCAATGGGGGCCAGGACGAGAGCCTTCTTTGAACGTGCCTGCCGCAGGTCCGGATGGATATTTATTCCATTCTTCTCAGCGACAAAAAATATTTCAGGTTCGTTTGGACGGTTTCACCTTTCATCATTTAAAACCCTATCCAGGTTGGGATCAGTTTCTCCCCGAGGCCAAGCAGTTGTGGACCAAATATATGGCTGTGGCGAAACCCCAGCGGGTCGTTCGGGTGGCATTGCGTTATCTCAACCGTATCGAGATTCCCTTGCCATGTGATGACTTAAAGAAATATCTGAGAATAATTCCGGCATTGGCGCCAGAGCTTCCACAAGAGCTGCATGAGTTTGTCATGCGCTTGGTTGTTCGTAAGTCTGAAAAAAAGTTGACTGGAATTGTAACCGAAGTTCTAGAGCCGAAACAATTTTTGAATAAGATCGCGGTCATTTTGGATTTGGATGTTTTCTGTGACCAGCCCCTTGGATTGGAAGGTGACGGACTTTGGCAGTTAATCGACGATTTAAAGGTGTTTCGTGGTGACCTGTTCTTACAGTCAATAACAGATGAAACCAAGGAGCTTTTTCGATGAGGCAATCATCTCTGCTGGAACGCCCGGTGGAAAATGAAGACTACTTGGCGGGAACCTCACAAAACCCCAAAAAATTGGTTGGAGTTGGTCATGATATGGAAGCTATAACCATCGCGATGGGGCAAATTTATTCACACTGGCATTTTCCGGCCAGCCGAGAAACTTTCGCTGAAAAGTTCTACCGATTAGCTGAGCAATGGAAATCAGAGATGACTTTTTCATCTTCTGTAACGGAAATGGCGATGCATCCGGCGTATCAACAAATCATCGGAATGGGAGAAAGGGCCATCCCGTTAATCTTGATCGAGTTAAGCCGGGAGCCCGATCACTGGTTTTGGGCTTTGAAAGCAATTTCAGGCATCGATCCCGTTCCCCCGGAGTATCGTGGTGACATGGGAAAGATGCGTGAACTTTGGCTTGCCTGGGGACATTCTGAAGAGGTGCTCTGAATATGGTGGCCTTGGAAAATGAATTTCCAGGGCTCAAAACTTCATACCGCGTAACCAGTCCCGCCACAAAATTTTATAACTGCATCGCATGGGCAGCCGGCGAGGACCACCGTTTTTGGTGGCCGGACCCATTGGAACAGTCATATTGGCCTCCAAATGCACCGAGAGCAGAAACATTGGAGGCCTTTATATTTGCTTTCAAAGGGGTTGGTTATTCGTCTTGTATCGATGGTCTATTGGAGCAGGGGCATGAAAAAATCGCCATCTTTGCGATCGGAACGCGTCCAACCCATGCTGCTCGTCAGCTCCCGAATGGTTTATGGACCAGTAAACTCGGACAAAACGTCGATATCGAGCATCTAATAAGCGCCCTGGAAGGCAAGAAATATGGTTCTGTTGTCACCTTTATGAAACGTTTTCGTAATTCTGTCATGTCCGGGATTTTGGGGAAAATGTAGAATTGAATTGTAGACCATCAGAGCTTCCGGAACCCGAAACCACTGAGATTCCGCCTTCTTCATTTCGACCTCCCGTATCCTGGGATTCTCGGCTGCGCTCAGGATACGGAATGATCATGTTTTTAGGATAGGCTCTTAGAACTTGCGGCATTCAGGCGGTGTGGGCGTCGCCGTGTTGGCGGGAAAGGGCGCGGCGGTAGCTGTTGACGGTCCGCCGGGGCACGGGCAAACCCAGCCGTTCCCGAAGCTTTTCTTGCAGTTCCGTGTCGGTCCGGTGCTCGAATTTGTCGTCTTCGGCCTCCAGAGACCCCAGGAGATCAACGCAGAGGGCCTTGCGGGAGCAGAACATTTCCTCCAAAAGCGCCTCTTCGCCCCAGGGCAGAACGAGGCTTCGCCCCTGGATGGCCCGGTTGATGGTGCTGGGCGCCACGGCCAGGCGCTTCGCCAACTGGCGTTGGGTGATGGGAATTTTCTGGAGGGCGTCCCGCTGGGCAAGGAAGTGCCGTTGGGTATGACAGACGAAATCCAGGATCCGGTAAAGGGTGTTCTGCCGCCAGTTGATCAACTCCAACCTGCGGATGAAGGCCTTGAGGTGCCGCCGGCTCTGGAGACTCAGGCGCGAGGTGCGCAAAAGGGTTTGAAGGCGGTCGTAGTCGATGTCGTAGCGCCCCCGGGCCAGGAGGGGCGACCGGAATTCGAAAACCGCTTCGCCCCGCTCGTCCATCCCCAGGCTGGCCAAGCGCACCACCCGTTCGCCCGGAACGACGTTACGGGTGGAAGCGTCGAAAAACTCCGCCTGGACCGAATAGGCCAGAAGGAAATCCCTCACTTTTTGGACCTCGTCCATGGTCAGGCCGAGAAGGCGTGCGATCTCCTCCCGGTCGGCTTCCGCTTCGACCCTTAAAAAGTGCCGCTCAAAATTGGCCTGGCCCATGCGCCGGATAATTTCCAACACGTCGCGCCGTTCCTCCAGCACCCGCGCGGCTTCGGGAGGCGCCCCCACGGCGAGGGTGTCTTCCCTCATTTCATAAAAGGAGGGCGAAAGGCGGGTCCGGGGATGGGGCCGGAACCGCAACACTTTCCAGTGGGGTTCCCGGGTGTAGAGAAGTTGCGTGAAAAGCGGGTCTGATTCGACGCCCCGAATCAAGCCGGCGATTTGGGGTTCGGTCATCTTCAGCAGCTGTATGGTTTGAAGGCGCGCCAACAACGTGGCCCGTAAACGCACATCCGCTCGCGGGGCCACCGAAAGACGCAGGGGAGAAGCTTTGCGTTCCAAAAGAAACCTCCGGGGGAGCCTTTTTAAGAGCATAGTGCCGAAAAAGACCACTTTCAAGGGCTGTGTTTTGGGTATACCCTGTCGCAAGTAAATAGAAATGTCCGCTTTTCCGTTTTTTAGAAATGTCCGCTTTTGGTTTTGCTTTTTTAAGCTGTGGGCGCGCGCGCCAGCGCGCCGCCTGCCTTGTTTGTGAACGCGTCGTC